>Ga0190270_10000004_pt1 | contig 305928 bp, 228 predicted proteins | sample Popmic320T_FD_133748 | JGI IMG/M metagenome (GOLD analysis project Ga0190270, IMG submission 133748) | Populus adjacent soil microbial communities from riparian zone of Weber River, Utah, USA - 320 T | ecosystem: Environmental > Terrestrial > Soil > Riparian zone | place: USA: Utah...
ACTGCACACAAACATGTGCATGCTTGCCAGCGACAGCCCTCGACATCAGTCACCCGCTTCGCAAATCGCGTTTTCCACAGCTCCGACGCGAATCATTTCAACATGGTGAGAAATGCGGGCTAGGATGACGTTGAGTGCCTGCCGGCCAAGGAACGCGGCAAGGCCGAGAGACGCGATGAAGCCGGATGAGACAAACCCCAGCGCGACAACGATCATCGCTGGAATCGCCGCGACCACGTAGCCGAGGATGAGCCAACGGGCCGCGTGACCTTTAACACCGAAGCGGGCTTCCCACACCCGCGCGCGTTCATATTTCACGGCGATGATGGACTCGGCGACGATGAAGAGAATCGGTGTGATGAAGGACGCCAGCAGCCCAATGGCCGAGAAGCTGAACATGGTCATCGCGAGCGCAACGAGCAGCGGGTGCAGCAGGAACAGATCCGCGAGGAAGGCAAAGATCACCTTCACCACGAACCCCGCGAAGCTCGCCTGCTTCCCGCGCCAATCGTCCAACGCGGCCTTGTTGCTCTCACAGAACTCGGCGTGCAGGCGCACTGCGGTCTCCGCTGCGACGATGGCGGCAAGGAGCAGATTCCCGAGGGTAAGCATGAAGGCGGCGAGCCTGGCTAGGCCATCGATAACGGACGCTCTCTCGTTAGGCATGGCGTCCTCCCGTCACATAGGTCAGCATCGAGTCGAAGGACTCGAAGCGCGTCGGATGCAGATGACGGAGATCACCCGTCAGTCCGTTACCGTTCACGATGATGAGGACGAGGGGAAAACCCGCGACCGGTACATGCCGCCGCGTCACGGTATCCACGCCGTCCGTGAGGACGACGAGCGTGCGGGGAGAATTCGCGAGCCAGGGAAGAGGCGTTGGTTCGTCCAGCGCGACATAGGCCCGCTCGACTGCGGTAACCAGATCTGTCGCGCGGGCGTCAGGCGGCCGCGCGAGCAGAGAACGGGCAGACCGGCGGAATGCCTCGATCGAAGCGTTGGTCCGCACCGCCCATGCCCGGTAACGCTTCTCGTATCCCTCGTTCACGCGCGCATGGGCGGCCACCCGGTCCACATCGATGAGCGCGTTGCCGGTGAGATCGGCGTCCTTCGGCTTGGCCGGTGCCGCCACAAGGAGAAGGTGCGCGAATGGCTGGTTCGATGTGTCGCGGATCGCGCCGGCGTAGATTGAGCCGCCATGACGCTTGCCACACTCGATCACATCATCAAGGCTCTCGACCGTCGGGTGTTCGGTTCGGGTTGTCTGGGTCGACTTGGATTGGTCGAAGAGGAACACGATCCGCTTCGGCCAGCCCTTGCAGGGCCGGGCGTCCGTCTGCTCATCGATCTTCTGAGTTGTTGCGCGGTGAGTCGTGGGCGTCAGACCGCTTCCAACCGTCCGGGCCTGCGCCTGTCCCCAATCGCCGCAGCCGGAAAGGCTGAGCAGGAGGATCAGGAGCGGGACGACCTGCCGCATCCCTCGGAACAGTGAGCGGTAAATAATTGATGTGACTTGACTTACATATGGAGTCAGTGCTTTATGAAACTGCTCTGTCTTGTGAATCCTAGGCATGGTTATTCTCCGTGACGTGACTAGGGTTTCGGGATATGAGCCGGAGCGGCGGTTTCGTCGGTCCGCCCCCTGCGCGCCTTGAACGCTCGGGGGGTTAACCTTGGGTGAGCACGCCCGCGAAAGCGTTCGCTTCGACCCGGCCTTGTCGATGAAGTTTTAGGCGCTGCACCTCCTCATCACGCGCGAGCAACGCTCCAATCCCGAGCGGCGTGATGAGGTCTTTTAAGGGGTGTTTTTCCGCGGTACCCTTTCGGAAAGAGTCTGAAAGATTTCAGACCCGGGGTATGGGAAACCCAAAGGGACTTGACGGCGCAGTGGCGCATCGGCTGGTCGAGGGATGCCTCGACGCGGTACGGACGACTCTCAAGAGCAAACAGCTTTTGGGGGCGTCAAGTTCCCGCGGCTTCATCCTTCAATATTTGGGCTCCCACTTGCTGCGCAACGTCCTCCGCGGAGAAACGTCGTTCCTCACGACGTACGAGAAACTGAAAGAAGAATGGGCAGAGCGTGGCGAGAGAGGAATCAGCGCAGGCACCGAGAACATCAATCCAACTGCAACATGCTCGCTTTGGGCGACGGCGTTGCGTTCGGGAAAGAAGAAGTACTTCACAGCATCAGATGGGGCCTTCAAGATCCAGCTTCGGCTGCGTCGACCAGACGACGATGAGAAGCGGAAGCCGGGAATCGCCGGGAACGTCGGCTTCGAGGTGTGGATCTTCGCCGGGAAGGATCTCGTAACCGTTACTCCGACCGACGAAGATGTCCCCGTGTCGGACGGGTGGGCACTGCCGCCGCCGAGCGACCGCGCCCTGAACCGTCGGGAACAGATCGCACGGATCGCGGAGCGTTTTCGTGACTCGCTCGGTGAGCAGCCACAAACCTTCATCGATGTCCTCGACGCACATCCGCAGAGGCTCGGCTACATCGAGGGCTCGAAGTACTGGTCCGGGTTCCTGCAAAGAGCGGCAAAGCCGGTCGCGGCGTTGACCACCATTGTGCTCGTGTTGATGGTGGCGCTGATCGTCAGTGCCCCTCAGGAAGCTCGTGCGCAAATGGCCAACGGCTTACAAGAACTGAAGGACGGTCTGAAGGCGGCGTATCTCCGCTGGTGTCCCGGTTGCGGTGAACCCAACCGAAAGTCGTCGTGGGACTTTGAAAAGCCGGAGTTGTATTACAGCCCGCCAATCGTTTCGCTGCGCGCCAAGAAGCAGTCTTTCACGCTGGAGGCGAAGCCTGGGGCCGCTCTTCCAATCCTGCAATCCGAGGAAGCGCATGTCGAGGCAGTCTCTGATCTGAGCAACCCCCTGCGCGTGCGCATTGCGGTCACTCCGAGCAAGGAACTGCGCCGGGACGATACCAAGTACTACATAAACTTCGGTGACGATCCTAAGCTCAAAGGTTCGACGAACAAGATGATCGCTGTCGGCCCGGCCGCACTCATGGAGCACGTATTCCCACGGCCTGGCCTGTACACGGTTAGAGTCATCGTCGCCGCTCAAATGCCGAACGCTCGCCGAGATCCGTTTCCTGCCCTTCCGCCCAGAGAGAATGATTTGTACTCCACGGAAGAGATCGTTGAGATCGCGGTGCGCGTGGGCGAGTAGGTGAAACGAAATGGATGAACAATTTTGGGAGTCACGAGACTTTTGGGGACCAACCCTGAAGTACCTGGGCATCGCTCTGGCAGCAACCCTAGGCGTTATCGGCACCGTCTGGGACACGCGCGAGGAACGGCTCAACGAGAAAGGCGTTACCGAGAAACGCCTCGGGTGGGCCGGAAAGGTGCTGGTCGCTGGAATTGTGGTGTCGTCGGTACTCGGCACGTTCGGTGTCATCATCGAGGAAACACAGAAGCGTCAAGAGGCGGCAGCGGCCGACAAGGCACGAATAGCCGCCAAAAAGCAGGCCGATGCCCAGATCGTTAAACTGAGTCAAATAACGAACGACAGCAAGGTCGCGCTGAGGAAACTGGAGGAGGTAGCGAGGAACGGCGAAAGCACTCTCGGCCAACTGGGTGCCGTTACGAGCAGTAGTGAGGAGACGCTGGTCAAACTGGGTGCCGTTTCGGCTGAGGTTCAGCGGGCGCGCTATAACACCGATTCGCTAACCGTAACTGTAGCCTGGAGTATGCCAGATAGCGACCCAACGCTAAATCCTATTCGCGATAGCAGCTTCATGAAGAATGGGACACATCTCCAGAATCCTGCTGACGCTGAGACGGTCAGGTTCTTTCGAGAGTTGTACAAGCATTGTTCGGTCCACGTGATATTACGGTCAGGACGAGATGATCTTGTCGTGGGATCTGCGACCACGGGTTCGTCAGAGGGACGATGTCATGGCGAAGGTCTGAACTGTGTCAATGTTTCGCATTCGATCAGAGACGGCAAAATCTACCTTTGGTTGACGATGCCATTTCGTTTCAGTAAGGCGAGGCTTCCCACCCTTTACGATTTCGGGGGCATGAAGCTTGAGAGCCGTCTGGCTTTCCACACATTGGAACCGCATCCTGTGCAGCTCCACGTGAAGGAAGTCGGATTTCAAGAGGAGTCTAGCAAGATGGTGTTGATGATTGGCAACCGAGGCAACGGGTACAACGCGCTCGTTGCAACCCTGCCGCAGGATGTTGGGCCGCGCAGGGGTGCCGGTATCCACTGGAGATAGCTGTTGATGTAGGCGCGCGCGTGTGGCGCAGGGGTGAATGATGGGGTGGATCGCAATAATAATCGTGATCTTCGCAGTGCTGGCGCTGATCGTTTACCCGCCACTAATCCTGCTGGCTGTCATCGTCGGGATCGTGGCTACTATCCACTATTTCGCGACGAACAAGAACCCTCAGGAAAGCGCATTCGCGTTCGTGCTACTCCTGATCGGTATCGCCATCGTCGGTGGTCTGTACGCGTGGTTGGGCGCCGTTGGAGCCGTCATCGGGATCTTTGCCATTCTCGCGTTTGTAGGGATGACATCATAACGTATACCAAGAGGCGCTCTCCCACTCCCGGCAAGTATCACTGCCGATCTTTCCCCAATCTGAATAGTGTCATCGACTCACTTGATGACTGCCTGCACTTCACACCCAGGCCCCGCGAAGCGCACGTGATCATCACCAGCAACCGAACGCGTGTAGAGAAACGAATACGTCCCAAGACCCTCGGGGACGGGCCTGCTCACTGGGGTAAACGAATTTCCCAGTGACGAGGAAGGCACGAGCGTAAACGCATCCGACGTGATCCAGGCAACCTTCATCGTCGTTGAGCCGCCGAGTGGAACAACACTGGCAAATTGCTCTTGTGCTCCACAAGCGCCGCCTGGAATCTTGATCGGCCAGCTGTGCGTCGTCGTCCCGCCTGGACCCACCGCCGTCAGAATGATTGCATCGTTGTTCGGCAGATACGGGACAAAGTAGAGATCAATCGCGCCTGAGATCTTGGGAGTGCAGTTGCTATTGGGAGAGCAGGTGCTCGCACCGACCCAGGACACTCCGCCCTGCTGGCCCTGTGACAGATCGCCGAAGTAATTGGCATCACCGAAGATCGTGTTCCAGCCTTTTGTTGTCGATGACGTGGTTATGGTCCACGACTCGGCATTATGCAAGGTAAACGACACAGGCCCGCTCGCGGCCCATTCGAGGGTCGATGGTGCGGTGAAGTTAGTAATCATCGGCGGATCGTTGATGACGCGCTGCTGCGAGTCCGCGAGTGCGCATGGTCCGGGTCCAGTGACCAGCAGCGTTACGGTGTCGGGCCCGCCGGCATTGTCACGGTTGTAGTTGACGCTTCCACCCGTGGTGCTATTGCCGCCCGAAGGTGTGAACGTATTACCGAGACTGGACGTGAGCGCGTAGCTCGTCCCATTGGTATAGGTAAACGCAATCGTTCCGCCCATACCTGGAGCAACCGTGACCGGCGTTGTGAAACTGGTGATCACCGGCCGGGTCGGGACGGTCACATTCAGCGTCCGTGTGACTGTCGCGCCGCCACATCCGACAACCGTGAGGGTCACGATGTCGTTGCCAGCGCTGTTATCTGCAACGTAGGTGGAGGTAAGACTACCCGTGCCAGCGCCCGATGGCTGGACAAAGCCATTGCCGAGCGTACTCCTCAAGCTCCATGAAGTCGCATTCGCGATGCTGAACCGCATGGTGCTGCCGGCACCAGGACACACAGGATTCTGGTCGATCGTAAGGTTCGAGATCGTGGGGCTGGTGCAGGCCGCAGAAACCGAGTAGTCGCCGCTCACGCCACTGCCACCACAGGCGTTGTCGGCACTCAGCGTGTAGCTCTTCGGTCCCTCCGTCGTGGGGCGGTACGCATAGCTTCTGGCGGATGCATCGAGACTCACGGTCGCGAAGTCCGTGCCCGAGATGGTCTGACTCGTTGGGGTACTGCCGGCGAGCGTCCACTCGATCATTGCATCCTGGCCCAGGGTCACAGAGGCGGCACCGCTGCTGGTGTAGACCGGTTTGGCCTCGATCCGGACATTTACCTCAGCGCTCGTGACCGATCCGTTCACCGTTCTCTCGAGCGCGAAGGACGCATAGCCTTGGCTGCCGAGTGCAACGTCGAGCGCATTGCCGCTCAGTGATCCCTGTGCGGTCGCATTCAGAAGCGTCCATCGGTAGGTCGCGCCTGCGACCGGGGAAACGCTTGCGCGGACGCCCGTTGCAAACTCGCATGCCGGGCCGCCCGTGACGGAGAGGACCGGTGTCGAGCTTGTCCCGCTTCCGGCCGATCGTCGACGCATCGGCGGGTTCACCGCCGTTCCGACGACTTGGCCATCGAGAGGCATTATTACAGCGTAGCCGTCGGTGACGCGCACCGCTGCCGGGATGAGGTCCGCGTAACGCAGCCGCGTCACCTGCTCGCCCGAGCTGCCGAACGTGCGTGTGACCAGCGGAGTCACGCTCGGATGCTCGTAGATGCTGACCCGAATGAGCCCGCTCAGAATGCCGAGGATGAGTGAGCCGGTCCCCGGTGTGTTGGGATTGAACCGGACAGGGAGCGTGAGGTGCCGCTCCGGGTAGGCAACGCGCAGCGGGCTGCTCGACAGCGTCACCGCATCCGAGCTTTGGACGGCGAGGATCGCTGGTGAAGGGACCACACCGAAGGTCGCAAGCACGTTCGGGAACGCCTGGCTCCCGTGGCTCGGAAGGGAGAACGCCCGCGGAGGCATCGCGCCCATGCCAGCGTCGGGGACCAGCCGGATCTCGCCGGTCACGGTGCTGCCCTGCGGGTTGGAGACGATCAGCGTCTCGCCGGTGCGCACCGCCACGAAGGAAACGATCGTCGCCGCCGAGACGCTGGTGGCGATCGCAAACACGATGACTGCGCCGAACAGGCGTCGGACAAACCCGAACCTCATGGCGCGCCCTTCGGCGAGGCTGCGGCGCGCGCGGAGACGATGAGCGCTGCCGCGATCACCACGCCGATCCCGCCGAGCATGAGAGGCATTCGGGCCGACCGCCGCCGCTCGATGAGCGCACGGTTTTTGGCCATCAGCTCAAAGACATTGCTCGCCTCCACGTGATAGCGGCCGTCATCCGGCACGCCCGTCATCCACATGAAGGCACCGGCTGCCAAGACCACCGCGGCGATGACCAGCAGGATCGTTCCGAAGCGTCGGACATTCATGGGCGAACCCCCGTCAGGGCAACGGCAGCCCGCCGCGAGCACGTGGAGTCAAGGCGTGGGATACGTGGCTTTACAGCGCTCTGATCGACGCGCAGAGTAGCGCTCGTCGGAGCATCTGAACTGTGGAAAATGGGGAAAAGTGCCAGTATCGGCTTTCGTGCGAAGCACAAGCCGCGAAGTCGGCGTCTTCAAGGGGAGCGCAGAGATCGGCGAATGCGGCGGCCGCCGACGCAGCAGCCGATCAAATTTCTCACGCGGGAGCAGGTGGAGAGCTTCTTCGCGCAGATTCCGAAAGAGAACATTCGCGACCTCCTCCTCTTCGACCTCATGTATCGCCACGGTCTGCGGCGAGGAGAAGCGGCTCTCATGGAAGTCGCGGATGCGCGCGGAGATCAGATCTGGATATGGCGACTCAAGGGTGGCGATGCGAACTGGCATCCGCTTTACGGCCGCAGTAAGCGCCTCTTCCGCGCCTACATGGAGGTCCGGCCTGCCGATCCGTGCCCGTACCTTTTTCGCGGTCGCCGCAGGAGTGCCCAACCGCTCACGGAAGGGACGATCAGCTACCTGTTTCAGCTCTACGCGAGTGCGGCGGGCATCCCCACCGAACTCCGGCATCCGCACACGCTTCGCCATTCATGTGGGACGCACCTGGCGCGCGCCGGATGGGATTTGGCCGATGTGCAGTGGTGGCTTGGCCACAAGGACATCGACTCGACCAAGATCTACTTCCATGACATGCCAGCGCGCGTAGCCGAGAAGTACAAACTGCTACTGCGAACACGACGACTTGCGCGAACGGGAGGTTTCAATTAGTGAATATCCCCATAATCGTCAATTCAGCCTCCCTTGAGCGTCCTATCTCCTTCGACCCCAACCCTCATTAACCAGCTCCGTCTCGCATGCGCGCTGATCGCAGGCATTACCCTCGCCGCATGCACATTGCAGACGCCAACACCTGAGCGTCGGAGGCCGGAAGTCGAGGCATGTGCAGAGGCATGCCTGGGGCTTGATGGAGAGGAAGGATTTCGATGTCTGGACCGCTGCTCAACGTGGAGAACTCTGAGACCTCCTCTCGTGACTCCTAGTACCGGGCTAGGCGCATGAGAACGTCGCATGCAGGCTCGGGGTGGAGGCTCCGGTTCGCGGCGGAAGCACCAAAAAACGGAGCGGTGAACCGCTCCGCCAACGGAAGCTGCCGTTGGTCAGGAAGAAGAAAGATGCGACTTGAGAGCGCCCGCGACGGTTTTGGTGGCAGCGGGGAAATACAGATCGCGTTCGATGGTGAGGCCATCACGCTCGACGCTTTGCAACTCCGTGAGGCGGGTATAGCCCCATTCATCGCAGTCCTCTCCGAGCGCAGAGAGGCAATAACCAAAAAAGAGAAAGTCATCATCGCCCTCCGGCTCGCCCTCTGTAACGAAGAGGGTGTACCGGCCGGACGGAAAAAAGAACTTCGCGACCACGATCGCCTGCATGCCACGGCCGTCTTGCGATCCAATCGGGTAGTGCGCAAACGGTGCGCGCACCTCCGGCGGGAGAAGGTTCATCGGGAAACTCCTTTCATGAGAAGCCGACGCTCGGACGCGCGCGGCGTTAGTGGAACTGCTCGATGAACGGCCCGAGCTTCGCCGTGGCGTTGAACGCCGGGATGGGGTCCAGCTTCTTGAAGGCCGAGGTAAAGGCGTTCGACAGCGACCAGAGCGTGCGCGGCTGGAACTCCTCGTACTCCGGCTCGAAGTAGTGCTGATGAACGGAGCGCGCGAGGTGCTTGGCCGCGTCCAGGCCGTCTTCGATGAACGCGCGGTAGATGATGAGGCGCGCGCGATCGTCCGGAAGCTCGAAGCCGCGCCAGGCATCCACCTGCCGCTGCATCGGCTCGAAATGGCGCTGCATGCGATCGACGGCGAGCGCCATCACGTCCTGCACGTCCACGCCCTTGGTGTGCTTCTTCATGATCGGCGAGAAGTCGCCGTGGAAGGCGAGGTTATCGCAGACGAAGACCTTGTAGCCGACCGTGAGCGCGAGCGAGCAGGACTTGTCATGCGAGTTGCGGACGCCGATGGCCAGCCGGATGCCCGAGCCTTCGACGTCGAGGGCCAGGACACCGAACATGCGCATGCCATCGGGCGTCACGGCGTACTGATCGTTCACCACGTTGAGGCGGCGGTAGCCAAGCGTCTCGATGAGCGCTTGCATGATGGTCATGTGCGGGATCGGCTTATGCGTCGCGGTGGCTTCGGGAGTGGTGAGGGCCAGCAAGTCTTGCCGGCCGACGAGTTGCGCGCCTTTGTGGGCGAGCAGACCTTCTACGACGGTCATGTGAGACCTCCTATGAATCGTTTGGTTGTGCTGATTGAAAAAAAGGAAAGGAAACTACCGGGCCGCGGTAGCGCGGGCGGGCGGTACCGCGCCCTTGTCACGGGCGCGGGCTTTCTCCGCGAATTCGTGGCGCACGCCTGTCGATGCCGCGCACGTCAAGGCCGAAGAGGACCATTGCCTGCCGGAAGACAGCGCGTTTGCCCTCGCTCGTTTGCGGACTGTTCCAGCCCGAGATCATGGCGTCGAGGACGAATGACCGCTTCTCGGCATCGCTCATCTTGTCGATGAGCGCCTTGGCGATCTTGTGGCGACTCCGCTGCAACTCTTCGCGGGTGCCGCTGTAGCCGTGCCGCAGGAGCACGTCATCAATGGTCCAGGCCCGATCCTCGAGAATGGCGCGGGCGAGAAGATCGATCCACTCGCTCTGCGAGACCTTCGCGCGCGCGACCTTCTCCGAGAACTCGGTGGCGACGGCCGTACGGACGCTCCGCTCGATGCGCTGCTGCAAACGCAGCTCGCGCTGGGCGGGGTCCGGTGTCCGTTCCATTTGCTTCTGCAAGAAGCGGTGGCCGGAGGCTTCGAGCGCCGGGGCGAGGAGATCGCGGGGAAAGAGCCGCCACAGCCGGCCGGCGACGAAGGTGTAGACGACGGACTTTTTCGTCTCGTCGGATAGGAGCGCATCGAACGTCCGCCGCTTCGGGTCATCGTGGAACGGGCGGTCGAGATCGAGGTAGCGGTCCGAGGGGTGGGCCGTGGCGTACGGGAAGGCTTCGCGGATTTCAGCGGGGGACAGAAGCACGGTGAAGCCGGCATCGCGGAGCCGGGTGAGATAGGTCGTGATCTTGAGGTGGAAGTCCGCGAGATTCGTGCAGACGTTCTTCCCGCGCACATCGCCGAAGAGATCACGATTGTTGCCGCTGCGCGCGGGACAGGTGGAGCACTTGCCGAGGGGTGAGAGCGTGGAGTCCTCCGGGTCGAACGGCGCGTTCGCGAGCACGGTCATGAACTCCGTCTCCACGATGCGCCGCGCGACTGCGAGCGGCACGACACCCTTCACGCGCTTGGTGGTATCGCCCAGGCTGTGCTCCGTGGTGAAGCGCTTGAGTGCCTGTTCTTGCAAGCTCTCGTCGGGGATACGGCCGATGAGCTCCGCGTGCTCGACCGGGAGCAGTCCCGATGCGAGGGCGGCTTTGACGACCTGGGGCAGGTGGACGAGTGTGAGGCGGGAGGCAATGTCGGACGGCTTGCGCGAGAGGGTCTTCGCGAGATCGCGGATGGTCATGCCCGTCTCGAGGAGCGCCGCGTACGCCTCGGCTTCGTCCAAAGGCGCGAGATCGACGCGCTGCGCATTCTCGATGAGCTGGACCTGCCGCGCCTCGGCATCGCTCATCTCGCGGATCGTGGCCGGGATCTCCTTGAGATTCGCCGCCTTCGCCGCGCGGGTGCGGCGATGGCCGGCGACGATCTCGTAGAGGTTGCCCTCGATCGGGCGAACGAGGATCGGCTGCACCACCCCATGCGCGGTGATGCTGGCTTGCAACTCCTCCATGTCGGCGTCGAGATACTGCGTGCGCGGATTGAAGGGACTCTCGCGGAGCTGCGCGAGCGGAATCGTGGCAGAAGTGAGGACCGCTGCCACTGCTGTTGCTGTCATTGCGTTCTCCTTTCGCTGTCGTTGATTCGTGGTCGATGTGCGGGTGTCTCTTGTGGTGGTGATCGCATGCGTGTTCCTTCCTAAGAGGGCGTTCAACGCCCTCAGACGATCGGCGTGACGACGTTCAGGGCAGATCCACCGGTCGCGATCGGGTGCGCGATGGGCGCGCAGAGTGATCGCCGGCAGGCTGCTTAGAAGTCGGTGCCGATCGCTTGAGAGCGTCGAACGCGGGCACGCAATGCAGGCCGCGAGGGACGGAGCGAAAGCGGGTTGTGAAGGTGCGCTCACAGGCGTGAGAACACGTTCATTCTCGCGCCGTGAAGGACCGTTTTGGAGCGGCGGGAAGCCGTATTCTCCAAGTCGGAGACTGTCGTGCTCCGTCTCCCACGAGCGCGAGGCTCGATACTCACTGACCCAAATTGGAGAACGGCGAAACGAGGCCGGCATGGTCTTGGGGCTTCATCGAAGAAGTCCGAATCGGCGTGTCGGGCGTGAACCAGTGCGCGGCCGCCGGCATCGCATGCGCCCATCCCGCAGGGATGAAGCGCATCATCGGCGCGGCGGCGCTGACTTCTTGGAGCGCGCGGATACGCTCAAACGGCCGCTGGGTCACAGGGTCAACTACGGTGACGAGCACGGTGAAGGTGTCGAAGCCAAACAGTTCCCGCACGAGCCCGAGATCGAGCAGCAGTTGATAGCGCTGCGCTTTCCGCTCGGCGAAGCTCCCCGGCGACTCCTGAGTGCGGTCGTGCTCGATGAAGATGAGCTGCGGTCGTCCGTCGGCGGCCCCGACGAGCACCGCGTCAGGCTGCGGCATGGCAAGGCCGCGCACGTTGTTCGGAAAGGGGCGGTGCCATGAGGAGGCCCACGTGATTCCGAGCGCGGGCGTGCGGGCAAAGGTCGCGGCAATCCGGTTCGTCTCGACTTGATGTGGCAGAAAGGGCGGTGCCGTATTCGGCGCGAGAATCAGCGGCTTTCGTGTCCGGGTACCGAGCATGAAGGTAACAAGCTGCTCGTGGGGTTCGCCAACCGCGGCGGCTCTCAGGGTCCCCATCGCCCAGTTCATCCCCTTTTGCGCGGGCAGCGCATAGCGGGGGTGGCCGCCGCGTGCGAGCTTCTCCTCCCATGTCACGATGAATCCAGCTCGCTCAAGCGCCTGCATTCGCCGTGTGAGAACCGAGCCATGCCGGTTGGAGAAGATGAATTCCTTGAGATGCGCAAACGGGACAAGGCGGTAGCGGGCGATCTCTAGGAGCGTGTCCCGATCGCGTTGCAGAACCGGACCACCGGCGGGGATCCCAGGCAATTCGAGCGCGGCAGTCGTGGGCTCGTTGATATCAACCGGCGGTATCAGGAAGGGGCGCGTTTGCCCCTCAACTGTAGGGTTGCTATCAAGAAGCTCGTCGATGGCCTCGGGCAGCCGTTCTTCCTCGTTGATATCTTCCCGATCAATAGAGCTGCCCGCGAACGCCGCATTGACGAGGTCCCGCAAATCCAAATGCCGCTCCGGCGGCACGTTGTCAAGAGGAAAGGCGGAGCCGGAGGAGGGGTTCATAGCGGGGGTGTTGTAGTGGCTTACGACAGGGTTTTCGATCCTCAATTCAACCTTTGTTCTAGGAGGGCGCTTGCGTTCTACGGCCGCTTCGGTATCGGTTTCGGGGCTGTCTGGCTGGCTTTCGCCAAGTCGCACCTCGGCTCTACAATTTATTGTGGACACACAAAACCTACACCGGCACTACCCGCCTCCTCACTCACAAGCGCAGACCTCTCTCCAAGTTGGGGACGTGAGGCGTTTGCTTCCTCCTGAGAGATTGATCCGCGTCTGTGCGCCTGCTTGGAGACACCCTGTCCGCGTGTCTCGTGGTCGCCGTGCGGCGCACCTCACAATGCAAGCGATCCACTCCGCCCGACCCTGTGACGCACGCTCCACTCCTCATCAACGAACTCGAACGCATCCGGCGCGAGCGCGCTTGGACTGTCGTGCAGATCGCACAACGCATCGGCGTAAGCGCCAAGCTGTTCTACAACATGCGGCTCGGCCATCGGCCGCTGTCGGTTGGAACACTCTCGGAGATTGCGCGGGCATTCGGAGCGGATTACCGCGTGCGCGAGGCCGTGATGCACTACCTCGCGCTCGAATATCAGACATTCGGGCGTGACATTCTGCGGAAGGGCAAAGGCAGCGCGAGCACGCGGTATCTGCCGGAGACCATCTCGTATCACAACCGCTGGCGCATCGTGACGTGGATCGGCCGACTCCCTTTCGGGGAAGGCGTCCAGCGCGGCTTGTATCTCGTTGCGGCGGAGCCCGGGATTCTCTCTGCTGTGTCGCGCTTTGTCGCGGACGCCACCGGAGACAGCGGCCTCGGCGTACTGACGATCGCAGGAAACACGCGGCCGTCGGCATCGCACACCGCTGCCGCCATTGCTGCCAATGTCCTGATCGTGGATCGCATCGACTTTGCCTCTGAGGACGTATCGGCACTGATTGCGCGCCGTGCCGATGCCCAGAAGCCGACCGTTGTCACGAGCTGCATTGATCGAGACACCCTGTCGGATGGCCCCCTGCTTCGGGCGCTTCGCACGGCAACAGAGCTTGTCCGTCTCGACGCCGTTCCCTCTGCGAAGGCTTCAAAGCGTGCTACCCCCACCCGCGATGATGCATTGGCCTGACCTCGCCCTCCACGAAGAGACGGACCTGATCTTCCGGCATCCGCGCGCACAGCCGCCGGAAGGGCTCGTGGTCGTCAAAACGGACCTCACCGTCTTCTTCATGCTGGCGGAGAGGGTTGGCCGGGACGAAGCACTCCTCCTGCTTCTCATACGAGCGCTCCGCACGCGCTACGGCCCGTTCCGGCTGCGCGTCTACGATCTCGCGTGGCGGATGCGTGTGGGCCACCACCGGGTCATCCGCTGGCTCGACCGGCTGGTTGCGGCGCAGCTCGTGGTCTACACCCTTCAAGACCTGTTTGAGCGAGATACCGTGGAAGTGGAGATCGTGAGCCCTCCATCGACAGCCCTGTTTGCGTGGGGCGGACAGCAGGAACTCCCGACGTACTGGTTTGAACACGCGCTCCCGCTCCTCGGCAGGACAACGTTCACCGTGTTTCTGTACCTGCTTGCAAGCGAACAGCGCACTGCCTTCCACATCGATCTCCTCGTGACGGCCGTGCGGCTCCGTGGACGCCGGCATGCGCGTCGGCATCTCCGGCGTCTGCGTGCTCACGGCATCCTTCGCCCGCACCTGTCCGATGTTGGGTGGGTCATGCACGATCCATCTCCGCCCTCGCAGCTTCAACAACTCCGCCTGCGCTTGCTGCGGCAGCCATATCTCCGACGTGCGTTCCTCCAAATCGCTGCGCTCATGTTCGCCCTCGCGCTGCTGATCCTCGGACTCGCCCTGCTGCATCGCTCTTCCTGACCCCGATCGCTTCATGACTGCACCCACGCTGCTCCTCGCGCTTGCAAGCTCGCTCCTCATCAGCGGCATCGTGGTGCTGTTCCTCCGCCGACAGGCTGGCTTCGACGAGGAAATCTCGCTGACCTTCGACACCACATCCTCACGAACGAAGCACGGATGGACGGCGTTCTGGGCGCGTGATCCGTTCGTGCAGGCGCACCGGAACCGGAAGGGCTTTGCTTTCGGCACCTACGCGGTGCCGGGTGGAGAGAGCATCGCGACGCACCTTGCGACCTCGGACATCCACCAGCACAACCTCCTCCTCGGCGCGACCGGCACCGGCAAATCGAGCTTGCTTGAGCTGTTCGCGCGCTTCCACTTGCAGCATGACCGGCCGTTCGCGCTCGTGGATCTGCACGGTGATCTCTTCACGCGCGTCGCGGCGTGGGCGCTCGTGACCAAACCGGAGCGCCTTGTCATTCTCGATTTCGCGCGGCCCGATCTCCTCCCGAGCTGGAATCCGCTGCTGGCATTTCCCGGCGTGGACGCAGGCCGCCAGGTGGACATGCTCGTGTCCGTGTTCAAGCGCCTCTACGCCGAGGAAGTCGCTGCGAGCTGGGCGTGGGGGCCGAAGATTGAGGAGCTGACTCGGTACGCCTTCCGGGCGTGCATCGAGAGTGCAGTTCCGATAACCCTCGTGGATCTCCCGGCCTTTTTCCTTGTTCCGGCCATCCGGCAGCACGTGGTTGCGACAGCCTCGCCGCGTACCCAGCAGTTCTTCGCAAAGCAGTTTCAGAAGGACGAGCGGCGGTATGACTCGGCGGTGCTCAACAAGTTCGAGCCCTTCCTCGGCTCAACCGAAGTGCAGCGCTTCCTCGGCGCGCCGTCCTCCACGTTCGATCTCCTCGGCGCGATGGATCGGGGCGATACGCTGCTCGTCAATCTGCCGCGCGGCTACATGGGCGTCTCCGCGGACGTGATGGGGCGGCTGCTTGTGAGCTTCTTGCAGCTTGCAGCCCTGCGCAGGGAGCGGATCGCTCCCGAGAAACGGAAGCCCTATTCGCTCCTCCTTGATGAAGCGCATGTGCTGGCGGGGAACGAAAGCGGCCTCGAAGAGTTCCTCATCGCTGGGCGCAAGTACAAGGTGTTTGCGACCCTCGCGGCGCAGGGGCTCTCGCTCTTCCGGCCGGGAACGCGTCCACACCTTCTCGGCAATACCGGCGGTCAGTTTTTCTTCCGACTGCCGTACGCGGAGGCGCGTCTCCTCGCGCCCGATGTCTTGGAGCCGCTCGGGTCTGTGTGGCGCGAGCAGACGCGGCCGAACGACAGCATCGATGATCCGCTCCTCACGCCGGGCGAAGAGATCGCCTGGCGAACCCGCGAACTGGCTGCGCTTCCCGTCGGCGCATGCTACTGGCTCAAGAAAGGTCGGCCCTACAAAGGCCGTCGCGTCCGCGTGCTCCCCCCACTCGATCTGCCCTTCCCTCCGGGTGAGCTCCGCAAGCGGATCGACGCCGCGATGATGGAGCAGAAGGGCATACCGACTCCGGCCCCGGAGCCGGAGGAATCGGAGTTGGGCTCCAAGTTCGCCGCAGTCATCGCGGAGCGGAGCGCACGGCGCGTTCGCGAGGCCGGCATCGTCGAAGACGCACCAGAGACTCCATAACCACCGCGCGCATGTCGTCTCCTCTCAATCCGCACAACCTGCCTTGGGTCTCGGACGATCGGGCCGAGCAGCCGAGCTTCCGCAATCGCCGATTCAACCTGAGCCCTGTCCCGCTGCAATTCCCGAGCTTGAGTCACGCGGATGAGGCGATGGAGCGGCTCTACACCCGCGGACAGGCCATCGAGGGCTTGCGGCCGGCGACAATCCGCTGGCTGCGCGACGGCTACCGATCGTTCCGCAGTTTTCTCCGCGAGGACGCCGGACGCGAGACAACGTTTCTCGGTGGAGATGCCGTGAAGCAGGTGCAGCTCATGGAGGACTGGATCGCGTGGCTGCGGATACGCGGCGTCTCGCGTACGAGCATCTGCACCTACTGGCGGGGGCTCGACGCCCTGTTCCGGCGGCTTGAGGAGACAGCGGGGATGTTCAATCCCTGTACCTGCCTCCGGCCGCCGAAAGCGAGCCCGCCCCTCCCCAAGGCGCTCACGCGCGATGCCGCCGAAAAGCTACTTCATCGGGTGCGCAATCTCCCGTGGCAAACAACATTCGAGCGGCACCGCAATCTGGCCATCATCGGCCTAATGTTGCTTGCAGGTCTGCGGAAGGGGGAAGTGCTCAAGCTCACGGTGAGCGATGTGGACCTGGATGCCGGCACGATTCGCGTGGAACGCGGCAAGGGCAAGAACGGCGGCAAGGACCGCACCGCCTACGCGACCCCGCAACTCATCGTCCTGCTCGGTCAGTATGCCGAGGCGCGACGGCGAGCAGGAAAGACCCATCCCGAGTTTCTGTCCTCGGCCAGCTCCGCCAATCACGGGATTGGTGAGGTCACGATCCGCCGCCTCTTCAAGCTTCTCAGCCGCGAGATGGACATGCGCCTCGCACCACACATGCTCCGCCATACCTACGCGACCTTGCTTCGGCAAACCGGGGTCGCCGACCGGGTGGCGCAGGAACTTCTCGGTCATTCCTCGCTTGCCATGCTGCAACGGTACTCGCACGTGTTCGACGGTGAATGCGCGACCGAGGCCTCGCGGCTTCACCTGGATTTCTAGAGCCATGGCCCCAGGCCGCAGCGAACACACCGCTTAGTACTTGAACATCGGTTGCTGCCGAAGCGGCGCCCTCGAAGTGTCTGCGGTCGGACACAGCGCCGAGCGCTATACTCCGCGCGCGGTCCACGCCGGTGAGTCTTGGATATTCAGATGTTTTGAGAAACCAAGGGAGCAACAATGAAAAAGCTATCGCTCGTAATAGTACTCGTTGCAGTCATCACCTCTTGTACAAAAGGCGGACCCCATCTGTCTGGCGAATGGCGCAGCAAGAACAACACTGTCTTGGTCATTACTCAAGAAAAGAAGACATATTTTGTGAAAGCGCCAAGCGGCGATTTCATGGGAAAGTTCGAAGACGGCAAACTTAAAACAGGCACAGCTATGGGCGACATCCAGTATTTCGAAGGGAAGGACAAGCTTTACTTTGCGGGCGAGGAATTTTCACCGAGTTTCTGGAAGCCGAAGCGATCAGGATTCAAGCTGACAAGGTGAGCTTCCACGGCACTTGGAAAAAAGTCCCCAAAGAGGGTGGTCAAATGCTTTCCGATATTTTGATCGTCGATCTGCGAGACAACGCCAGCTTTGACGTCAGGGAGAAGGCGTCGTTCTACAATGCCGAATTTCGAAATATCAAATATGAGAGCGGTGTCATCAGTGGGATTTACTACTTTGCGGTCGATAATGAACACACTCTCCCGTTTGAGATCAGGAAGGTAGATCAAAATACGTTGGTCTACAAAGACGAACGCGGTAGTGAGCCTTTCAAGCGATTTGTCGAGAAGGATGATTTTGTCGGGAGATGGAAGGGATACTATTTGAGCTATGGCGGTGAAATAGATAAGGCCACTGGTGAATATCATGAAATCGAGGAAAAAGACCCGACGTTCACCTTTACGATAAGCAAGGAAGCGAGCCGGTACAGAATCATCAAGAGCAGCACGATGAGTTCAACGCCCGACACGCTATCTGGGCGAGTTCGAAACGGCAAGATAGCTATCGACGGAAAGGCCAAGGACTTCTACAAGTACCAAGTACCGACGATAGAAGTGTCCGACAATGGCAACTTGATGTATCGAGATGGAGGAGGAGACGTGAGGCTTAAGAAGGCACCCTGAACCTAGGCTTAGGTTGGGCTCGAATGACGGGGCAAACCGAACGTGGAGGTGTCACGTTCGGTCGCGCCGCCGCCCGGAGAAGGGTTACCGCAGCGAAAAAAGTTTGATCTTTCGAATTTCGCGCAGCTTGTCCTCGTCGAAGACACGCAGATACCCCGCGGTTGTGGCGATGTCGTTGTGCCCCGCAAGTTCACTCGCGACATGCAGCGGGACGCCGCTTTTAAGGAGCATGGTCACGAAGCTATGCCGCAGGCTATGCATGGAGAAGGGGACACCGCTCGCGAGCCGCACTCGCCGAACGATCCGGCGCAGAGTCACTTCGGCAAGTCCGCGATTCGCGACGGTGCAGAAAAACTCCGGAGCCTCGAAGCGCAGGCGCGCGCGTTCGCGTACATAGGCACGCAACAGCAGCGCGAGCTCCGCGGGCATGTACGCCACGCGATCCTTGCCGCCAAACCGCCCTTTGCCTCGCTCGATGAGCAGCGTGCCCTCCGTCAGATTGACGTGCTCGACGCGCAGACGCAGGACCTCGCCCTTGCGCAGGCCCGCATAGATCATGCAGCCCAGCATCGCGCCGGCGCGCGCCCGGTCGAACTCGTCCTGCCACGGCACATTGCGCGCGGCATCGAGAATGCGGCGGCATTCCTCCGGCGTGCGGGCCTTGGGCACCCGCTTCTGTGCCCGCGGAGGCTTCTCGCCACGAAACGGGGACGGAATCTGGTCGCGGGTTTCGAGATCGCGGAAGAACGCCTCCACGCCTCGGTAATAGTTCAGGATCGTGATGGGCGTCCGGGACTTTTCGCGGTTCCAGCGCACCCACTCGGCGATGGCAAAGAGGTCGTGGCGGATATCCGCGCCGAACACCGCGCCGCGCTCGACGAGAAAGGCCCGGAAGTTCCGATAGGCACAGCGATACCAGCGGCGCGTGGCGATGCTCTGCCCAAGGCCCGTTCCGGCATACTCGAACCAGTCCTCGAACCGCAGGTCGAGAAGATCGATGGTACGGAAGCGATCCGTGGGATCGGGCACCAACGCGGACGCGAGCGGCTGCGAACTGTTAGGCGCTCGCGTGGAATCGTCGGACGCAGGCGATCCCGGAGAAGAGGGAAACATGGAGGTGGGGGGTAGGAGATTGTGGCCTCCCCTTGCCGTTTCGTGTCCTCATCTTCCTGACCGCGCTTGCGAATCGTGCCAGGCGCTCACCCGGCTCCCTCGGGGGGAGGCGTGACGCTTGATTTCGGCGCATCCGGATGCGATGTTTCGGGGCGGGCGGATTCGAACCGCCGACCTCCTGCTCCCAAACCGGTCATGCGGCCGAACCTCGGCGCTTTTCGGCGTGTAGAAGCCGTTTTCGGAGGGTGCATCCATTACGAGCGACCGTCTGCGTGTTCGCAGTACGGTCAGAAGACAAGGCTTTGAAACGACAGTGGAGAGTATCTACAACCTGCCATGGCCGAACTGCGCATGCAACACCCGGCGTTACAACGAACGGCCTGTCCTGAATCCGTGGTTCAGCCTACCTCCACCCATTCCAGAGTGCGACAGCGGCGGCGAGAAACTGATCGCACTGCGCCGTTCGCCACGTTACGGGAGATCCCTCATAAAGGAGATAGTATTGCTCGTTCGCGCAGACGAACTTGCTCCTGTCTGCTGCCTGAATCCACTTGACGCAATTCACGAAAGAGTCACCGTAGCTACCGCCGAACTGATCGTCCGGAACATTGTAGAGTAGGCCTTCCAAATAATACGATGGCGCAACATCTCCCGCGATTCGGCCATCGTCCACGAGCTTGCCACGCAGGTTCTTCAATATTCGCACCATGGGCTTAAACCACAGCGAACTACTTTGATGCTTCGCCGTCATGTTTGCCGAATGTTGCTTCGGGTAGTTTACGATCTGCTGTCCGGTAGTAGTGTAGAAACAGATTCCTTCATCGTAGCGCTGGTCCATAAGCCCATTGAATTTGTGATAGCGGCGAAACTTGATCGCTGCAATCACGTCCGCTTTCCGCCGGCTACCACTCGCCGCGATGGTGATCGCTTTCGTGCCTGGCGCTGCGTCGCCGCCGTACTTGGCTTTCAGGGTTTGGACGACATCACGTTTAAAGTCCGTGTGCGTATACGTGGCATTCGAGTGAGCGGCTTGAAACGCGCTCTTCTCACCGTCCGAGAGTTCCGACAGGTCATGCTGAAAGCAGTCCCCAAGCCGAATGACAATATCGACATCACTCTCTGCGTAGATGTTCGTGTCATTGCCATATGAGCCTTGCAGGAATACCTCGATGCTCTTCGTGGCGTAGGGTGCCTGCGCTGCTTCAAGAGCACCTTTGATCGTGCTGTACGTACTGCTGGACTGCACAATCGAGCCTTGATGAGCCCACGTGTCGAGCTGTGTTTCGGGAATGCTCATTTTGGAATTCCAATGAGAAGGTCGCGGAGTTCTTGCTCGCGACTTGCAAATGATTCGCTCCCGCGCTGCCGCAGAATGTTGAGTTTCTCCAGATTGTGTTCCAGTAGATCCGTTGCCATCTCGGGCTTTTCGAAGGTATCGCTGATGCGAATCGTCTTGATGTCGCGAAAGAGAATCGCGCGCAACTGCTCCATGGACTGCGTGTTGATCTCAAGTGTCTTTTGCAGGAGTTGCACGCTGACCAGATAGCGCTTCGCCAGACGCATACGCCAGCTCGGCTTGGGCTCGGGGTAAACGCCGACACCAACACTTACGACACGCAGATTGGCGGGGTCTTTCTTCATGCCATTCACCGCATCGGCGATCGCGTATAAGGTCGGGTTGTTCGCGCAGTAACCACCGTCGATCAGTTCCACTTTGTCGCCAGACGCCGTGACAACTGTCGTGCGTTCAAAGAACGGGTATGCAGAGCATGATGCGCGAACGGCGTCGGCAATGCTAACGCCAAAACCGGGAATGAAGGTGCTTGTGCGGCCATGCGCCTGTTCAACGCTCGCCTTAAAGATCATGGGTCGTTCAATGATCCATTTAGTGGCAACAATACCCAAGGCGGTCTTCGCATCGGCAAAGGTCCTTTCGCCGAAGACATCGTGGGAGAGGGCGGCCAGAGCTGCGGTCTTCGCGTGGGGCGTTCGAGCTTTCATCACGCGTGGAACATGTTCCTTGTACAGCGCATGAATCTGTTCGATTCCATAGCCGAGCGCGATGAGGGACGCGATAATTGCACCGGTGCTCGTTCCGAAAATTAGATCGAAGCGTTGATACAGAGGGCAGTCGATCATGCCTTCGATCTCTTTCAGCACACCGAGCGTGTAGAAACCCTTCGCTCCGCCACCATCAAGGCTGAGGATTCGACATAGGCCGTTGGCCTGATCCGTCGCGCGTGGGGTGTCGCCGCTGACCTGGGTGTCGTCGAGACTGGTGTGTTCCATGTGTAGGGATATCCTTCGCGAGCCCCATCCGAGCCGGAAGATGACGGTCTTGATCCTAATTGTAGTTGAGCAAAGGGTGATGCGCGACTGCGGTGACATGAATCTCTGTCGGGATCACCAAGCGCGCCTCGGACCGCTTGCTTAACCGTCCGAGCTGGCGCGGCCAGCAAGTGGAAGACTGCTAGGGGAACGGCTCTCGTCGCGCAGGAGCTTGCAGGTACGACGATCACGAGATGGCCGGCCGTGAACGTTCGCAACTGGGTCGCTACGTCTGAACAGGTGCGATGATTCGTCGTGCATTCGCACGTGACGTCAATCCCAGTCTCGCCGGAAGTCATGCGGCGCCATCGCGGCGCGTGCCCGTCGGACACGCAACTTTCTGAGCCGCGTATATATCTGCTAGTGTAGCAATATACGTTAATCGACACCTGAATGGCTGCGGCCTTACAACGTGCTGTCATTACGGCCACCGATCTCGCTGTGGATGTCCGTCTGAATGCCATACGTACTGTCCGCATCGTAACGTCCATCGACCTAGTCGTTCACGCGAGCGAATACACAGTCCTCATGGGCCCGTCCGGCACAGGCAAAACGACAATTCTCCGGGCGCTCTGTGACTGCCTCTCCTTGTCCGCGTCGGTAACCGGCACGGCATGGCGGACCGATGACGTTGCGGTTGTCTGGCAGCGCCCTGCCCTCATGCCGTGGCGTTCTGCGCTTTCAAACGTGCTTGTCGAAGAGTCGCTGCGATCAGCCAAAGGGTCCTTGGCAGATCGCGCGCAACTTCTCTTTCAGCATCTTTATCTTCGAGGCATAGAGTCAAAGAGTCCAGCGGAATTGTCCGCCGGCATGGCGCAGAGGGTTGCGCTCGCGCGGGCGCTGGCCGCGCGCCCTGCGGCGTACCTGCTCGACGAACCATTGAGCTCAGTCGACGTGCCGCAAAAGGAGGCGATTGAAATATGGCTGCGCGACTTTGTTCTCGGGGAAAGCAGCGGGGTGCTGCACGTCACGCATGATCCCTATGAAGCGGTATTTCTCGCAGATCGCATTTATGTGCTGGGTGGTACGCCTGCTACGATTCAGAGTACGCTCACGATCAACGCACCACGTCGTAATGCAGCATTCCGCGCAAGCGCAGCATTTGCTGCCTACGTTGCACAGCTTCGGACCCTGTTGCCGACGCCATGATGGCGCACGATATGTCAAAGCGGCGCCTGCTGTTGCTGCACTCGTTTCTGTTGACCATCATTCTCGCGCTCTGGCAGGCGACCACGCATCGGGGAATTATCCCATTCTACCTGCTGCCATCACCGTCGGCAGTGCTTCGCCGTCTCGTTGTTGATGCCGACCTGTTGCTGGCACACAGCGGCGCGACGGTTGCCACAATTATTGGCGGCTTCGTGCTCGGTACGGCGGCCGCGGCTGGTCTCGCACTCTGCCTTCAAGGAAACCGGGCCGCACGACACCTCGTGTACCCGTATGTCATCGCGCTGAAGTCGCTCCCGATCGTCCTGATCATCCCGTTCGTCAACCTATGGATCGGGACGGGATTTTCCAGTCGAGTCGTGATTGTCGCGCTTACTTCGTTCTTTCCGACGCTCGTGACGACCGTCCGCGGTTTGTTGCACGTTGATCAAGACCTTGTGGATGTCCTACGTGTTCGTGGCGCCACGTCTGCGTTCGTGCTCTTCAAAGTCCGCGTGCCCTCAGCATTGCCTCACTTTTTCGCCGGCGCTAAAGTCGCCGTTGTCCTTGCGGTAATCGGCGCCCTGGTTGCTGAGATGATGGGCGGCTCACGCGGCCTGGGATTTCTCGCACTAATCTCCACTTACAGACTCGACACGGACGTGCTCCTCATAATCAGCATTGTGTCGGCCATCATAGGCTATTGCTTATTCCGGGGCCTCGGCTATATTGAGCGCAAGGTCGCACCCTGGAATTGGGCTACGCTCGAACTGTAAACATTATCCCTTGTCTACCATGCAGCGCCCGGCATCCCTCCATCACTCCATGTTCGGCCTTGTTGCGGTATGTCTAGCGCTCCTGACGGGCTGCACGCAGCCGCAGACGGGCAACGATGCAGCGGCGAAGGTGAGCATCCGGCTCAAGTGGCTTGTACAAACGCAGAGCGCGGGTGAGTTGCTCGCCGTGGCAAAAGGCTACTGTACGCAGGAGAGACTGGAGTGCGATGTACAAGCGGGAGGTCCGGATTTTGATGCGATTAAGCTCGTTGCGAGCGGCGTTGATCAGTACGGCGTCACGAGCGCGGATCAACTCCTCATTGCACGCGCCAAGGGCGTGCCGGTCGTGGCAATCGGCGCCCTCTTCCACGAGTCGCCGGTCGTGTTCTTCTCGAAGGCCGATACCCCCCTACGGTCACCCGCCGATTTGGCTGGCAGAACAGTGGGCGTGAAGCATGGTACGAACGCGGAGACCGAGTACCGCGTACTTCTGCGTCGCGCGAATGTTGACCCGAGCTCCATCACCGAAGTGCCGGCGAAGTTCGATCTCACTCCATTTCTCACCGGTGCGGTGGATGTCTGGCCTGGGATTGAGTCCAACGAGCCGCTGACGGCGGAAGAGAAAGGCGTGAAGGTAAGCGTTCTCCGAAGCCGGGACCACGGCATTTCGATGTACTCCAATGTCTACTTCACCACGGAGGAGCGCGTGAACGCACGCCCGGATGAGGTGCGGCGGTTCATCAAAGCGATGCGCGCTGGCTGGCAGTACGCTGCTGACCACCCGGAGGAGGCTGTCGATGTCGTCCTTGCCGCGAATCCTGCCCTCGACCGAGTCCATGAAGGGAAAGCGCTGGAGCTCACACTGCCGCTGGTATTTCCTGATGGTGCCGATAGTTTTGGCGCCATGACCGAGCACAAATGGGCCGCTACTATGGCGGTCCTGCGCGACGGAGGCATTCTCACCGCAGATATCGATCTGTCCAAGGCGTATTGGCAAACAGACGCGGCGCCTCCGCAATAAACAAGGCTTCTCACGAGGCGGTGTCGCCGACGAGATAGGCGCCGTGACGACGCCAACGAAGCCGGAGGGACTCCAACATCCATCTGGTGACTTGCTCAGGCGACGACGGCTAATTGGCGTGTCAGCTTCGTAGCAATGAGACACGAATGCTCAAACCCACAAATGTCTGCATCTCGGACTTCTGCATGCGTAAAACAGGCGCATCTTGCGAAACGCGCCTGTTTTCTGCAAACCAGTCGCTCTACCAAGTGAGCTACGGACCCACGCCTTATCCACGCTGCCTGCCCATGGCTGGCTACGCGCCGCGGTCACCTCGGAGATATTCGTGACAGTCGCCGCTGTTCACTAGCCGATCTCAGGACCGATGACCTCATCCTTACCATGAAGCATCCAGAGTCCCATTCGACGCTGTCGCGCCCCGCATTCACGCTCGATGGTCTTCGCTGGCGCGAGCGGCACTCGATGTTGACGTTTTTGCGGAAAAGCGTGCGTTCGCGATTGTCACTCGCTGCCGTTCGTCCGCGCGATTTCGCGTGAACGCAGCGTCGTTCGGTAGTTAGCCTCGCGCCGTTTGTTGGTGATGCGGAAGTACACGAGCGTCGATGAGATGTCGCGGTGTCCGAGCCAGTCTTGCACGTCCGCAATGTCCCAGTTCGCGTTTGCGAGATGAACGCCGATCGAATGCCTGAGGACATGAACGTGGCGACGATCGACCGGAAGATCTGCAAGAGCGGCGTAGACGTGGAACAACCGATTAACTTCACCGCCGGATAGCGGGGCACCTCCCCGGCGACGGCCGCGGAGGAGATACGCCGATGAGTCGGATGATCGCGCGACAAGATAGCGGCGCAGCAGGTGTTTGCTTCTTGGGTGGAGTGGATACGCGGCCGACACACCATGCTTCCGCCGCGCAATCCAGATCTTCCCATCCCGCACGTCGTCCAGCGTGAGCAGCCCGGCTTCGCTTCGTCGCAGCCCGTGCCGGTAGATGAGATCGAAGAGCAGAAGATCGCGTGTCTTTCGCTGCGAAATCGAGCGGAAGAAACGCTCGACCTCCTCTCTCGTGAGGTACTTGACCGCTTCTTGCTCGCGGCGTCGTTCACGCGCCATTTCGTCGTTTCGCTCCGCACGGGCAGCGATTCTGACGCTTTTCCGCATTTGCGTTCGGTGGGGAGAAAGGCTGAGAAGGAAGACGCATCTCAGTCTGCTGTCACCTCGCTTCTCTGTAAACCTCGCAGCGCTCCAGATCCACGTTCACTTACTCACGAGGAGGTAAGCGCCATGCCGGCTCAACGAGGAGATTCTGCTTGCTCTGCGAAGACACTTAAGCGAGCCTTAAGCCACCTGACTGTTACGAAGAACGCTGGCGCTGAGGCGAAGCGGCTGCGCATCCGGGAGCTGTTTCTTCAGCGCGCTGAGTCCTACCGTTTGAGTGAGGCTGCGCTCATCGTTGGCATCTCTGCCCGCGCGTTGCGGCGCGAAGCTGAAGACGATCAGCGCGAGGCGTACCGCTCGAATGACACGTGGCACTTCACATGGCGACAAGTCGCACTCATCGCCATGCGGCGGTGGACCCTCGCCGAGATCCATGACGCGCTCGGGACGGCCGCAGAAACTGTCCTGCCCCCGCTCCTGGCGATGGACACGTTCACGGTTCGCCTGCCGATGTTTCTCGTGCGCGCGATGAGAACAGCCGCTGCGCAAGATGGCTTACCCATTGACGACTGGCTGCGACTTGAACTCATCGACTATGCGGGCACGGTCGTAGACGAGATGGAAGTGATTCATCCTGGCTTTCGGCAGGCATACCTCTTCCCTGGTCGAGAATAAGCCCTCCCGTTTCCGTCTTCGTGTCATCCCCATCGCCATGTCCGCTTCGGCAGGAGGAAACGCGGCCGGAGTTGCGGCGATCGTCCGAAACGGCGGGACAGCCAGCACCTCTCGGAAGTAACCTGACGCGCGTAGTAGGATGGTGCCTTCCAAGCGGAAGGCTATCCACGTGAACGATGTCTCCGAGGCGAGATTCGAAGCAAAGTACGCCGTCTGGAAGGACCGATTGCTTGATCTCACCGCGAGCAATCGCTTGCTCAACTTCCGCGAGACGAAAGTCTCGACCGTCCAAATAACCTTCCCTGATCCGCTTGCGCTCTTCGACTCGATCGTTCTCCGCGAGCGGTCACTCAAGTTTCCCTTGTATCGCGGTCGCACCGTTCTCGGCGAAGCCGAAGATGAGATCCCGGCAACCGAATACCGCGTGATGCCGGGTGACTTGGAAGCAAAGAAGTCACCGCCCGATCTCGAACGGAGCCTCTACCGCCTCACGTCGCTCGCACGCACGTACCGAGAAGAGCGTGGCATCAACACGCTGTACGTGGCGATCGGGATGCTTGTCTGGCGGCCAGCGGAGAGTGCCTCGCCGCAAAAGGCTCCGCTTGTTCTCGTGCCCGTCCAGCTCACTCGACAGGATAGGTTGCATCCGTATGTCCTCCAGCCGTTCGACGAGGACCCCGAGGTCAACCCGACCTTGGCGTACATGCTTCGACGCGACTTCGAGTATGCGTTGCCTGCTTTGCCCGAAGAGGTTGGATTGGAAAGTTTGGCGACGCTCTTCGGGAGCGTGTCGGAAGCGGTGAAGCGCCGCGGCTGGGCCGTAGAGATGAGTGCGTGGCTTGGACAATTTCAATTTCGCAAGCTCGCGATGTATCGCGATCTCGAAGAGCATGCAGCGATAGCCTCGACGAATGATCGGCTAACGGCGGTGGCCATTGGCCGAGAGTACGACGGCACTCTCGAAGGGCCGAGCGAGGACGGCCTCGACGATATTTCCCCTGCGGAAGTCTTCACAGCACTCGATGCCGATGCCTCACAAACGCAGGTGATTGTGCGCGCGCGTGGAGGAGAAGACCTGCTCGTACAGGGTCCGCCAGGAACGGGCAAGAGTCAGACGATCGCGAACCTCATCGCGCAGTTCCTGCTCGATGGGAAGAAGGTGCTCTTTGTCAGCGAGAAGATGGCCGCACTCAATGTGGTTCACGAGCGGCTCCGCGAATGCGGACTCGGTACGTTCTGTCTGGAACTCCATAGCGACAAAGCCAACAAGCGTGACACGCTCGTGCGCATTGGCCGAGCAGCAGCGTGCGATGCGGTGGAGTACCCAGCAGCGGAGCGGCAGTTTCAGGAACTGCTGCATCTTCGGAAAGAACTGAACGCCTACGTCCGTGCGTTGCACCAGCCGGTACTCGGGCTCCGCACGGCATATGACATCCACGGCGCTCTCGCAGCACTCGATACCGTTCCAGATGTTCTTACCGATTTTGATTTCGATCCCGCAACGCTGAGTGAACAGCAAGAGGCGGAGCTGCTGGAGCGCGTGGCCCGTATCAGCCGGTTTGCCGATATTTTCGATGCACCCACTCCTCATCTCTTCGTCGGATTGCAGGCAGACCGCTGGTCGGCGCAGCTTCAGGCGGAGGTTGCGATCGCAATGCGCAACCTGGGTGGCTCGGCGGCAGCACTTCGTAACGCGGCCGCAGCTGCCGCGATGCTCGATCTCGCGCCACCGCAAACGTTCGAGGCAGCAAACCATCTTCAAGCTACCCTCGACCTCGTCGCATCGTCGCCATCCCCGCCCCGGCATTGGCTCGATGGGGCAGAGCTCGACGAGATGCATGAACATGCGCGCACGCTCGCGCGTGACGCAGCGAACCACCGCCGAATCATCGAGCATCTTCGCGATATGTTCGATGAGTCATTCTTACGGCTTGATGCGAACGCCTTGCTCGCCGATCTCTCGCCTGATCTCGGTCTGCCTTCGACGGATGAACCCACCGAGGCTCGGTGTGCGAATTGCGGGCAACTGAATCGCATTCCGCGCCTCAAGCCGGGCCAGCGTGCGACCTGCGGCAGCTGCAAAGAACCGCTCATCGTTCTCCACAGCGACCGCGATGAGTTGCTAAACGCGTTCGAGCAGCGCGCCTCCGGGATCGCGGCGGTACTGCGTAGTCTCGATACGACGATCGAGCGAATCCTCTCGGCGGGCGCACAGCTCGCGATGAGCCTCGGTGAGCCCGCGCCAAACGATACCGAGGCAGCGCGCGAACTCATGCTTCTTGCCACTTCAATTGCGCGCGTGGGTCAGGCACAGGCCACATGGTTCGATCGGGCGAGTCTTGTCGAATTGCGTGCCGAAGTGACGGAATGTGAGCGCCAGCACCAGCACGCCATCTTGCTGCGACAACACATCGAGCGAGACTGCACGGATCGCATTCAGACGCTCCCAATCGCGGAGTACCACGACGCGCTTACGACGACATTTCGGGGAAGGTTCCGCTGGCTGCGTCCCGCCTACTGGCGACTCGTGCGCGACCTCCGCTCCACGCTCCACACCGACCGCGCGCTTTCGTACACGGACGCGATGGGGATCGTGCAAAAGGTCTCAAAGCTGCTCTCGATCGAGCAGTGGTTCGCGGATCGCCAAACCCGACACGTGACTACCTTGGGAGCCTTGTATGCCGGTGAGGACACCGACTGGAAAGGCCTCGATGCCCGTCTGACCGCCATGCAGGGTTTACATGATCGATTCGCTGATGCGCTTCAGCGGCCGATCATTCGTGGGCACCTCGTGTCGGGCGACATGACGATCTCCTCGACGGCCACGGAACTCCAAGCGCTCTGTGAGGAGTGTGCATCGCGGCTGCACGATAGTGATGTTCGCCGGTTCCTGCCGACGATTGATTCGCCGTCATTTGCGCATGTTCGCGATGGCTGCCGTGCGACGCTTCTGCCGCTGGAGCGATTCATCTCTGCCGCGGCGATCGTGCGGGGGAAGATGCGTGTCCCGGCGACGACCTCCCTGGCCAGTGCTGTGGAAGCGCTCGCTGACCTTGTCGTCGCGCATGAGATCGAACAACGCGTGCGAATGAATGAGAAGCACTCTCGTGCGCTGTTGGCGCACCTGTACGCGGGACTCGACACCTCATTCAGCACGATTGACGCCGCGCTCGCATGGGCGGCGAGATTTCGCAAACACTGTGGCACGAATCGTTCTTTGGTCGACGCTGCGTGCGATGCGAGCGCGGTTGAACGAGCGATGGTTGCGGCGCGATCCCATCAGGAGCGGCTTCACGATTTCGAGGCAGCTATCGGACGGCTGCGCGAGTTCTTTCCAGAGGAAGTCTGCACAAGCCTCCAGCAGGAGCCCTTCAGCGCGGTCGAGGAATGGGCACGCGTCCGTGCAGATCGCGTCGGAGACCTCGGGGACTGGCTGCACTACTCCGAGATCGTTGCAGAGTGCGCAGAGGGCGGCCTCCACCGTTTTCTTGACTCGGCGCGCGCGGCGCATATCTCTGCGAACAACCTCGAGCACGTCCTTCTCAAGGCAATCCGCGTCCGTCAGCTCGACGCGATCTACCGAGTGCTTCCGCCACTTCGCCGTTTCAACGTCGCGGATCACGAGAGCCTCATCATGCGGTTTCGCAAGCTCGACACCGCGCTCATGTCAATTCATCGACGCCGCGTCCAGGCAGCGGTCACCTCCCGCCGTCCCGATCTCAATCGCGCGGGAGCGGGGCAGAGTCGATTCTTGCGGCGCGAAATCGCGAAGCAACGTCGCCATGCACCGCTTCGCCGTCTCTTCCAAGAGGCGGGTCGAATCATCCTGGACCTCACGCCCTGTTTACTCATGAGTCCTCTGTCTGTGGCGACGTACCTTGCCAAAGACGCGGTGGACTTTGATGTCGCGATCTTCGATGAAGCATCGCAAATGCCGATTGAGGATGCGGTCGGCACGATCTTCCGGTCACGTCAGCTCATCGTCGCGGGTGACACCAAACAAATGCCGCCGTCGCGATTCTTTGAACGGAGCGTTGACGACGGCGGAGACGACGACACAGCAGAGCAGCCGCTAGAAAGCATTTTGGAAGACTGCGAAGCGGCGGGCATGGAGTCACGTCCGCTTCGTTGGCACTACCGCAGTCGGCATGAAAGTCTGATTGCGTTCAGCAATGCCGAGTTCTACGACAACCGGCTCATTACGTTTCCCTCACCAAGTGTCGCGCCCCCACGTGGGCTCGGCGTCCGATTTGAATACGTCGCCGACGGTGTGTATGACCGCGGTGCATCGCGCACAAACAGGACCGAAGCCCGCCGCGTAGCACAGGTTGTCCAGTCGCATCTCGAACAGTTCCCCAACCAGTCACTGGGCGTGATTGCGCTTAGCACAGCGCAAGCGCAGGCAATCGACGAAGAGATCCAGAGCCTCTTGAACAGCCGGCCGGATTTGGATGCGAAGCTCCGCACGAGTGACAGAGACCCATTCTTCGTCAAGTCGCTTGAGAATGTGCAGGGCGACGAGCGCGACGCGATGGTCATCTCCATCGGGTACGCGAAAGACGCCAGCGGGAAGCTCGCCCTCCAGTTTGGCCCGGTCAGCACGGACGGTGGCGAGCGCCGCTTAAACGTCGCCTTCACGAGAGCGCGTTGTCAAATGATCGTCGTGTCGTCCATCCGAGGTGGAGAGATCAACGTCGCTGCGGTTCAGAAACGTGGCCCCAAGGTGCTCCGCCGGTATCTCGAATACGCCGAGCACGGCGTTCTTCCTGATGAGATGACTTCGGCACTCGCGGAACCCGAATCGCCGTTTGAAGAGAGTGTGCGGTCCGTCCTGCGCGACGCAGGCTATGAGGTTGATTGCCAAGTCGGTGTGTCGCGCTATCGGATCGACCTCGCTGTGCGTCACCCGAACGAACCGGGGCACTATCTCGTGGGTATCGAATGCGACGGAGCTGCGTATCACTCGTCCCGTGTCGCTCGCGATCGGGATCGGCTACGTCAGACCGTCTTGGAACAGCGGCGGTGGAAGATCTATCGCATCTGGTCAACGGACTGGATTCGGAATCGTCGCTCGACCGTCGAGCGCCTTCTGCGCCACCTACAGCAACTGCGCGAGCGCGGTGAGGTTGGCTTGATCGCTGATGCGCTGCCTGATGAACCCCTAGCCATCAGCGAGCCTTCGATTACGGCGGATTTCGATATGCCGACCGTATCACCCAGGGCGGCACCTCTGGTTCATCAAGAGCATGCGCTGTATAGCGAGGCAATCAGCCTCTACGTCGAGGCCACGCTGCCCCAACGACATCGCGATGCGCTCTATAACGGCTGCGGCAGCTCTTCGCGATCTAATCGTTGCGGTTGTTGCGCAAGAAGCTCCCGTCCACGAAGAGATTGTCGTTGTCCGCATTGCGCGGGCTCACGGTCTTCAACGTGCTGGTCACATCGTCGAGAAAACGATCCTCCGCGCGGTCGCTGCCGCCGCGCGAGCTGGTGCCATCGCACGCCGCGAGAGCTTCCTGTGGTCGACAAACGCTCAGGCGGTAACGCCACGACGACCCGCGCCGGGCCAACCCCTCCGCGCAATCGAGCATGTTGCGCCGGAGGAGATCGCCGAGGCAGCAATACTCGTCATCCGGGCCTCGCGCGGCATTAACGATGCGGATCTCAAGCGCGAGACGGCGCGCATGTTCGGCTATCAACGGACAGGGGAAAAGATCGAGCAGACGGTTACGCGGGTCATCAACTATCTCGTGGCCGAGGGACGCATCGTAATCCGTGCTGGATTCTTGGTTGTTCCCAGCGATGGCCCGTCCTCTGCTGACATTCGTTGATGGCTGTCGGGTTCAACGCCTTGAGATCGTCGCACCTTGAAGGGTTCAGTCGACCCGTTCCAGGTAACCGCGTCGACTCGAGCAGCGCCATCCATCCGGCGCTTTGTGAGCGCGGAGTGATGAGTCGTTCGTCGTGTGCCTGAAAAGCTTCTGACACGTGCCGCAGCGGAAAACGTACCTCGGACGCGAAGTCGAGCGGCCTCGGCGCGACCCGCTCTGGCTGCCGGACGACGTGCGCGCGATCATCGGGGCCGCGATCCCTCCAACAGAACTAAACTCAACCCGATACTTGGGCGTGAATGGAGTTGTCGTGGCGCGGAGACCAACGATCTCGCGGACGCTGAAGGCCTTGATGTGAGGCGAGTCAACCTCCCATGCATAGAGAAGGAGGTTGCCGTTTGACGCCCGGCGGAGAGAGTACGGCGCGGCGCGGCGCGCCTTGCCGTGGTACGTGAACTCCACGAGGAGATGATTGATGCCCGCGAACCGCGCGGCCTCGAGCGGAACTCCGACGCCCCAATACGCTACGCCAGCGGGTGCGACGAGTACGTCTCGCGTGGCGAAGGGTGCCATAACGGGAGCAGCGGCGACCGGCGCATCGATCCATCGAAGGACGCTCTCAAGGCGGACGAGGTGGTCGTCGAACGGCGGCAGCTGGGGCAGTTGATGGGCGAGCATATTGTCCCAATCCGCGCGGAGTTCACCGGACGAGCGGGCTATGACGAGAAGTTCATCCGACGTCGGTGGTTGGATATTCTTCGCCTCGCATTTCCGGCGGAAGAAGTCGCGAGATTCGTTGAGATCCACGTCGTCAGCGCGGCTTTCGAGGATGAAAAAAACGTCGTAGAGGTCGCGTGGCCGCGTCCGCTCGAAAAGCGCTCGTGTCTTCTCAGCGAAAAGTTCCTCAAGACTGTACGCCGGGACAGCGGTGCCATCTGGAAGTGCGTCTGGATAGGGATGGAACACAGGACGCAACTCGGGTTCCGCGAGCACGGGCTCATTCCGCGTGAGGTCGAACAGGAGACGAGGCAGACTAGGAATGACCAGCGGCCCGCTGTAGCCGAGCTTCCCTTCGAACGTCGCCCGACCGAGTTTGTCCACTCGCGCTCGCACCGAGACAAGGTCGGCTGGAAATGTGATGCCACTCATCTCATGCGCGATCTCCACGATTTCCCGCAGAGTTTGGGTCAGGGCCTCAGCGTCATACACCGCATCTGGCAGGAGTGAGAAGTCGAGATCCTCTGAAAAGCGGTACGTCTCGAAGTAGCACTTCTTTAGGCACGTCCCACCCTTGAATACCCACTGCTCCGAAGTCTCCGGGTGCTGGGCGATGGCGGCGAGAACCCATCCAAGCACGTAGTCCTTTTCGACGACACTCGGTCGTAGTTGCCACTCCTGGGCACGGTCGAGAATGTCTTGCTTCGCGATCATGCGTCTAGCCCGATACGCTTGAGCGGGACGTTCACAGAAAGCCCCCACCGCGTGTTGATGCGGCCGCGCACAGCGATGGCCGGGTCGAGTTTGACGACCCCTGAGGTCCGCCGAGCGAGCGCCTCATTCACGAGAAGGGGATCAGACTCTAAGATCGTCTCTGCAAGGTAGCCGATACGCTTGAACGAAGCGCCCGACCCGATTTCGTCGAGGCGTTCGATCAGGCGGCTCGGATTCCACTCCTTCGACTCGCGGTAGGTGCGAAGGATTTCGACGAGGTGCCGGACCCCTCCAACCCAGCTGGGATTTGCAAGAGCGTCGGCGATCGTCCTCTCTCGGTCGGAGACGGCGACTCGTTCCCTGCCGCGCCAGACTTGTCCGACCTGCGCCACGCGCTCCTCTGTTCCGCGCGTGAGGTGAAACTCAGCGCCGAGGAATGTTTCACGCGCGCGGCGAATGTTGGCACACGTGACGACGAAGGTCGCTCGGAAGAGCTGCTCTGAGAGACCCCAATGCTCTGCCGCAGTCCACCCACCGATGTAGCAAGGTGAATAGAGTTCCCGTGCCAGCGCCCACGGATCTTCGATCGCGGTTGCCTCGCGACCGGCCTCAAGCGGAAGAATGAGATAGAGGCCACGACGCACGCGTGCCAGCCAGCCGCGCCGGACGAGACGGCCCAAAGTGAGCGACGCGACGCTCGCTCCGACCCCGAGCAGTTCGGCCGAGCGCTCCGTAGTGACCAGCCCGGCGTGGGAACCACGGGCGAGTCGACGGAGCGTCTCCTTGGGATCTCGGGTGGCAGCGACAGCTTGTCCGGTCATAAGTTGTATCAGATGCGTAGAAATCGTCACAAATAGCTAATTATTACTGCCACACTATACTAGTCAAGGCGACCTGTCCAGCCGCCGATTGCAATTAAGCAGACGAACTGTGCAGTAAGTCGCATAGCAAAATGCGGGCTCGCAACCGAGCCCTAATACGCCCACGTCCATCGAGAGCTAACCTGTTGAAAAAAGGAGCTTAGTGCTCAGTCAGACCGTTCGGGCTCGGAACACTTGGACCGAACACTTTCGCCTGCGAAATTGCCGAGTTCTTCGACCGAGATCGGCACCGAGATGTTGGCTTTCCGCAGTGCGTGGTCGATCGCCGCCCGACGCCTGCTCCCGACCGTGAGGAGGAGGATCGCGAGCGTCGAGCCGCAGTACGGCGCGAGGAACGCTGCCAGCTTCTCCGTCTTCGGCACCAGCACGCTCCCGATCGGCTCGCCCCCGAGATCGACCTCTACGGCCAAGGCGGCTCCGGGATCGCCATCGAGGGGGCGCGCGAGACACAGAAGATCAGGGAAGACATCGGCGCGGCCGGCCTGTGCTCGTTGGAGTGCCCACGCCGGAAGCATCGCGTCTGACCGAAACCCACGCAGCGCGACCGCTAGGGCTACATCCCCGATAGCGATCGTATGCGCGAAGTCCTTTGCCGCAACGGCGGCGCGTGCCGGGAAGAGATCGGCCCGAGAAACTCCTGCCTGATCAACGAGGAGATCCGCGCCCGCCTGCGTCAGCCAGAGCACTTGGACGCCATTTCGGTTGATCCGCTCCTGGCCGAGAAAGCCGCGTTCCACCATCCGGTCGACGAAGCGCCGGACAACCGTGTCCGAGACCGTCTGGAAGTGCCACGCCTTGAGCTGCGCCCGCGTCAGCATCCGGAAGATGCCGATGGTCGTGAGCGCAGCGAGGTCGCGAACAAGGAGTCGGCCTGCCACGACTAGAGCACCCGTATCGTGACACCGCAGGCATCGCACTCGAAGCCCTTGGAGATCTCCCCGCAGGCGTTGCACCGAAGACGGTTGCCGTACTCGGTGACCTTGCACTGTCCGCAGGTTGCAAGAATGTCGAGCACGTTCCGCTCCCCGCAGTGCGGGCAGCTGATCGCACCGCTCGCGAGCGTTCTTCGCGTCTGGAAGAGCTTTACCAGCTTGCGCACGCCAAGGACTGCGTAGACGGGGGACGCCAGGATGTAGAGCCCTGCGAGTGCAATGAGGCGCATGGGCTTTCCGAAGAGGATCATGGTGGGTCTCCTGTTCCCTTGTTTCGGCCGAGGAGTGCGAAGAGGTCATCGACAGTCCGCACGGTGTCCTTGGCTGGTCCTGACGCGTTCTGCGGGCTCTGAGGCGGGATGTCGCCGCTGATCCAATCCCGCTCTTCCTCGTCGATCAGGCGCTCGGCATCGGCGACGCGCACCATCGAGTGCGCGGCGATCTCGCTGTAGAAGATGTCGAGCAACTCATCGCGACTCTTGCCAGTGGTCTTTGGGTCTGGGAGATCGCGGGTCTTCATCCGCAGTGGCGGGAGTCCTTTGCGCAGGAAGTAACAATGCTGCGACGGCAAAGTCGCCATCTCCGCCAGGAAAGCCGGCTTGCGCTCACCTTCCGATGCCCGCGGCGGGAGATACGGGAGCAGGATCGAGGCGTCCTCTCTCCCGCTCTCGAAGGCGAGCAGCCACCGCATGTTGAGGAGCAGCGCATGCAGCACGTCTTTCGGAATCGCGTTCGTCGGATCTTGCGCACAGCAGACGATCGAGAGCAGCTTCCACCGCAGTGTCCTTAGTCCTTCGAGGAGGAACCTTGCGACCGCCGGATGGCGCACGATGGTGCCGATTTCTTCGATGAGGAGCAGTGTTGCAACTGGATTCGCGTTCACCATCGTTGCCGTCACCACATCGATGAGGCGGTTCACGGCTTGTGTCCGCGCGAGCGAGGGCGAGAGCAGCAGGGACGGCCCGAAGTTACCAATGACGATGCGTGCATCCGGCAATGCCGGTGCGAGGCGCGCGACGGCGGCGGGCGACAACCCGAACCAGATACGACCGAGGCGCGTACTCAAGTGCATGTCGAACTGGCGTACGAGTGCTTGCCTGGTCGCGGCCGGGAGGACATCGTCGAGGTGTTCGATGGAGTCTCGCAGTGCAGCATCGTGAATCTTTGGCGCGAGGGTGTGCTGTCGGAATGCGTCGTCCAGCAGCAGTCTTCGCACGAACTTCTTGGTGACGCCGCGTTGCAGCGCGATCGCGACCGAGAACACGAGGAACAGGCCGTGCTGCATTAGGTCGCTGAACTCGTGCTCGCCGGCATTCACCATCGCCGATGCGCGCAGCGACGCGAGAAGGGCGGGACTCATCTGGGGCGGCACCGTAAACAGGTTGGCGGGCGTGACGGCATCTGCCCGCACATCGATCACTTGGAAACGTCGAGCGAACGTTTCACGTTCAGGCTGCGGCAGACGCAGAAGGGTCATTGCTGCGTGCTCGGCGAGGACGATGCAGGTCTCCCCCTTGGGATCGATGACCTCCGCTCGATGTCCCGGTACGGCGGCGAAGCCTTCGATGATGAGCGAGAGCGCGGACGACTTTCCGCTTCCGCTCGCGCCACACGTCAGGCCATGACCGAGGCCATCGGGCGCGAGCCGCACGGGAGCTCCATTCAGCAACGATCCGAAGTGGAAGCTGTCCTTTCCGTCGAGGCTTGCGAGCGTCTCAGCGATTCCTGTGTCCGCTGGCGTCGTATTCGCGCGTGCGCGAGCGTAGGCCGCTTTTGGATCGCCGAAGAGCAGGTCGTAGAGTCTCTTCATGGCACACGCTTCTTCCCACTGCCGCGTGCGAAGAAGATGTCCCAGGGATCTTTCTTCGGGCGAAAGAGCTTCTTTCGCAGAGCGAGGATCGCGTACGCGCCGAGCGCCAGAATGACGAGCACGCCGAGGCAGGAGAGGCCCGCCCCAATCCGCGTTCCAATCGTCGCGGGTTCAGGGAGACCTGTGGCCACGGGCTGGAAGAAGAGACCGACCAGGAGGGAGGGGATGAGCGCCAGGGCGAAACAGGCCCCCGCGGCAACGCGAAGCTGTGCACCGAGCTTCGTCCGGCTGAGCGGAAGGGATAGGACGAATAGACCTACCGCGGCCGCGAAGAGGAGGCGAATCACGCGACCTCCCCGATGGAGCCGAGGGTCGGGTCAGCAGCCAGGAGTGAGAGAATGGCGGTTCGATAATCGGGAAGGATGCTCCACCAATTTCCGCAACCTGATCCGAACGGCGGCCGAAGGCCGCCGTTTTTAGCTGTCGCTCACGCAAGGCGATACTCGATGTACAGCAACAGATCGAGCAACTTGTCGGCGTCGATCGCTGAAACGTCCCCGGGCGGGAGTGTGGCGGGAGCAAATGCAGCGGCGGCGTCGATGGTCATCCGGTGCGTCGAGCGCACGTTGGCGTTGAACGGCGCGGGCAGCGGTCGCGCCGGAAGATTTCCGAGAGTGGCGTCGGTGGTGAAGCCGCTGACGGCTGTACTGTCCACCGAAACCTGCAGAGTATTTGCCGCCACGCCCTGCGCGGAGCGAACAGCGAGCGCGGATCGGGTGACGCTGATGGGCCGGCCGCCGATGCCGAGGGGAAAATGGCGGTCGGTGATCTCGATCTGTACTTCTGTGCCCGCAGGACTGTGCAGCAGCCGTGTGAACGCACCGGGAAAATCCTGGCGCAAGCTGAAGACGCGGCCGACGCTGTTGTTCGTCAGGAACTTGCGGATGCTTTGGTCGATGGCTGCATTGTCGTCCTCGACGCGGCCACGCAGCGCGCCATCCTGCTCGGCGGAATAACTGACCGAGAGGATGACGTCATTGATCGTCTGATAGTCGAACTGCCGGAACGTCTTCGGCAGCGTCAGCACCCACTCACTGATCGCGCCCGCCCCTTCGAAGGGCATGTAGCGCTCGTCGCGAAATGACAGCTCGAACACGCCGGCATCGTTCTGCGCGGTGCTGGTGGCGACCGAGACGCTGCGCCGCGGAGGAACGTCGATGAGCGCGGCGCCGGCGGCCGGGCTGACGCGCATCCAGCTCTTGTCGAGCGTCAGCGTGGCGCTGACATTCACGTACGGTCCGGTAATGGACGGGATCGTCAGGCGCACGGCGCGGATCCGGCGTTTGTAGTGCCCGGGATAGAAGAGATCGAAGAACAATTCGGGGATGCGGAAGCGGCATTCGCCGGTTTCGCGCAGGTCGAGCAGCGCCGCCGGCGCAATTTGGCTCAACGCGAAGGCCTGATCGACTTCCAGGCTCCGGTAGTTGGTCTCGAGGAAGCGCCGCTCGAGATTTTGCAGATCGGCGAGCAATCGCTCGCCCGCGAGAAGTCCGGCGTTTGGCGCATCCCAGTAGGTCGGTGCCAGTCCGGGCGAAGTCTCGTCGCCGCGCTCGAAGCGGAAGGCCTGCTCGGCGAGCCGCGCCAGCGCGAGCGCATTCTGGTAACTGTCGCGATACAGCCGGCGGAGCTGTGTGGCCAGGAAGGTATAGCGGCCGAGATTCGTGAACTTGCCGTCGGTCAGCTCGAGCACCTCGTCGAGTTGCTCGATGCTGCGCTCGTGAGTCTCGAGCGAGCGCTGAGCGATCTCGAGCCGGATCCGCGCGGCTTCGATCTGCCGGTCGAGATTCCTCGTGTCATGCGCGGCGAGTTGTGCCTGATGCTGCCATCCCTCGCGCCGCCGGTCGAAGCCGGCCTCGAGACCGGTGGACGCGGCGACCGCTTCGGATGCCTTCGCGAGCGCTTTGGCCATTCCGGCGAAACCGGCGGCGCTGCCCGTCAATTCTTTGCCGCCCCAGTTCATCGAGAAGGGCGAACCGACGCTTGGAAGCAGAGCCACGATCGCTCTACTGAGCTGTGTCAGCGCTTCGGCACCATAAACAACGGATGCCGTGTGTCGCGCGATGGTCTGCAGTCCCTCCGCCGGTGTGCGATTTTGATCGTACAGTCCCTGGTTCCAGGCGCGACGGTATTCGGCGGCATCGCGCTGTCGTTCGAGCGCGGCGAGCGATTCCTCTGCGACCCTGACGTCCCATCGGCGAAGCTGCGTCGTCATCCGCGAGAGGTTTTGCTGATGCACGAGGCGCAGCCGCCCCAGCTCTTCGCCGTCCTTTTTCTCCAGCGTCGCGAGCAACGCCGCGCCGAAGCTGCTGAGACTCGCGGCCAATGCCTTCGCGCGGTCGAGCAGAAATAGAAAGCGATATGGCGGCAGATCGCCGGTCGTGCCGCCGAGGACGTCCTCGAGCGAGAGCCCCGCGGCGCGCATGCGCACAAGAAGGCGCGGATCGATCTCCGGCGCGAACAGCGCCAGCTCGCGCTTCTGGCCGGTGATGTCCATGCAATGGCGGATCTTGAACAGCCGGTCCTCCACGCGCGTCCAATACGCCAGAAGGTCGCCGTTCATGGGGATGCAGAAGACCGGACTGACCTGACGGATGATGCTCCAGCCGAATCTGCCGGCCCAGTCGGTGACCCGAAATCTGCCGCGGTGATCGTCGAGGAAGGCGAGATTGTCGCCCGCCGCGGTGGTACTCGCGCCCAACGGCGGTCCCCACGTTCCGATGTGCGACTCCTTGTACGTCATGCCGCTAAACATCGGCGGGCGTTCGGCGGCGTCGGTTCTCGAGACTGCCGTTTCCAGCGCGAGCGGCTCCGATCCGGCGGCGGCGATCTGGCGCAGAGCCTCGGGCGCTATGTCCGTCGCGGCAGGCTGACTCTGCGCGGTGAACAAGGGAATCGTCCCCCGCAGCGTCGCGATGACTCCCGGGTCCATGCCGAAGCGCGGCTCGCGCGGCCGGGGGCGCTCGGTCACACCGCGCCCGTAAAGCCATGTCTCGATTCCGACCAGAATCTCCTCGCCGTCACCGATCTCCGAGCGAATGTTCTCGTAGGTTTTCGGCTGCACCGTTCCTTCTCCGCAGCTGCCGAGACGCGCGGGCCGGGGGCCGAGGATGTCGGAGGCCATGATGTAGAGCATCAGCGCCTCGCCGACCGACTCCATTGTGAACTGCGTAAAGAGGTGATCGCCCCAGTCGAGAAGATTGTCGACGTACTTCATAACGATCGCCTTCTGATAGGCGGAGAGGCGCAGCCGCGCAATCGCGTGAGGGTTGAACGGGTCCTTGCGATACGCGGCGAGCGCCGTCGGATCGGTCAGCACCTGCCGCAGCCGAGGGACGTCCAGACCGCGGAATTCGCGATAGCGCCAGACACGATCGAGGAGCCTGCGCGCGCGTTCCTGCGGCGGCAGGTTCGACGGCACCGCGATCACTTCCGTCGACGTCGGATCGAAGATGTACTCGTACCAGCGCTGCGCCGCGGCGAACTTCCCGCGCCCGTTGAGGGCGTTGGCGATCAGGAAGGGGATGTGAAAAAACAGCTCGCGGTAGTAAACGCCGTACGGTCCCGTGAAATCGAGTCTGCCGGAGTTCGTGCGGTCATCGATCCGCGGCCCAACGAGCGAAATCGGCGCGGCAGCCTCCTGCAATGCCAGTTGCGTGTCGATGTCGAGCAGTCCGTCGACGCCGCCGACGAAGAGATGGAACGCAACCTGATCGGCCAGGGTCGTGCCGATGCGCCGCATCACATCGCGACCCGCCGCAACCGAACCCTGAATCAGCAGGATGTCCGGGCCGACCTGCAGGATCGCATCCGTGACCGAGCCGGGGATCGCGAGAAACTCGGTGCCAGCGCGGACGTTGGCGACATGCTGGCTGTAGCTGCCAGGGACGATTGTCGGTCGGACAAAAGAGTGGTCCAGGTCGATGACGTCGAGTCGGCGCTCGTCGATGATCAGATTCGCGGTTGCGGCCCCTCCCCACAGCAGGGGATAGGCGACGAGCGGCGGCTGCTGCCCCCAGTTCGTCGGAATGCCGCGATAGAGCTCGCCGCTCGCGCGCGCCGCGAGCAACTGTGGCTTGATTGCCGGCACCGTGTCCCCGGGTCCCATGACGATGTTGCGACGGAAAAGATCGACATACCCTCCGCTGAGGAAGTCGCGGAAGCGGATCGCCAACACCTCACCACGGCCGATCCTCCCCTTTTCCAGCCAAAGCCAGTCCCAGGTTGGACCGCGAAGGGTATAGTCGTCGTGCGGCTCGATGTGAGCATTGTGCGCGAGCAGAGGCCGGCCGTTGAACAGCAACAAGTCATTGATCGCACCGGGCGCCGGCGAGCCGCGTTCACTGAAGGGCGGTATGTAAATCGGCTGCGGCGGCGTCCATGCACCGTCAGGACGAAGCGTCGTGAAGCGGATCGACATGTTGTGCCGGTACCCGATGAACCGGCTCGTGCCGCCCGTGACTTCGTTGATCGGTCGCGTCTTGTAGTCGCACCAGAAGACATGGAGTCGTCCACGGTAGATGATCGGCGACACCCGGCGGCCGCTGATCTGCACGTCGATCTTCCGCCACGGCGTCCACACCGCGACGCGCGCCGGATCGCTCGCGCTGGTGCGGAGGTTCTCGCACGTGCGGTAGTAGAAGACCGGCGGGTCCGCGGTCGAGACGCCGAAGAGATGGAGGACGTCGCCGGCATTCGGACCGGTCTTCACGTCGTGGTACGCGCCGGCGATGGTGAGGGTGGCCAGCTCCTCGAACCCACGGATGTACTTGGTGTACGCGTCGAGCACGTCCTGGTCGGTGAGATCCGTCTGCAGCAGCTCGCTCTCGAGCTCGCGGAACAGCGGCGTCTTGTCGTCGCGCAGATCGGGCTCTATGTAGTTCTCGGGCCAGAGGAAGACTTTGCGGTTCGCTTCCCACACCCGGTAATTGCGGCGCCAGGTCCACTCGGCCGCCGCTTCCTCGGGCATCCGCAGATGAATCGGATTCGCAGCCCCCTCGGCGGTCTGTTCGAGGTTCATCATCACGCGATGGATGAACAGCTGAACGTTCGAAGTCGCCGAGACGACGCGCGAGGTCGTCGAGCAGCCTCCGGCCTCCACGTCGATGAGGAAGTAGGCGTATAACTCCGAGGACGTGCGAAAGAGCTTGGGGTCGATGGAATGGAGCATCCAGGCGACGAGCGCGTCCCGCTTCTGCTCTTGCAGCGGCTCCTCGACCGCGCCGAGCTGACGCGCGCGCTCTGCCTCGTCGGGATACGAGGCCCGAATCGATCCGGCCAGGGCGTCTGCGGCGGCCGAGAGTCTCGCGTAATCGTTGCTGAGGATCGCCGCGAATGACTCGCCGTCGAGCAGGAGGCGCGATGCGAGCTGCGCGGCGCGGTCGAACGCGTCGAGCGCGAAGGCCGCATTCGCGACCGGGCCGAACTTGCCGCGCAATCCGACGATGAGACCCGCACTGACGCCGAGACTGCGCGCGACCGTCCCGATCGCCGGCGCCGGTAAGGCCATGGTCGTCGCATCGAATGCCGCGAGCGCTGCGCGGACGTCCGTCGGCTCGACCGCGACCGCATCGGGTCCGCTGCCGATACGCCGTCGCACGAGGCGGACATAGACCGAGAGCGCGCGAACGGCGGCGGGACTGATCGCCGGCAGCGAGAGTCCGAAGCGCGCGGGATTCTGGCGGACGAAATCGATGGCCGCGGCGTTCCACTCCGGCGCCGCGAGCGCGATCGCGAAGGGGCGTATCGCGGCGACGAGATCGCGCAGCGGCGCGATCGGGCCGTCGCCTCGGAACGCGAGCACCACCGGCGACGCGGTGAGCGAGCCGCCGGCGATGCGCGCGAGCGCGTCGACTTTCGCGGCATCGACATCGAACGTCGCGGCCAGCGCGGCGGCGAGGACGGTCGCCGGCTCGTACACCCGCAGCACCGCGCGCACTTCGTTTCCGGTCAGGAGCCGCGAGGAATCGGGCGGGACGGGAACGGTGGCACTCGGCGGAATGACGATCGTCGCGCTCGCGAGATCGACGCCGTCCGCGAGACGCCAGTCCTCGGCACCGACGCCTTCGAACAGCGTCGGATTCGCGGCGATGATCTCGCGCGAGGCCTGCTCGGTCGTGCCGAGGGTCGCCGAGAAGAGCGTGTCACGGAACGAAAGCAGGTCGGCCGTCCGGGCGACGAGTTGCACGGCCACCGCGTCGGGATCGAGGTAACGCGTCGGATCCGAAGGGCTACGGCCGGTCGCGACGAGAACATCATCGAGACGCATCTCGCTCGACCGCAGCCACTCCTGCAGATCGAGCAGCGCCAACACGTCATGCGCGGTGGAGACGGCACCGCCGGCGATTCCGGCGAGGGCGATCAACTGGAACAGCTCATCGACGGACACGCGCAACAGCTTCGCCAGACGCGCGTGCCGGTGCAGGACCTCGAGATTCAAGGCGGTGAGTAGGAAGAAGCGATCGTCCTCGACCGGTGCGTTGATGTCCAGCCTCGCCGTGTTGGCGATGTTGGAACCGAGGTTCGGGGCGAGCCGATCGATGATCCTGGCGAACGAGTGGAGATCGAGTCCGAGCGCGGCGAGGAGCTGCGGTAGGGCCGTATCCGACGGGATGGCGGTGGTGATGCGGAACGCCGGATGGACGAAGTGCGCCGCGTCTTGCGGGAAAGAGCTGGTCGTGCCGGGCGGATTGAAGACATCGTCGAAGATCGAACGTCCCGGCGGCGTTCGCGGAATCGGGCCGGCCAGCGCGACCGCTTCGTCGGGTCTGAGCCCCAGGCGCCACTGGATCTCATGAACCGTAGCGATGAGCGTGAGGCCACCGGCGTCGAGCGTGGTCTGGCCCAGGGCGGTGAGCACGCGATCGAGCTCTTCGACGGTCCATGAGAGGTGCCGCCACAACCGCGCAAAGCGATGGATGCGATCGAGCGCGTCGACGGTCAGGCCATGAATGCGCTCGATGTCGTTCTGCACGCTCTCGTTGTCGCGCCGCTCCGCACGGATGGAGACGGAGGCGCCGCCGGCGCGCACGAAGCTCGTCCCGATGATGGCGCCGAGCGCTTCGCGCTCCAGACCGGTGGCCCGGACGACTTCCTGCGCGTCGATCGCGGCGACGCCGGTCCCCGCGGCTGTGAATTGCACGTCGTAGACATCGTTCAGCGTCGTCAGCGTCGTGCGCGGAGTAACGATGCGCTGCCCCTCGTCGGCCGAAAGCCGTAATTCGGCCTGCGCGACCGCGGCCTGCGCGCCGAGCGCGCGCGCCACTTCCGCGCGCGAGCTGGCGAGCTTGCGGAGGAAAAGGTCGACACGCGTGAGCGGCAGAAGGAATGGTTGCGCGAACGAGTCGACCGCGCCGAGGAGCGTCTGGCGATAGACCTGGTCCTGGACGGCCGCGCGATCCGTGAGCGATCCGCTGAAGCCGCGGCGAAGGGCGATGAAGTTCTCCAGGATCTCGTTGACGATGTCGAGCGTGGCGATGCGGTCGTTCGTGTTCGCGCAGGTCAGCTCGAGCGTCCAGAGGTCGGGACGCCGCGTGCGCAACTGCAGCGGATGCGTCGCGTTGCCGCCGAACTGCGGCTCGATGTGCTCGCGCACGAACTGCATCAGGTCGACGAAGTACGCAGCCGGACTGAGGATGGACTGGCAATGTTCGCAGGTGCAGAACGAGAGGCTGCCGAACAGCGTTTCGTAGCCGTCGAGACGCCGAAGATAGTCGCGCACGTCGGGCTGGATGTTGCCGACGCCCAGGTCATCGAACAGATCGGCGACGACGTCGATAACCGAGCCGAGCGTAGCCGAGCCGTCCATCAACAGCGATCGCGCGTCGCGCCAATACCTCTCGGCTTTGGGGAGCCCAACCGCGCTCTCGAACTCCGCAAGCGTCCTCTTTGCGATCGAAGTGGCCGAGCTGAAGCCGGCTTCCAACAGTTCCTGCGCCGCCTGCGGTTCGCGCGTAATGGCCCATGCGCGCTGGTACGCGCGGACCGTCGAGAGGACCATTCGCTGTTCCACGCCGTCGCCGATGCCGGCGAGCTGCAACCGCTCCAGATCGGCGCTCTCGTTCGAGAGATCGAAGTGGAAGAGCGATCCTTCGATGTCGGCGAGGCGCGATTGCACTTCGTCGATCCACGCGGTGCGGCGGGCGAGGACGTCCGCCTTCTGCTGCGGCGTGCGCGCCGGATCCTGCACGACCTCCGCGATGCGCAGACCGGGATACATGCGATCCATGCGCCGCAGCTCGCCATGCGCCGTCGCGATCTCTTTCAGCCGCGCGCCGGAAAGTCCCGTGGTATCGAGAGCGGAAAAGTCTCGCGCCAGCGCGTCGGGATTCTTCTGAAGCAGGGCGTCGAGCGCATTCACGGCGGTACCGGCCCTACCCGGATCGACCCGCGGGAGACCACTGACGAAAGCGACGTCCGGATGAAGAGCGGCGAAACGCGCCGCGAGCGACGACGCGAGCTCGCCGGCCGTCGTCCCCGGCGGCAGATCGACCTTCGCCCGATCGAGCGCGGCCACCCAGTCGCTCTGCCGCAGGCGCGCCAGATCGCGCGGGGAGGCCGGAGGGCGGCCGAGCGCGGACGTCGCCGTCTCCTGAATCGCCGCGGCGAGCCCCGGCCGCTCGTCGGTGAGCTGATAGATCGCGGCCGCGAGACCGATCGACCTCGCCTGCTGGGCGTCGATCTTCTTTTCGTCCACCAGCTTCCTCAGCGTCGCGTCGTGCAACGCCGACGGGTCCGGGACGTCGCTGCCGAGGCTGTTGACGATCGAAGGCGGAAGCTTCGCGATGGAGGCGATCTGCAGCAGTTGGGCCTTGCCGAGGATCGGGACGACGTCCGGACGGTCGCCGATCGGACGGTTGTCGTCGTCCATGCCCGCCCCGGAAATCAACGCGGCGAGGTCCTCCAGCCGCTCGAGAATGGGCGCGAGCCTGTCGCCGGGAATCTTCATGCGCCCGAGGGCCTCGCGAATACGGTCCACGACCTTCTCCGGCGGAACGTCGCCGAGGTCGATCTTCTCGATCTTCCGGCGGAGATCGGCACCGATCTCCCCCAGGGCCTCCAGCACCCGCGCGCGCATCGCCTCCCGCGCCTCCGCCGTGATGGCGTTGAAAAGCTTCGGGTGCTCCTTCCGCACGTCGGCGACCGAGAGGTCGCGGACGTCGAGGAGCTGGAGGAGGTCTTTGATGTTCATTTCGCACCTTTACCTTCCGATTGGCGATCCGGTCACAGCATTGGGATTGACGTCCTTGCCTAACGTTCCCGGAACCCAGCGGCGAATCCTGCGATAAAACTCGATGCGGGCATACGAGGGGTTCTGGAACTGCCGCGGAATGACTCGAATCCCTAATGGCGCTGCGTTTGTGAATATCCATTTGTCGCCCGAAACGATCCGCAAGCCATATCGTTCCGCCGTTGCGATGACGCTGGCATCAGTAAGGTACTTCTGCAAGTTAGTTGCACCTGACTGATTGATAATTTGGGCCGTACGGCTTTTGAAACTTCGGAGTTGGCGGATGCCGTACTTGCGGGTGAGATCCGCTAGTTGCTCGCGCGTACGGCCCTCGAGGAACTCTTTTGTGACCTTCGTGTTGATGAATAGTCGGTTCCGATTGCGGGCCGCGAATCGCAGGGCTTCAGCGTCCAGTTCCGCGAGACTCCTCAGGGTGGTGTTATCCATCACAATGCCGCGCGTGAGGCGCGCACGAACACCATTGATTCCGAGGCGGACACTGGTCATCAGCGCGCCTGTCTTCCTCGCGAGTGCGCGGCCGAGCGCCACGACTCCGCGAACTGCCAGGCGAAGGCCTTTCGCGATCAACCCCGGCCCAACCCACGAAAGGATGGTCAGTGCGATGTACGCGAGCTGTCCGCCCCAGCCGAGGTTGATCTTGCCCTGGCCGCCAGGCACGCCGCCGCTCTGGCCCTCGGGGCCGCCGGACTCGAATTCGAAATTTGCATAACCGGCCCAGCGGGTCACGGTGTCGAGGATGGTCTCGCCGCTGCTTTGACTGGAAGCCGGCGAAGTGCCGGATGATGAATCGGCGGTTCCGCCTGGGCGGCCGGCCGTGCCTTGGTCGCCATCGCGCGTTGCGGTGCGATCGCCGTCGAGGGCGCCATTCGCGTCGGTGCCGTTCTGTTTCAGTCCGGGAGGAGCCGGCGGATCCGTCTGGCTCTCACGCAGATTCGGGTCGGTGCCGCCGCCCGTGCGCGTTCCGGTTCCGCTGTCGGTGCTCCCGTTGCTGATCGTTTGGCGGCCATTGCCGGAATTGGTTTGATGGGCGCCGTCGCTCCTGCCGGTGCCGTTGTCCGGCGGCCCCGGAGGAGGACCCGACGGCCCCTCGTTCGTGTCTTCGGGTGACTCTTCGGTCTCTTTTTCGTCCTCACCGCCAGCAGTGCCGCTCCCCGTTTCCGGCGGCGGCGACTGTTCCGGCGGGTTGGCCTCGCCAGGATCTTCGCCGACCGGAAGCGGGCTCTCGACCGGCACTGGAGCGCCGCCCACATGACCCGTCGTGTCCTTCAATTCCGGCGCGGTTTTGTCGAGCAGGTTGATGACGACGTTTTTCCCTGCGCGGAGCTTTGCGTCCCGGTAGGCCTCCCATTCCGCTCGGGTGATGACCCGTGCACCCTCGTCCTGCTTCTGGATGACCAGCTCATGCCGCGCCCACTGTTCGCGCTGCGCCGCATCCATCTGGTCGTAGACCGGCTGTGCCCATGCCGGCAACGCCGGCACCCTGTACTCATAGACCTTCCCCGGAGCCGTCGTCGTCTGCAGGCCGTCCTCGTCGACGTTGCCGATCGGATCGCCGAGGACGAATTGATAGAGATTCAGGTCATCCTGCGGGCCGATCGGGTCGGGTGAGATCCAGTGGCCGATCCAGGGCGCGTAGTACCGATAGCCGAAGTAGTAGAGGCTCGTCGCGTCGTCGCGCGCCTTTCCAGTGTAGCGATACTCCTTCAGATGCACATCGCGGGCGGAATCGGTGGCCATGAACGACGAGCCGCCGTACGGGAAGTACTCTTCGTACGACATCACCTCGCCGTCGCCGTCGAGTTCCAGCGCTGACGACCCCTGATGGGTCGTGAGCTGATAGCGGAAACGCGGCTGCGCGGGTGTGTCCGTCTCGCGCGCAAGATCGTCGATGACCCAGCGATGCAGCAGCGCGATGCGCGCTCCGTCGTCGTCACGGAAATGCGAAGTCCACCGTTCGAGGACCAACACACCGTTGCGCCGCACGCGCTTGCGCTCGCAATCGCCGAAATCGAAGTTCTCCGTGACCTCGATGACGCCGGCTTCGACGCGCGTGGCGACCTTGCGCACGCGCTGCGCGTCCGCGTCATACGCATAGACCTCGTCGTCGTCCGTGCCGCCTGTCCGTTCGATGATCACCGCGCGGGAGAGCGTGCCGCGCCAGCTCCAATCGATGCGGCGAAGGTGATCGAGCTCGATCATCCGTCCCGCGGCATCGAACTTCGACTCCGGATTCACGACGACGGTGCCGTTCGGACCGAGCGCCGGCAGCGAGCGGTTCGACGATGGCGATACCCACAGATCCGTCGTCCAGTTTTGGGTATCGCCCTGATGGCGGATGCGGGTGAGATTGCTCGCGCGGTCGTATTCGTACGTGCGCGTAAAACGTTCGATCGCCACGCCGTTGGCCAGGGTGATGTGCCGCGTCCCTTTCAGCGCGCCGCCGATGGCTGGGATGTAGTCGTGCTGGAGCAGGGCCTGATGCACGCGGCCGGAGGCACGGACGAGCCGGTAGTGCGCGTCGTACGCATAGTCGCGCCGCGCAGTCACGGCGACGCCCTGGATCAGCGGCGCCGGTCCGTCCTGCGCGCCGTCGGTGAGACGCACGATGTTCCCGGCGGGGTCGTACGTCAGGGCGATGTCCTGATACGTCCTCGCCGCCTTCGTTGCGATCTGACGGGCCAGCCGGAAGGTCTCGGCGTCGTAGCGGTACTCGAGCGCCACGCCGTTGCCGAACAGCAGGCGCGAGCGCTGGCCGCGCGCGTCGTACGCCGCGTCGCGGATCACGTCGGCATCGACGATCTCGCCGCTGGCCGTGGAGACGCTCTGCCGGGCCACGCCGCCGCCGCGCAAGTAAACGAGACGGCGCGTCGTGCCATCGGGAAGCGTTGCCTCTCGCAGGCGGCCCATGGCGTCGTAGACGCTGGTCGTGGTGAACGACTCGGCATCGAGCGCCACGGCGGAACGCCAGTCCGGCTGGTCGTCGGTGGCCGTGCGGAGGCGCCGCGTCGAGGAGAGGACCCCGCCCGCCGGATCGTATCGGTCGATGGCGATCTCCCCCGCTTCATCGCGAATGCGGGCGACGAGACCGCGCGCATTGCGCGCCGCCCCATCCGGCAGCGACTCACCGTAGATCCGCTCCTCGACGCGATGGTCGAGCGAGCCGCTGCGCACGTGGGTCGTCGTCGGCCGGCCCAGAAGGTCGTACGCATGCTCGACCGAAACATCGGCGGCGTCCCACGCCTGCACCAAGCGGCCGCGCGTGTCGTGCAGCGCGCGAGTCTCGCCGGCGTCGATGCTCGCGGTGAAGAGCGGACGCCCTTCCATGTCGCGCCGGTATCGGCATGCCGTGAGACCGCGCGGATCGATGATCGCGATCGGGTCGCCTTTGGCATCGAGATGCGTCTCCGTGCGGCGGTCGTCGGCGGTGGAGCCGCCGCGGGCCACGGTTGCGATCTGGCGTCCGACGGCATCGAGGAAGACGATGAGCGGCGTATCCGCGTGCGTCTTCGCATGCTCGAGGGCCTGGCGCTCCGGATCACCGACCGGCCTCGCTTCACGCGGCGCGCGGTACGCCGACGTCATCACGGTGTCGTTCGGATCGGAACGTTCGATGCTCCACGGCGCATACGCGATGCGCGCGAAGGTGCCGTTCGGGAAGAACTGGCCGGTCTCACGGCCCAGCGCGTCGTACGATCGCAGCGTCGCGACACCGAACTCGCGCAGCACTGCATCGCGCTCGTATGCCGGAGTATTCGAAAAATACGGCTCGTACTCCCGCAGCGGCTGTTGTTTGTTGTCGAAGGCCACGTGTCCCGAGACGAGCCAGCGTTCCGTTGCCGGCGCGAGGACCGGGCGGCCGCCGCCGTCGACGATGACCGCGCCGCTGCTGTCGCGCTGAATGGCGTCGCCCGCCTCGACGCGACTCCTGGTCTGCAGTGCGCGCCCCATTCCGTCGAGGTACGCGACCGCGACATCGATGCGTCCGCTCGCCGCTCCGCCGCCCACCCCGTCGTTGCGCAATTCCTCGGCGAGCAGGGTTACCACGACGGGCGGCGAGCCGCTGCTCAGCCACGCGTCCAGGTCGTACCAGATGAATCGCGCCGCTCCCTGCAGGAAGCCGGCGGGATCGGCCAGAACGTCCGCGGCGTCTGCGGCAGATGGAAAGACGAGATCATCGAGGTCGTCAAATCCCCACAGCTGTCCCTGCACCTCGCCGCGCGACGACGCTGCCACGATGACTCCGAGGGGGTCATAGCGCACCTCGGACACGTTCCCGTTCGGATCGGTGATCCGCCACGGCGCGACCACGTGATAGTCGACGACCGCCTCGGCGCGATTTCCCGCGGCGTCCGTGACGGCGATCAGCTCGAGAGCGTATGCGTCGTACACGAACTCCATCCGTCCGCCGTCCGTGGCGACGACCGCCTGCCGCTGGAAGAACAGCGCGGCATTGCCGAAGACGTGTGTCTCGTCCCGCTGCCACCACAACCCGTCGCGCTCGACGTATCCGAGAGCGGTGAGGCGCGCGTCATCGACGCGTGCACCGTACACCTCCGCGACCAGCGACGGAGCAAATACCGCCGCCTGTTCGTGATGCACGAGTGTGCGCGCTCCGATGTCGCCGTGAGGCAGTTCCGCATCGCGGGAGTCGTTCCAGTAGAAGCTCTGCTCCCAGTTTTGCAGCCGCGCCTCCACGCCGCCGCCCGCCGGCTGGTGATGGTGCAGCGGCGCGGCGAGCGCGGCCGCGACGTCGGTCTGGCGCAGGCGCTCGCGCGCGATGCGTCCATCCGCGCCGGCGGCGATGCCGAGGATCTCGTACTCGCGTGTGTCGGTCGGAATGCCGAGCTCGAACCGGTCGTCCGTATCGAAGTGCACGAACGCCTGCCGGTGCATCACGACCTGTGTTTCATCCTGTGCCGCCGCATCGCGCGGAACGCCAGCGCGCCTCGGATAGCCGATCTCTGCATCGGCCAGCACGAAACCATATGCGTCGATGTCGGCCGTAACCTCGTGCGTGATGCGAGGATCGCCGGCGAGCTGTTCGTATTGCGCAGACAGCGATTCTCCGGTGAAAGCGGAGAAGGCCGCGCGATTGCCGCGCCGCGGCGGCTGCAGACGGCGCACGCGATACTCCGTCTGCTCGACGCTGAACGGATGCAGCCCGGCATTGCCCTGCGCATCGACCGCGAATCGCTCGGTACGGACGACGCGCCCGGCAAAAGCGTGGCACGCCTCGGCCACCTCCTCGTTCGAGAGTCCCGGGTCTTCGATCACGTGCGGCGGCAGGAGCGGCAACTGCGGATCGAGCGCGTATGCGCCGGCCGGCGCATGTTCCACCGCTGTGCCGCGATGGGTCCAGATGCGCGTCAGCGACGGCGCGCCGAAGCCGCCCGGGTCGGCGTCGTAAACATCGGCCCGGCCGAAACCGCGGAACTTCCTCTCGGCGCCGTCGAAGAATCCGTCCCGATATTCGAAGCGCTGAACACTGCTCGTGCCACCGATGTGATCGAAGACTTCCCGGCGATCGACGACGGTCACGTGTTGCGGAAGACGCGTCGTCCAGGGCTGACCGCTTCGTTTGTCGCGCAGATAGTGCGCGGCCGAGGACGAGTACGTGAACCGCGTCTCGCCGCCGCGCGAATCGTCGACGGCCAGGAGCAGACGAGCGCGGTCGGCGCCGGCGAGCGGCAGATAGTGCAGCGCGGAGTTGCGCCCCGGGAGCGGCGAAGACCAGACCAGACACGGACGTCCATCGCCGAGGAAGTCGAGAATGGCCACGTCGGAAACGTTGTCGAGGTACGGAACACTGCGGAAATGCGGACCCGGCACGAGTCGGTTGCCGGCCGCGTTGATCCAGATCGTGATCTCGCCCCGGCCGAGATACACGAGATCAGTCGTGCCGCTGCCGTCGAAATCGATGAAGCGCAGACGGCCGGCATCGAATTCATCGGAGGCGCCGAACCGCGGTGAGTCTTCCAAGAGCGTGGCATCGCCGAATCGGCCATTTCCCAGCGAGGGCCAATACTCGACGCGTCCGTTCTGCACGCGCACGAGATCGGCCAGACCGTCGCCGTTCATGTCAGCGAAGAAAAGATCCAGCGACGGGTCTTCCTGCAGCGAAGGCGCGGCGTGGGGCGAGTCCGGCACCGCGATTTCGACGGGCGCGGCGAAATCATCGCCATCGGAAGGAAACCACGTCACGCGGTTCCCTTTCGCGATGATGATGTCCGGACGGCCGTCGCCGTTCAGATCGATCCACTGTGCATGCCGCCGAAGTCCTTCGACGTGCGGCAGCGACGGAAATGGGCGGAACCCCTCCCAGCGTCCTTCCTGCCGGTCGTGCTCGTACAAACCGGCGAGACGTCCGGAGAGTTGGGAAAGGTCGACGTCGCCGTCGCGATCGACGTCGCCGAAGGCCCACGCGCCGGGACGCGTGGCCGGCCGATCGAGAACGAGAGCCTGCGCGCCGAAGACACCGCCGCCTTCGTTCGGCTTGTAGTACCAAGCGCGATCGGTCTCGGAAAGAATGCCCGGAAGGCCGTCGCCCGCGAGATCGAGGAAGACGTGTCGCCGTGCCACACCGACGGGCAGGTTCTTCTGCGTTTCGGCGGCTGGAGCGAGGAAGGCCGTCCCCACCGCCGGCTGCGCGTACGTCATCCGCAGCGGCGGTATCGCCCGCATTTCTCCGTCGCGACGATATCCGACCGTGGCGATCTCCGGCAGCGTCGAGGCGGCCGGATCTTCGTCGTGACGAAGCACGAGCGCGCTGACAAGGGTCGGTTCCGGGCCCAGCTCGTCGAAATCGTGAAACGAGAGGATGCGCCGGCAAAGGCGCCATGTGCGAACGTCGAAGCCGGCGCGGCAATCGGAAAACGGATCCCGCCGCGCCGGCCAAGTGCGGTCGGGCACGGCGGAGGGACGATCGGGATCGGCGTGATCGCCGTAGTCGAAGACGAGCTGAAACGACCATCGCAGTCCCGCGGGAAGTACGCCCGCGAGGAGGTTGTCGTCGAGCGTGAGCGGCGTGGCGTTTCCGTAGCAGACGCGTTTCAGATACCGCTGCGCCGGCGCGCCGCGATGCCGTTCGTACGATGCCGAGTAGTCGACACCGTCGAACGTTTCGGCGGCGTACTCGAGCCACATCGCGTTCCCGAACGGATCGAGTTGCAGCTCCGGCAGCCAGAGATAGGTGCGTCGGTCGTCGGACGGGTCGCTGATCCGCGCCGCCGAGCCGGAGCGCGCGCCGAAGATCGTGACCACGTTGCGCGCGTCGCGCATCCGGAAGTGCACGCGGCCGTCGCTGCGGCGCACCCATTTCTCGATCCGGCGCTGCGAGTCGCCGATACGGCTGCGGTAGAACGCTACGGACCACCCGCTGTCGACGAATCCGCGAGGCTTATCATTGACCCCGGTCCAGGGGACGATCTCACTGGCGCCCAGTTGGTAACCGTCGGTGCCATCCCACCGCGGTAGATGCCGCGAGGTGTCGACGCCGACGGTCAACAGGCCGCTCAGGCTCCATCCCGATCCGAACGGCGAGTTGCCTGCACCCGACGAGTAGACCAGCTCGAACGCCGGTCCAAGCCCCCCGCGTCCGATTGGCGCCGGCACGGGCAAACGCAACATTGCCATGCCCGTGGCCGGATCTACACTGCATTGGTAGCCGGCAGCAAGCTCGTCGACAGCGCGCCCGCCAAATTCAAGCATCGTAGGACGTGACTGAGAAGAGGGACCCCTTTAAAAAGGAGTGATGCAGCCGTGCATTCCCCTACCCATTCGACGTTCGACTTCGTGCCGAGAGCATCAGCACGCCGTCTACCGCGCGTCTAAGGAGAGTCGTCGAAGCCATGTCCAGATGTTATTCAGATCGGCGTAATATGTCGATCGAAGGAGGTATCCGCGCATGTCCCGAGACAAACGCGGAGATGGCATTCAGGAGGTCATCGGTTCGATCCCGTTCAGCTCCACCAATTTCCGCAACCTGATCCGAACGGCGGCCGAAAGGCCGCCGTTTTTGTTTGGGAACGACACCAGGGAAACGCCACGGCCGGTCACTCCTACCTGATGAACGATGTTTCAGGAGGATCTCGATGGCAACACTCACGGGAGTTCTGCGGATTGCCGATAACGAGTCGCGAGTGAACGGCACACTCCTGGCGCTTTGCGGTGAGCCGGGCAATTCATTTAGCGCCGCGACTGGACTTCTCGGTAACAAGCATCTCCGCGACGGCGACGACGTTACGGTCACCGGCACCCCTGGCCGCGTCGGCCAAGTCAACGTGTTCTGCGTCCAGGACGCGTCCGGGAGCTGAAATGACCACCGGACGCAAGGCAATTCTCGTTTTGTTGGTGGTCGTCAGCTGCCGAACCGTACCGGTTCCGCCGGCGATTCGGACCGCCGAACGGGCGATCGAGGCACGCGATAGAAGTATGAACGGCATCATCGTTGACGAGCCAAAGGTCTACGACGACGCACTTCTCCAGCAGATGCTCGCCGCCGCGCAGGCTCGGCTCGGGACGCTGCAGCTCATCGATCAAGCCGCCATCGCCGCGAAACTCGGGGCAGTGAGCGGGGCGACGCAAAACACCGTCAGCATTGGTGTTTCGGTGCTCGGACCACCGTCGGCCGGCGTCACGACAACGGATAACAGCGGCACGCAGTCAACCGTCAACTCCTCGAAGACAACGGACGACGGAACGAAGACGACGAATGAGAGCTCGACCAGCACCACCAGCGGCGTACCGGTGCATAACGTCACGACAACGCTGCCACAGATGACCGCGACCGCTCCTGCCGCGCCTGCCGCGACAACGACTATGCCTTCGACGTTCTCGGTTTCCGCGTCCGACATCTTGAACGAGCAACTGCAGCTCACGACAGAGATCACCAACCTCCGGCTGATGCTCGACGGCAGCTTCAACGACCGTTTCCTGATCAATGGCGACAAGCGTTTCGTTCGGCCCCGCCTAACGATTGGGTTTCCGATCAACGTCGTTCCGGACAAGCGATACCGGAATGCCGTCGCCGTCGTCGAGGTCGAGGTCGAGACGGAACAGTCTGCCGATGCCAGCCCGGGCGGCGAGCCGCCGCGGATCACGGCGCTGCTGCCGCGCGAGAAGACCTACAACGTTGCCTCGATCATGGAACGCAACACGTCGATCGGTGCGGGCGTCGTCACTCAAGTAGCCTCGTTCGGAGCGTCGTTCCTCCGAGGACGGAAGAATTTCTTCATCGTCCAGGACCAGGACACGATCGCCGTGCCGATGCAGCCCGCGGATTACCCGGCAGGCTCGCGCGCCGTCAGGTTCGCCTGGCAGTTCCGGCCGGTCCTGGGCCGGGAGTACGTCCGCGCTGGAGACAAGCAGACGTTCGTGCAACTCGCCTTTCCGACACCGGCGAGCAAGCCGATCCTGGGCCATATGAAGATCAGCACCTACTGGCGCCGGTACGATCGCGACCGGAGTGTTGTGCGAGATATCGTTCCGGGCTCGCTCCGCGAGTACAACCGTCGTATCGACATTCCGATGTTCGACCTCACTCCCGATCTCCAGGCGTTCAGTCTCGAAAGCATCGAAGACGTCGGGAATGGACAGGTGCTCGTCAAGCTGAAGGGGCGGTTCCTCGCCGGTACTGCGATTCGCATTGGACCGGAGATCCTCCAGCCCGGCTCGCGCATGACCCAGGACTACAACCTGATTCGTTTCGTTGCGCCGGTAACTGATCTCGTGTCCAGGAATGTCTTTGTCGTGAACCGCGATGGGAGCGAAGCCGCCCTCAAGCTCAAGAACCCTACGACCGACAAGAAGAAGCTCGAGATCAAGTCCATCGCCGTGACCCAGATCGACGAAGGAATGAGTCTGGTACAGGTGAAGGCGGAGCCGGAGGTCAAGGACTTTCCGCTGCTGGTCATCATCGGCGACCGGGTCTTCGGCTACTCCGACGCTCCAGTTCACCGGGAGAACGGTGTCATCTCGTTTGCGGTTTCGAACACGCTTCTCGACGCGCACCGTGAGCTCATCGTGCGTCCACTGCTCGTCGACTCACGGTTTGTCGCACGCGGCGAGATCCTGGCACCGGCAACAACAGTCGAGCGGCTCGAGGTGCTCGAGCGCGGTGCCACGGTGAAGTACCTGCTGTACGGCCGCAACCTGAGGAATGTTGGGGTCGTGGTGCCCTCCGACGGAAAACTGAAGAAGATCGGCAAAGGTGAAGACGGCGATACGCTCCGCATCCTGGAAGTGGCTGAGGCAACCGCCAAGACGCTCGAACAGGTCGTATTGCAACGCGAAGGAGAGCGCCCGTTCATCGTTGCGGTACCCCCGCCTCCCCCCGATCCGCCGAAGGACAAGAAAGACGAGAAGGGTGGTTGAACCCGGAGATCCTCAAATCTCGACCTCGACGACGTCACCGCGCGATCAAGCGGGTAAAAAAACCGTCAAATCCGAACGGCGGCCGAAAGGCCGCCGTTTTGTTTCAGCCGGAAAGCACGTCGAACCCGGATAGGCCGGTGTAGGCTAGAATCAGGTCATCCTTCGTAACCAGCCTGCGACTCTCGGCGATGGATTGCGCGATCAGGATGCGATCGAACGGGTCGTCGTGATGACGCGGAAGTGATTCGAGTTTCAGGGAGTGCCCGAAACGCAACGGCAACTCCGTGAACCCGTCCGCCGTCATCGACGACAACAGTTCGTCGAGATCGACCTCGATCCTTCCCAGCGCGCGCTTGATCGCGATCTCCCAGATCGAGGCCGCACTCACAGCGATGTCGCTCTCAGGCGAGGCGATGATGCCGGCGAGCGGCTTCGACAGCCTGCGGTCCGCCATCACCCACCACAAAAGGATGTGCGTATCGAGCAGAAGCCGCATCACTCGTCTTGATCGAAGAGGTGACCGGGAAGCGCCGCCTCGAAATCATCAGCGATGCGAATGCGCCCGCGCATCCGCCCCGGCTTCCGCTTCACGCCCTCGGCACGGAACGGCACCAGGCGCGCTGCCGGCCGGCCGGCCCTTGCAATGATGATCTCCTCGCCGGCCTCCGCGCGTTCCACCAGTTGGGAGAGCCGGGTCTTGGCATCGTAGATGTTGACCTTCTCGCTCATTGGTCTGACTTGACTAACTCAAGCTGCGCGTCAGGCTATTCCGGGAGCGTCATCTCGCTGGCCAGGTATGGAGTGCGGTGACCGCAGTCACCGCTTTGACTCGTGTGCGACTGGTGACACGCGTGCAGCTCCGTCGGAAGTAAAAGCGGCGACTGCGGGAGGGTGTCTCAAACCGTCTGCATGTTTGATCGTGCGATATCGTTTGCACTCCATGCGATCTGCCGCCCGCTACGCGGGCTGGTACCAGGGCACGCTTGTCCCCCCGGCTGAAGCCGGGGGCTATCTTCTTTCAGCGTGCTACGCACGCGATCCGAGTTCACCCCAGTCAACGCCATTGCGGATCACCGCGTGCGTAGCACGCCAAAAGACAGTAGCCCCCGGCTTCAGCCGGGGGAACGCGTGGCCCACTCTCCAGCCCGCGTAGCGGGCGACAGATCACGTCCACCGGTATATCGGAGTTTTGAGACACCTTCCTGCGGTCGCCGCACTCCAAGCCCCCGATGGCGGTACGATCGTCCGTACACGATCATGAAACGCCTCGCCGGGATCCTTCTCCTCCTTCTCTCCACCCACGCAGCCCTCGCTCAGGTCGTCGATGACGCCGCGATCCGGAAGATCCTGGTCGAGCGCATCGACCGGAGGCAGGCCAGCGTCGGCATCGTTGTTGGCGTCATCGATCCCTCCGGCCGCAGGGTCGTGTCCCACGGTAACTTTGCGAAGGGCGATGAGCGCACGCTCGGCGGCGACACCGTGTTCGAGATCGGCTCGGTGACGAAGGTCTTCACGGCGCTCCTCCTCGCCGACATGGTCGCGCGCGGGGAGGTGGCGCTGAGCGATCCCGTCGGCAAGTACCTCCCGGCGGAGGTGAAGGTGCCGAAGATCACGCTCGAGCAGCTGGCGACGCACACCTCGGGGCTGCCGCGTCTCCCGTCGAATCTCGCGCCTAAAGACGGGAACAATCCGTACGCTGACTACACCGTCGCGCAACTCTACGAGTTCCTCTCGACCGTGCCGGCGCGCGACGCTGCCGCGCAATACGACTACTCCAACCTCGGCGCCGGGCTGCTCGGCCACGCACTCGCGCGCCGTGCCGGGACTGATTACGAAACGCTCGTGCGCACGCGCATCCTCACGCCGCTGGGGATGAAGAGCACGAGCATCACCCTCGACCCCGCGATGAAGGAGCGCCTTGTGCCAGGGCATAACGCCGAAATGAAGCCGGCGGCGAACTGGGACATCCCCACTCTCGCCGGAGCGGGCGCGCTCCGCTCGACCGGGAACGACATGCTGACCTTTCTCGGCGCGGCGATGGGTCTGACGAAGTCGCCGCTGGCGGCGCCGATGGCGTCGATGCTCGCTGCCCGCCGTCCGATCGGCGAGCCCGGTCACGAGATCGCCCTCGGCTGGCATCTCTACACTTCCGGCGAACGCGAGATCGTCTGGCACAACGGCGGGACGGGCGGCTACCGCACGTTCGCAGGCTTCGACCCGAAGAGCCGCACCGGCGTCGTGGTCCTCTCGAATGCCTCGACGGGTGAGGGTGTCGACGACATCGGCCGCCACCTGCTCGTTCCTTCGCTGCCACTGTTGCCCGCGCCGAAGGAGAGGAAGGAGGTGGCCGTCGACCCGAAGCTGCTCGACCGCTACGTCGGCCGCTACCAGCTTGCGCCGAACTTCATCCTCGACATTACGCGCGACGAAAGCCGCCTCTACATCCAGGCCACCGGCCAGCCGCGCTTCGAGCTCTTCCCCTCGGGCGAGCACGAATTCTTCCTCAAGGTAGTCGACGCCCAGCTCACGTTCACGACGCCGCCGGAGGGGCGCGCGACGAGCGTCACCCTCCACCAGAACGGCGCCAGCCAGCCGGCCAGGCGCCTGGAAGGGGAGCCCCCGCCGCCACCGCCCGCGCCGAAGGAAGTGGCGATCGACCCGAAACTCCTCGACAACTACACCGGCCGCTACCAGCTCGCCCCGGCGTTCGTGCTCACCGTGACGCGCGAAGGCGACGGGCTCTTCGTCCAGGCCACCGGCCAGGGGAAGGCCCAGGTCTTCCCGATGAGCGAGCGCGAGTTCTTCTACAGGATCGTCGAAGCGCGCATCACCTTCGTCACCGACGAGGCGGGCCGCGCGACCAGTCTCGTGCTCCACCAGAACGGTGCGGAGATGCCGGGGAAGAGGGTGGAGTAGGAATGAGATGAGCGAATACGCCTACGTCAACGTCACCGGCTTCACACCGAACAACGGCGGCTGGACGAGCCTGGGCGATGTCACCGCCGTCACGCAGAACGGGAACCAGTTCGCCTTCACGATGAGCAGCGGCCCTGCGCCGCTGCTCACGTTCCTGACCCCGTCGATCTTCCGTTTCCGCTTCAACCCGGCCGCCGACTATTCGCGGGACGTGTCGGTCGCGGTGATCCAGCAGGACTTCGGCACGGTCGACGTGCAGATGCAGGACGGCGCCACGACCTGCCTGATCTTCACGGACGAAATCCGCGTGGTGATCACGAAGTCGCCGTTCTCCCTGGCGGTCTTTCGAGGCGGGCAGCTCATTCACTCCGACACGGCGACGTACAGCGTCGTCTACATCCCGGGCCAGCAGGTGGTCGCGAACTTCAAGCAGTTGCCCAACGGTGCGCTCTATTACGGTTTCGGGGAGAAGGCGGGATCGTCACTGGCGAAGAACAGCTTCGACATGACGTTCTTCAACTGGGACAACTTCACCTACGTCAACGGCGGGATTCCGCCGAACGAGGGCCCGGGGCCTCTCAATCCGGCCGAGCCGCTCTATTGCTCCGTGCCGTTCCTCATCGAGACGAACCCGCAGCCGCAGGAGGGGGCGCCCTACAGCTACGGGATTTTCTTCGACAATCCGGCGCAGACGTTCTTCAACATCGGCGCGAACGATTACTCGAACATGGACGGCAAGTACTACTTCGGCGCGCTGTATGGCGACCTGAATTACTACTTCATCTACGGCGCCGCCGTGCCGGACGTCATCGACGGATACACGATGCTCACCGGCCGGCCGTCGATGCCGCCGAAATACGCGCTGGGCTATCACCAGGGCTGCTACGGCTACTGGGACGCGGCGCTCGTGCTGGAGGCCGCGCAGTCGTACCGCATCAACCAGATCCCGTGCGACGGGCTGCACATCGACGTCGATTTTCAGGACAACTACCGCACCTTCACCAGCAGCAACAAGAAGTTCCCCGACGCGGGAACGTTCCTCGAGCAGTTGCACGGGATGGGGTTCAAGTGCAGCACGAACATCACCCCGCTCATCACCAGCGTGCCGGAAGACGAGAACGGGAATACGGCCACGCCGTATCCCGCCCGCGACAGCGGGCTGCTGCTGGGCGGTGACCCGCCGGGTGCGTTCATCTACAACACGTACGCGGACGGCGGCGAATCGCCGAACCTCTTCAACGGCATCGTCAATTACGGCGTCAACTACGGGCTGAATCAGACCACGCCGCCGGGCACGAACCTCGGCTCGAACGGCTATTACCCCGACCTGGGGCGCACGGACGTGCAGCAGTGGTGGGGGGAGCAGTACGCGCATCTCGTCTCGATCGGGATGGACATGATCTGGCAGGACATGATGTGTCCGGCTCTCTACAACAGCCCCAACTCGACGTTTCCGCTGAACCTGATGATGACGTTCTTCGGTCAGTTCCAGCCGAACGCGACGTTTCACAATGCTTACGGACTGCTCCTGCTGCAGTCGACCTACGCCGGACTGCAGAAGCTGCGGCCCGCGCTGCGGCCGTTCATCATCGCCCGCGGCGGTTACGCGGGCTCGCAACGCTACGCGGCGAACTGGACCGGCGATTCGGCTTCGTCGTGGGACTTCCTGCTCATCAACGCCGCGGAAGTGATGAACATGGGTATGTCCGGCGTGCCGCTGGCCGGGTGCGACATCGGCGGCTTCGCGAACGGGTCGCTGGGCGATCCTTCCAGCGGTACGACCAGCGGCTTCTCGTACGATCCGGCCACGCAGACGATGCAGGGCGGCATCACGAGCTACGAACTGCTCACGCGCTGGATGCAGCTCGGCTCGTTCCTGCCGTGGTATCGCAATCACTACGACGGCTACACCAAGCAATTCCAGGAGCCGTATCGTTACGGAGCGCCGGTCCCCGCGAATTGCCAGTTCTACGTGGCGCTGCGCTATCAGATGATCGACATCTATTACAGCGCGATGTGGGAAGCCTCGCAGACCGGCCTTCCGATCGTCCGCCCGCTTTTCCTCAATGAGCCGGCAGACCTGCAGTCGTACTCGAACACCGACACGCAGTTCTTCGTCGGAAACGATTTCCTGGTTGCGCCGATCGTCACGCAGCACGACACTGCAAGCCCGCCTACTCCGGCCGTCCGCCCGGTGTATCTCCCGTCCGGCAGCCAGTGGTATTCGTTCGTGAACAACACCCAGCCCCTCGGCGCCGCGGTTGACGGAGGCACGACGATCCAGGACTGGTACGCGCCGCTCACCGGGCCGCCGCTGTATCAGGTACCGATGTACGTCCGCGCCGGGGCGATCCTGCCGATGCGCGAGGCGGGCCAGCAGTACATCGATCCTTCGCAGCCGGTGCCGCTCACGTTCAACATCTATCCGGGCGCCGACAACTCGTTCGACCTGTATCTCGACGACGGTGTGAGCGCGAATCCCGCCCCTTTCCGGCACACGCGGATCAGCCATACCGGGATCCCGGGCGGCCAGCAGGTGCGCGTGCAGCGGATCGTCGACCAGTACACGCCTCCGGAGGCGTTCTACTACGTCAGCATCCTCGGCACGAACGCGCCTTCGTCCGTCACGGCCGGCGGGACACCCCTGGCCGACGCCGGCACGCCGGAGGCGCTGGCGGCGTCTTCGGCCAATGCCTATTACTACAATGCCGGCATCAAGCAGACGTTCGTGAAGATCTTCGACCAGGACGCCGACATCACGGTGCAAGCGGTTTATTGAGCCGAAAGGACGATGGCAATGTTCCGCAGGACCTTCGAAGGAAACGCACCGTACGTCACGTTCACGAAGAGCTGGCAGCAGCTCCCGTTCGGCAACCTCGTCCCCGGCCGGACGGTCCAGATCCGGTATGACGCGGGCCGCCTGCCGGAGGAGCGCTCGAACTACAACGGCGTGCCGACGTGGACGATCACCGCGTTCTACCAGTTCTCTCCCGGCGGCCCGGTGCGCGGGAATCAGCTCGAGACTCCTACCGGCCGGGTCGTGTCCCGCATCGCCGATGACCCGGTCGAGGCGACGTTCATGACCACATCCATCGAGATCCCTGACGATGCCGAGGAGTTGATCATGTGGTTCATGAACACCGGCCGGTCGGGACGGCAGTTCTGGGACAGCGACTACGGCGCGAACTACATCTTCCGCTTCACGTCGCTCGACATCCAGGGGGAGAGCGCGACCGTGGTCAGCGACCCGCAGACGCCCTACGGAGGCTTTCAGGTTTCGATGACCGCGCTGCCGGAGGTCGAGGACGTCGCGGTGCGCTTCACCGTCACCAACAGCCCGCCCGACAACCCGTTCGCGGGCAGCGTGCCGCTCGACGCCGGCCAGCTCGAGAATGGGCGTCGCTTCTGGGAAGTGGCGGGAGTTGCCGTCCCGCGCGGTGCGAACGTTCGCTTCCAGTTCACTTACACCGTCGACGGGCGGACGTTCACCGACGACAACGACGGCACCGGCTTCCACGCCCCCAAGCCCCTCCCGACTCACGACCCCCGCAAGTACGCGGAGGCGGTACGGGCCGCGACTCAGGACTAGTGTCGTGACACGACACTAGTCACGATACGATCCGTGTCATGAGAATCCTGGTCATCGGTGCACACGGCACCATCGGACGCGAAATCGTCAACGCTCTTTCCGCGGACCATGAAGTGATCGGCGCGAGCCGCAGCGGGTCGGAGGTCTCGGTCGACATCACCAAGCCCGCTTCGATTCAGGCGATGTATGCGAGCGTCGGGAAGGTCGATGCGGTGATCAGTGCCGCCGGGAGCGGGGCGTGGAAGCCGCTCGCGCAGCTGACGGACGAGGACTTTGCCTTCTCACTCGGCTACAAGTTGATGGGGCAGGTGAACGTCGTTCGCTACGGCTTCGCGCATGTGAACGACGGCGGATCGATCACGACCACGAGCGGCATCCTTTCGCGCTCGCCGATGGAGGGGAGCGCGGCCATCAGCCTGGTGAACTCGGGCCTGGAGGGCTTTACGCGTGCAGCCGCCATCGAGGCGCCGCGGGGGATTCGCGTGAATGTGGTCAGCCCGCCGTGGGTGACGGAGACGCTGCTGGAGATGGGGGCAACCGATACGTCGCACGGTCTCCCGGCGGCGACGGTGGCACTCGCATACGTGCGGAGCGTCACCGGACGCGAGACGGGGCAGGTCATCGAGCCGTGATGTGGAGTGAGGCGACGCGCGTCGCCTCACTCCGAAGATCGAGTTAGAACGTCACTCCGACCCGCGTATAAACGAACCTTCCGTTCATGCCGAACGGGGAGTTGATCGGATACGTGAAGATGCCGTTGTTGCTCTGGGCGGTGAAGGCGCCGTTGGCGTTGCGGACCAGGTTGCGGTCGGGGAAGTTGTCGAGGATGTTCTCGGCGCCGGCGGCGAAGGTGTAGCGGTTCCACCGGTACGAGAGCTCGAGGTCGGCGATCCATTCGGCGGCGTAGATCTGGTCGTCGGCCTCCAGGATCGTAAAGCTGCAGTAGTCGCCGTAGCGGCTTTCGCGCGCGGTCACGGTCCAGCCGGAGTTGTTCCAGCTCTGCATCAGGCGGATGTTGTCCTTCGGCTGGCCGCATTCGACGCGGCGGCGTTCGATGCGGTCGAAGAGCGTTTCGCCGAGGTCCTCCAGCGGCTCCGGCGTGACCACTTCGCCGACCACTTCCGTCTCGTTGTTACTGTACGCGGCGGAGAGGTCGATGCGGCCGCCGAGCAGCGCGCGCTGGTAGTTCGCCACCACGTCGAAGCCGTTCGTCTCGGTGTCGATCGCGTTGGTGAAGAAGCGGGCCGCGGTCGCGCCGAACGGCCTGATCAGGTCCTGCACTTTCTGCTGCGTGAAATTGCCGGAGAAGACGATGCGGTCGTCGATGTCGATGTGGAAGTAGTCGAACGTGACTTCGAGGTTCGCCAGCGGCTGCCACACCACGCCGGCGCTGAGGTTCTTCGACTTCTCCGGCTTGAGATCCTCGGCGCCGAGGATCCGCCCGATCGCGCTGTCGACCCGGTAGGTACCGGTCTCGAACGGCTCCAGGAGGCCGGTGCTCTGGTTGAGGAGAAAGTTCGTGCTGATCGCCGAGAAGTTGCCCTGGCTCAGCGAGGGCGCGCGGAAGCCGGTGCTCACCGCGCCGCGGAAGATGAGCTGCTGCATCGGCGAGTAGCGGACCGTCAGCTTGCCGTTGGTCGTGTTGCCGAAGTCGCTGAAATCTTCGAAGCGGCCGGCCAGGCCGACGCGCAGCTTCGGCAGCACGTCGCCTTCGAGATCCGCGTACACCGCCTTGCTGTTGCGCGACGTGTCCACTTCGTTCGACGGCTGGAAGCCGGGGAACACCTGCGCGCCCGCCGCCGCGACCCCGCCGTTGCGGTCCTTGAAGCCGCCGTTGATGTACGAGTTCGGCTCGCCGGCGATCTGCTCGAAGCCGTCCCGGCGAAACTCCGCGCCGACCGCGACGTTGAGCGGACCGGCCAGCATGCCGACCGTGTACTGCTTGGACAGGTCGAGGTTCGCGGTGAGCTGATCGTCGCCGAGGGAGCCGGAGTAGAACTTGGTCTGATTCGAGTCAGGGCCGAGAGACGTATTGAGCGAGTTCGTGACGTAGAAGTCGAACTTGTTGCGGCCGTAACCGCCGCTGAGGTCGTAGAACCAGCTCGCGGCCGTCCCGCGCGCGCCGACAGTCAGCGACGTATCGACGACGCGCGGCTGGATCAGCGGCAGGAAGCCGAGCGGGTAGATCTGGGGCCAGTTCTGCACCTGCAGCGCGCGGCGGTAGTTGCCGCCGTGCGAGCCGTGCCGGAGGCTGTGGCCGCCGAACGCGTAGAAGATCTGCTTGCCGTCGGCAGTGAGCGGGAGGTTGAAGTTCGCGAACGACATCAGGTCGCGCTCGTACGAATCGCCCCAGTGCGTGTTCGGCTGCGCGACCGCGTTGTTGCCGGCGTCGCCGTCGACGACCTGCGAGCGCGGATCGGGACTGGCGCGGTTCGTCTCGTAGCGCACGCGGTACTCGCCGGTGAAGAACAGCACGCCGCGGCCGAGGCCCCAGCCACCGTTGATGCTGGTGTCGAGCATCTCGCCGTCGCCGTGCGTGGTCTGGCCGATCTTGGTATCGAAGCGCAGCGGTTGCGCGTCGGACTTGAGGACGATGTTGATGACGCCCGCGATCGCGTCCGAGCCGTACTGCGCGGCCGCGCCGTCGCGGAGGATCTCGATGTTCTGGATCGCCGACGCCGGGATGGCGTTCAGGTCGACGCCGCTCGAGCCGCGGCCGACGGTGTTGTTCGCGTTGACGAGGGCGCTGGCGTGGCGGCGCTTGCCGTTCACCATCACCAGCAGCTGATCGGGCCCGAGGCCACGCAGCGTGGCGGGGCGGACCGAGTCGGTGCCGTCGCTGATGGTCGGGCGCGGGAAGTTGAACGAAGGCGCGATCTTCTGGATGATCTGGCTGGTCTCGGTCGAGGGAGACGACTCGATCTGTTCCTGCGGGATCACGTCGACCGGAACCGCTTTCTCCTGCTCCGCGCCGATGGCGCGCGAGCCGACCGTGATCTGCTCGCCGAACGAGACGCGGATCGCGAAGTTCTGCATCCCTTCGCCGCCGCTCACGTTCACCTGCTCGGTACGCGTCTGGAAGCCGGCCAGCGAGACCGTCACTTTCACCGGGCCGGAGATGCGGTCCGCGGGGATGGAGAGGACGTACTGGCCGTCCGCGTCGGTGAGCGTGGTGATGCCGAAATCATCGGCGGTGACGGTGACGCCCGGGAGCGGATCGCCGTCGGGCAACGTGACGCGGCCGCGGATCGACGCGCTCTGCGCCGCCAGCGGAAGCGTGAAAAGGACCACAGCCAATAGGATCACAAAGCCGAGCTTCTTCATTTCTCGGGCTCCTTCCGCAATTGCTTATGTATTTTGGTAAGAGTACGCCTGCCGAGCCCGGCATTCAATGTGAAATCGACCTGTGCGTGACCAAGAGCAACCGGCAAGAGGGTTTCGTTCATGTCCGCGGCGCGCGCGAGCACAATCTGAAGAACATCGACGTCGACATCCCGCGCGATGCGCTGGTGGTCTTCACCGGCGTCTCGGGATCGGGAAAGTCGTCGCTCGCGTTCGGGACGCTGTACGCAGAGGCGCAGCGGCGGTATCTCGAATCAGTCGCGCCTTACGCGCGACGGCTGTTCGACCAGATGGGCATCCCGGACGTCGACGACATCTTCGGATTGCCGCCCGCGGTCGCATTGCAGCAGCAGCGCGGCACGCCCACCACGCGCTCGTCGGTGGGGAGCGTGACCACGCTCTCGAACCTGCTGCGCATGCTCTACTCGCGCGCGGGCGACTACCCGCCCGGGCAGCCGATCATCTACGCCGAGGCGTTCTCGCCGAACACGCCGGAAGGGGCCTGTCCGGAGTGCCACGGCGTCGGCCGCATCTTCACGGTCACGGAGCAGTCGATGGTGCCGGACGACTCGCTGACCATCCGCGAGCGTGCCGTCGCCGCGTGGCCGCTGGCGTGGCAGGGGCAGAACCTGCGCGACATCCTGACCACGCTCGGCTACGACGTCGACAAGCCGTGGCGCCAGTTGTCGAAAAGAGAGCGCGACTGGATCCTCTTTACCGACGAGACGCCGACCGTGCCGGTCTACGCCGGCTACACGCGCGAGGAAGTGCAGCGCGCGCTGAAGCGCAAGGAGGAGCCGAGCTACCAGGGGACGTTCGCGAGCGCGCAGCGCTACGTGCTGCACGCTTTCGCGACGACGCAGAGCGCGTTGATCCGCAAGCGCGTTTCGCAGTACATGATCAGCCGCGACTGCCCGACCTGCGGCGGCAAGCGCCTGCGCCGCGAGTCGCTCTCGGTCACGTTCGCCGGGTACGACATCGCGGAGATGTCGGCGCTGCCGCTCAAGCGCGTGGCCGCGATCGCGCGGCCCTACGCGGACGGCACCGCGCACGGCAAGTCCGCGAAGGGGCATCCGGAGAAGGCGCTCGTGGCGGAGCGCATCGCGCAGGATCTCGTGGCCCGCCTCGACGTGCTCCTCGACCTCGGGCTGGGCTACCTGTCGCTCGAACGGAGCACGCCGACGCTGTCACCCGGCGAACTGCAACGCCTGCGGCTGGCGACGCAGGTGCGCTCGAACCTGTTCGGCGTGGTCTACGTGCTCGATGAGCCTTCGGCGGGTCTGCATCCCGCCGACACCGAGGCGCTGCTCAACGCGCTGGAGCGCCTGAAGTCGTCCGGCAATTCGCTCTTCGTGGTCGAGCACGAGCTCGACGTGATCCGCCGCGCCGACTGGATCGTCGACGTCGGCCCCGCTGCCGGCGAGGGAGGAGGGCGCATCCTCTACAGCGGTCCGCCGGATGGGCTGCGCGAGGTGAAGCAGTCACAGACGCGCGAGCATCTGTTCGCGGACGATCATGTGGCGTCGCGCACTCCGCGCGAACCGAGCGGCTGGCTGCGGCTCGAAGGGGTGACGCGCAACAACCTGCACGATCTGGCGGTGGAGCTCCCGCTCGGCGTGCTGACCACGGTCACGGGCGTTTCCGGCTCGGGCAAGTCGAGCCTCGTCAGCCAAGCGCTCGTGGAGCTCGTCGCCGAGCACCTCGGGCACGAGCTCGATGACGACGAAGCGGAGGATGACGCGCGTGCGCGAACCGGCGGGCATATCGCCTCGGGGATCGAGGCGATCCGGCGGCTGGTGCGCGTCGACCAGCGCCCGATCGGCCGCACGCCGCGGTCGAACCTCGCGACCTACACCGGCCTGTTCGATCACGTGCGCAAGCTCTTCGCGTCGACGAAGACGGCCCGCGCGCGCCGTTACGACGCGGGCCGCTTCTCGTTCAACGTGGCCAAGGGACGCTGCGAGACGTGCGAGGGGGAAGGCTTCGTGATGGTGGAGCTGCTGTTCCTTCCGAGCGTCTACTCGCCCTGTCCCACCTGCCAGGGCTCGCGCTACAACGCGAAGACGCTGGAGGTCGAATATCGCGGCAAAAACATCGCGCAGGTCCTCGGCCTGACCGTCGATGCGGCCGCGGAGTTCTTCAGCGAGGAGCCGCCGGTCCTCCGCTCGCTGGAGGTGCTCCGCGAGGTCGGCCTCGGCTACCTCCGCCTCGGGCAGCCGGCCACGGAGCTCTCCGGCGGCGAAGCGCAGCGCATCAAGCTCGCCACGGAGCTGCAGCGCATGCAGCGCGGCAACACGCTCTACGTGCTCGACGAGCCGACCACCGGACTTCACCCCGCCGACGTGGTGAAGCTGATGGCGCAGCTCGACCGCCTGGTCGATGCAGGGAACAGCGTGATCCTCGTCGAGCACGAGATGCGCGTCGTCGCCGGCAGCGACTGGGTCATCGACATCGGCCCCGGCGCAGGGGAGGAGGGCGGCAAGGTCGTGGCCTCAGGGCCGCCGTGCGACGTGGCGAAGGTGGCGAAGAGCAGGACCGCGCCGTACTTGAAACGGTGCGTGTAGTTTGGAGTGCGGTGACCGCAGTCACCGCTTTTTCTCCGTCCCGTGGAGCGCAGCCGTCTCGCCTGCGGCACCGAGTCAAGCGGTGACTGCGGTTACCGCACTCCAAACCGGCATGGTTCGCGCTTCGTGACTCCGGTTGTGTCTGCCCGGGTGTTCACGGCGCTGCTCCTCTTGCTGGTCGCATGTGGCAAGGAGCAGAGCGCCCCTCCGCGCGTCCCTCCGCCAAAACGCGCTGACAGCGCAACCCCGAAGCCGCTCGATGTCCCGGCGCCGCCGCCCGCCCGCACCGCGCCGATCGCGCGCGACCTGCCGGCCATCACGAGCGACAAGACACTGCGCGTGCTCTTCACGTTCAACTCCACCGGCTACTTCATCTTCCGCGGTGAGACGATGGGGTACGAGCACGAGCTGCTCGCCCGCTTCGCGAAGGAGATGAAGCTGAAGCTCGTGCCGGTGGTCGTGCGCGACAGCAATAGGCTCTTCGAGCAGCTCAATCGCGGCGACGGAGACGTCGTGGCCGCGCAGCTCGTCGCTCCGGCGAATGAGACCGAGGTGCTGGTCACCGACGGGCTGTACGAAACGTTCCCCGTCGTCGTGCAGCGCGGCGCACCCGATGCCGCCTCGGGCCACAGCGCCGCGACGACGACCGCGCTCGAACGCGAGGAGCGCGAGACCGGCACGAGCGGCGTCACGGTGCGCGCCCGCCTGGTGGGACGTCCCGCGGAGCTCGGAGGCCGCAACGTCCATCTCTCGCGTCGCTCGCCCTATCGCCGCCTGCTGCTCGAGCTCAACGACTCGCTGACCGACGACGTGCACGTGGTCGAAGTCGACGAATCGGCGGACCGGCTCATCCAGCGGCTGGCGGAAGGGGAGATCGCGTACACCGTCGCCGCCGAGAACGTCGCCAAGCTCAAGACCTCGGAGTACGCGAACCTCGTCATCCATCCGTCGCTCGGCCCGCCGCAGCAGGTCGTCTGGGCCGTGCGCCGCAACGCGCCGCGGCTGCACGATGCGCTCAACGTCTGGATCCGCGCCCAGCGCAAGTCGGGGCTGCTGAACATTCTCTACCGCAAATACTTTCTCGACCGCCGCGGCTTCAACCAGCGCGCGAGCAGCCGCTATCTCACCGGCGAGACCGGCACGCTGTCGCCCTACGACGAATGGTTCCGCGAGTACGCGAAGATCCCGGGGTGGGACTGGCGGCTGATCGCGTCGCAGGCGTACCAGGAGTCGCGCTTCAACAACAACGCGAAGTCGTGGGCGGGCGCGGCCGGGCTGATGCAGATCATGCCGCGCACCGCGCGGGAGCTGAAGATCAATCCCCGCGATGCGCGGCAGAGCGTCGAAGGGGCGTGCCGCTATCTCTGGAAGCTGGATGACCGGATGAAAGAAGAGATCCCGCGCGAAGAGGAGCGCGTCCGGTTCATCCTCGCCGCATACAACGTCGGCCAGGGGCACGTCGACGACGCGCGCCGCCTCGCCGAAAAGTTCGGCGACGACCCTTCGTCGTGGGACGACGTTGCGTACTGGCTGATCCGCAAGTCGAAGCGCGGCGTCTACAACGACCCGGTCGTGAAGTACGGCTTCGCCCGCGGCACGGAACCGGTCGATTACGTGGAACGGATCCTCGACCGCTTCGAGCACTACAAGAACTTCGTGCCGCGCGAGCCGGAGGTGGAGGCGATATCCTCCGCACCGCCTCCATGAAGCGCACCGATTTCTCCTTCGAGCTTCCCCCCGAGCTGATCGCGCAGGAGCCGCGTGAGCGTGGCCGCTCGCGCATGCTCGTCGTCACGCCGGCCGATGGTGCGCCGCGCCTCGAGCATGATTCGTTCGCGAATTTCGCGAACCGGCTCGGCGAGCGCGACGTGCTCGTGATCAACGACACGCGGGTCATTCCGGCGCGGCTCTTTGCGCGGCCGAAGGGGCAGATGCAGAAACCGATCGAGTTCCTGCTCACACGCGAGCGCGATCCGGTGACGTGGGAGACGTGGTGCCGGCCGGCCAAGCGGGTGAAGCCGGGCGATGTGGTGGTCTTTTCCGAGGCGCTGTCGGCGGAGGTCGTCGAGAAAGAGGAAGGGACGGTCGTGATCCGCTTCACCGGCGACATGCACGAGATCGAGCGGATCGGCATCCCGCCGCTGCCGCCGTACATCGCGCGGACGGAAGCGCGCGAGAGCGACAAGGAGTCGTACCAGACCGTCTATGCCGCCGCCCGCGGCGCGATCGCGGCGCCGACGGCGGGGCTGCATTTCACGCCGGAGATCCTCGACGACATCGCGGCGCGCGGCATCGACATCGTGCGCGTGACGCTGCACGTCGGGATCGGCACGTTCAAGCCGGTGAAGGTGGACGACATCGCCGACCACCGCATGGACAGCGAGCGCTACGACCTCACCGCCGACGCCGCGGAGCGGTTGAACGACGCGCTCGCGGAAAAGCGCACGATCGTGGCGGTGGGGACGACCAGCGTACGCACGCTGGAGAGCGCGATCCGCGCCGGCAACGGGCGCTTCGTGGCCGGACACGGCGAGACGTCGATCTTCATCACGCCCGGCTTCCAGTTCCGCGCCGTCGACCGGCTGCTGACGAATTTCCACCTGCCCGAGTCGACGCTGCTGATGCTGGTCTCCGCGTTCGCCGGAATGCAGACCATCCGCGACGCGTACGCCGAGGCGATCCGCGAAGGCTACCTGTTTTACAGCTACGGCGACTGCATGCTGCTCGACCGCGCGAGGTAGTGCGCCGAGAGAGAACCGACGGGAGGCCTCCGGCGGGCCGGCGTGGCCGGCGGCACTTGTTTGCGCACGGACGGCGTTTCCTGCGAGAAGGCTGCGTTCAGCCTTGGGCAACCAGTGCTGCCGGCCACGCCGGCGCGCCGGAGGCCTCTCGTCGGTTCTCTCTCGTGTGCTGCCTAGTCCGTCACTGCCGCGTCCGTGATCTCCAGCGCCCGGTCGATGATCTCGAACGACTCGCGCAACTGCTGCTCGGTGATGCACAGCGGCGGGTTCGTGAAGAGGTTGTTCCAGTTGATGAATGCGTACATCCCCTGCTCGCGCAGATAGCCGCCCAGGCGCTGCATCTCCGGGCTGGTGCCGTTGAACGGCGCCATCGGCTCGCGCGTGCGGCGATTGCGCACGAGCTCCAGCACGCCGAACAGGCCGATCGACCGCACGTCGCCGACGGACGGATGCTTGCGCTTCATCTCCTGGTGCAGCTCGGCCAGGACCGCGCCCATCCGGCGCGTGTGGGCGACCATGTCGTCGTCGATCATGACCTGCAGGCAGGCCTCCGCCGCGGCGAGACTCATCGGATGCGCGTTGTAGGTGAGGCCGCCGTAGAAAACGTTCTTGTCGAAGTGCGCGGCGATGCGTCCGCTGACTGCCACCGCGCCGAGGGGGAGATAGGCGGACGTCAGCCCCTTGGCCATGGTGATGATGTCCGGGATCACGCCCCAGTGGTCGACGCCGAACCACGTTCCGGTGCGGCCGAGGCCGCACATCACTTCATCGCAGACGAGCAGGATGCCGTGCCTGTCGCAGATGGCGCGCAGCCCCTGCATGTAGCCATCCGGCGGCACGATCAGGCCGTTGGTGCCGGTGATGGTCTCGACGAAGATCGCGGCGATGGTGTGGCCGCCTTCGTACTGGATCGTCTCTTCCAGCTCCTCGAGACAGCGGCGCGTGAACTCCTCGTCCGTGTCGCCGTCGCGATAGAGGTGGCTGCGGTACTTGTAAGGATCGAAGAAACGGATCACGCCCGGGATGCCGGGCTCGTTCGCCCAGCGCCGCGGATCGCCGGTCAGGCTGATCGCCCCGAGCGTCGCGCCGTGATACGAGCGGTAACGGACCATGATCTTCTGCCGCCCCGTCACCATCCGCGCGATGCGTATGGCGTTCTCGTTCGCCTCCGCGCCCCCCAGCGTGAAGAAGAAATGATCGAGGTCGCCCGGCGTGAGCCCGGCCAGCATCTTCCCGAAGCGCGCCCGCACCGGAGTGGCCATGCCGGGACCCGCGTACACCAGCTCGTCCGCCTGCCGCTTGATCGCCTCGATCACCCGACGGTTGCCATGGCCGATGTTCACGCACATGAGCTGCGAGTTCATGTCGACGTAGCGCTTGCCGTCCACATCCCAGAAGTAGATCCCCTCGCCGCGCACCATCGGGATCGGCGCGATCGCCCCCTGCGCGGACCATGAAAAGATCGTGTGGCGCTTCGAAAGCTCGATGATCTCGGCCGCCGACATCGCGGTATTTGTCTCTGCAATCGTCATTTCGTGCTCCGCCGCCGGAGTATAGAGGCTGGCCGGAAAAGAGGTGTCACGAAAGGCACCGGATCGCGTTCACCTGGGACCGCGGAGGTGCGTCCGGCCGGCACGACCACGCCAGCACCCGACGCCCTCGAGCGCATCGCCTGCGACGACCGTTTGACCGGCACTTCGTCGCCAGCTGTGGAGCGTTTCCTCGCTAGCTACCCGGTGAGCTCCGGGACTACGAGCTACGAGCTCGATGGGCGCCCGCGAGAACGAAGGAGGAAAGAAGCGCGAACATTGCCCACGTCCCTAGCGTCGGCACGGGTGCAGGGGCGACGAGCTCGAAGTCGAACAGCGTGGCCGCGCCTGACACGGCCACGCCGACGGCATCGACATTCGACAAGGACTGAGCGCCGTTGCAGCCGGCCAAGATGGTCAGGCCACCTTGCTGTTGAGTGATCCTTGCGGCCGGGTGTGCGGCGATGTAGGCCGCGAGCGTGATCGGCGGTGGGGTGGGGAAGGCGAAGAGCTCGGTCCAGGTGCCGGCCAGCGCGTCCCACGATTGCCATGCGCCGGTGATGACGGATGCTGGAGGTGGCGTGAACACGAGCTGCTCGAACGGCGCCGACGGCTCTTGCGTATCGATCGACAGCAGGAGTCGTGGCGCATTGCCGGGCGGAGTCGAGGAGACGACGTACGTGCTGTAGCGAAGCGCGGTGATGTCGCCCACCGGCACATTGTCGATGATCCGGCTGAAGAAAATCACCAGTGGAAACGTCGGCCCAATTCCGATTTGCAGGCTGCCCGCGCCCAGAGGCGGGGTGGAGGGGCCGGAAACGAACTCGAGATCGCCGGGAAACGGACTGCATGGCGACAGGAGCGGGCCGCGCTGCCAGGAGCCGAGGTTGTCCGGGGTGACGACGACGATGGCGGCGTGAGCGTCGATGCGGAAGGCGAGAACAACCAAAACCGCGACCCTGCGAAGCAACTGCATAGGCAGCCTCGGTAATTTGCTCCATTCTTACATGTTGCCGTAAATTTGTAAAGAACGTATGTTTGATTTACCGTGCCTCTCCTGTTTGCCGTCCTCCTCGCCGCCCTGCAACAAACGGCGGTCGATCCCGAGGACATCATCGTGACCCAGAATGCTCGTCTCGCCGCGACATGCCAGTCGCTGGGCGAGGTGAAGGCGAAATCGGGATCTGGCGCTCTGCTGGGCCCCTTGGGCGCGGAGATGGGGTACGAGCAGGTGGAGGTCAGGATCCGGCAGCGCGCGGCGGAGATGGGCGCGAACATGGTGCTGATCCAGGGCGCCTCCTCCTTCATCGTCACCTCGGCCAAAGGAACCGCCTACCGCTGCGCCGACTCGGTCATCGCCGGTCTTCGCCTCGCCGCGCTGCGGCAGCGGCAGAGGGTCGAACGTTCGATGGTGTTCTTCGAGCGTGCGATCAACGTCGGCTCCGGCTTTGTCGGTCTGCAGGCTGGCGTCATGAGCCGGCAGACGCAGCGCGTGCCATTTCGGGGGCTGCCTGTGTCCTACTGGGTGACCGTGCGCAACGAGACCGACGCACCGGTAGTGGCGGTGGCGCGGCTCTCGTACAAGGACACGCCGACGGAGAAATGGGTGAAGGTCTTTCCCGGGAAGCTGAAACCGCTGAACTGGGATACGTTCGGCGTCCAGGCAGACCATGAGATGCCGCTGGAGGTGGTGTTCTACGCGGACGATCAGCGGACCAGGCCGCAGGCGACGGAGAAGACCTCGCTGGTCTTTCCGGCCGCCGAGCTCGAGGTGTTCAAGAGCATCCGCGATCCTGCCTCGTCGCCGGTGGTCGTGGTTGGCGGATGGAATGAGATGACTTCGGAAACCCGCGATGTCGCCGCGTCGAAGGCGGACTCCGAGCTGCAGACAGACATCATCTGGACGCTCTACCGCGAAGAGTCGCGATCGCACCATGACTGCAAGCACTCGGTGGTCGATGCGGCGCCGCAGACATATCAGGCGGCCGATCTCGCCGCGATGTTTCCCGGGATCAAGAGCGAGTCGGTCGAGTCGCTCCGCAAGCGCGACGGTAACCTGGAGCTCTGGCGGGTAAAAAGCTGCGAGGATGTGACGGCCTATCGCGTGCTGATGCTCGCCGCGCCCGACGGCGGTACGGATATTTTCGTGACGCGGATGGCCACGCCCTAGCTGACAGCGGTCGGCGCCCTGCGCGATACCGTCTGCGGACGTCGTGAATAGTCTTGCGCGCGTCCGGGATGGTAACCATGGTTTGGCGGACGGGCCTGCGCGCGCGCGGAACAGCAACCATGGTTTGGTGCGGGAGCCCTGCACGAGCCGGAACAGCAACCATAGTTTTGCGAGCAGCCCGGTGCAGCGTGCGAAACAGCAACCATGGTTTCGTGCACACGCCGTGCGCGATGGCGCGCAGCGAATGCGGCTTCGTGCACACGCTTACGCACGACCAGGACAGCTTCGCGCGCGTCGTGAACAGCAACCATGGTTTGGCGAACCGGCCTGCGCGCGACGCGGAACAGAAACCATGGTTCGGTGCGGAGGGTCTGCACGAGAGGGAACAGCAACTATGGTTTCGCGGACAGCCCTGCGCAACACGCGGGACAGCAACCATGGTTCTGTGCACACGCCTGGCGCAATGACGCACAGCAAATGCGGTTCGGTGCACAGCCCTGCGCACGCGCGCAACTGCCACCATGGTTCTAGGACACCGAACCATGGTTCTGCGCGAGCGGCGTTCCGCGTGCTGGAACCGAACCATGGTTCTGCGCACACGGCTGCGCACGGGCGGGACGGCAACTATGGTTCTGCGGCAAGCCCTGACGCATGTGCGGCACGGCAACCATGGTTTGCGGCAGGCGTGTGCGCGTGTGGGGAGACGAACCATGGTGCTGGGGAAAGCGTGTCCCGCGCGGTGCGACCGAACCATGGTTCGCTGCGCGGCGCATTCCTATTTGCTTATCCTTGTAAATCCTTCTTTGTCCTTGTGAGTCCTTCTGATATTCTCTGGTAGTTGTGGGAGGGCGGGAGCGAGTAGACAAAGGAGACGTCATGGATCTCGTGCTGAAACTTCGGGAAGCTCGGCGCATGCGTGGCCTCAGCCAGAAGGACGCCGCGCGCCTTTCTGGTGTCGGACAGAAAACCATCAGCTCGTTCGAGACGGGGATCCGCATCGAGTCTCTCAAGCTCGCGCAGCTTCAGAGCCTGCTCGAGGCGTATGGGTTGACCGAGGCGGAGTTCTTCGGCGGATCGATCGAGAAGGCGATGGCGCCGTGGGAGCTCGACGAGAACCAGATCGCGACGAATCGCCTGGTCGATGCGCTGCACACATTGCCCAAGCGGATGGAGCGCGATCTCGTCGCGAAGTTCCAGATGATGGTCGAGACGCTCGTGGAGGTGTACAGCCGCAGGCATGAGGAGGACGTCGCAGCACTGCAACCACGACATGCCGCCCTCTCAAGCGGTGTTCCTCACCCGTACCGCAGCGCCTGAACTGTTCTCCTTCGCCGCCGGGGTATAAAGTCCGCCGCGAAAAGGAGAACGATGAAACGCACCCTCATCGCACTGTCGGCGGTCTTCGCGCTCGCGCTGCCGCTCGTCTCGCAAACACCCCCTCCGCCGTCACCCGCGCCGCCGGCCGGGGACAAGAAGGCGGACCCGAAGGACCCGGAGAAGGCGGAGCAGGAGCCGCGTCCGGTGTCGCAGGAACTGCAGAAGCAGGAGGCGCAGTCGAAGGATGCGCCGCCTCCCGTCCAGCCCGTGCCCGTTCCCGCGCCCGCCGGCGCCGTGGCACCCGCCACCGAGCCGGAGAAGAAGGAAGAGAAGAAGTGGGACGTGGCCAATCCGCCCGGACCGTCGTATGACGTGAACATCGACACGGCCGAGGGGACGTGGATGAGTCTCGATGTCTCGCCCGATGGGCGCGAGATCGCGTTCGACCTCCTCGGCGATATCTACGTCATGCCGATCGGCGGCGGCACCGCGAAGGCGATCGCCACCGGCGTCGCGTGGGACATGCAGCCGCGTTATTCGCCGAACGGCAAGTGGATCGCGTTCACGTCCGACCGCAGCGGCGGCGACAACATCTGGTACGCCAACCGCGACGGCTCGAACCCGAAGCAGGTCTCGAAGGAGACGTTTCGCCTCCTCACGCAGCCGGCGTGGTCGCCCGACAGCGATTACCTCGTCGCGCGCAAGCACTTCACCTCGGAGCGTTCCCTCGGCGCGGGTGAGATGTGGCTCTATCACCGCACCGGCGGCGACGGCCTGCAGCTGACCAAGAAACGCACCGACCAGAAGGACAGCGGGGAGCCGGTCTTCTCGCCCGACGGCAAGTACGTCTACTTCAGCGACGACGCGACGCCGGGCGCGATCTTCGAGTACAACAAAGACCCGAACGACCAGATCTACGTCATCCAGCGGCTGGATCGGGAGACGGGGGAGATCGACCGCTACGTGACCGGTCCGGGCGGCTCGATCCGTCCGACGCCGTCGCCCGACGGAAAGACGCTAGCGTTCATCCGGCGCGTCCGCTACAAGACCACGCTCTTCGTACGCGACCTGGAGTCGGGACGCGAGACGCCGCTCTTCGACGGTCTCGATCGCGACATGCAGGAGACGTGGGCCGTGCACGGCGTCTATCCGTCGATGGCGTGGACGCCCGATTCGAAGTCGCTCGTCTTCTGGGCGGCCGGGAAGATCCACCGCATCGACGTGGCGTCGAAGCAGGTCGCGAACATCCCGTTCCACGTGACCGGCACACGCCGCGTGCAGGAGGCGGTGCGGTTCCCGGTCGAGGTCGCGCCGCAGAACTTCGACGTGCGCATGCTGCGCTGGGTGGAAGTCTCGCCGCGCGGAAACCAGGTGCTCTACCAGGCCCTCGGGCACATCTACATTAAAGATCTCCCGGGCGGCACTCCGCGCCGCCTGACGAAGCAGAACGACCACTTCGAGTTCTATCCGAGCTGGTCGCGCGACGGACGGTTCATCGTTTACACCACCTGGAACGACGAGACGTTCGGCTCGCTTCGCGTCGTCCCCGCCACCGGCGGGGAGGGACGCGTAATCAGCAGCAAACCGGGCCATTACCTCGAGCCGGCGTTCTCGCCGGACGGCTCGCGCATCGTCTACCGCACCAGCGGCGACGGCTTCCTCCGCCCCGGCCTGTACGGCGAGAACCAAGGCATCTACGTCGTCCCGGCGGCGGACGGCAAGGCGACGCTGGTGACGAAGAAAGGTGCGCTGCCGGCGTACGGCGCGACGAACGACCGCATCTTCTTCATGACCTTCGAGGCGGAGGGGAAACGCGCCTTCCGCTCGATCGACGCCGACGGCAGCGACGAGCGGGAGCACGCGATCTCCGCGTTCGCGACCGAGTTCGCGCTCTCGCCCGACGAGAAGTGGCTGGCCTGGACCGAGAACTTCGACGCGCACATCACCCCGTTCCTCCGCACAGGCAAGTCGATCGAGGTCGGCCCAAAGATGTCCGCGGTTCCGGTGTCGACCGTCACTCGCGACGCGGGCGAGTATCTCCACTGGTCCGGCGACGCCACGCGTCTCTACTGGTCCCTCGGGCCGGAGCTCTTCTCGCGCGACATCAAGGACGCCTTTGCCTTCCTCGAAGGCGCACCGGCGACGCTGCCGCCCGCCCCGACGGCCGGCGTCAACATCGGTTTCTCCCGCCCGTACGACGTCCCCACGGGCAGCGTCGCCTTCACGAACGCTCGCATCATTACCATGCGCGGCGACGAGGTGGTCGAGAACGGGACGATCGTCGTCAACGGCAACCGCATCGCCGCGATCGGGACGAACGTCGCGGTGCCGGCCGGCGCGAAGGTGATCGACGCCGCGGGGAAGACGATCATGCCGGGCATCGTCGACGTGCACTGGCACGGCTCGATGGGCTCGGACCAGATCATTCCGCAGCAGAGCTGGATCAACTATGCGTCGCTCGCCTTCGGCGTGACCACGATCCACGACCCGTCGAACGACACGGCCGAGATCTTCTCGTCCGCGGAGATGCAGAGGACGGGACAGATCGTCGCGCCGCGCATCTTCTCGACCGGCACGATCCTCTACGGCGCGAAGGCTCCGTTCAAGGCGGACGTCAACTCGCTCGAAGACGCGCTGTCGCACCTGCGCCGCATGAAGGCGGTCGGCGCGTTCAGCGTGAAGAGCTACAACCAGCCGCGCCGCGACCAGCGGCAGCAGATTCTCGAAGCCGCACGTCAGCTGAACATGATGGTCGTGCCCGAGGGAGGCTCGCTCTTCCAGCACAACATGACCATGGTGGTCGACGGCCACACCGGCATCGAGCACTCGATCCCGGTGTCGAAGATCTACGGCGACGTGGTCCAGCTCTGGGGGAAGACGCGCACCGGCTACACGCCGACGCTGGTGGTCGGCTACGGCGGCAACTGGGGGGAGAACTACTGGTACCAGAAGACCGACGTCTGGGCCGATGAGCGCCTGCAGACGTTCGTGCCGCGTCGCATCCTCGATCCCCGCGCGCGCCGCCGGGTGATGGTGCCGGAGGACGAGCACAATCACCTCGACAACGCCCGCATCGCGAACCAGCTGCACGACGCCGGCGTAAACATCCAGCTCGGCGCCCACGGTCAGCGCGAGGGACTGGCCGCGCATTGGGAGATGTGGATGTTCCAGCAGGGCGGCATGTCGCCCCACGCCTCACTCCGCGCCGCGACGCTGGACGGCGCCCGCTACCTCGGCTTCGACCGGGACCTCGGCTCGCTCGAGACCGGGAAGCTGGCCGACCTGATCGTCCTCGACCGCAACCCGCTCGAGAACGTGCGGAACACGCACTCCGTCCGCTACACGATGGTCAACGGCCGCCTCTTCGATTCCGCGACCATGAACGAGATCGGCAACCACCCCCGCACGCGGAAGCCGTTCTATTTCCAGATGCCGGGAGGGGAGACGTGGGGAGCGGCGGCGGCGGAGGCGTTGGCGGATAACGACGATTAGAGGTGTCAGGTGTCAGGTGTCAGGTTTCCGGGGTGTTTCGCCCGGGCGACAAGCCCCGGACACCTGACACCAGATATCCTCACCAGTACGTAGTGGTCACGGTGCAATCCCCTGTGACCACCGCCTGACACGCCATCCGCTCGTCCGCCGCGAATCCGCGGGCGGTTCCGAACCGTAGCTCCATCGAGGTAGGGGGGCTGAGGTTTTCGGGGCCGGCGACGACGCGCACCTTGCAGCGGGCGCAGACTCCGACGCCGCCGCAGGAGTTGCCGAGGGGGACGCCGGCGCGGCGGGCGACATCGAGCAGGGTCTCGTCATCTTTCGCGGACGCACCCTTCCCGAGAGGGGTGAATGTGACGTCTCTTGACGGGGCGTTCACCGTGATTTCGCATCCTCCCGCAAAACCTTATTCGCGCTGGGGCGTCTATATCAACAGAACACAACGAGCGGAGGACGTGACCATGACCAGAAAATTCGATGAAAACGCCATAGCCGAGGTGATCGTGAGCGTGCTTCCGGCAGGCGTAGCGCGCGAGTTCTCTTCGGAACGGGACACGATCCGCTACGCCGTGCGCGGCGAGGGGATCAAGTTGAAGAAGATCGTCCTCAACCGCGAATCGCTCCGCAAGCTCGCCAGCGACCCCGCCGGCCCGGTGAAGATCGAGTACCTGCAGCGCGAGCTCCTCGCCGCGGCGACCCAGAGAGGGGAGTTCCGCTACCCGCGGCCGCTGCTCCACATCGCGGCGAAGCGGCGGGTGCAGTTCGCGTTGCCCGCGGCGGTTTGCCGCTGAGGCGGCTGGTGTCGGGTGTCAGGTGTCTGGGGCTCTTCGCCCGGGCGACCCACCGCAGACACCTGACACCTTCTAACTGACACCACTCTGTCCGACGATTCGCAACTCCGTAACTTGCCAAACCTTCGTTTCGACGCCATATTGCAGTCATGGCTGTCGAACTGGACGAACTCGACCGGCGCATCGTCGACCTCCTGCTGAGGGACGGGCGCACTCCGGCGGCGCAGATCGCGGAGCAGATCGGGCTGTCCCGGCCTGCCGTGGCGGACCGGCTGGACAAGCTCGAGCGGCAGGGCGTCATCCGCGGCACGACCGCGGTGGTCGATCCGGTGGCCCTCGGGCGCGGCGTGACTGCATTCGTGTCCGCCAGGGGGTCGACGCTCTCCACCGCGGCCTGGAAGAAGTTCCGCGAGCTCATGGCCGGCGAGCAGGTGCTCGAAGTGCACACGGTCGCCGGCGACGACTGTTACCTCATGAAGGTGCGCGCGGAGTCGATCGGCGCGCTCAATACCCTCATCCAGCAACTGACCACGCCGCCGCTGTCGCTCGCGACGCGGACGACCATCGTCATGGAAACGCATTGCGAGAAGGTCGGCGGCATCGACCTTGGGAAGGAGTCGGCGCGATGAAACATGAACGCGCGGTGGCGTATGGCGCGTTCGCCATCGTCTGTATCGTCTGGGGGACCACGTATCTCGGGATCGCGATCGCGCTCGAGACCGTCCCGCCGCTCCTGCTGACCGGTTCTCGCTTCGTCGTGGCCGGCCTGATCATGCTCGCCATCGCTCGCTTCCGCGGCGAAACGATCCCGCGCGACAGACGGACGCTGGCGAATCTCGCGCTGATCGGCTTCCTCATGGTCGGCGTCGGCAACCTGGCCGTGGTCTGGGCCGAGCAGTGGGTACCGAGCGGCCTGGCAGCCCTGCTCGTGGCGACGGCGCCGTTCTGGATGGCGATCATCGAGCTGTTCCGCACCTCCGGCGAGCGCGTCTCGCTGCAGAGCGGCATCGGCATGGCCCTCGGCTTCATCGGCGTGGCGCTGCTGGTGACGCCGCGCGGCTCCGGCGGCGCCTTCGGCCTCTACTTCCTCCTCGGCGCGCTCGCGATCCAGGTCGGCGGCATCTGCTGGCAGCTCGGCTCCGCGCACGGCAAGTACAACCTCAAGCACGTGCCGCTGCTGTCGTCGGCGGCGCTGCAGATGCTGTTCGGCGGCCTGATCGTGACCGTGGCCGGTGTCGCCATCGGCGAAGCACCGCGCTTCGCGCTCACCCCGCGCACGTTCGCGGCGATGGCGTACCTGACGGTCTTCGGCTCCGTCATCGCCTACAGCGCCTACGTCTTCGCGCTCGCGCACATGCGCACCATCCACACGTCGCTCTACGCGTACGTGAATCCGGTGGTGGCCGTCTTCCTCGGCTGGCTGATCCTCAACGAGCCGATCACCGCCGTGTCGGTCCTGGCGATGGTGGTCATCCTCGCCGGCGTAGCCCTCGTGCAGACCGCCGGATGGAAGAAGACCGCCGCTCCGGCAGAAAACGCGGCGATGGTGAAGAAGGCGGCGTAGAGAGGGACGACGAAGGGCCTCCGGCGGGCCGGCGTGGCCGGCAGCATTCAGCCGTCTTTTTTGATGGTGGCGATGATATCCGCGAGCTTCGTTTCGGCTTCCGCGAGGGGAAGCTGGCAGGTGCCGGCGCCGCGGTGGCCGCCGCCGCCAAATCCGGCCATGAGGCGGCCTACGTCCGTCTTGGAGGTGCGGTTGAAGATGCTGTGGCCGACGGCGCAGACGACGAACTCCCCTTTGCGGCCGTCGAAGATGCGCACCTGGATGTTGGCGCCCGGATACATGGTGTAGATCAGGAAACGATTGCCGGAGGGGGGCTCGCCGGTGCCGCGGAGATCGGTGACGATCACGTTACCGTCGACGCGCGAGTGCTCGCGCATGATGCGCTCGAACTCCTGCTGCTGGGCGAAGTAGCGGTCGATGCGCTCCTTCACGTCCGGATCCGCGACCACCACCGCGGGATCGTCGGGATGCTGCGCGATGAGGTCGATCATCTTCATCATCAGCTCGCGGTTGCTGATGCGGTAATCGCGGTGGTAGGCGAGTCCGGTGCGCGGGTCCATCACGTACGACAGGAGAATCCAGCCGTCGGGATTCGTGACCTCGTCCATCGTCAACTGCGCCGAATCGGAACGGTCGACCGACTCGAGCAGCTTCTCGAACTTGCCCAGCTTCTCCGCGCCGTAGTGGTTGTAGACCACGCGCGCGGCGGACGGCGCGATCTCGAAGCGGCCGCGGTACGAGACCGTGTCCTCGTTGCGCGTGATCTCGCTGGAATGGTGATCGAACCAGAGGCCGGCGCCGTGCACGTAGGGGAGGTTCGTCAGGATGTCGTTCCGCCCGACCTGCACCTTGCCGTCCTGGACGTCTTTCGGATGGACGAACTCGACGGACTCGACCGGCTCCACTTCGCGAAGAAGCACAGCACAGGCGAGCCCGTCGAAATCAGAGCGCGTGATCAACCGCATGGCCGCGGATTCTATTGCTACGACGGCCGCATGACCACCTTGATGCAGTCGTCCTGCTTGTCGCGGAAGGTGCGGTACATCTCCGGCGCGTCGTCGAGCGTCACCCGGTGCGTGATGATGAACGATGGGTCGATCTCGCCGCGCTCGATCCGGTCGAGCAGCAGCTGCGTGTACTTGTGTACGTGCGTCTGCCCCATCTTCAGCGTCAGCCCTTTGCCGAACGCGGTGCCGAACGGCACCTTGTCGATGAAGCCGGCGTACACGCCGGGGATCGAGACGGTGCCCCCCTTGCGGCAGCAGTGCAGCGCCTGGCGCAGCGCGTGCGCGCGGTCGAACTGCAGCTTCATGACCTGCTTCACCTTGTCGAGGATCGCGTCGGCGAACGTGCCGTGCGCCTCCATCCCCACCGCGTCGATGCAGCGGTCGGGACCGCGTCCGCCGGTCATGTCCTTCAGCTGGTCGTAGACGTCGTCGAGATCGCCGTAGTCGAGCGTCTCGGTCTTTCCATCCGCGGCGGCAAGATCGAGCCGGTCGCGGAAGCGGTCGATGGCGATCACGCGCGCGGCGCCGAGCATCCAGGCGCTGCGGATCGCGAACAGGCCCACCGGACCGCAGCCCCAGACCGCGACCGTGTCACCCGGCTCGATGCCGCAGTTCTCCGCGGCCATGTAGCCGGTGGGAAAGATGTCGGTGAGGAAGAGCGCCTGCTCGTCGGTGATGCCGCTCGGGATCTTCTGATGGTTGGTGTCGGCGAACGGCACCCGGACATACTCCGCCTGGCCGCCGGCGTAGCCGCCGTACATGTGCGAGTAGCCGAAGATGCCGGCCGTGCCGTAACCCATCAGCGCCTCGTTCATCCAGGCGTTCGGGTTCGTGTTGTCGCAGAGCGACGTCAGGCCGCCCTGGCAGAACCAGCACTTCCCGCATGCGATGGGGAAGGGGACGATGACGCGGTCGCCGACCTTCACGTTCTTCACGCCGGGACCCACTTCGACCACCTCGCCCATGAACTCGTGGCCGAGGATGTCGCCGCGCATCATGGTGGGAACGAAGCCGCCGTAGAGATGGAGGTCCGAGCCGCAGATGGCGGTGAGCGTGATGCGCACGATCGCGTCGTGCGGGTTGAGGATCGTGGGAGTGGGGACGTCGACGACGCGCACGTCCTCCTTGCCCCACCAGCAGACTGCCTTCATGAAACCTTCCTTCCCGAGGACTGGCCTTCGGTGGTGGGGATCTCGCCGGTCTCGATGAGCCGTTTGAGGCGGCGGAGGTCTTCCTGCACGTTGACCGCGGGGTCCTCGCCGAGGATCTTGGAGATCTTCGCGCCGAGAGAGTGTGCCGGCGGGTCGTAGCGCAGCACGACCTTGACCTCGGTGCCGCGGCCGCCGGCGGCGGGCGTGAAGTGGACGGAGCCGGCGTTGTCGATCTGGCTTCCTTCGAGGGAGCGCCAGCCGATCAACTCATTCGGGACTTCGTTGATGATCTCCGCGTCCCATTCGACCTTCGTCCCCGCCGGTCCTTTGGCGACCCAGTGCGACCGCTTGCCGTCGCGCACTTCGACCGATTCGAGGTTGTGCATGAAACGGGGGAGGTTGTCGAATTTCCGCCAGAACGTGTACAGCTCCACGGCGGACGCGTTGATGGTGACGGACTTCTCGACCCGCACGCCGTGCCCATACGGCACGCTCACCTGGTCGCCCTGCTCCTCGGCCGTGGTGACGCCGAAGGATTCGTAGACCATGCAGTGCCCGGTGGCGCCGCGATGGACGAGCGCTCCGCCGAGGGCCGCGACGACCATCCCGGGGAGCGAGCGCATCCTGAGACCGTAGGCGGCGAGCGCCCCTCCGGCGATGACGGAGATCCAGCGTTCGGGCTCCGCAACATTTTTTCCTGTGTCGTTCAAAGTTTCTTCTGCCATAGCGAGGGGGAACGGATCACGAAGCGTGCCGGGACGAATAGAATCGCGCGCATGTCAGCAACTGCTCCGCCGGTACGGCGCATCACCATCGACGAGATCCGCGCCGCGCGCGAGCGAATCTCGGGCGTCATCACGCGCACGCCGCTCATCCGGCTGCGCCACGACCTCGACGGTGCGCCGGAGATCTGGCTCAAGCTCGAGAACCTGCAGCCGATCAATGCGTTCAAGTTGCGCGGGGCGGCGAACGCGGTCGCGCTCCTGCCGCCGGAACAGCGAAGCAAGGGCGTCTGGACGATCAGCGCCGGCAACGCCGGACAGGGCGTGGCCTTCGCGGCGCGCGAGGCGGGGATCCCCTGCACGGTGGTGGTGATCGAGACCGCGCCCGATACGAAGGTCGAGCGGATGCGCGCCCTCGGCGCGACCCTGGTCAAGGCTCCGTTCGACGCCTGCTGGCGGGCGATGGAAGAGCGCGCCTTTCCCGGCGTCGAGGGGACGTTCGTGCACCCGTTCGACGATCACGATTTCGTGGCCGGCAATGCGACGGTCGCGCTGGAGATCCTGGAGGACCTGCCGGACGTGAAGACAGTGATCGCGGCGATCGGCGGCGGCGGGCTCATCTCGGGGATCGGGTCGACGATGCGGGCGCTCGCCCCGGGCGTACGCGTCCTCGGCGCGGAACCGGAGACGGCGGCACCGGGCGCGGCATCCTTTGCGGCCGGCTCCCCTCAGGTATTTACGGGCTGGCAGGCGTCATTCGTCGACGGCGCCGGCGGCAAGAGCATCTTTCCGCGGATGTGGGAGCGGCTGCGCGAGGTGGTCGACGGCTCGATCGTGGTGACGCTCGACGAGGTGAAGTCGGCCATGCGCCTGGTCGCCTCGAAGACACGCGTCATCGCGGAAGGGGCGGGCGCGCTCAGCGTGGCCGCGGCGCTGAAGGAGACGGACGGGCCGGTGGTGGCAGTGGTGTCGGGGGGGAACGTGGATTTGAAGAAGTTCTGCGAGATTCTGGCCGGGTGAAGGCGGTGGCTCTATTTGAACGTGGCCACCGGGCGGAAGCCACCCGGGTTCGGGTACTCGCGGCGATCGCCCATCTCGGAGAACGGGACGAGGAGGATCGGGACGGTGTAGCCGGCGACCTTCGCGGTCTTCCCGGTGGGGGTCACCTTGTCGACGTCTGAATCGGGAACGCGAATGAGGATCGCTTTCGGATCGCGCACGGTTGCGCCTCCGGGCTGGAGGATCACGTCGGGAATGATCAGGTCCGCGTACTCGGGGACGCCCTCGAGGACGATCCGGGCCTGATCGGCGCCGTTGGCCTGGAAGCCGATGACCGCTTTTCGCGGCGGGACGTCGAGGATGATGAAGGCGCCGTTCTCGGCGATGCCGCCGGAGGCGTATTGCGTGTCCTCCACCCAGACCGAGGAGGTGGCGAAGAGCTCGGTGCGGCGGGCGATCTCGAGCTGTGGGCTCTCGGCCGGTTTCGCCCCTTTCACGTCGAGGATCCAGCCGCGGACGCTGCAGGGGGTGCGGCTCATCGACTGAACCTCGCTCGGCTTGCCGCACGCAACTGTGAGGAGGAGCGCGAGAACGAGGGTGGTCCGGGCCATCGGACGAGAGCGTATCACGTGCGATAATCGCGGGGCCGTCACCATGAAACGTCTCCTCTCTCTCGGTATTCTGCTCGTTCTCGCCGTCGCCTCGATCGTCCTCGCGCAAACGTCCGGACAGGCTACGCTCCGCACTCCCGCGGGCGATCACCCGTTCACCTACGTCCAGCAGTCGGGGCAGATCTACGTCAACGCCACCGAGGTGGCCACGGCTCTCGGCGGCACGATCGCTCCCGACGCGAACGGGTTCAAGGTGACGGTCGGCGGAGCTACCGCGGCGTTCGGCGCCGACTCCCGCTACGGCGTCGTCCGCGATGACCTGATCGAGATGCCGGTGCCTCCGATTGCGATCGAAGGCAAGCCTTACGTACCGTGGCAGTTCTTTCAGGGCTTCCTGGCCAAGGCCACTTCGCAGGATGTGGCCTGGGACGCGGCCGCGCGCACGCTGGTCGTCCGGCCGTTGACGCGCGATGCGGTCGGCGTGCAGGTGTCCGTGGCGAACGTCCAGGGGATCTCCAAGATCGTGCTGACGCTGAGCGCCCCCTCGGAGTACTCGATCGTGAAGGAGCCGCAGGCGTACCTGGTGCGCTTCCGCGCGCCTGTCCGTGCGCCGTTCGGCGAGCAGACGTACGAGGATCCTTACATCGCGAAGGTGACGTTTGCCGGGAGCGACTTGCGCATCCAGCTCACCGCCCCCGAGGTCGTGGGCGACGCGTATCAACTCGAGAGCCCGCCCCGCATCGTGCTCGATTTCCGGAAAGGCGCCGCTCCCGCGCCGGGAACGCCAGGCGTCCAGCAGCCGTCGCGCCCGCAGGACACGCCAGGGATCAGGACCATCGTCATCGATCCGGGTCACGGAGGGCGTGAAGTGGGCGCGGTCGGTCCGGGCGGACTGATGGAGAAGGACATCACGCTCGCCATCGCGCGCAAGCTGCAGACGGCGCTCGCGGGGAAGCTCGGCGCACGGGTGGTGCTGACGCGCGAGGACGACAGCGTGGTATCGCTCGACCAGCGGACCGCGCTCGCGAACCAGTACAAGGCGGACCTCTTCCTCTCGGTGCATCTCAACGCGGCGGTGGTGAAGGACGCCAAGGGCTCGGAGACGTACTTTTTGTCGCTGGAAGCGTCCGACGAGCTCGCGAAGAAGGCGGCGGAGTCGGAGAACGCGCAGTCGTCGGTGCCGAACCCGAATGCCGACCTGAACCTCATCCTGTGGGACCTCGCCCATCAGGCGTACGTCGACGAGTCGAGCCGCCTGGCGCAGGCGATCCAGGAAGAGATGAACGCGGCCACCGGGGTGGCGAACCGCGGCGTGAAGCAGGCGCCGTTCAAGGTGCTGGTCGGTGCGACGATGCCGGCGGCGCTGGTCGAGGTCGGGTTCATCTCGAACCCCGAGGAAGAGGCGAAGTTGCAGTCCGAAGAGTTTCAGAACCTGATGGTCCAGACGCTGACGAAGGCCGTCGAGCGCTACAAGACTGATTACGAGACCCGCATCGGCGTGATCCAGCCTGCCGCGCCGGCACCCGCTCCTGCCGCCACCACCACCGCTCCCGCGGCCCCGGCGCCAACCACGACCGCGGCACCAACGTCCGCGGCGCCGCAGACGAGGACGGAACGCTAGCGTGAAGCGAGCTGTAGTCGTCGTGCTGCTGATCGCGGTAGCGGTCAGTGGTTGCAGAAAGAAGCCGCCCGCCGCCGCGAACCTGAACGCGGCGAACAAGGTGGCGGTGCGGATGGTGCGGCTGTACTACGAGACGCCCCAGATGCTGCTGGCGGCCGAGCCGCGCAATATCGCCCTGCCGGAAAGTGCGGCAGCGGCCATGCCGGTCGTCGTGCGGGAACTGATGAAGGGCCCGGCATCCCCTGCGGGAGCGGCTCTGCGGCTCTTTCCGGCCGACACGGTCGTGCGCGGTACATACCTGCTGCCGGGCGGGACGGTGGTCGTCGATCTCGGCGGGACCACCCTCTCGCAGGGATGGGGTACGGGCAGCCATCACGAGCTGATGGCGGTCTATTCGCTGGTGCAGACGCTGGCGACGAACTTCGCCGACGCCCGCCGCGTGCGCATCGTGATCAACGGCACTCCTGCCGAGACGCTGGCCGGGCATGTGTCGCTGTCGCGGTCGCTCGTCCCGCAGCCGGGCCTGGTTGATCCGCGGTCGCGGTAGCGCCCGGTGAAACCTTCGCTGGCCTGCGTCCGTCACACCATAAGTGCGACTGAATGACTGTTCATCGAACCGTGACGCATCACGGGACTTTACCGAACGGCCGTTTTGCTTTACGCTGTCACATGTCCCGCACAGCGCGCGTATCTCTCGGCGAATCAGAGCCTTGTCACAGTGCGGTTACATTGAGAAAAGTTTCACAATGTCTGCGTTAGAATACGCATCAACGATGAAAACCGATTTACTGGATGGAGCAGGCGCGAACCGCTTCCGTAGTAAACAGCCTGCCTCTGTAGTTGCCGCCTCTTGTACTCTTCCTTGAATCTTACCGACCCAATCATCACGCCACCCAGCGTTCGCGTCTGACCCCATCCAGTAAGAATCATTCAACCCCGCCGAGAGGCGGGGTTGATTCGTTTATGGGCGTTACGCCAACTCCGCCACGATCATCTCCGCCAGCAGGCGCGTGTCCGCGTTGACGGTCATCCAGCGGATGGCGGCCATCGACTGGTCGGCCGCGGCGAGGAGCTTCTCGTGCGGGATGTGCTCGCGGATCTCGGCGAGCTTCTTCGGGTTGAGGGATTCTTTCGGATCGAGGGCCACCACGTCGCAGAGGATCGCGCCGAGGAGGGCCATGGCGTCCTTCACCTCGTCGTGGTCGTAGACCAGCGCGGCCAGCGCGAGGAGTGCGGCGCTTTCTCCGCGGGTGGCGAAGCGGTGGAGGAGCTCGATGATGTTCGCCGCCAGCTCGTCCCCTTCCTCCAGTAGCGCCACGTCGCGGATGCGCAGCGATTCGCGCGGGCCCGTGAGGGTGCGGGTGGTGTCGCCGAGGTAGATCTGCTGCGACCGCGAGCGGATGGTCGGGAGGAGCAGGTCGGGGGAGCGGGTGAGGAGGAGGAACGTCGTGTCGCGGGCCGGCTCCTCGAGCGTCTTGAGCAGCGAGTTCGACCCCGACGGGCTGAGGCCGTCGGCGGGGTAGACAATGAAGACCTTGTTGCGCCCTTCGTACGGGCGGAGGGTCGCGTCGCTGACGATCTCGCGGATCTGCTCGATCGAGATCATCTTCTTGTCGGACGCGGCCTCGATGAAGTGGATGTCGGGATGCGTCCGCCGGTCGATGCGCTGGCAGGACTGGCAGTCGTCGCCGGTCGTGCCGTTGAGGCAGTTGAGCGTCTTGGCCACGCGCAGCGCCACGTCGCGCAGCAGCGGCGCCGAGGGGCCGTGCAGGATGAGCGCGTGATGCAGCTCGCCGCGGCGTGCGGTGTCCAGGATGAGGGAAGCGGTGGTGGTCATGGGATCAGGTGCCTCACCGCGTCGACCGTGCGCGCGAAGACTTCGTCGACAGTGCCGTGGCCGTCGATGACCACGAAGCGCTTCGGCTCCGCGGTGGCCATGGCCAGATAGCCCTCGCGCACGCGCCGATGGAAGCGGAGGTCTTCCGCTTCGAGGCGTCCTTCGTCGACGTCCATGGTCGCGTTCCGGCGGTGTGCCCGCTCCAGGCCTGTCGCTTCATCGATGTCGTAGAGGAGCGTGAGGTCGGGCACCAGGCCGCCGGTGGCCCAGGCGTTGAGCTGTTCCAGCCTCCCGAGGTCGATGAGGCGGCCGTAGCCCTGGTAGGCGATGGTGGCGTCGATGTAGCGGTCGCAGAGGACGTGCACGTCGCGCGCGAGCGCGGGGCGGATCTTCTCGACCGTGTGCTGCCGGCGCGAGGCGGAGTAGAGCAGCACTTCCGCCCAGGGATCGAGATCGGCCGAGGCGCTGTCGAGGACGATCGCCCGGATCCTGTCGGCGATCGGCGTCCCGCCCGGCTCCTTGGTGACGACGCACTCGAGGCCGCGCTCCTCAGAGAGATGTGCGCCGAGGCGCTGGATTTGGGTCGACTTGCCTGAGCCTTCCGGCCCTTCGAAGGTGATGAACACGCGGCGCGGATTCTAACCGGGGTTCTTCGCCTAAGGCGCGCCCCCTCATCCGGCCGTTGGCCACCTTCTCCCCGCTCGACGCGGGGAGAAGGGCTACTGAGGTGGCGTCTCGCGAGAGTGGAAGTTAGTAGCCCCTCTCCCCGCGGTGAGCGGGGAGAGGGTGCCCGAAGGGCGGGTGAGGGGGCGTGCCACAAGCGAGAGCGTTACGAATTTGCGGCGAGCCCATCCCGCAGCCCCCGCAGGTAGTGCTCGCGCATCAGGGTCTCGAAGACCTTCGATCGGGCCAGGAGGCGGAAGCGTTCGCCGAGGTGGGCTTGGCGGCGGAGCTTCTCGAGGCGCGCTTCGTCCGCGAGGCGGCGGGTCTCGAGCTCGTGGACGCCGAGGAAGTGGCCGAGCTCGGGATGCTTCTGGTAGAAGATCGCGCCCGATTTGCCGACGGTGTACTGGCGGCGTGAGAACGAGTCGACCGTCATCGGGTGGTAGTGCCGCGTCACGGCTTTCGCGTTGTAGTGGATCTTCAGGCCCTGCGCGTCGAGGCGGTAGGCCAGCTCGATGTCCTCCCAGGCGGCGGAGGGAAAGGTCGTGTCGAACGGCTGTGGGGTCAGGAGCTGGCGGTCGATGGAGATGTTCGAGGTGTAGAAGAAGTTGAACGGCACCACGTTCCCGTGCTCGATCAGCTTGTAGCCGAACTGCAGGCCGTAGTCGTTGATGTAGTCCATGAAGGCGGTCACGCGCTCGCCGCGCGGCCAGCCGGTGTAGCCGAGGCAGGCCACCATCGGGTCGTCGTTCGACTCGCGGTGGATGCGCGCGTGCTCGGCGAGGAAGCGCGGTTCGGGGACGGTGTCGTCGCCGATGAAGATCACGAATTTCCCGGTGGCCAGCGACACGCCGTGGTTGCGCGCGCGCCCCGGTCCGGCGTTGGCCTGCGTACGGAACGTGATCCCCTTGCGCCGCGAGACCACGCGCTCCGTGTCGTCGGTCGAGCCGTCGTTGACGACGATCACTTCGAACGGCGGCGCGTCGAGCTGCGCCTCGAGCGCGTCCAGTACGCGCAGCAACATGTCGAGGCGGTTATAGGTGGGGATGACGACGGAAAAGTACATGTCAGGCCGAAGCGCCACCGTCAATCGCGAGCACCTGTCCCGTAATTCCGCTGGCGTCGTCGGACAGGAGGAACGCGATGGCCGCGGCCACTTCGTCGGCGCGGACGGCGCGCCGCATCGGGATCTGCCGGATCATCTCCCGTTTCACCTCGGCGTCGAGCTCCGAGATCATGTCGGTGTCGACCAGCCCCGGCGCGACGCAGTTCACGCGGATACCGCTGCGGGCCACCTCGCGCGACAGGGAGCGGGTCATGGCGATCAGCGCGCCCTTCGCGGCGGAGTAGTTCGTCTGGCCGACCACGCCGTGCAGGCCGGAGAGCGAGGCCACGTTCACGATGGCGCCGCGGCGCTGCTGCATCATCGGGGTGAGGACGGCCTTGGTCATCGACCAGGCGCCCGTGACGTTCGTGTCCAGGACGTCGTTCCACTGCTCCGGGGTCATGTGGTACAGCAGCGCGTCGCGCCGGACGCCGGCGTTGTTCACGAGCGCATCGAGGGCTCCGAAGCGCGAGAACACCTCGTCGACCACGCGGCGGTTCGCCTCGCCGTCGCGGACGTCGGCCTCGAAGGCGATGGCGCCCCCTTTCGACTCGGCCTCGAACGCGAGCGCGGCCTCCTTCGACTGGCTATAGGTGAACGCGACCGTCCAGCCGTCGAGGAGCAGGCGCATGGCGGTGACACGGCCGATGCCGCGCGAGCCGCCGGTGATGAGTGCGACCTTCTTCAGGACTCTTCCTCGTACTTTTCCTTGAGCGTGGCGACGACGGCCGGGTCGGCGAGCGTGGTCACGTCGCCGAGGGCGCGCCCTTCCGCGACGTCGCGCAGGAGGCGGCGCATGATCTTGCCGGAGCGGGTCTTCGGCAGGTCGCTGGAGATGATGATCTTCTCGGGACGGGCGATCGCGCCGATCTTCTGGGCTACGTGCGCCTTCAGCTCCTGCTCGAACGCCGCGGGATCGGCAAAAGCCTGCGCCCTGTGCGATTCCTTGATGATCACGAATGCCGCGATGGCCGTGCCCTTGATGTCGTGATTGATGCCGACGCAGGCCGCTTCGGCGACGAACTGGTGATCGACCAGCGCCGACTCCACTTCCATCGTGCCGATGCGGTGGCCGGCCACGTTGATCACATCGTCGACGCGGCCGAGGAGCCAGAAGTAGCCGTCCGCGTCGCGCTTCGCGCCGTCGCCCGTGAAGTAGATGCCGGGCCACTTCGACCAGTACTGCTGCGTGTAGCGGTCGGGATCGCCCCAGATGCCGCGCAGCATGGACGGCCATGGCGAGGTGATGGCGAGGTAGCCGCCTCCCACTTCCACTTCCTTCCCGCTCTCGTCGAGGATCTTCGCGTCGATGCCGGGGAACGGCTTCGTGGCCGACCCCGGCTTCGTCGGCACGAGGCCGGGAAGCGGCGTAATCATGATGACGCCGGTCTCGGTCTGCCACCAGGTGTCGACCACCGGGCAGCGGCCGCCGCCGATGTTCTCGTGGTACCAGATCCACGCCTCGGGGTTGATCGGCTCGCCGACCGAGCCGAGGAGACGCAGCGACGACATGTCGTGCGCCCGCGGCAACTGACGTCCCCACTTCATGAACGCGCGGATCGCGGTCGGCGCGGTGTAGAAGATCGTGACTTTGTGGCGCTCGATGATGTCCCAGAAGCGGTCCTGCTTCGGGAAGTCGGGTGCCCCTTCGTAGATCATCACCGTCGCGCCGGCGGCGAGCGGGCCGTAGACGACGTACGAGTGCCCGGTCACCCAGCCGATGTCGGCCGTGCACCAGTAGATGTCTTCTTCCTTCAGGTCGAACACCCACTTGCAGGTGGCCAGGCAGCCGGTGAGGTAGCCGCCGGTGGTGTGGACGATGCCCTTCGGTTTCCCGGTGCTCCCCGACGTATAGAGGATGTACAGCAGGTCCTCGGAGTCGACCCACACCGGATCGCAGTGCGCGTCCGCCCCGGACATCAGCTCGTGGTACCAGAGGTCGCGGCCTTCCTGCATGACCGGCTGGTCTTCCTCGCGGCGGCGGACCACGATCACCTTCTCGATGGTCGGGCACTCCGCGACCGCGGCGTCGGTGGTCGTCTTGAGCGGCACGACGCTGCCGCGGCGGTAGCCGCTGGTGGCGGTGACGACCAGCTTCGCTTCCTGGTCGTGGATGCGGTCTTTGAGCGCGTCGGCGGAGAAGCCGCCGAACACGACTGAATGGATGGCGCCGAGGCGCGCGCAGGCGAGCATCGCCACCACGGCCTCCGGGATGAGCGGCATGTAGATTGCGACGCGGTCGCCTTTCACGATGCCGAGCGACTTGAGGGCGCTGGCGAAGCGGGAGACGTCGGCGTGCAGCTCGCGGTACGTGATGCGGCGGACTTCGCCCGGCTCTCCTTCCCAGATCAGCGCCGCCTTGTCGCCGCGGGTCTCGAGGTGACGATCGAGGCAGTTGACCGACGCGTTCAGCTTGCCGCCGACGAACCACTTCGCGTACGGGGGATTCCAGTCGAGGACGCGGTTCCACTTCGTCTGCCAGTCGAGCTGTTCGGCCCAGCCGGCCCAGTAGGCCTCGCGGTCGGCGTCCGCTTTCGACCAGATCTCCGGGTCGTTCACGTTCGCATTGCGCCGGAACTCCTCCGACGGCGGGAACTCGCGGTTTTCCTGCAGTAACGCGTCGATTTCCTGAGCCATTGACCCTCCCGAGAGCGGTGGAGTTTACAGCGGTTTGTATCCCCGTTCGAGGGCCGGAGTCCAGAGCACGTACCGGGCGGCGCCGGCGGCCTTTACGGCATGCGTGCCGGACTCGTACGTGCCGCGCTCGAGCGCGCGGCCACGCTCGTCGACTACGGTGTACGGGCCCGGCACCGCGATCGTGAACGTGCCGTTCGCGATGCGCTGCCCGGCGATGCGCAGCGAGCCGACGGAGATGAAGTGCCGGTTGAGAAACGCGCGTGTTACGGGAGGGAAGAAGCTGGCGTCGCGGGTGGCGACGTAACAGCGGCGGCTGACGACGTCGCGCGCGGCGTTGTCGGGCACGAGGCCGCGGGCGATGAGGTCGCGCGAGACCTGCTCGAGTCCGTAAAACGTCGGCCGCGGCCGGAAGACCGTTTCGCCTTTCAGGTCGAGGAGCAGCTCGCCGGGGCGGGTCAGGCTCACGACCTCGCGCAGGAGCGTGCGGTGGTAGTCGCGGTGCGGCTCCCAGCCATCGTCGTGGGAGAAGACCCAGAGGATCATCAGCGGCGGGACCGCGTGCACCATGAAGCGCAGGCGCGGAAGGACGGCCGCGGCGATGAACATCATCGCCATCGGGTAGATCGGCAGGAAGTCCCGCTCCGTGACCAGCGGCGAGACCGCGAGCGTGAAGGGGCCGAAGAGGACCGTCACGATGCCGGCGATCATCGCGTCGCGGCGGACGTTCTTTCCATGGGTCACCGCCCACGCGCAGACGCAGGCGAGCGTGAACAGCGCGATCCCGATCCCGCCGGCGCGCCGCCATGTCGCGACGGCCACCCGGCCGTTGTTGACGATCGCGAGCTGCACGAGGTCGTCCAGCGCGCCGTGATACGCGAGAAACGCCGCCACGAGCGCGGGGACGACCAGCAGTCCTGCGCCGATGCACAGGAGATCGCGAAAGAGCCCGCGCTCGCGCCGGATATACGCGGTCAGGGTCAGGGCGACGCCGAGACAGCCGAGGATGACGATGGTCTTGATCGAGCCGGCGAAGCTCGCGCCGAGGATCAGGCCGACCGCGAAAGCACGCCAGGGCGTGAGCTTGTCCAGGCAGAGTGCGAGCGCGGCCAGCGAGAACACGACCGTGAAGCTGTCGTTGCGGAACTCGGTGCCGCGCAGCAGCGTGATCGGCATCAGGCTCGCCGCGAGCGTGCACCAGACCGCAGTGCGCCTGTCGTACAGCCGCGCCGCGATGACGTACGTGAGCCACAGCGTCGCGGCGGCGAACGGGATCATGATCAGGCGCGCCCAGAGCCAGATATCGGCGCGTTCGTTCGCGAGAGGCAGCCACGGCGCATTCGCGAGATGGAAGAGCGGCAGGTGGTTGTCGTAGACGTCGCGGTACTGCACCAGCCCCACGGACCAGGCGCGCGCAACGTGCAGGTGCTGCAGCTCGTCGGAATCGAGGCGGTAACGGAGGAGGGCGATCGCGCGGAGGACGAGCGCGGCGAGGATGTGCAGGGCGACGAGCCCGCCCAGAGGCTTCGCGGAGAGCGGCTGGGCGGTCCGTACAGTAGTCGCCATTCGCGGCAGGCGGCGATTATGACATGCTCGTTTCGATGAGAGCTCGCGCCCTGTTCCTCTCCCTCCTCCTGTCGTTTTCCGCCGCCGCGCAGACGCGCTGGTACGCCGGGCAGTTCTCCACGAACTGGAACACGAACGGCTACCACGGCCACGACCAGCCCTGCTTGTTCACCCCCGATTGCGACGACGACGATTTCGTGCGCGCGAACCTCGACAACTCGATCGGCTTCCGCGCCGGCGCCGAGCGTGATTACGGGACCTGGCGCGGCCTGCGGCTCGTCGGCGGGGCGGACCTGAGCTACGCCGACACCGAATACAACATCAGCCAGAGCAACCTCGGCATCCTCTCCGGCGCGGTGGCCGGAGGCGTGGAGGTCGACGTCTGGCGCGTGGCGCTCGGCGCGCGTGTCGCCGCCGGACCGATCGTCACCACCGACCTCACCGTCGGTGCCCAGGCCTACGGCGAGCTCGCGCTGACGGTGCCGGTGACGCCGCGCGCGGCGCTGCGGGTGGGCTTCCGCGAGGTGTTCCTGGCGCCGGCCTACGACGGCGAGCTGGATTTCGACAACTCATTCCACCCCGATGCATCGCTGCGCTCGCGCGACGTCTCGCTGTTGCTCGTCGCCACTCCCGGTACGCCGGGCCAGTCACCGTGGCAGCTCGTCACCGGCACCGGCATGTCCTCCCCGTACGGCCGCGGGTTGAGCAAGGCCCTGTTCACGCGCCTCGGCGTACAGCGGGCGCTCACCCCCTCGATGCACGGGCAGTTCTCGTGGACCTCTTCCGCCCACGAATCCTACCTGCCGGGCGTGTTCATGGGCTTCCCCGGAAACTTCCGCAGCAAGACCATCGACGCCTTCGGCCTCTCGGTCCACGCCAGGCGCGAGCTCTTCCCCGAGCTCGTGGTGTTCGCCAAAGCCGGTGCCGAAGCGGCCGACTGGACCGACGAGCACGGCCTGCTGATCGATGACGGCGAGGTCGTCGACGGCGGGTTCGAGGTGGGGGTGGTGGCGGGGGGCGGGGTGCGCTATCAGTTGCGCGAGAGCCTCGGCGTGGAGGCGTTCGCGGAGCACGTCTGGTGGCCGGGAATCGGGGTGGGGGAAGTGCGGACGGGCCTCGCGTTGGTGATTGATTAGTGACTAAACGCGCGCGTACGACGCCGCGATCGACTTGAACACTGCCAGCCCGGCCGCGTTGCCGAGGATGTTCTCGGCGCAGCGTTCGGGGTGGGGCATCATGCCGAGGACGTTGCGCGTGCGGTTGCAGATGCCGGCGATGTTGCGGGCGGAGCCGTTCGGGTTCGCCTCGGAGGTGAGGCGGCCCTCTTCGTCGCAGTAGCGGAAGATCACCTGGCGGTTCCGTTCCAGCTCGTCGAGCGTTGCGTCGTCCGCGAAGTAGTTCCCCTCGCCGTGGGCGATCGGGACGCGGAACACCTCACCGGCCTGCAGCTCCGAGGTGAAGGGCGTGTCGGTCTCCTCGGTGCGCAGATGGACGTCGCGGTTGAGGAAGCGCAGGTGCTGGTTGCGCATCAGCGCGCCGGGAAGCAGGCCCACTTCGGTCAGGACCTGGAAGCCGTTGCAGATCCCGAGGACCAGTCCGCCCTTCTCCGCGTGGCGGCGGATCGGCTCCATGATCGGCGCGAACTTGGCCAGCGCGCCGGCGCGGAGGTAATCGCCGTAGGCGAAGCCGCCCGGGATGATCACCACATCGGAGCCCTTGAGGTCCGTCTCCTTGTGCCAGAGCACTTCCGCGTCCTCGCCGAGGACGTCCTTCGTCACGTGCAGCGCATCGTGATCGCAGTTCGAGCCGGGGAGGACGACGACGCCGAATTTCATGGGAGAAAGTCTATTTCACGATGGCCGTGCGCGGCACGTTGTAAATCGTCAAGAACCCCGCTCGGTCCGTGGCCACGATTGCGTTCGACTTCTGGTCGTACGCCACCGCGTAGGCGCTCACGCCGTACAGCGACGCAGGGGCGATCGTGGAGCCGGTGAACGTGGCGCTCGCGCTGCAGCGTCGCTCGGCGTAGACGAGTTGCGGGTCGGTGGTCAGCGTCGCGATCTGGGGGCCGCTGCCGGCGGGGAGGCAGACGTGGTTCGTGTTGACGATGCCTTTCTTCGCGCCCACCTGCTTGTCGAAGATGGCGTCGCGGCTGAAGGCGATGACGGAGCGGTCGCGTGCGGCGAAGAGCACGCCCTCGATGGTCTTCTCGGTCTGCAGCGGCTCTCGCGAGACCTCGGCGAAGTTCTTGGTGTCGTACAGCACGACCACGCTCGCCTTTGTGTTGCCGAAGTCCTCCGTGGCCACGACCGCGAGGAGCGAGCCGTTTGCGCTGGTCGCGATGGCCATCGGGTCTTCAACCGGGAGCGTGCGCAGCTCCGTCTCCCCTTCGCTGTCGAAGACGTGTATGCGCCGGCCGAGGAGGTAGAGGTAGCGGCCTTTGGGATCGGGAACGACGTCGCGGATCGCTTCTCCCTCCATCGTGATCTCGCGGAGGATGCCGAGCGTCGGGAGCGACAGGATCGAGGCGCTCTCGTCGCTGCCGTTGGCGATGAAGAGGCGCGTGCGCTCCGGATTGGTGCGCATCGTGACGAGCTCTTTCGTCGAGGCGATCTCCGCGGAATCGAGCACGAGGCGCTGCTTCACCGCCCCGGTGGCCGGATCGATCGCGAGTACCGTCTGCGGCTGGGCCAGGCCGACGTAGATCGTTCCGTCGTTTCCGATGGCTAAGCCACGCGGATCTCCGGGGAGAGCCCAGCGGCGGATGACTTTCTTGTCGCGGGAAGTGGCGGGCGCGAGCGCGTCAGCCGTTATTTCGGCTTGGGCAAACGCGCCGAACGCTGCCACCAGCACGAAGACGAAGACGCTACTCGTCCAGCGTGAACGAAAACTTCTCGATGACCGTGTTCGCGAGGAGCCGCTCACACATCTGGCGAAGCTGCGATTCGACGTCTGCACGTGTCTGGCCGGTGTCCGCAAGCGAGATGCGAAACATCTTCCCGACTCGCACATCTTCCACCCCCGCGAATCCGAGGGAGGTGAGGGAGTGCTCGATCGCTTTCCCCTGCGGGTCGAGGACGGACGGTTTCAGCTCGACGGTGACGATGGCTTTCATTCGCGGCGCATTCTAGAACAGCGAGAGCTGCCCCTGCGGCGTGGCGCGCGGGCGTCTGCGAGCGACGTCGAACACCCCGGTGGCCTCGAACTGGCGCGCGATCGCGAAATCGATGCTGGCGCCGGTGCGGCGCAGGAGGCGCGTACACATGTCGCGGACGATCGACTCGTGGTTGTTCTTCTGGGAGAGATGAATCATGCAGAGCGTCTTCAGCTCCGCGCCCAGGAGGCGCTGCACCGCGGTGAGGGAATCGTCGTTCGAGAGGTGGCCGAAGCGGGACATGATCCGCCGCTTCAGCGACCAGGGGTAGGTCCCGGCGCGCAGCATGTCGAGGTCGTGGTTCGCCTCGAAGAAAAGGCCGTCGCAGCCGCTGAGGTGCTTGACCACTTCCTCGTTCACATGGCCGAGGTCGCTGGCGAGGCCGACGCGGGTACCGTCGCGCGACTCGATGACGAAGCAGGCCGGATCGGCGGCGTCGTGGATGGTGCGGCGCGCGTGCACCTGCAGCTCGCCGATGGTGAAGTGCGTGTCGTTCTCGAAGATCACGGTCTTCGTTTCCATCGGGTCGATCCGCGACGCGTCGAGCGTCCCGCGCGTCAGGTAGATCGGGATCTGGTACTTGCGCGCGAGCCGCTCCGCGCCGTGGATGTGATCGGAGTGCTCGTGCGTGAGCACGATCGCGGAGAGGTGCTCGATGTCGCGGCCGACCGCTTCCAGCCGCTTCTTGGTCTCACGAGTACCGAGTCCGGCATCGACCAGGATCGCGGTTCCATCGCTCTCGAACCAGTAGGCGTTCCCTGCGCTACCGGAGCTGAGAGGGGCGACGATCATGGACTTGATGGTAGCAGAGTAGAATCCGCCCGCGATGGCTGAACGATTCATAGTCGAGGGTGGCCGCCGGCTCGAAGGAACGATCCGGCCGGGCGGGAACAAGAATGCGGCGCTACCGATCCTGGCGGCGTGCCTGCTGACGGACGATGCGGTGACGCTGCGCAACCTGCCGGACATTCAGGACGTCCGGGTAATGCTGCAGATCCTCGAAGGGCTCGGCGCGTCCGTCGAGCGGCTCGAGCAGAACGTCGTTCGCATCCACGCGAAGGGCGAAATCGCCTGCGATCCGGACATCGAGCTGTCGAAGAAGATCCGCGCCTCGATCCTCCTCGCCGGACCGCTGCTCGCGCGTTGCGGCCGCGTTTCCGTGGCCAAGCCGGGCGGCGACGCCATCGGGCGCCGGCGGGTCGATACGCACCTGCTCGCGCTCGAGGCGCTCGGCGCACAGATCGAGGTCTCGGCGACCGAGTACCGGATGGAAGCGCGCACGCTGAAGGCGCGCAAGATGTTCCTCGACGAGGCCTCGGTCACCGCGACCGAGAACGCGGTCATGGCCGCGTCGCTGGCCGAGGGGGAAACGCTCATCTACAACGCGGCCGCCGAGCCGCACGTGCAGGACCTCTGTCACCTCCTCAACAAGATGGGGGCGAAGATCGAGGGCATCGCCACGAACTCGCTACGCATCGAGGGCGTCGAGTCCCTCCACGGCTGCGACTTCTACATCAACAGCGATCACATCGAGGTCGGGTCCTACATCGGCCTGGCCGCGGTCACGCGCAGCGAGCTGCTGATCGAGGACGCGGTGCCGGAGCACATGTACGCGGTGCGGCACATGCTCGAGAAGCTCGGCGTAGAGATCAAGATCGAAGGGAAGAACATCCGCGTCCCGAAGGACCAGGAGCTGCGCGTCCGCTACGACATCGGCGCCGCGGTGCCGAAGATCGACGACGGCCCGTGGCCGCTGTTCCCGGCCGACCTGCTCTCGATCATGATCATCATCGCCACGCAGGCCGAGGGGACGGTGATGATCTTCGAGAAGATGTTCGAGTCGCGCCTCTTCTTCACCGACAAGCTGATCGGCATGGGCGCGCGGATCATCCTGTGCGACCCGCACCGCGCCATCATCGTCGGCGGCGCGCGCCTGCACGGAGGGGAGATCTCCAGCCCCGACATCCGCGCCGGCATGGCCCTGCTCCTGGCCGCGCTCTGCGCGAAGGGGGAAAGCACGATCCACAACGTGCACCAGATCGACCGCGGCTACGAGAGGATCGACGAAAGGCTCAATGCGCTGGGGGCGAACATCAAACGGGAACGCGACGTCTGAGCGCATGGCCGTGATGGCCATCGTCAACGTCACGCCCGATTCGTTCAGCGACGGCGGCGTGCACTTCGATCGCGACGTCGCGGTCGAGGCGGCGCTGCGGTTCGAGGCCGACGGCGCGGCGATCGTCGACATCGGCGGTGAGTCGACGCGGCCGGGCTCCGAGGCCGTGTCCATCGACGAAGAGCTGGCGCGCGTGATCCCGGTGATCGAGGAGATTCGCAGGCGCAGCGAGGTGCCGATCTCGATCGACACGCGCAAGGCACGGGTGGCAGAAGCAGCGCTGGATGCGGGTGCGGACGTCGTGAACGACGTCAGCGCGCTGCGGCACGATCCGGAGATGCGGACGCTGGTAGCGAAGCGCAAGGTCCCGGCGATCCTGATGCACATGCGCGGGGAGCCGCGCACGATGCAGAACAATCCGCAGTACGCCGAGGTGGTGAGCGACGTCGCGCGCGAGCTGGCGGCGTGGCGCGAAGACGCGATCGCCGCGGGCGTCGACGCGTCGCAGCTCATGGTCGATCCGGGGATCGGCTTCGGCAAGACGTTCGAGCACAACCTCGAGCTCCTGGCGCGCTGCGACGAGCTGGCGCGCATCGCGCCGGTCGTGATCGGCGCGTCGCGCAAGGCGTTCGTCGGCCATCTCACCGGCCAGCCGGGCGGCGCGCCCCGCATGGCAGGCTCGCTCGCGGCCGTCGCGGCAGCACATCGCGGCGGCGCGGCCATCGTCCGCGTCCACGACGTGCGGGAGACGATCGACTTCCTGAAAGTGCTGAACGCGATCGAGGAGAGGCGTTGAACGTCTTCGACCGCCTCTTCTCGCTCAACCTCACCTGGCGCGACGCGGTCGACATCACCATCGTCGCGCTCATCATCTATTACATCCTCGCGCTGATCCGCGGCACGCGGGCCATGCAGATCTCGATCGGCCTGATGCTTCTCGGCTCGACGACGTTCGTGGCGCGTGCGCTCGACCTGCCCGCGCTCGAAGCGATCTCGCGGCAGATCCTCTTCTACCTGCCGTTCGCGATCATCGTGCTGTTCCAGCAGGAGATCCGCCGCGCCCTCGCGCGCATGGTCGGCGATCCGCTGGCCATCTTCTTCCGCGCGAAGACGAGCGAGTTCCCGTTCGAGGCGATCCTGAACGCCTGCGAGGTGCTCGCCTCGAAGCGCGTCGGCGCCCTGATGGCCATCGAGGGGCGGCAGACACTGCGCATGTACGAGGACGGCGCGAAGCCGGTCGATGCGATCGTGACCACGGAGCTGCTGGTCGCGATCTTCACGCCGGGCGGGCCGCTGCACGACGGCGCCGTGATCGTGCGCGGGAACCGCCTCGTCGCGGCGAACGCGTTCCTGCCGCTCACGAGCACGCCCGACCCGGCGCTCGCGCACGGCACGCGGCACCGCGCGGCGATCGGCCTCAGCGAAGAGAGCGACGCGGTCGTGATCGTGATCTCGGAGGAGAATGGCTCGATGGCCGTCGCCACCGACGGCGTGCTGCGCGAGACGCTCGACCGCCCGGCGGTGGAGCAGCTGCTGATGGAACGGTACGGGCCTGCGCGATGAAGAACCTCGGACTGAAGCTCGTCTCGATCCTGCTCGCCTGCGTGGTCTGGTTCGCCGTCTCCGCCCCTCGCCGCGGCCTCGTGCGCGAGCGCATCGTCACGGCCTCGCTGAACCTGGTCGGCGTGCCGCCGCATCTCGTGATCACCACCGACATCCCCAGCAACGTGTCCGTTCGCGTCCGCGGCCCGATGTCGGAGCTCCGCGCGCTGGCTTCGCAAAGCCTCGAAGCCTCAGCCGACCTGAGCCAGATCAACACGGCGGGGGAGATCGAGATCACGATCCGGCCCCAGCACATCAACGTGCCGGAGGAGATCGAGGTGGTCTCGATCCAGCCGAACAAGGTCCGCTTCCGCATCGAGCAGGTCCGGCAGCGCGCGGTGCTGATCCGGCCGTTCCTGGTCGGCGATCCGCCGGGCGGCTATGTCGTCGGCGAAGCGACCGCGACGCCCGAGCGCGCCCTCGTGTCAGGACCGGCTTCGCAGATCCTGAAACTGGATGAGGTCGCAACCGAACGCATTATCATGACCGGCCGCACGGGGACGTTCGTGCAGAACGTCGCGGTCGTCTCGGATTCGCCGCTCGTGCGGGTGATCTCGCCGATCACGACGCAGGTCACGGTGCCGGTGCTGGCCGAGGTCGGACCGAATCCGCCCGAGACCGCGACCACCGGCACGGGCGAGACCACCACCGACACCATCAGCACAACCGGCACCTCGGATACGACAGGAACTCAATGAGAGAGCTCTTCGGAACGGACGGCATTCGCGCGAAGGCGCATCAGTACCCGCTGGATCAGGCGACGATGTACGCCCTCGGCGAAGCATTGGGTCATAGGTTGGGCAAGGGCCTCGGCGCCGGCTCCAAGATCCTCCTCGGCATGGACACGCGCGAATCGGGTCCGGAGATCGCCCGCTCGCTTGCCGCCGGCATGGCCGTGGGAGGAGCGCAGGCCATCCTGGTCGGCGTCATCCCGACACCCGGCATCGCCTACCTCTGCCGGACCACCGACTCGGTCGCGGCGATCTCGATCTCCGCCTCGCACAACCCGTGGGAAGACAACGGAGTGAAGATCTTCGGCCACGACGGCATGAAGCTCGCGGACTCGATCGAGGAAGAGATCGAAGACGAGCTCCGCGCGTTGCGCCGCGACGGCGTGACCATCCCAGACACGCCGGTCACCGAGGACGCGGACCTGATCGAAAAATACGAGCGGTTCCTGATCTCCGGCGTCCCGCCGATGGCACTGGCCGGCCGGAAGGTCGTACTCGACACCGGCTACGGTGCCGCATACCGCATCGCGCCGGAGGTCTTCCGCCGCGTCGGCGCCGAAGTGGTGGTGATCCATGACGCGCCGGACGGCCGTAACATCAACGAGCAGTCGGGGGCGCTCCATCCCGAGCGCCTCGCGCAGATCGTGGTCGAGCAGGCGGCCGATTACGGCGTCGCGTTCGACGGGGACGCGGACCGGGCCATCTTCGCGGACGATGCAGGCAAGATCCGCGACGGCGACGAGATCATCTATCTATGGGCGAAGTACCTCCGCGAGCGGGGTGAGCTGCGCGGCGGCTGCGTGGTGACCACGGTGATGTCGAACTTCGGCTTCGAGAAGCAGCTGAAGGAAGACGGCATCGAGCTCTGCCGCGCAAACGTCGGCGACAAGTACGTCCTCGAGACCATGCTCCAGCGCGACTCGATCCTCGGCGGCGAACAGTCCGGCCACATCATCGACCGCACCGTCCACACCACCGGCGACGGCACCCACACCGCCCTGGTCTTCGGCCACATCCTCGGCGAAATGGGAGCCCCGTTCTCGAAGCTCCACACCTTCGACCCCATGCCCCAGCTGCTGGTGAACGAAAAGGTCGCCTCCAAGCCCTCCCTCGACACCCTCCCGCGCTACCAGGCCGCGCACGGCAAAGCTCTCGCCGACCTCGACGGCCGGGGCCGCATCCTCGTCCGCTACTCCGGCACGGAGAACCTCGTGCGGGTCATGGTGGAAGGAGAGGACGACGCCAAGATCCGGCGGATCGCGCACGAACTGCGTGACGTGCTGAAGGACGAGATCGCGGGGACGTAATTTGGAGTGCGGTGACCGCAGTCACCGCTTTTGCTTGCTGTCGCGATGAACCGAACCGAGTGAAAGCGGTGACTGCGGTCACCGCACTCCAAATATGACGAACCCACGCTGGACACTCTCTGGAAAGACCGCCCTCGTCACCGGAGCCACGGCCGGAATCGGCCTGGCGATCGCCGAGGAACTGGCGCGATTCGGCGCGCGCGTCATCAAAGTCGCGCGCAAGAACGCGGACATCAACGCCGACGTCACCAATCCCGCGGACCGCAAACGCATCTTCGAGAACCTGAAGCGTCTGGACATCCTGGTGAACAACGCCGGGACGAACATCCGGAAGAAGGCGGTCGAGTACGACTACGACGAGTACGTGCGCGTCCGGGAGACGAACATGGACTCCGTCTTCGAGCTCTCGCGGCTGGCTCATCCGCTCCTCAAAGAAGGCAGCGAGGCGAGCGTGATCAACATCGTCTCCGTCGCGGCGTTCCGTCACCTCGGCACGGGCGCTCCCTACGCGATGACGAAGGCGGCGGTGGCGCATCTGACGCGGGCGCTGGCGGCGGAGTGGGCGAAGGATGGGATCCGGGTGAATGCGATCGCGCCGTGGTACATCCGGACGCCGCTGGCCGAGCCGGTGCTGAGCGACCCGGTCCGCCTGGAGAAAATCCTCTCCGTCACCCCGATGGGGCGGATCGGCGAACCGGAGGAGGTCGCTTCGCTGGCGGCGTTTCTCTCTATGCCGGCGGCGAGTTACATCACCGGGCAGTGCGTGGGGGTGGATGGCGGTTTCGAGGTCGCTGGCGTTTTTTGATGGTTTGCTGGCGGAACGGCAGAGCCGCTGCTATATTGCGCCATTCATTTTTCAGCCCAAGTGGTCCGGAGATGATCATTCATGGCTAAGGCGCAGGGGAAGAAGGCGGTCGCCGCCGGAAAAAAGGCGGCGAAGAAGGTCGTAGCTCGCGTCAAGAGCGCGGCCGGAGCGGCGAAGAAGAAGGTCGCTCCAAAGAAGTCCGCAACGCCCCCGAAACCGGCGGCGAAGAAAGCCGCGCCCAAACCGGCGAAGCCTGCCGCAAAGAAGGCGGCGGCCAAGGCGGCCAGACCGGTGAAGAAGGCGGCGGCAAAAGTCGTCAAAAAGGCCGCGAAAGCGGTGAAGACGGTGGCGAAGACGCTGGCAAAGACAGTAGAAAAGAAGGTCGTGGCGAAGGCGAAAAAGGTCGCGCCCGCTCCGAAGCCGAAGGCGCCGCCGAAAGCTGCTGCCCCGAAGGCGCCGGCGGCCAAAACCACCGCGCTGAAGCTGGTTCCGAAGGCGTTGCCGCCCGCGGAACCGAAAGCCGCGGCACCGGTTGCCGCTCCAGCACCCGCGCGTGCGCCGGAGCCGGAGAAGAAACGCGGCCGCCGCGCCCGTCCGCGGGTCACGTCGAGCGGCGTTCCCGCCGCGGCCTGGCTCTCGACCGAGAAGCCGCGTCCGGCGTCCTTCATCCCGGCACCCGCTCGCGCCGAGGCGCCGTCGGCTGTGGCGGCGCCCCCCGCTTCGTCGGACCGGCTGATCCGCCCCGATGACGTCGACCATCCGGCAGTGCGCACGGTGCCGGTACGCATCGACGTCGAGCAGGGAGCCGGACGCTATTACGTCATCGCCAATCCGCTCGAAGTCTCGGTCCGCCCCGGCGAGGGCATCGAATGGGACTTCCGCTACCTCGGCGGCGCCGATGTCTCGGTCGAAGAAGTGGTGATCGAGTTCGAGAAGCCGTCCCCCTTCACCCAGACCGTCTTCCGCACGCGCAAGCCGGGCGGCGCACGCCCCCATCGCCAGATGTCCGACGGAGCGCTGCCCGCCGCCGCCGGCCGCCGCATTCAGTACACCGTGCGCGCCATCAATCCGTTCAAGACGGAGCTGGCGAATACGAAGATCTGGGTGACGATCACTTCGTGAGTTAGCGGTGTCGGGTATCGGGTGTCAGGTGTCTGCGGCTTTTCGCCCGGGCGACACTCCTCAGATACCTGACACCCGGCACCTCGTTGCGCGCGTCAGCGCGCGACGAACCCGTGCTGTTCCTGCAGCGCCGCGAACGTGCTCACCCCGTCCTTCAGCGAACGGATCCCTTCCACGCAGGCCGTGGCGGCGGTGAGGGTAGTGATGCAGGGGATGTTCATCTGCAGGGCGGTGCGGCGGATGTAGGTGTCGTCGACGAAGGCCGACTTGCCGAACGGCGTGTTGATCGCGAGCGCGATCTCGCCGTTGATCATCTTGTCGACGACGTTCGGACGGCTCTCGTGCACCTTCGGCACGATGTCCGCCTCGACGCCGTTCTTCAGCAGGAACTCGCGCGTACCGCCGGTGGCGATGAGCTTGAAGCCGAGAGCCGCCAGCTCGCGCGCCAGGTTCACCACGTGCTGGCGCTTGTCGTTGTCGTTGACGGAGATGAACGCCGTCCCTTCGAGCGGGAGCCGCACGCCGGCGCCGAGCATCGCCTTCGCGTAGGCCTCGCCGAAGCGCGGAGAGCTGCCCATCACTTCGCCGGTCGATTTCATCTCCGGTCCGAGGAGCGTGTCTTCCTTGGGGAAGCGATTGAACGGGAAGACCGGCGCCTTGACGAAATAGCCGTCCACGCGCGGCTCGCTGGTCAGGCCGAGCGAGCGGAGCGAGTGGCCGGCCATCACCTTCGCGGCCAGCTTGGCGAATGACACGCCGGTCGCCTTCGAGACGTACGGCACGGTGCGCGACGCGCGCGGGTTCACCTCGAGCACGTACAGCTCGCCGTTCTGAATCGCGTACTGCACGTTCATCAGGCCGATCACGTTGAGCGCCTTGGCCAGCTCCACGGTACGGCGGCGGATACGGTCCTGGTCGCGGCGGCCGATGATGTACGGCGGGATGACGGTCGTCGAATCGCCGGAGTGAATGCCGGCCAGCTCGATGTGCTCCATCACGCCGGCCACGATGACGTCCGTGCCGTCGGACAGCGCGTCGACGTCGATCTCGATCGCGTCCTCGAGGAAGTGATCGACCAGGATCGGATGATCCGGTGCGGCTTCGACCGCGTGCTGCATGTAAGCACGCAGCGTCTGCTCGTCGTACACGATGGCCATCGCGCGGCCGCCGAGGACGTAGGAAGGGCGGACCACGACCGGATAGCCGATGCGCAGCGCGACCGCCACCGCTTCCTCTTCATTGAGCGCGGTGCCGTTCGCGGGCACGAGGATGTTGTGCTCGCGCACGAGCTCCCCGAAGCGTTCGCGATCCTCGGCCATGTCGATCGAGTCGACCGAGGTGCCCCACATCGGGACGCCCGCCTCGGCGAGCTGCTTCGCGAGCTTGAGCGGCGTCTGCCCGCCGAACTGCACGATCACTCCAACCGGCTTTTCGAGCTCCACGATCTCCAGCACGTCCTCGAGCGTGAGCGGCTCGAAGTAGAGGCGGTCCGACGTGTCGTAGTCGGTCGAGACCGTCTCCGGGTTGCAGTTGACCATGATGGTCTCGAAGCCGATCTCCCGCAGTGCGAACACCGCGTGCACGCAGCAGGTGTCGAACTCGATCCCCTGTCCGATGCGATTCGGGCCGGAGCCGAGGATGATCACCTTCTTGCGATCGGTGGGCGCGGCCTCGTTCTCGGTCTCGTAGGTCGAGTAGAGGTACGGCGTCGTCGCCTCGAACTCGGCCGCGCAGGTGTCGACGCGCTTGTAGACCGGACGGATGCCCTGCGCGTGGCGGTCGGCGCGCACCTCGTGCTCGGTGCGGTTGGTGAGCTTTGCGAGCTGGCGGTCGGAGAAGCCGTGTCGCTTGAGGTTCAGGAGAAATTGCCTGTCATCCTGAGCGGAGGGGGCTGTGCGGGGGGGAGCGAAGGACCCCCTTCCGACAGCGCGCTCATCGTGCACCGCAGGGGGTCCTTCGCTCCCCCCCGCACGACCCCCTCCGCTCAGGATGACAGACTTTTCCAGCTCCACGATCTTCCGGATCTCCCTCAGGAACCACGGATCGATATACGACAGGGCGTAGATCTCCTCGACGGTCATCCCGGCGCGGAAGGCGTCGCCGACCGCGAAGATGCGCTCGGGGGTCGGCGTGCGGAGGAGGACGTCGAGCTCCGCGCGCTGGTGGCCGTGCGATTCGAGTCCGGCCGCGCCGATCTCCAGCGAGCGCAGCCCCTTCTGCAGCGCCTCGGTGAACGTGCGGCCGATAGCCATGGCCTCGCCCACCGACTGCATCGAGAAGCTGAGGAGCTGCGGCGTGTTCGGGAACTTCTCGAACGAGAAGCGGGGGAGCTTCACCACCACGTAATCGATCGACGGCTCGAACGACGCCGGCGTCATCTTGGTGATGTCGTTCGGGATCTCGTCGAGCGTATAGCCGGCGGCGAGCTTCGCCGCGAACTTGGCGATCGGGAAGCCGGTCGCTTTCGACGCCAGCGCCGAGGAGCGCGAGACGCGCGGGTTCATCTCGATGCAGATGCGGCGGCCCGTCTTCGGATGCGTCGCGAACTGGATGTTCGAGCCGCCGGTCTCGACGCCGATGGCGCGGATGATGCGCTTGGCCTCGTCGCGCATGGCCTGGTACTCGTCGTTGGTGAGCGTCTGCTGCGGCGCGACCGTGATCGAGTCGCCGGTGTGCACGCCCATCGGATCGAAGTTCTCGATCGAGCAGACGATGATCACGTTGTCGGCGCGGTCGCGCATCACCTCGAGCTCGAACTCTTTCCAGCCGATCACCGACTCTTCGACCAGCACCCGGTGGACGGGGGAGAGATCGAGTCCGCGCGAGACGATGGAGCGCAGCTCTTCGACGTTGTAGGCGATGCCGCCGCCCGAGCCGCCGAGGGTGAACGACGGGCGGATGACCAGCGGATAGCCGATCTGCGCGGCGAACTGCTCGGCGTCGTCCACCGTGGCGGCGTAGGCCGACTGCGGGACGTCGACCCCGATCTCCTTCATCTTCTCTTTGAAAAGCTGGCGGTCCTCTGCGGTCTTGATGGCGTCGTAATTCGCGCCGATCAGCTCCACGTTGTGGCGCTCCAGCGCGCCGTTCTCGTACAGCGCCATGGCCAGGTTGATCCCGGTCTGCCCGCCGACGGTCGGCAGGATCGCGTCCGGCTTCTCCCGCTCGATGATCCGTTCCAGCGACTCCGGCGTGAGCGGCTCGATGTACGTCCGGTCCGCGAACTCCGGGTCGGTCATGATCGTGGCCGGGTTGGAGTTCACCAGGATGATCCGGTACCCCTCGTCCTTCAGCGCTTTGCAGGCCTGGGTACCGGAGTAGTCGAATTCGACAGCCTGCCCGATGACGATGGGGCCTGATCCGATGATGAGAATGGAGTGGAGGTCGGTCCGCTTGGGCACTGCGGGGCATAGTATACGGACGTGCGCCGCTTCATCGAATGGGATTCGCTCGACGTCCGCGTCAGCGGCGACAGGCTCGCGGAGCTTGCCCGCGAGATGGTCGCCAAGGACCCGATGATCGAGAAACTCGACCTGAAGTTCTCGAACGGAATGCTGCGCGTCGAAGGGATGGTGAGGAAGTTCATCCTGATCCCGTTCACCGTCGACATCACCCATTTCGACGCGAAAGGAACCACCATCCGGGTCCCCCTCGGGCGGATGACCGCGGGACCGCTGCCGATCCCGTCGCTCCTCGTGGGCCTGCTGCGCAAGCAGTTCCCGTCGGACGTCGGGTTCGAGCCTCCGGCCACGCTCGTGTTGTCGCTGGACCGCTTCTTGCCATCTTTTGTCGCGGCCGACATCCAGAAGATCTGGATCATTGAAGGCGGGCTGGCCGTCACTCTCGGACGGGGCGGCGCCGACCTGCCGCCTGGAGGTATGGATGGACTTGCATGACGACGATCTCGATGCGGAGATGAACGAAGGCTCCGCCCCCGTTTCCAGCGAGCGCGCGACGCGCTTCTACGACCGGATGCGCGACGCCATCCGCCGCTATCTCGACAACAAGGGCGCCCTCGCGGGGAAGACCGGCGAGTACCTGCTCCTCGCCCCCGACGTGTTCGTGCTGCTGTGGCGCCTGGTGAACGACGCCCGCGTCAACTCGAAGAACAAGATGATGCTCGGGAGCGGGATCGCGTACTACTTCTTCCCCCTCGACATCATGCCGGAGGGCTTCATCGGCCCGATCGGCTACATCGACGACCTCGTGTTCGCCGCCTACCTGCTCAACCGGATGCTGAACGATACCGACCCCGCCATCCTCCGCGAACACTGGAGCGGCAGCGACGATGTCCTGACCATGATCACGAACGTCCTCAACGCCGCGGACAACCTGGTGGGCAGCGACGTCCTCGGGAAGATCAAAAAGGGCTTCGGGAAGTAGCCGGGCTTCAGCTCGCGGTCTGACACGGTCAGGCCGTGCTCTGGCAAGTGCAGAGTGCGAGCTGGCAAGTGCAGAGGGTGAGCTGGCAAGTTCAGCTCGCGAGTGAGATTCCATCAGTTTCAGGCAGGCGCGGCCGCAGCAGCCATGCTTTTTTTGTCTCATGACGTGGATTGTTGTGGACAATAGTGGTCGGCGGTGGTACAAAATGCCACCTGTAGACGTGGAAAAGGGCTCTACCGACCGTGGACATCAGCGTTTTGATGGGGCACTCCCCCACGAAGATCGACGAGAAAGGTCGGCTGAAGATCCCGGCGAATTTCCGCAAGATCATTGAAGAACGTTACGGCGGGGACTGCTTCATCACCTCCATGGACGGCGAGCGGGCCCTGGTTTACCCCCTCCCGATCTGGTTCGAGTTTCAGTCCCGCCTGGCAAAAGTGCCGTCCACGTCGACGGCCAAGACGAAGCTGCTCGAGCGGGTGAACTACTTCGGGCAGCTCTCCTCCCTCGACGCACAGGGACGGGTGCTGGTCCCGCAGGTCCTGCGCGACGTGGCGGGCATCACCGACGACGTGGTGGTCCTCGGCAGCCAGGATCACCTGATCGTCTGGAACGAGCAGCGGATCCAGAAGCGGTTGTCGGAGCAGCCTCTCACGGCCGACGATTTCAAGGAGCTCGAGTTACATGGCGTGTGACGCATGCGACACGAGCCTGTTCTTTTAAGCGAAGTCCTCGAGTATCTCGAACCGAATCGCCCCGACGGCATCCTCGTCGACGCGACGGTGGGACTGGGCGGGCATTCGGAAGCGCTCCTGGAGCGGCATCCGGACCTGCGGCTGGTAGCCATCGACCGGGATCCGCAGGCACTGGAACGATCGCAGGAGCGGCTGAGCCGTTTCGGCGACCGGGTGACGTTCGTTCGCGGACGGCATGAATCGCTCATTGACATCCTGAAGCAGCACCAGATCGACCAGGTCAGCGGCCTGCTGGCCGACCTCGGCGTCTCGTCGATGCAACTCGACGACGCGGCGCGCGGGTTCTCGTTCCGTTTCGAGGGACCGCTGGACATGCGCATGGGGGACGCGGAGAAAACTGCCGCCGACCTCGTGAACACGCTCGACGAGTACGAGCTCTCCCGCATCATCCGCGACTACGGCGAGGAGCCGATGGCCCGGCGGATCGCGAGGGCCATCGTCGCGGCACGCGAGGAAGCGCCGATCGAGACGACGTCGCGCCTGGCGGAGGTGATCCGCAGCGTGAAGAAGCAGCGGTACAACGAGATCGACCCGTCGACTCTGACGTTCCAGGCACTGCGCATCGCCACGAACGAGGAGCTCATCGGGCTCGACAAATTCGCGGACGACGCGGTGAGCGTGCTCGAGCCGGGCGCGCGCGTGGCCATCATCTCGTTCCACTCGCTCGAGGACCGGATCATCAAGCGCGCCTTCCGCAGGCTGGCCGGCCAGTGCACCTGTCCGCCCCACATGCCGGTATGCGGTTGCGGCGCTGAGACGCTGGTCGAGGTGCTCACCGGGAGACCGGTCACTGCTTCAGAAGAGGAAGAGAGTCGCAATCCGCGGGCGCGGAGCGCGAAGTTGAGGGTGGCGGAGAGGGTGTGAGTTCCGTTGTCAGTTGTCGGTTGTCAGTTGTCTGTGGGGCATCGCGAGAAGCCACAGACAACAGACAACCGAGAACCGACAACAAAGGTTGCTCGGAGCCGTCGAGCAAGGGTGAAGGTTGGGGAAGGGTCGGGTGTGTGTGCGGTAGGTGAGCTCGGGAGGGGTGGAGCGTGGAGCGTGGGTGTGTGTGGATGGCTCGTCGCATCGTGCTTGTAGGCAGATCTTCACCCTTGTTCGTCGGCTCCGCGCGGAGTTCCGGCTCGCGTCGTCATGTACACACAGAAGAAACCGATCGACAACACGCACATCGTTCGCGAGAAAGATCGCCAGCGAAACCGTGAGCTCCTGGCCGTCCTGTTCCTGGGCGTCCCGATCGGCCTGTTCCTCCTTCTCTTTACATGGCAGAACCTCGAGGTCATCCGTCTCGGGCGCGAAGCGACACGGCTGCAGCAGCAGCTCAAGAACACCGAGGCGGTGCACAAGCAGCTCGAGTCCGAGCGCGACCGCCTGACGTCGTTCGAGACGGTCGGGCACCAGGCCGCCACCCTGGGATTCGAGGCGGCTGATCCGAAGACCATCGTGATGGTCGAAAACAGGGCCGAGGGCCGAGGGCTGAGGGCCGAGGGCCCGCCCGCCCAGGCCGTGAGCTCGCCGTCGTCTCTCTCCCGCGGCCCTGCGCCCGGAGGGCGCTGACATGGGGCTCTCGAACAAACGGCTCCTGCAGATCTTCGCCCTCCTTGCCGCCTGGGGCGTGGTCGTGATCGTGCGGCTGGTGCAGGTGCAGCTCGTGCGGCACGATCATTACGTCGCGCGCGCGCAGAAGCAGCAGGAGTCGACGCTCTCGCTCAAACCGGTGCGCGGATCCATCCTCGACGCCAAAGGGCGCGTGCTCGCGGAGAGCATCGCTGCCGAATCCATCTACGCCGATCCGCAGGCCATCGTTGACCGCAAGGCGACGGCTAAGACGCTGGCCGGCATCCGCGGCATCGGCCTGACCGCGCGCGAGATCGAAGCGAAGCTGCGCGGCAAGACCAGCTTCGCCTGGATCGCGCGGCAGCTCCCGCTCGAAGTCACGGCCGAGGTGCGGAAGGTCGCGCTGCCGGGGATCTACTTCATCGAAGCACACCGCCGGGCGTATCCGAGGGCCACGCTGGCCGCGAACGTGGTCGGCTACGTCGGCCTCGACGGCGACGGCCTCGGCGGGATCGAGCATTCCTTCGACGAGCACGTGCGCGGCACCCCCGGCAAGGTCACGCTGCTGCGCGACGCGCGCCGCGGCGCGTACCTCGTCGGCGGCGACGGGGCGAATCGCCCGAAGAACGGCCACCACGTCGTCCTGACCATCGACTCGGTCATCCAGTTCATCGCCGAGCGCGCGCTCGAGAAAGCGATGGCGGAGTACCGCGCCGAAGGCGGCTCGGTGCTGGTGATGGACCCGAACAACGGCGCCATCCTGGCCATGGCCTCGGCGCCGACCTTCGATCCGAACCGCTTCCGCGATTTCCCTCCTGCCGCCTGGCGCAACCGCAACGTGCAGGATCTCTACGAGCCGGGCTCCACGTTCAAGATCGTCACCGCCGCGGCCGGGCTCGACGAGCGGCTGGTCACCCCGTCGCAGATGATCGACTGCGGCAACGGCTCGATCACCATCCAGAACATCACCATCAACGAGCACGACGGCCACCGCTACCAGATGCTGTCGTTCGAAGACGTGATCGTGAACTCGTCGAACGTCGGCACCGTCCGCGTCGGACTGGCCCTCGGCGAGCAGCGTTTTTACGACTGGATCCGCCGCTTCGGCTTCGGCGAGCGCGCCGGCATCCCGCTCCCGGGGGAGTCCTCGGGGCTGCTGCGCAAGACCGACAAATGGACTCCGGTCTCCCCGGCGAGCATCTCCATCGGGCAGGAGATCGGCGTCACCCCCCTGCAGATCGTGCGGGCCGTGGCCGCGGTCGCCACCGGCGGCCTGCTCGTCGAGCCGCGCATCGTCCAGCGGGTGATCGATGACGAAGGAAACGTCATCCACGAGCCGGCACGGCACGAGCCGAAGCGGGTGATGTCGGAAAAGAGCGCGGCGGTCCTCAACGAGATCCTGAAGAACGTCGTGTCGCGCGGCACCGGCGAAAAAGCGGCGCTGCCCGAGCATGTCGTGGCCGGCAAGACCGGCACGGCGCAGAAAGCGGGACGCGGCGGCTACATGCCCGGCCACTACATCGGCTCGTTCGCAGGGTACGTTCCTGCCGACCAGCCGCGCCTGGTGATGCTGGTGGTGATCGACGAGCCGCGAGGGCAGCACTACGGCGGCACGGTGGCCGCGCCGGTGTTCCGGGAAGTGGCGGAGGCGTCGCTGCGCTACATGGGCATCGCGCCGTCGAAACCGTCGCGCACGATCGGTGTCGGGGCTCCGTTGCTGGCCGCGTTTTCGCAACCGCAGCGGAGCGTTGGCCCGGCCACCGCGGTCCCTGATCTGCGCGGCCTCGACGCCCGCGCCGCGATCGCAAAAGCGGTCGCGAGCGGACTGACGGTGCGGGCGATCGGAAGCGGAGTGGTTACCTCACAAGAACCGGAAGCAGGCGGAGCTCTGCCGGGAGACCGCAGAGTGACATTGAAATTCTCGCGGCTCGCGGAGGTGCGCAGTTGAAGCTGGCCGACCTCCTGCGGGACGTAAACGTGCGCGGCATCCAGGGTGACGATCAGCTCGACATCGCGCTGGTCACGCCCGACTCACGCCTCGTGCGCGAAGGGGCATTGTTCGTGGCCATCCCCGGCACCGCCAAAGACGGCGCGGCCTTCATCCCGATGGCCATCGAGAAGGGCGCAAGAGCCATCGTCAGCGAAACGGCGCAGACAACCGACAACCGACAACTGACAACTGTCGAAGTCGACGACACCAGAGCCGCGCTCTCGCTGATCGCCGCCAACTTCTACGGCCGCCCCGCCGACAAGCTCTCGCTCGTCGGCGTCACCGGCACCTCGGGCAAGACGACCACCACGCGCATGCTCGAGTCCGTTTTCGATGCTCTCGGAGAGCCGGTCGGCCTCATCGGCACGATCGAATACCGCGCCGGCGACGAGCGGCTCAACGCCGACCGCACCACCCCCGACGCGGTCGTCCTGCAAGAGTGGTTCGGCAAGATGGTCGACGCCGGCGTGAAGCACGCTGTCATGGAAGTGTCGTCGCACGCGCTGGCGCTCAAGCGGACCCACGGCGTCCGTTTCGCCGCGGCCGTGTTCACGAACCTCTCCCGCGAGCACTTCGACTTTCACAAGAACTTCGACGACTACTTCGCCGCCAAGCGCATCCTCTTCGATCAGATCGACCGGTCGCAGCAGACCGCGGTCGTGAACATCGACGACGACTACGGCCGCCGGCTCGCGAACGAGCTCGGCCAGACGGCGATGACGTTCGGCCGCAACGCCAATGCGGACATCCATCCCGCCGGCGACTTCCACATCTCCGTGGAAGGGCTGCGCGGCACCCTCGTCACTCCGCACGGCAACATCAAGGTCGAGTCGACGCTCCTCGGCCTGCCGAACCTTTACAACTGGCTCGGCGCGATCGGCGCGGCGCTCGTGGTCGGGATCGATACGAAGGTCATCGAAGCCGGCATCCGCAACCTGGCCTCGGTGCGCGGCCGCTTCGAGCGCGTGGGGAGCGGCAAGCCGACCGTCATCGTCGATTACGCCCACAAACCCGACGCCCTGGAGAAGCTGCTGCTGGCCGTGCGGGAGATCGCCGGCGAGCGGAAACTGAAGATCGTCTTCGGCTGCGGCGGCGACCGCGACCGCGGCAAGCGCCCGGAGATGGGAGAGATCGCCGCCCGCCTGGCGGACGAAGTGATCGTCACCAGCGACAACCCGCGCGGGGAAGCGCCGGCCGCGATCATCGCCGAGATCGTGCAGGGCATCCGCGACAGGACGCACCTCGAGATCGCCGACCGCGGCACCGCCATCGCCCAGACCATCGCCGGCGCCACGGACGACGACGTCATCGTGATCGCCGGCAAGGGACACGAAACCTACCAGATCGTCGGAGATGAGCTGAAGCACTTCGACGACCGCGAAGAAGCAGAGCTCGCGCTGAATAAGCGCCATGGAAATACGACTTGAAATCAGTGATGAAAAAGAACTACTCTATTACCGGTTCGATCGGATGCCGCGTTCCGGCTCCGTCGGTCTGTTTGCGCGTGGGTGAGTGGCTGGGGTTCGCCAGGCAGTTCCCGGGGAAGGGGACGAACAAGGGCGGCCAAACGCGGCGGAGCCGGAAGGCGGCATCGGGGGCGACATGCCTACGCTGACCTTCTCTCAATTAGCAGAGATGATCGGCGGACGCGTCGTCCAGGGGGGCGACGCCGTCTCCTCCTCGGTCATCATCGATTCCCGGGAGATCAAGCCGGGCGCGGTGTTTTTCGCCATCAAGGGGGAGCGGCTCGACGGCCACGAGTTCGTCGGCCAGGCGCTGGAGAAAGGCGCCGTCGGTGCGGTGGTTTCGCGCGTGCCGGAAAACGTCACGGGCGCGCTCATCCAGGTCGACGATCCGAACAAGGCGCTGCAGAAGCTCGCCTCGTCGATCCGCGACAGATACGACTTCACGCTGATCGGCATCACCGGCTCCGCGGGGAAGACCACCACCAAGGAAATGATCTCCGCGCTGATCGGCTCCGAGCGGCGCGTGCACAAGTCGTGGGGCAACTTCAACAACCAGATCGGCGCGCCGCTCTGCCTCGACAACATGCCGGACGACGCGCAGGTCGTGGTCAGCGAGATGGGGATGAACCACGCCGGCGAGATCGCCGAGATCGCGGGCCTGATGCGCCCGCACGTCGGCGTCTACACGAACATCGACCCGGTGCACATCGAGTTCTTCGGCACGATCGAGGGGATCGCCGCCGCGAAGCGCGAGCTGCTCGAGAACGTGATCCCCGGCGGCACGATCGTGGTCAACAACGACAACGAGCACGTCGTCCGCATCAGCCGCGACTTCGAAGGAAAGCGCGTGTCGTACGGCGTCGAAAACGCCGCCGACTACCGCGCCACGAACATCCGCGAGCGCGGCCTGCTCGGCACGCGCTTCACGCTCAGCGCGGAAGGAGAGACACGCGAGCTCGAGCTCGTCCTCCCCGGCCGCCATAACCTCGACAACCTCCTCGCGGCCATCGCCACCGCACGTGCGGTCGGCATCTCGTGGGAAGGGATCGAGCGCGGGGTGAAGGAGATCCAGCCCGCCTACCACCGCGGCGTGATCGTTCCGTTTAATGGCGCGCAGATCTACGACGACACCTACAACTCGAACCCCTACGCCCTGGCGCGCACGCTCGAGCTCATGACGCAGGCCGAGGTCTCCGGGCGGCGCATCGCGGTCATCGGGGACATGCTGGAGCTGGGCGAGCAGGAACTGCAGTTCCATCGCGAGGCCGGCAAGGGCATCCCGAAGTCGATCGACGTCGTGATCGGCGTCGGCAACCGCTCGCAGGCGCTGCTCGACGGCGCGCGCGAAGCCGGTTTCGCAGAAGCGAACCTCCGTCACTTCACCGACGCGAACGCCGCCGGCGCGTTCCTGCGCGCGTTCGTGCAGCCGGGCGACCTGGTGCTGATCAAAGGCTCCCGCGGAGTGGGACTCGACAAGGCTGTAGCGATGCTGGGAAGCAGCATGGAGAGCGCCTGATGCTGTATCACCTTCTGTACGGACTGCGCGACGTCATCGTCGGCTTCAACGTCTTCCGCTACATCACGTTCCGGACGGCGTTCGCCGCGCTCACGGCACTGCTCATCTCCTTCATCCTCGGCCCCTGGCTGATCGAGCGGATGCGCCGCATCAAGCTCGGCCAGTTCATCCGCGAGGAAGGGCCGAAGTCGCACCAGGCCAAAGCGGGCACGCCCACCATGGGGGGCCTGCTGATCAACGTGGCCATCATCGTCCCGACCATTCTCTGGGCCGATATCTTCAACCCCTACATCTGGATCGTCCTCTTCGTCACCACCGCCTACGCGGCCATCGGCTTCATCGACGATTACCGCAAGCTGGCCAAGAAGCAGAACCTCGGCCTCACGTCGAAGGAGAAATTCGCGGCACAGTTCGGCGTGGCGCTGCTCGCGGCCCTGGCCATCGCCTACCTGCCCATGCTGAAGAACAACTACTCGACCGCGATCACGTTCCCGTTCCTCAAGGACGTGGTGCTGAACCTCGGGCTGCTCTACATCCCGTTCGTGATGGTGGTGCTGGTCGGCGCATCGAACGCGGTGAACCTCACCGACGGCCTCGACGGCCTGGCCATCGGCTCCACGCTCGTCGCGGCCGTGACCTACACCGTGCTGACCTACGCCGCCGGTCACGCTCGCATCGCCGATTACCTCCGCATTGCCTGGGTGCCGAACACCGGGGAGCTGGCCGTCTTCTGCGGGGCCATGGTCGGCGCGTCCCTCGGCTTTCTCTGGTTCAACGCGCACCCTGCCGAGATCTTCATGGGCGACGTCGGGTCGCTGGCTCTCGGCGGCGCGATCGGCTGCCTGGCCGTCATGATCAAACAGGAGATCCTGCTGGTCCTGGTGGGCGGCCTCTTCGTGCTGGAGGCGACGTCCGTGATCCTGCAGGTGGCCTCGTTCAAGCTCACCGGCCGCCGCATCTTCAAGATGTCGCCGCTGCACCACCATTTCGAGCTCTCCGGCTGGAAGGAAACGAAAGTCGTCGTCCGCTTCTGGATCATCGCCGTGATGTTCGCGATGGTCGCGCTGGCGACGCTCAAGCTGAGATGACCGTGACTTCGCCCAGCGACCGCCGCTCCGCGCCGCGCGACCAGTCGCCCAAAGTCCTCGTCATCGGAGCGGGGAAATCGGGCGTCGCGTCGGCGAACTTCCTCGCCGCCCGCGGCGAGCGCGTCGTGCTCAACGACGCGAATGCGGAGCCGTCGCTGCCGGTGGAGCTCGACGAGCGCGTCGGGCGCGCGTTCGGCCGTGACGACTTCGCGCTGCTCGACGGCGTGACCATGATCGTGCTCAGCCCGGGCGTGCCCGGCACCATCCCGCTCCTGTTGCGGGCCGCGGAGCGCGCCATCCCGATCCTCGGCGAGATCGAGCTGGCCTACCGCGAGCTGAAGGGAACGGTGATCGCCATCACCGGTTCGAACGGCAAGTCGACGACCACCGCCCTCATCGGCGAGATCCTCCGCGTCGCAGGGCGGCAGCCGATCGTGGCCGGCAACATCGGCGAGCCGCTGATCTCGTCGATCGACCCGGAACGGCCGCGCACGTACGTGCTGGAGCTCTCCTCGTTCCAGCTCGAGAGCGTCGACACGTTCCGCGCGAACGTGGCGCTGCTGCTCAACATCACGCCGGACCACATGGACCGCTACGCGAACTTCGACGCGTATGCGTCCGCGAAGTACCGCATCTTCCGCAACCAGGAATCGGGCGACACCGCGATCGTGAATGCGTCCGACCGCCGCGAGCTGCCGCGCGATTCGCGCGCACGGGTGTGGCGTTTCTCCGGCACCCGCTCCGTCGACACCGGAGCCTGGTCCGACGGCGAGCATCTGGTGCTGTATGTCGGCGGCGAAGAGCGCCGCATCCCGCGCGCGTCCCTGAAGCTGCAGGGACAGGCGAACGTCGAGAACGCGCTCGCCGCCTGGCTGGCCGCGCGCGCCGTGGGGATCGACGACATGGACGTGCAGATCGCGTTCGGCACGTTCGCCGGCCTCCCGCACCGCATGCTCCTCGTGCGCGAGCTCGACGGCGTCCGCTGGATCAACGATTCCAAGGGCACGAACGTCGACGCCACGCTCAAGGCACTGGAAGGCTTCGACTCCTCGAGCGTCATCCTGATCCTCGGCGGCAAGGACAAAGCAGGCGAATTCGAGCGGATGCGCGACCTCGTGAAAGACAAGGCGCGCACCGTCCTCACGATCGGGAAAGCCGCCGATCGCATCCGGGAAGCGCTCGGCGGCTCCACCGAGATCGTCCCCGCCGGCGACATGCAACACGCCGTCGACTGGGCGCGCAGGAACGCCAGGACAGGGGAGACCGTGCTGCTGTCGCCCGCCTGCGCGAGCTTCGATCAGTACCGCAATTTCGAGCACAGAGGGACGCACTTCGAGGAACTGGTGAATCAGTTATGAGCCGCAAGGATTGGTGTCAGGTGTCGGGTGTCAGGTATCTGGGGCTTGTCGCCCGGGCGAAACACCCCAGACACCTGACACCCGACACCCGACACCAAGTCTTGGCGCAAGCGAACGTGAACCGGCACCCCCACTCATGAGCCGCAAACTCACCTACGACACCTGGCTCTTCGGCACCGCGACGCTGATCGTGGTGGTGGGGCTGGTCATGATCTACAGCGCGTCCGCGATGATCGCGACGCAGCGCTTCGGGCATGGTCCGTACTACTTTCTGACGCGCCAGCTCGCGTTCCTCGTGGCCGGCTCGATGGCCATGCTGTTCGTGATGCACCTCAACCCGGCCGTCCTGCAGAACAAGCGCGTGGTGTACGGCGGACTGGCCATCGTGGCCCTCGGCTTGATCGTCGCGCTCTTCCAGTCGCCGATCAACGGCACGCATCGCTGGATCCACCTGCCGTGGTTCCAGTTGCAGCCGAGCGAGTTCGCGAAGCCGGCCATCATCCTCTGGATCGCCTCGTTCCTCGCGCGGCGGGAAGAGCGCGTCAATGACCTGACCACGACCCTGCTGCCGCTCGGCTTCATCCTCGCCCTGATCGCCGGCCTCGTGCTCCTCGGGCGCGACTTCGGGACCGCCACCTGCCTGATCCTCATCGCCTGCGGCATGGTCTACGCGGCCGGGATTCACGTGCGCTATGTGGCCATGATCGCCGCGGCGCTCGTGCCCCTGGGAGGCTACTTCGCCCTCAGCGCCGCATACCGGCGCGAGCGGCTGCTCACGTTCCTCAATCCCGAAGCCGATCCGCTCGGCAAGGGGTTCCAGGCCATGCAGTCGCTGATCGCGCTCGGCACCGGCGGCGCCGAGGGGCTGGGCATCGGCAATGGGAGGCAGAAGCTCTTCTTCCTCCCCGAGCCGCACACCGACTTCATCTTCTCGATCGTCGGCGAAGAGCTCGGCTTCATCGGCGCGCTCCTGCTCCTCGCCGCGTTCGCCCTGCTCGCATGGCGCGGCTTCCACATCGCGCGCTACAGCCAGGACCGGTTTGCGTTCTACGCGGCCGTCGGCTGCACGCTGATGATCGTCGTGCAGGCGCTGATCAACGTCAGCGTCACGCTGTGCCTCCTGCCGACCAAAGGCTTGCCGCTGCCGCTCGTGAGCTACGGCGGCTCCTCTCTGATCGCGAGTCTCGTGGCTGTCGGGCTACTGCTGAATTTCTCACAACAGTCAGGTTGACGAAGAGGTGGGCGTGATGGGCGTGAAAACACTGATGATTGCGGGCGGCGGGACGGGGGGACACATCTACCCCGCCATCGCCATTGCGCGTGAATACGTCTCCCGCGATGCCTCGCGCAAGGTGATTTTCGTCGGCACCGAGCGCGGACTCGAGAAGACCATCGTCCCGAAAGCCGGCTTCCCGCTCGAGTTCATCAACGTCGGAGGGCTGAAAGGGAAGGGGGGGCTCGACCTGCTCCGCAACGTCGCGCGCCTTCCGCTCGGCTTCATCGACGCCTGGAGCGCCGTCGGCCGCCACAAGCCCGACGCTGTCCTCGGCGTCGGCGGCTACTCATCCGGCCCCGTCCTTGTCGCCGCCAAACTGCGTGGCGTCCCGACCATCATCCACGAAGCCAACGCCTTCCCCGGCCTCGCCAACCGCGTCGTGGCCCGCTGGGTGACGGCAGTAGCGGTAGCGTTCCAGGACGCGCTCCCGCGCATGAAACGCCCGGACGGCGTCGTGACCGGCAACCCGATCCGCAAAGAGTTCTACGACCTTGGAGCCAACCCCAAACGCCAAACGCCCAAAGCGCGGCTCCTGGTCTTCGGCGGCTCCCAGGGCTCCCGCGTCCTCAACGACGCCATGACCGTCGCCCTGCTCTTCCTCGCGCGCCACAAAGAGACGCTGGACATCGTTCACCAGACCGGCCCGAACGAGCTGGAGAAGGTGAAAACCGCGTACGCGCAATCGGCGTTTCACGACGCGCGCGTCGTTCCCTATCTCGACCCGATGGCCGACGAGATCGCGGCCGCCGACATCGTCGTCTCCCGCGCCGGGGCCATGACCATCGGCGAGCTTTCGGCGATCGGACGCGCAGCGATTCTCGTCCCGTTCGCGGCCGCGACCAACAACCACCAGGAGCTCAACGCGCGCGTCGTCGAGCGCGCCGGCGGCGCCGTGGTGATCACCGAAGCGGAGCTCTCGCCGGAGCGTCTTGCTTCCGCAATCAGTGACATCGCCGCCGATCCGGAGCGCGCTTCGAGGATGGGAAAGGCGTCAAAGACGCTGGCCACCCCCGATGCGACGAAAACAATCGTCGATTTGATCGAAAGAATACAGAGAACTTAATTGCCCTTACCGCTGCGTACAGTTAAAATTTCACATTAAGACGCCACCACCGTAATGAATTTTGATGACATTAAAAACATCCATTTCGTCGGCATCGGCGGGATCGGGATGAGCGCGATGGCGGAGATCCTCGCGGTGGAAGGCGTACGGGTCTCCGGGTGTGACCTGAAACGCTCCGCCGCGACCGACCTCCTGGTCTCGCGCGGCATCGACGTGACGTTCGGCCACGACGCCTCCCACATCGCCGGGAACGACCTGGTGGTGATCACTCCCGCCCTGCGCGGCGAGCATCCCGAAGTCGACGCCGCGCGCATGCAGGGCGTCCGGATCATGAAGCGCTCCGAGGTCCTCGGCGCGATCGTGAACCGCAAGCGCTCCGTCGGAGTGGCCGGCACGCACGGGAAGACCACCACCTCCGCCATGATCTCGGTCGTCCTCGAGCACGCCGGCATCGACCCCACCGTCATCGTCGGCGGCATCGTCCGCAACCTCAAGACCAACGCCAAGCGCGGCGCGGGCGACTTCCTGGTCGTCGAAGCCGACGAATACGACCGTACGTTCCACCACCTCCATCCGGAGATCGCGGTGGTCACGAACATCGAAGCCGACCACCTCGAGTACTACAAGTCGTTCGAGGCCATCGTCGAAGCGTTCCGCATCTTCGCCGGCGGCATCAAGCGCGGCGGCGTGGTGATCGGCTGCTGCGACGACGACGACGTCGCGCGGCTCCTCCGTCACGCCGAGCAGCGCCGCGTCGGCTACGGCTTCAACGAAGGGGCGGACGTCCGCGCCGTCAACGTCGAGTTCTCCGAGCGCGGTTCGTCCTTCGAAGTGCCGGGCGTCGGCTGGTTCAAGCTCTTCGTCCCCGGCGAGCACAACGTGCAGAACGCCTTGGCGGCCATTGCCGTCGGCCGCGAGCTGGGCATCGAACCGGCCACCATCGCCGCCGGCCTGGCCAGCTTCATCGGCGTCGACCGCCGCTTCCAGATCCTCGGCGACTACCAGGGCGCGCTGATCGTCGACGACTACGCGCACCACCCGACCGAGGTCCGCGCCACGCTCGAAGCGGCGCGCGGCGGCTACCCGAACCGCAGGATCGTGGCGCTGTTCCAGCCGCATCTCTACTCGCGCACGCGCGACTTCGCGAAAGAGTTCGCCGAGGCCCTGGCCATCGCCGACGTGCCCATCGTCTCGCCGATTTACGCCGCGCGCGAGCACCCGGTGGAAGGCGTCTCCGCGCGCATCATCGCGGACGCGGTCAAAGGCATCGAGTTTCTCGACCGCAGCAACTCGCAGATCGTCAACGAGCTGCGCCGCCGCCTCGAGCCCACCGACATCTTCATCGCCATGGGCGCGGGGGACGTGCACGAGATCGCGGAGCAGTTGGTGCGAGGGGAGGACGGGTGAGCTTCGATACGACCGCGTCACGCTTTCTCAGGCCTGCCGACGTGGCCCGGCTGCGCCGCAACCAGCGCCGCATCCAGGCGCAGCGGCTGCTCATCATCCTGCGCAACGCCGGCCTCGCCGCCGCGCTGGTCATCGGCGGCGTCTGGACGTGGAGGCATACGCAGTCCAACGAGCGCTTCGCCGTCCGCACCATCGAGATCGACGGCATCGTGCACGCCGACCGCGCCTCGCTGCAGCGCGTCACGCGGCAGTACGAGGGGCTGAACCTGTTCCAGATCGACATTGCCCGCGTGCAGCGCGACGTCGGCGTCGTCGGCTGGGTGCGCCGCATCGACATCGAGAAGAAGCTGCCCGACACGCTGCGCATCAAGATCACGGAGCGGGTTCCGGTCGCGCTGGTGCGCCGCGGCGACGTGCTGTCATACGTCGACGAGGAAGGCAACGCCTTCGCGGAGCTCTCGCCGCGCGTCGGCGACAGCGACCTGCCGGTGATCACCGACGCGCAGGGCGCCGAGCTGACGCGCACCGTGGCCCTGCTGCGCGAGCTGCGCACCAAAGACCGCGAGCTCTACTCGCGCGTCTCCGAGGTCTGGCCGATCCCGCCGCGCGGATTCGCCCTCTACGACCGCGCCCTCGGCGCGATCGTCTACGCCAACGCGGACGACGTCACCAACAAGTGGCGGAACCTCTACGGCGTCCTCGCTGCCGAGAACAACCCGAAGATCGAGTACGCGGACCTCCGGTTCGCAGACCGAGTGATTGTGAAGCCACTGGAGGCAACCCATGCCCAGAACTGAAGACAAGTACATCGTCGCCCTCGACATCGGCACCTCCAAGGTCTGCGCCCTGGTCGGCGAGATCAGCGACCGCGGGCTGCTGGAGATCATCGGCAAAGGCACCTCGCCGATGAAAGGGACGCGCCGCGGCAACATCATCAACCTCGACCAGGCCATCGAGGCGGTGAAGAAAGCCGTGGACGAAGCGGAGGTCATGGCCGGGCTGCAGATCGACTCGGTGTACGTCGGCGTGTCGGGCGATCACATCCGCTCGGTCAACTCCCGCGGCGTCGTCTCGGTGATGGGCAAGCACAAGGAGATCGCACGCGAGGACATCGACCGCGTGATCGAAGCCTCCAAGTCGATCAACGTCCCGGCCGAGCTCGAGCTGCTGCACGTGATTCCGCGCGAGTTCGTCGTCGACGGGCAGGACGGAATCCACGACCCGATCGGCATGACCGCGACCCGGCTCGAAGCGAACGTGCACATCGTCACCGGCGCGCGCACCCACGACCAGAACATCCTGACGTGCGTCAACAAGGCCGGCATCGCGGTGCAGGAGCTCGTCCTCGAACAGCTCGCCGCGGCCGAAGCGGTGCTGACGCAGGACGAGCGCGAGATGGGCGTGCTGCTGATGGACATCGGCGGCGGGACCACGGATTACGCCGTCTTCCTCGAAGGCAACGTCGTGCACACGAACGTGCTGCCGGTCGGCGCGGGCCACTTCACCAGCGACATCTCTGTCGTGCTGCGCACGCCGATGGAAGACGCGGAGCGGATCAAGAAGCGTTACGGCTGCGCGCTCTCGTCGCTCGTCACCTCGGACGATCCGATCGAAGTGCCCACCGTCGGCGGCCGCGCACCGAAGATCCTGTCGAAGCAGGAGCTCACCGGCATCCTCGAGCCGCGCGCGGCGGAGATCGCGAAGCTCGTCTATCGCGACCTCGAGAAAGTGGGCCTGGAGAAAGAGATCCGCAGCGGCGTCGTGCTGGTCGGCGGCGGCGCGGAGATGGACGGCATGGTGGAACTGGTCGAGCAGGTGTTCGACCAGTCGGCGCGCAAAGGGATGCCGCGCGGCTTCGGCGGGCTGGCCGACACCGTGAGCGGCCCGGAGTACGCGGCAGCCGCGGGCCTGCTGCTGTGGGGATTGCGCAATCAGACGAAGCTGCAGGTCAAGCGCCCGCGCAAGGGGCTGGCGAAAGTGGCGGATTCATTCAAGTCCTGGTTCGCCTGGTCGTAAGAAGCGAGCTTGAAAATGCTGCACGAACGGGTTACTTTATCTGGAGACGGTAAATGATCACATTTGACGAAAGACCTGCCGACGGATCGTTGTCGGTGACGCTGAACGAGGAGTACCTCGGCGCGAAGATCAAGGTCATCGGGGTTGGTGGGGGTGGTGGGAATGCCGTCAACCGGATGATTCAGGCCGGGATCAAGGGCGTCGAGTTCCTCGTCGCCAACACCGACGTGCAGGCCATGCGCAGTGCACTCGCTCCGGTGAAGCTGCAGATCGGTGGAAAGCTCACCAAGGGGCTCGGCGCCGGAGCGAATCCCGATGTCGGCAAGCAGGCCGCGCTCGAAGACACCGACCGCATCCTGGAGGCGCTCAGCGGCGCCGACATGATCTTCATCACCACCGGCATGGGCGGCGGCACCGGCACCGGTGCGGCGCCGATCATCGCCTCGCTGGCCGCGGAACTGGGTGCGCTCACCGTCGCGGTGGTGACCAAGCCGTTCGGCTTCGAAGGAAAGCGCCGGCGCGTGCAGGCCGAGCATGGCATCCGTGCGCTGCGCGACACCGTCGACACGCTCATCACCATTCCGAACGAACGCCTCCTGAACTTCGTCGAGCGCGGTACGTCGCTCAACGACGCGTTCAAGATCGCCGACGACATCCTGCGCCAGGCGGTGCAGGGCATCTCCGACCTGATCACGGTCCCGGGCGAGATCAACCTCGACTTCGCGGACGTGAAGACGATCATGCACGGCATGGGCATGGCGCTCATGGGCACCGGCGTGTCGAGCGGCGAGCATCGCGCCGTCGAGGCCGCGCAGCGCGCGATCTCCTCACCGTTGCTGGAAGAGGCGTCGATCGAAGGGGCGAAGGGCGTCCTGATCAACGTCACCGGCGGCCACGACATGACGCTGTTCGAGGTACACGAAGCGGCGTCGATCATCCAGGAAGCGGCTGACGAGGAAGCGAACATCATCTTCGGCACGGTCATCGATCCGAGGATGAAGGACGAGATCAAGGTCACGGTCATCGCGACCGGATTCGACGCGGCGACCAAGGGCCTGCTCAACTCGCGCGGCGAAGCGTTGTCCGCGACGAACACGCCGCGCGGTCACGCGCAGGTAACCGTTCCGTCCGCGCCGCACCGTCCGTTCGCACCGAAAGAGATTGCAGCGCAGCATGAGGCCGAGCCGGTGCAACAGCCGCAGATCGGCGCGGAGGGGGAGATCTACGATCCTCCCTTTTTTCGCAGAGGCTTCACCCGAGCCGACGGCTCCGGAGGATTCGGACCGATGGCGTCGAGTGATTTCGGCAGTGACCTCGATATTCCGACGGTGATCCGCAACTTGAGCGACTAGCGGCGAAAGGGTTTGCGCGGGGTTGGTCCCTGCGCCGGCGTACCCCTCAGTGCGCCACATGCGATCCTGGGGTGAGGGCCCCGGGATCACCTGCTCCAAAAGGAATGGGGCGCGGGTTCTTCCGACCCGCGCCCCGTTCTTTCTTACAGCGGATGTCTACTGCTGGTTCTTCTGGAGCTGCTCGATCTTCCTGCTCAGCTCTTCGATCTGCTTCTGCTGATCCTGCACGACTTTCGCGAGGACCGCGGTCACGTCGAGGGAGCTGATGCCCTTGCGGGTGGGCTCGGCGACGAGCTCCGGGACGTCCTCGGCGATGAATCCGACGTGCGCATCGGAGGGATCGGACCTGTAGTTGTACTTCACCGGCGCGAGGCCGTTCAGCGCCTCGAGTGCTTCACCGGACGAAAGCGTGGCGATGTCCTGCTTGAGCTCGCGCGAAGAAGCGTTGATCCACTGGCCGGTGGTCGAGAGATACCCACCGTTCGAATGCTGCAACGGCTGGGTAGGCGAGGCGACGCCGAAACCGACGTAGCCGTTCGTGTCGAAGTACGTTCCCGAGCTGGCCGTCGCGTGCTGGATGAAGAATTTGATCGGCAGGTTCGTGAGACGGTTGTAGCTCAGCAGACGGGTGAACGTGCCCGTGGTCTTCGACGCCAGCTCGATGCCCGGCTCGCTGGTGGCGCTCTCGATGTAGAAGATCTTCAACCCGTTCGTGGTGCCGGTGTTGATGTCCATGATGTAGTTGTCGGGGCTGGCCGTGGCGATGCCGATGTTGCCGGTCGCCGAGATGTCGATCGAGCTGGTCGGCGCGCCAGGACGAATACGGAAGGGGAGGCGCGAGCCGCCGGTCAGGTCGCGGATGAAGAAGTTCGCTTCGTTGCCGCCGATGTCCCACGTCTGCGCCGTGAAGCCGCCGGCGTTCGACTGATCGAGACGGAGGGCCGGCGTGTCGCTGGTGGTGAGGTGCAGGTCGAGGCCCGGCGCCGACTGCTGGAAGCCGATGTTGCCGGTGCTGTCAACGTAGATGGAGCTCGCCGGAGCGGCCGCTTCGATGAGGAACGGGTTGCGGCCCGCGGTCGAGTCCTCGATGGCGAACATGTTCGCGCCGCCGCTGGGCTGCTCGTTCGCGATGATGCGCCAGTCGTTGGCGGCGTAGCCTGCCGACGTCGACGTGTCCTCGAAGTGAATGCGGAGGTTGTTTTCCTTCAGGCGGAGGGTGTCGACTCCGAAGGACTCACCGTTGACGCAGTCGAAGCCGGTGCAGGTGCTCGACTGGACGATGAGATCGTCGGGGATGACCGTGTCGTCGACGGTCACTTCGCCCGGACGGGCGTCGGACTGGACACCGCCGAAGCGGGCGGAGTCCGCCGGCGAGGCGGACGCGCTGTCCTTCGCCGTCGGCTCGGTGCCTTCCGGCGAAACGATCGTGTTGTCCTTGATCGTGATGACGCCCGACTGGGTGATCGCCTGGCCCAGGCCGTTGTCCTTCTGGATCTTGCGGACAGTGGCGTCGTCGCCGTTCGCGCGCGCTTCCTCGAGCTTCTTCTTCAGACCCTCGGGGATCCTCGGCTCGACACGCAGCTCGTACGTGTACTGGCCGTCCGCAGCCGCGCCGCCGAGATCCGCGATGCGGAACACCGGGTTCCTGCCGGGGCCGAAGCTCAGCTGCAGCTCGTTCCCGTCGAGGTCGATGACGCGCAGCACGATCTTCTCGTGCCCGGTGATCTTCGACTGCCATTCGATCTGCGTTCCGCCGCCGGTGGCGCGGCCGATGCCGTCCTTCGCGAACGCTCCGAACGCAACGGTCACTGCGAAAAAGACGACTGTAATTCGGGACTGCAGGGATTTTCTGGACATGACTCTCCTCCTCCGATTGGAACCGACGCCGCAACGAAGCGGATACGCCGCCGGTAGTTGGGGGTTACTGCCCACTGACGATCTGGGACCTGGAGACTAGACGCGGATGAGTCACTATACGTTTACGCCTTTTCCCGGTCCATGAAAAAAAGGAGCACGGCCGGGCGGCCGTCCTCCTTTTTCACTCCCACTCGATCGTGCTGGGCGGCTTGGAGGAGACGTCGTACACCACGCGGTTGATCCCGCGCACTTCGTTGACGATGCGGCGCGACATCCGGTCCAGCACTTCGTGCGGCATACGGAACCAGTCCGCGGTCATGAAGTCGGTCGTCGAGACGGCGCGGATGGCGCAGACGTTCTCGTACGTCCGCTCGTCTCCCATCACGCCGACGCTCTTCACGGGCAGCAGCACCGCAAATGCTTGTGAGATCTCGCGATAGAGGCCGGCGTTGCGGATCTCGTCGATGACGATCTCGTCCGCGTTCTGCAGGATCTCCACGCGTTCGGCGGTCACCTCGCCGAGGATGCGCACGGCCAGGCCGGGACCGGGGAAGGGATGGCGCCAGACGAACTCCGGCTCGAGCCCCAGCTCGATCCCGAGCTGGCGCACCTCGTCCTTGAACAGCTCGCGCACCGGTTCGATCAGCTTCAGCCCCATCTTCTCCGGCAACCCGCCGACGTTGTGGTGGGTCTTGATGATCGCGGACGGCCCCTTGATCGAAACCGATTCGATGACGTCGGGGTAGAGCGTCCCCTGCATCAGGAAGTCGACGTCGGGGATGCGCTTCGCTTCTTCCTCGAAGACGGCGATGAACTCGTTCCCGATCCGCTTCCGCTTCGTTTCCGGGTCTTCGATTCCGGCCAGCTTCTCGTAGAAACGCTGGCGGCCGTCGACCTGCACGAAATGCAGTCCCAGCCGGTCGCTGAGACGCGAGCCGACCTGCACCGCCTCGTTCTTCCGGAGCACGCCGTTGTCGACGAAGATCGCGGTGAGCTGATGCCCGATCGCCTCCGCCACGAGCAGCGCCGCGACCGTCGAATCGACGCCGCCGCTGACCGCCGCGATCACTTTGCGATCGCCGACCTGCTCGCGGATCTCTTCCACCTTGCGGCGGCGGTAGTCGCCGAGGTCCCAGGTCGGCTTGCAGCCGGCGATGTCGAACAAAAAGTTCCGGAGGATCTGCCCCCCCGCCTCGCTGTGCGTGACCTCGGGGTGGAACTGGATCCCGTAGCAGCGGCGCTCGACGTGCTCGAACGCGGTGATCGGCGCGCTGGCCGAGACGGCGGTGGTGACGAAGCCGGGAGGACCGGCCAGAATCGCGTCGCCATGGCTGGCCCAGACGTGCTGATGGCTCGGCGTGTCGGTGAAGAGGCGCGACTCGCCGGTCACGTCGATCTCGGCCCGCCCGTACTCCCGCTCGACTACTGCTTCCACCTTCCCGTCCAGGAGGTACGCCGTCAACTGCATCCCGTAGCAGATGCCGAGGATCGGCACGCCGAGCTCGAAGACCTCGCGCGAACAGTACGGCGCCGCGTCGGAATACACCGACTGCGGTCCGCCGGAAAGGATGATGGCGGTGGGGTCGAGCTCCCGGATCTTCTCGACCGGGTAGTCGAACGGATGGACGACCGAATACACGCGGTTCTCGCGAACCCGCCGTGCAATCAGTTGTGTGTATTGGGAGCCGAAGTCGAGGACGAGGACGGTCTGCGCGGCATTCACGCCGCGCATTCTATTCGAGGCATGGCGTTGGGCTTTGGGCGGTAGGCGCTTGGGGGGGTCCTTCCCCTGCGCGCCGCACCCCAAGAGCCTAACGCCTGACGCCCGATGCCTCTACAGGAGGTTCCGCAGCTCCTTGCCGGGCTTGAAGCGGATCGTGTTCCCCGGCGGGATCTTCACCTCGACGCCGGTCTTCGGGTTGCGGCCGATACCCTTCTTCCGCTGCTTGACCTGGAAGACGCCGAACCCGCGGAGCTCGATGCGCTGGCCGCGCGCGAGCGCGTTGCGGAGCCCTTCGATCACGGTATCGACCGCCTGCGCGGCCTTCACTCGTGAAATTTCCGAGGTCTCAGCGACTTTGTTGACGATGTCCGCCTTGATCATCAAGTTCCTCCGAAGGCGCTGATTATACGATGGTTGCACACCGCATCGATCTCTGGCTCAAGCACGTCTGCCTCTTCAAGCATCGCACCGATGCCACCGAGGCCTGCAAAGGCGGTCACGTCCGCGTCAACGGCGTGAGCGTCAAGCCGGCCGCGGGCATAAAGGAAGGCGATCTCGTCGAGCTCTTCTCGGGCGAGCGCTACCGCCGCGTCGTGGTCCAGGCACTCCCCGCCGGCAACGTCTCGAAAGAAGTTGCCCGCACCATGTACGCCGACGAGACCCCGGTCCGCGAAAAGGTCCCCATGCCCGCCATGATCCGCGAACGGGGAGCGGGCCGGCCTACCAAACGCGACCGCAGGGATATCGAGAAGATGCGGAGGGAGTAGCGAAGCGGGTGTCGGGTGTCAGGTGTCTGGGGTGTTGCGGCTCACAAGACAGTCCCCGTAAGCCGCAACACCCCAGACACCTGACACCTGATACCCGACACCAACTCTACGGCGCGTTCACGAATCTGCGCATGTCCACGTTCGCGATCAGGCCGATGGCCATGAAGAACATCATGGTCGACGAGCCGCCGTACGAGATCAGGGGCAGAGGAATGCCCGTGGTCGGCAGGATTCCTATCTGCATCGACACGTTGATCAGCACGTGGAACACGAAGAACATGATCAGGCAGATGATCAGGAACGTGCCTCCCCGGTCACGTGCATGCTTGGCGAACGTCAGCGCCTGAAACACCAGGTACAGATAGAGCCCGAGCACCACGATCACCCCGACGAACCCCCACTCCTCCCCGAGGACCGCGAAGATGAAATCGGTGTGATGCTCCGGCACGAAGCCGAACTTTCCCTGCGTCCCGTGGCGGAACCCCTTGCCGTGAATGCCGCCGGAGCCGATCGCGATCTTCGCCTGCGTGACCTGATACCCCGAGCCGAGCGGATCGCGCTCCGGGTTCATGAAGATCATGATGCGTTCCTTCTGGTACGGCTTGAGGAACGCAAACCAGCCCACCGGCAGCGCGATCACCGCCACCAGGATCATGGCCGCCCAGATCCGCGGACGGATGCCGCCGAAGAACATCGCCACCGCGATGAGCGGGAAGAACGACGCCGCGGTCCCGAAGTCGGGCTGGATGATGATCAGCCCGACCGGCAGGCCGATGATCGCCATCGCCTTCATGAACGAACGGAAATCGAGATACGCCCGGTCGTTCGAGTCGAAGAAGCGCGCCAGCATCAGCGCCGTGAACACCTTCTTGAACTCCGACGGCTGGAACTGAAAGCCGCCGATGCGTATCCATGACTTGACGTTCGCCGTCAGCTGCCCCCACAGCAGCAGGTAGATCAGCAGCACGATCCCGATGCCGTAAAGGATCGGCGCGATGTCGAACAGCACGTGGTAATCGACCGTCAGGATGATCACCACCAGGATCAGCCCGATCGCGACCCACAACATCTGCCGCTTGAACGTGCCGAGGCCCGGCTCGTTGAAGAACGTGGCGCTGTAGACGAGCAGGCAGCCGATCATCGCCAGCACGATGGCCGTGCCGATGAAATTCAGATCGACTCTCGGGGTCGCGCGGTCACCAAACATCATCGTGTGCTCGGGAGCGGCAGGTCGCCTTCCCGGATCTGCTCCAGTGTTTCAGGATTGCTGAGATCGAGGCGCGTCCCTGTGACGTCGCCGCGGAAGCGCGACTCGAACATCAGCTTCGCAAGCGGAGCCGCATCGGCGCCGCCGGCGCCGCCGTGCTCGACGAAGACCACCACCACCATCTGCGGATTGTCGCGCGGCGCGAACGACGCGAACCAGGCGTGGTCGCGGAACTTGAACGGCAGCGCGGTCGCCTTGACGCGGCCCGCGTACGCGATGACCTGCACGGACCCGGTCTTCCCGGAGACGTCCAGCCCCTCCACGCGCGCGTTCGCGCCGGTGCCGCCCGGCTCGTTCACCACTTTCCACATGCCGTTCCGGACCGCCCGGACGGCCTCCGGTGCCAGCGGCACCTCGTGAATGACCTTGCTCGGCACGCGGAAGCGCTTGTACGAGCCGTCTTTCTGCACCCGGTCCACGTAGCGGACCACGTGCGGCTGGAACACCTTGCCGCCGTTCGCCACGGCCGCGGTCATGTTCGCGACCTGCAGCGGCGTCACGATGAGCGGGCCCTGCCCGATGGCCACCGAGATCGTCTCCGCCGGGTACCACTTCTTGTCCCCGCGGTACGGATGCTCGGCGCGCCACTTGGTCGACGGCACGAGCCCCGCGCGCTCGCCGTCGAGATCGATGTGCGAGATCTCGCCGAACGTCAGCTTGTTCGCATACTCCTTGATCTTGTCGACGCCCAGCTTCGCGCCGGTCTGGTAGAAGTAGATGTCGCACGACACCATGAGCGCCCGCTCGACGTCCACCGAGCCGTGTCCTTCCTTCTTCCAGCAGCGGAAGCGCCGGCCGAAGAAGACGCCGCTGCCGCCGCAGCCGAACTGCGTGTCCGGGCCCACCACGCCGTCGGACAGCCCGGCGATGGACATGACCATCTTGAACACGGACCCCGGCGAGTAGAGCCCCTGGATCGCGCGATTGAGCTCGATCTTGAACGGGTTGCTGGTGATCGTCTTCCAGACCTCGGGGGTGAAGCGCTTCGAGTAGATGTTCGGGTTGAAGGCCGGCGACGAGACCATGGCCAGCACTTCGCCGTTGCGCGGGTCGAGCGCGACCGCGGCGCCGACCATCTCGTTCTCCAGGAAGTACTGCTCGGCGCGGCGCTGCAGCTCGAAGTCGAGCGTGAGATAGATGTTGTCGCCCGGCACCGGCTGCTGGCGCGCGGGAGCGTATTCGCTGAGGCGCCGGCCGTCCGCGTCGTACTCCCAGAACTCCGCGCCGTCCTTGCCGCGCAGGTACTGGTCGTACATCAGCTCCACGCCGCGCTTGCCGATCAGGTCCCCCTGCTCGAGCGCGTTGTTCTGCGTCAGCTCCCTGTCGCCCACCTCGCCGATGAACCCGAGGACGTGGGCCGCCATGGTCCCGTACGGGTAGTTGCGGCGTTGCACCGGCAGCACGTTTACCTCGGGGAAGGCGACCGACTGCGCCTGGATCTTCGCCACCTGCGACATGGTCAGCTCTTCCGCGATCGGGAAGGGCTGCGTGGCCGGCAGCTTGGCCGATTCCTTGTCCCAGCGCGCCGTGATCTCCTGCACCGGCAGCTCGAAGATGCGCGACAGGAACTGCTCGACCTTCTGCCGCCGTCCCTTGTCCGCCTTGGCCAGCGGCTTCATGACCACGCGGTCGATCTGCAGCGTGTAGGCGGGCTGGTTGTCCGCGAGGATCTTGCCCGTGCGGTCCATGATCAGGCCGCGTTTGGCCGGGATCTCGATCTCGCGGAGCGCGTTCGCCTCCGACAGGCCGCGGTACTTCTCCGCCTGCACCCCCTGCACGAACCAGAACGATCCGGCCAGGAAGACGAAGACTGCGACGATGCCCCAGAGGACGGCGTTGATGCGGAATTGAAGGAACTTCTGATCGTCTCGATATACGCGCATGGGATTACCACGCGGATTGACGTCGCGTGGCCTCGATCGGCTCCTCACGCAAGAACAGTGTCAACAGCTGGTACACCAGCATGCCGAAAAGGAGCGTGAAGATGGTTTTGACGAGCAACGCCTGCTCGAACATCTCGATGCGTTGTTTCACCAGGATGTTGACGAGCACATAGATCACCAGCTTGTTCACGATCACCGCGCCGCCGAGACAGGCCCCGAAGGCGAGCGTGCCGCGCAGCGACAGGCGTGAGTTGATGTAGGCGACGACGTACGCGCACACCGTCAGCGAGAACGCGTGCAGCCCGAACATGGCGTTCGAGAACGCGTCCTGGACGAAGCCGGCCACCACGCCGGCCACGATCGCGCCGAGGATGTTGCCCCCCATCGAGTAGTAGACGACGAGGATCACGTACGGATTGAAGAACGCCAGGGCGTTCGGGTAGAAACGGTCGAGGAGCGAGTGCAGCGTCAGGGCGATCAGCAGTCCGATCGCAAAACGTAACCACCTCAAGGCGCGTACCTCACAACCGGCTCAGGGATTTTGCGCGTGTGGATGACGATCACTTCCTCGATCGTTCCGAAATCCACCAGCGGCCTCACGGCGATGTTCTTGAAGAGCGACTGCCCCGGCTCGGAGCGGGTCACGATGCCCACCGGGATGCCGCGCGGATAGACGCCGTCGATGCCGGCGGTGAGGATCCGGTCGCCGGCCTGCACGTCGGCCAGCGTCGGGATGTCGAACATCTGCACCCCGGTCCCGCCGTTGCCGCGGACGACGCCCTGGCGGCGGGTCCGCTCGACCAGCGAGCCGACCGAGCAGTTGGCGTCCGTCACGAGCTGCACTTTCGCCAGGTCGTTCGTCACGAGCACGACCCGGCCGATCAGGCCGTTCGCATTCGCGATCACGTCGTTGACCTGCACGCCGTCTTCGGCGCCGCGGTCGATGATGATCGATTTGAACCGCCCCGCCGTGTCGAGCATGATGGTCTGGGCCATCGACGTCTGCATGTCGAACTGCTCGGAGTAGGCGAGGAGGCTGCGCAGCCGTTTGAGGTCCCCCTCGGACTGCCGCAGCTTCAGGTTGTCGGTGGTGAGCTCCGCCACCTTGCGGCGCAGGCCGACGTTCTCCTTCACGGCCGCGCGCATGTCGAGGTAGCCGTGATGCATGTCCTGCACGGTCCCCCCCATCCAGTTCACGAACTTCGGAACGGGCGAGAAGATCGTCATGACCGTGCGCTCGAACATCGTCCTCGTCTCGCCGAGGTAGCGTGTCTGATGGCTGAAGCTCATCAGCACGAAAAGCAGCGAGAGAACCACGATGAACAGGAGCGTCGGGCGGCGAGGGATTACGTCGGTCGGGACTGCCATGTTCGAACTGCGACTTCAGCAGGTTTTGGGCCAGAGGCGTTGGTCGGGCGTTAGGCTTTAGGCGTTGGGCTTTTGGGGTTCTGCGGCTTCGGGCGAGACACCCCAAACGCCTAACGCCCAAAGCCTAACGCCGGTTACTCGATCGAGATCTTCCGCAACAGATTAAAGTCCGTCAGCATCTGCCCCGTCCCCAGCGCCACGCACGCGAGGGGGTCCTCGGCGAGCGTCACCGGGAGGCCGGTCTCTTCGCGGAGACGGCGGTCGAGGTTCTTCAGCATCGAGCCGCCGCCGGCGATGATGATGCCCTTGTCCATGATGTCGGCGGAGAGCTCGGGCGGGGTGCGCTCGAGGGCCACGCGGACCGCCTCGACGATCGTGGCGACCGTCTCGGACAGCGCTTCGCGGATCTCTTCATCGCTGACGACGAGCGTCTTCGGCACGCCCTCGACCAGGTCGCGCCCCTTGATCTCCATGGTCATCTCGTCGTCCAGCGGGAAGGCCGAGCCGATCTCCATCTTGATCTGCTCCGCCGTACGCTCGCCGATGAGCAGGTTGTACTTGCGCTTGATGTACTGGATGATCGCGTCGTCCATCTCGTTGCCGGCCACCCGCACGGAGCGCGAGTAGACGATGCCGGCCAGGGAGATGACCGCCACGTCGGTCGTCCCGCCGCCGATGTCGACGATCATGTTTCCGGTCGGGTCGGTGATCGGGAGCCCGGCGCCGATCGCGGCGGCCATGGCCTGTTCGATCAGGTAGACCTCGGTTGCACCGGCGCGGAGCGCGCTGTCCTTGACCGCGCGCTTCTCGACCTGCGTGATCTCCGAGGGGACCGAGATGACGATGCGCGGCTTCACCAGGAACCGGCGCCCGTGCGCCTTCTCGATGAAGTACTTGATCATCTTCTCGGTGACTTCGAAGTCGGCGATGACGCCGTCCTTCATCGGCCGGATCGCGACGATGTTTCCCGGCGTGCGGCCGAGCATCTCCTTCGCTTCCTTGCCGACCGCCTCGACGTTGTTGTTGATCTTGTTGACCGCGACGATCGACGGCTCGCGCACGACGATCCCTTTGTTCTTCGCGTAAACCAGCGTGTTCGCTGTCCCGAGATCGATCGCCAGATCGTTCGAGAACATCGAGAGAAGCGATTTCACAGCCATGTCGGTTTGTCGTTTCCTTAGTTGAGGTACTTATGTGGGGCCGAAGCGCCCGCGGTGCAAAACGAGGTCCAGATGGGGTTGGCGGGTTGGGACTGCGGGACGACTGACTACTCTTCGACGATCACGGTCTGCGATTCTACCTTCTGATTGCCGGCCGCATCGACGGCCTTGATGACGATCGTGTTCCGCCCCACCTTCGCCAGCGCGATCAGCTTCTGGAACGCGCCGCTCGACTCGACGTCCACTTCTTCGTCATTGATGAAGACCGTCGCTCCCGATTCCGTCGTGCCCGCGATCGTGTAGTACTGGCCGCCGACGTGGAACGGCGTCTTCATCGTCAGCGGCGGCGGCGTCCGGTCGGAGGTCGGCTTGGTGCCGCCGCTGACGCGGAAGCGCCGGAACGTGGAGAACGGCCCGGTCTCGCCGTCCGGCCCGATCGCCGCGACGCGCCAGTAGAACGCCCCCTCGGACGTCACCCGCGCCACCGCGGTGGTCTTCGTCCGCTTCGTGTTGATCTCCTGCGTCGAGAACAGCCGGGAGCGGGAGACCTGGAGCACGTACCCGGTCGCCCCTTCGCGAGCGTCCCACATCAGCTCGGTCTTGAGGTCGGGCGAGAGCTGGAACACCTGGTTGTCGCCGGGGGAGAGGAGTGCCGGCGGCATGGCCAGCTGCTTGACCGGCGAGATCGCGCCCTGTGGATTGCTGCTGACTTTCTGCCCGGCCGTGACCCGCACCGCCGGTCCGCCTGCTTCCGGCGCTACCGAGGCCGCTCCGCGGGTAGCCATGATGTCCGACTGCTGCGACTTGTCGACGCCGACCTGGGTGGTCGACTCCGATTCGATGACCACGTGCGTGCCGGGCGTCCGGACCGCGGACGACTCGTTGGCTGTAGCCACCTCGACCGTGCCGACCCGCATCTGCACGGCGTTCGTCTTCTGGCTGGTGGCGGGATTGACCGCCGCGTAGATCTCCAGCAGCGCGTCCGGCCCGACGGTATAGAGCGAGCCGTTCGAGAAGATCAGCTCGGCCGAGGCGCGGCTGCCGGTCTTCACCCAGTCGCCGTTCACCAACGGCGTCCGCGGGTCGGCGTTCTTCCATTCGCTGGAGGACGCTTTCTGGTATTCGACGTCCCCCTCGACGGTCAGAAACTGCGCGTCGTTCTCGAGCTCGGCGCCGCCGCTGAGGGCGGCGCGGCTGATGGTCTGCGACTCGACCGCGGAATCGCGCGCTTCGAGGAAACGCGTTGCATTCAGATGTGCGCGCGCCTCTTCGAGCTTCTGCTGGGCGCGGTTGAACTCGTTGCGATGCGAATTAAAGTCGGCCGAGGCGGCGAGGGAGTTGAGCGCCTGCCGCGCATCCGCGATGGCGGACTCGGCGTTCGTCCTCGGGTTCCCTTTCTGGTTGTGCCAGAACCAGTAGCCGGCGATGCCGAGCAGCACGAGCAGCACGACCAGCCCGATCTGCTTCAGCCGGTCGATTGAGATCAGATACCAGTCGATATCCGCGCCGCTTTGTTTTCGTCTGGTGGCCATGAAGGACGGCGCCTGAGTTATAGCACGGTTGGCGCGCGGGGCGGGAATAGGTAAACTGCGCCGCTTTTTAGTCGCAGCGGCGATCGTCTTCTACCTTTCGCCCGAAAGAGATTTCCATGCTCAAAGTAATGCGTGACAGCTTCCACCACCTCAAGTGGGTTCTCATCGCCGTCGTTGCGGCGTTCATCTTCGGGTTTGTCTTCCTCGACATGGGGTTGGGCGGCGGCGGCTTCGGCGGCGGCACGACCGGCGACGTGGCCTTTGCGGCCATCGTGAACGGCGAGACCATCAGCCTCCAGGAGTACCAGCGCTCGGTCAGCAATCTCGAAAACATGTACCGGCAGATGTACCAGCAGCAGTTCACGCCGGAGATGGCGGCCCAGATGGGCCTGCCGAAGCAGGTGCTCGACGGCCTCATCGACCAGCGCCTGCTGACGCAGGAAGCGCGGCGCCTCAACCTGACGGCGACGCAGGAAGAGGTCCGGAAGAAGCTCCTCTCCATCCCGACCTTCACCGAGAACGGCAAGTTCGTCGGCATGGAGCTCTACAACCGTTACGTTACCGGCCCCCTCGGCTACTCGAGCGCGGCCGCGTTCGAAGAGGACCTGGCGCGCGACATCACCCTCCAGAAGATGGAGAGCGCGCTCATGAACTCCCTCGTCGTGTCGACCAAGGCCGCCGAGGCCGAGTACCGCCGCACGAACGAGAGCGCGAAGATCCGTTACGTGCTCGTCCCCGCCATCGCGCAGACCGGCGTCACTGTCTCCGCGGCAGAGGTCGAGGCCTACTACAAGGCCAACTCGGCCAAGTACACGCACGGCGAACAGCGCCAGATCCGCTACCTGATCGCCGACTTCGCCAAGGTCCGCGCGAGCCTCAACCCGTCCGAGGCCGAGCTCCAGCAGGTGTACGCCGCGAACCGCGATCGCTACAAGCAGCCCGGCGCCGCGCACGTCCTGCACATCCTGGTCAAAGTCGATCCGGGCGCGCCTCCCGCGACCGACGCGGCCGCACGCGCGAAAGCGCAGGGCATCGTCGCGCAGCTCCGCGGCGGCGCCGACTTTGCGGCGCTCGCCCGCGCCAACTCCGAGGATCCTTCCTCGTCCGCAAACGGCGGCGACATGGGATGGGTGGACATGGGCACCACCGTCGAGCCGTTCGAGAAGGCGATCTTCTCGCTGCCCCTCAACCAGATCAGCGACCCGATCCGCTCGACGGACTTCGGCTACCACATCGTGAAAGTCGTAGAGCGCCGCGACGAGTCGGTCCGCCCGTTCTCGGAAGTGCGCACCGAGCTGATGTCGGTGGCCACGGGCGACAAGGCCCGTGAGCTCGCCACGCAGGAGATCAACCGCATCAATAACCAGATCAAGGCGAACAAGCCGGCCAACGTGCAGGCGTTCTCCGCGCTCGCGAGCGGCAACGTCACCTCGAACGACGGCGGCTGGGTCGGACGCGGTGAGCAGGTCGCCGGCGTCGGCCCGCACCAGCCCCTCGTCGACTGGGCATTCGCGGCGAAGCCGGGCGACATCAGCGGCCCCCTCGGCACGCCGCGCGGCATCGTGATCGCGTACGTGGCGAACACCCGTCCGGCGGGCGTGAGCGCGCTGAACGACATCCGCGAGAGGGTCGACGAAGACGCGCGGATGGAAAAGGCCCGCAACGCCGCCCGCGCGGCGCTCGCGCAGCAGATGGCAGGCGCCACGACCATCGACCAGGTCTCGGCCAAGACCGGCCAGCCGGCGCAGGAAACGACCGTCGACCGCAGCGGCCGCGTGCAGGGCTTCAACGGCGACACCACGGCGCTCGTCGAGGCGGCCATCGCCTCGGTCATCGGCGCGGTGAAGGGGCCGGTCCTCGTCTCCGAAGGTGCGGTCGCGTTCCAGGTGCTCGAGCAGAAGAAGGTTACGTCTCAGGAACTGCAGCAGAACCGCGCCACCATGATGGACTCGCTCCGCAGCCAGCAGGCGCGCAGCCTCCGCTCGGTGCTCGTGCAGCGCCTCCGCAAGAACGCGGAGATCGAGGTCAACGACGAGATCACGCGTCCCACGACGCCGGTCTCGGGTAGCTAGCAGTGTCTGAAAAAACAATCCCGGCGAAATGGGAGGAGCCCGCGATCCGCGTGCTCATGATGCCGCGCGACACCAACGGTCACGGCACCATCTTCGGCGGCGTGATCCTGTCCTACATCGACCAGGCCGGCGCGATCGAAGCGCGCCGGCAGGGTCTGCAGTTCATGGTCACGGTCTCGATGGACAAGGTCGTCTTCCACGAGCCGGTCTTCGTCGGCGACCTGGTGAGCTTCTGGACCGAGACCCTGCGCATCGGCAACACCTCGATCACCACGAAAGTGGTGGTCGAGGCCATCCGAGCCGGCGACCCCTCCCAGAAAGTAACCGTCACCGAAGCCCAGGTGGTCTACGTGAACCTCGGCAAAGACCGCAAGCCGCAGGCAATTCAGAAGAAGCCCACCGAAAACGCGTACGTGTAGAGCTATATGGAGTGCGGTAACCACAGTTACCGCTCTGACTGCCTCTGTTCGTGCAGCCATTCGTAGCTGGTGCAAGCTCGCCTCGTGGCCCGAGCGAAGGCTGGACCTGCTCGCCTTGCAGGACGAAGAGAATCAGTCAAAGCGGTAACTGTCGTTACCGCACTCCAAACTTGTCGCGCGCTCTACAATTCATCATGCGCATCGACCGCGGACGCTTCAGAACAGTGTCGCTCGTCATCCTCGTCGCGCACGCGGTCGCGATCGGCGCTTTCCTGGTTTCCCGGCCACCTCTGCCGGCCGACCACTGGGCCATGCTCGATCGGCACCGTTCGGACGTGAAAGAGACGTCCGCCGGCCTGAATGGCAGCTTCTCTCTCAATCCCCACAGCCTCAACGTCGTGTTGGCGCGCCGGCCCGTGGGCGGTGGCTGGGAGTCAGCGCCGGTCGGTCTGTTTCAGATCATCAATCTTCCCGCCTACCTCGCAGCGCTCACGACGTTCGACCTGCTGCAGGCAAAGCCCGGAGGTACCTCCAGGATCCACTCCGACGCCGCAACGGCGGTGTTTGCCGCCGTCGCACTCATCCAATGGAGCCTGCTCGCACTCCTCCTCAGTAAGAGGCGGATGTGAATACCCCCTTCGTCATCGCCGCGGTCCTGACGGCGGTTGTCGGCGTCGTCCATTCGTACCTGGGCGAGCGCTACATCCTCATGCGCCTCTTCCGCCGAGGCAACCTGCCGGACCTGTTTCGCAAACACGAATTCACCAAGCGGACCTTGCGCCTGGCGTGGCACGTGACGACCCTGCTCGCCTTCGGATTCACGGCCGTGCTGCTCGTGCTCGCGACGCACCCCCGGGAAGAGATCCGCACGCTCGCCCGGATCATCGCCGCCACGTTCGCGCTCAGCGGCCTGCTGTCCCTGATCGTTGTGAAGGGCAAACACCTCTCCTGGCTGGCCTTTTTCGTGATCGCCGCGCTCGTCTGGGCCGGACAGCAGTGAGATCGTTGGTCTCATTTGTCCAAAATTTGCGATTTCAGCGTTTTTTCGCGTCGCGCTAAGCCCTGTGTTTTGAGCCTGGGGGATGCGAAACCACGCGCTGTGACAATTCTGTGAGGGCGCGTTTCGCGAATGGCGTCTTTCAATATGCGCGATGAAACCGCGACGCACATGGAGTGCTCGATCATGCGAAAGGACACGGCAGGCACTCAGATCGAGTGATCGGCCACTCCTGCGGAGTGATCGTCGCCTCCCTTCGCGCGCTCGTTCGCGCAAACCGTGCGGACATTTACCTATCCCGTGTGAACCGTCATCGCGGATCGATGGACTTTCATCCCGGATCGGTGATCGTTCACTCCCGCCGGATCATCGGCCAGCCGTCCCGAGCAATCGCTTACACGATCCGAGTCACCGTCTGCTCCCATCGCGTGATCGTTCCCCTGCGCGCTGCGAACGGTCGCTTCCCTCGCATCATCGTGCCCTCCCCGCGAATCGTCGTTCATCGCCAACGGATGAGAGTTCGGCCGGAACGTGTCGCCGGTCGCGCGCTCCACCCGGCCGACTTGACCCTTCCCGATCCGTCAGCAAGTAAACGAAGGAGAAAGATCATGAAGAAAACATTGGATCCCGCCCCCTCGCCGCACGCGGAAGCGGCACGGGTGCTTCTCGAAAAGATCCGTGCACTGCAGGACGAGTTCCCCCGCGTCGCACCCGTCGCCCCTGAGCTCACGCGGCGCCTGGTCGCCAAGGCCAAGCTCCCTGAAGCAGGCATCGAGGCGACGACTGTCGAGATCGAGCGCTCGCCGCGTCTCGCCACCGCCGCTGCGGCCGACGCGCCGAGCCTCCGCGACTCGTATGCATACGCCATCGCATACGGTCCCGTCGTGAAGGAGCTGCTGGCCGTTGCTCGCACGGTGACGCACACCATCCGCGTCGAGCGTGCGCGCGCCGGCGCCGTGGCCCTCGACGTCTACGCGATCGCCACGCGACTGAGCAAGCAGGAAGACGGCGCCGAGTTCCTCCCGTACGTCGAAACCATCCGGGAGATGCTCAAGCAAAAGAGGGGACGGAAAACGACTTCGAGCCCCGATTCCGCATCCCTCGTCCCCTCGGCACCATCGAAGTAAGCGTAGTTGCGGAGGGCAGCTTCGGCTGCCCTCCGTTTTGAACTTTCTCGACGATTGCATTCAGAAGTCACGTGGCAACTCTGCATGGTGTCCGGCGAAAGTGGTAATCGCAGTTTGATTTCCGGAGAGATGCTCGCGCCGAGTACGCGGAGCGGGTTATGAACGAGGATCACGCCTTCTTGCTGCGCGCACTCGCCGCTTCTTCGATTGTTGGTGGCCAAGTCAGCGATCTGCTATTGTGGATGTAATTATGAGCGGAACGGTCTTGGTAGCTCTCCTCGCATTGGTGGGTGTGGTACTTACCGTCTCCGTAAGCATTACCATCCACAGGCGTCAGCTGGCCGCAGACCTGCTGTCGCAGGAGCGCCAGCATGAAGGTGCGATCCGGAAGGCACGGTTCGAAATTCTGGGAATCTATGCTCGCTGTCATCGAAGATGAGCGGCTGAAGCGATATCCAGGGCTGTATCTCCTCATTAGCTCGGCTATAAAGCAAATTGACTATCCGGACGCTTTCGAAACGGCGCTAGAGGTTCGACTTGTCGAAGAGAAGTTCAACGAGTGGGATTCGTCGTGGGGCCTTTTGTTTACTGAAGAAAGTGGGAAACGGGCCCAGTTCGTGCGCCAAATGTTGAGGCGGCTTGTACGCACTGAGAAGGTACCGACGGAAAGTGATCAAAGGGAACTCCGGGCGAGCTTTCTCGCGCTTGAGATCGCTCTTCGGGTCGACACTGGTGTTTACGCAGTCGAGTTTGCCGAGATTGAGCGCAACTTCCGGAGCTACGATTCCGTTCCGCATCCCGAAAACATCGCTACCGAGTGAATGAACAGGTTTGCGACAGTAGCACTCGCGTGAGGTACTGCCGTCGTAGGTGCTGAACACTGGCAGACGGTTTGGTATAATCGTTGTTACAGCGTCGACGTGAAACCAACCATCCAGAAGTGCGGAAGCAGCCTGGCAATCAGGATTCCTCCGCCGTTTGCGTATAGCGATCGATCAGCAGGAGAACTCCACGGTGGATCTGACCATCAAATCGAGGAAGCTGGTCGTCGTTCCCGCTGAACCGACGATCACGCTGGAATCCCTGGTCGAACGGATCACCGATGAGAATCGGCACGACGAGATCGGGACCGGACCGGGAGTTGGCAACGAAGTCTGGTAAGACGCCGTGCAGCCCGAATCGCGGGGACGTGGTGTCGCTGACGTTCGATCCGCAGGCTGGTCACGAACAGGCCGGCGTGCGACCTGCCGTGGCTGTGTCGCCCAGAACCTATAACGAACGATCGAGCCTGATCCTCGTTGTACCGGTTACGCGACAGATCAAGGGCTATCCGTTCGAGGTCGTCTTGCCGGCGAAACTTCCGGCTTCCGGGCGCCGTCCTGTCAGATCAGATCAAGAGCGTGGATTGGTGTGCAAGAGACGTTCGTTTTATCTGTGCTCTACCCGAGGCAATCGTGAACGCCATCCTCCAACGCGCGGGTGTCCTGCTGTCGCCGGGGTGATGTTCCCGATGTCTCCGCGTGATGCTGCAGGTGTATTCTTTAAAGTCCATGAAGATCAAACGAGAACCGACTCGGCTCCAGAAAAAGGCAAAGCGCGGCCACCAGGGCTATCCGGTGGCGACTGTTGCCTTTTACGGGCTCGACGCTTCGCGCGCTTCGAAGGTGGCTGTCGGGATCGTGCTGGCTGAAGGTGGGGAGGTCGTGGAGCTGCGACGGTGGAGGTCCGAGACAGACGACCTTCGGCGGTTTCCGCCGACGAACGCAGAGATTATGGAGTTCATCCAGCAGCGGGCGGTGAAGACGGTGGTGATGAGTCCAGGCATCATCGGTTGCCCGCATGAAGAAGGTAAGGATTATCCGGACGGGGAAGTGTGTCCTCGCTGTCCTTACTGGGCTGACCGGGATCGGTGGAGCGGTGAGCAACTCCGGGTGCAATAGGCGGTGACTGCGTCACCCCCTTCCAGATCTCGCCTTCCGCATCCTCTCCAGCCTCTCCTTCATCTCCCTCTCGAACCCCGCATCCTTCGGTTCATAGAACCGCCGCCCGGCCAGGGCGTCGGGGAGGCATTCCATGGCGGCGGTCTGGTCTTCGAAGTCGTGGGCGTACTGGTAGCCGCGGCCGTAGCCGAGGTCTTTCATTAGTTTGGTCGGCGCGTTGCGGATGTGATGGGGGACGCCGGGGTTGTCGCCCTGGCGGACTTCGCGGACGGCTTCGCCGTAGCCGATGTAGGCGGCGTTGGATTTGGGCGACGCCGAGAGGTAGGTGACGAGTTGGGCCAAGGCGACGCCGGCTTCGGGCATGCCGAGGAAGTGCACGGTCTGCTGCACGGCGATGGCGAAGACGAGGGCCTGGGGGTCGGCGTTGCCGATGTCTTCCGAGGCGGCGCGAACGAGGCGTCTCGCGATGTACATCGGATCTTCGCCTCCTTCGAGCATGCGCACCAGCCAATAGACCGCGGCGTCGGCGTCGCCGTTTCTCAGCGACTTGTGGAGCGCGGAGATGATGTTGTAGTGCTCTTCGCCCGACTTGTCGTACATCAGCGAGCGGCGCTGCAGGATCTCCTTCACCTTCTCGACGCCGATCGGGCTGTCTTCGGCCGACGCGGTCTCGACGACCAGTTGCAGGCTGGTGAGCGACTGGCGCGCGTCACCGGCTGACGTGGCGGCGATGAAGTCGAGCGCTCCTTCTTCGATGTCGATGCCGTACTTCGCCACGGTGGGGTGGGAGAGGGCGCGCTTCAGGATCGTCAGGACCTGCTCGCGTTCTAGGGCGGGGATCACCACCACCTTCGAGCGGGACAGGAGGGCGGAGTTCACCTCGAACGACGGGTTCTCCGTGGTCGCGCCGATCAGCACGATGTCGCCGGCTTCGACGTAGGGGAGGAAGGCGTCCTGCTGCGCTTTGTTGAAGCGATGGATCTCGTCGATGAAGACGATGGTCTTGGATCCGCGGGTCTGCCTCGCGCGCCGCGCTTCTTCCATGATGGCCTTGATGTCCTTGATGGAGCTGGACGTCGCCGAGAAGGTGACGAAGCGCGCTCGTGTCGTCCTGGCGATGATGCGCGCGAGGGTGGTCTTGCCGGATCCGGGAGGGCCCCAGAAGATCATGGAGGGGATGCGGTCGGATTCGATGGCGTTGCGCAGGAAGCGCTTCTCGCCGAGGAGCTCTTCGAGGCCGACCACCTCCTCGAGCTTCGCGGGGCGCAGGCGCTCGGCAAGCGGGACGTCCTCGCCTGCCGGTTTTTCGGCCGGTGCGAAGTCCTCGTCGCCGAAGAGCGAGCCGCTCATCGCACTCCGCCCACGACAGAAGACCGACGAGAGGCCTCCGGCGGGCCGGCGTGGCCGGCGGCACTTGTTTGCGCGCGGACGGCGTTCAGCGCGAGAGGCGTGCGTTCAGCCTTGGGCAACCAGTGCTGCCGGCCACGCCGGCCCGCCGGAGGCCTCTCGTCGGTTCTCTCTGGGCGGGGTGAAAGCGTCCTGCCCAAGCGAAAGCTCGCAGACAACCGACAACTGACAACTGACAACAATCTCCTCATGCGAGTAACGAAAAGTCCAGATTTCCGCCGCTCACCACCACCGCCACCGGTCCCTTGACCTTGACCTTGCCGGTCAGCAGGGCCGCGATGCCGAGGGCGCCGGTCGGCTCGATGACCAGCTTGGTGCGGTACATCGCCCACTTCGTGGTTTCGAGCAGCACGTCGTCGTCGACGCTGACCACGTCGCGGACCAGCTCGCGGATGATCGCGAAGTTGCGCGAGCCTATCGCGAGCGTCCGGGCGCCGTCGGCGATGGTGTTCGGCGGGTCGATGGTCACGATCTCGCCTTTGCGGAACGATTGCTCGCCGTCGTTTCCGGCTGCCGGCTCGACGCCGTAGACCTCGACCGGCTTGACGGACATGGCGCCGAGGGCGGTGCCGGAGAGGAGGCCGCCTCCGCCGAGGGGGGTGATGACGGCCGTCACCTCCGGCCACTCCTCGGCGATCTCCAGGCCGACGGTGCCGGCTCCGGCGATGATGTGGTCGTGATCGAACGGCGGGATGACCGCGGCGCCGGTCTTGTCGGCGAGCTCGCGGGCGATGGTGTCGCGGGTGGCGGAGGTCACGCCGGCGCGGACGACGGTCGCGCCGTAGGCCTCAGTGGCCTCGACTTTCGACATGACGGAGTTCTCCGGCATCACGATCGAGGCGCGGATGCCGAGGAGCTTCGCCGCCAGGGCGACGCCCTGGGCGTGGTTTCCGGAGGAGAAGGCGACCACGCCGCGGGCCCGCTCGTCATCATTTAATTGCAGGAGGGCGTTCATGGCCCCGCGGATCTTGAAGGAGCCGGCGCGCTGCAGGTTTTCGCACTTCAGGCGCACCTCGAACCCTGCGCGCTCGGAGAGCGAGCGGCTCGTGAGGAGGGGGGTACGGTGAATCCAGGGACGGAGGCGGTCGGCGGCGGCGCGGATGGTGCGGATGTCGAGAGCGTTGCTGACGTTTGGCGAACTCACCCGCCCTAGTATAAACTCACGTCGATTATTTGATTTTAAAGGCACACCCGTCGGCGGCCGCCGCCGACGATCAAGGCACTTTCGGGTTGGAGGTTGGGGTTATGTGGAGATGGGTTACCCGCGGCCTGGTTCTCACCTTCGTGGCGCTTCTCGCGCCCGTTCTCTTCGCACAGACATTCATTGGTGACGTCGACGCGCCGGACGTGTCGAAGACGCACTCCGGGATGATCATCGTCAAAGGGTGGGCTCTCGACCAGAACCTGCTCTCGCGCATCGAGTTGTGGGTCGACGATCAGTATCAGCACAACCTCATCCTGTACCTGCCGCGCATCGACATCGTGGAAGCGTTCCCCGACTGGCCCGGCATCCATGGTGCGCGTCCCGGCTTCATCACCGGCTTCTCGGCGAACCGCTTCACCAACGGCCCCCACACGGTCGAGCTGCGCGCCTACAGCAGCAACGGCGACGTGCATTACCTCGGGCGCCGCACGATTACGATCGACAACACGATCAACCAGGCGCCGTTCGGCTTCCTCGACATCCCGGGCGCCGGCCCGATCACCAACGTCTCCGGTGCGTTCCCGGTCCTCGGCTGGGCCGCGGATCTGGACGGCATCCAGCGCGTCGAGGTGCTGATCGACGACGGCATCGTGCAGAGCGCGATGCACGGCGATCCCCGTCCGGACGTCGGCGGCACGTTCCCCGACTTCACCGGCGCGCTGTTCAGCGGCTACGTGGCGAACATCGACAGCACGCGCATCGAGAACGGTGTGCACGTGCTCACGGTCCGTGCGATCGACCGGCTCGGCATGTCCAACCTGATCGGGCGCCGCACGGTGCAGATCATCAACAACAACAATTTCCTCCGGCCCTTCGGCTTCGTCGACGAACCGCAGCGCGATGCCGTCCTCTTCGGGACGAACTGCGGCGACGGACAGGGACCGGGCCCGATCTCCCCGCCGGTCACCCCGGGCGAGCACATCACGCCGGTCCGCGGCTGGGCGCTCGATCTCGGCACCCGCCAGGAAGTCGGCCGCGTCGCCTACGCCGAGCTCCTGGTGGACGGCGTTCGCTGGCTTTCGACCGATGACTGCGGCGTCGTGGCCGGCGCGTTTGCGAACTGCTACGGCCTGCCGCGCTACGACGTGGCGCGCTATTACCCGACCTTCCCCGATGCGCCGCGCGCAGGCTTCCTCTTCACGCTCGATGTCGGTGCGCTGCTCAACCTCGGCGTCCGCCCGGGCAACCACCGCCTGTCGGTGCGCGTCGGCGACCGCGAGCAGACCTTCACCGAGCTCCCGAACGCCGACGGTATCCCGGTGTTCTTCCAGTGCATCGACGATGAGGACTTCGATTTCGCCGGCTTCGGCTTCATCGAGTTCCCGACGATCATGGATTACGTCGGCGGCGACGTGGTCTTCCGCGGCTGGGCTCTCGAGGATCAGTCGCAGATCGCGGCGATCGAGGTGATCGTCGACGGCAACTTCGTCGGCGTCGCGCAGTACGGTTTCCCGCGCGCTGACGTCGGCGACCAGTACCCGCACATCTCGAACTCCGACAACTCGGGCTGGGCGTTCCAGTTCGATACGCGCCTGCTCTCGAACGCGCGCCACCGCCTGACGGTGCGCACGGTGGATTCGCAGGGCCATCGCACGGAGATCGGCTCGGTCGATTTCTACGTGGCGAACAACAACCCCCAGCCCATCTCCAGGAAAACCCAGGATTTCTAGAGCCTTCGACGCGTTGCAGAACGAAACGGCCCGGCGCAAGCCGGGCCGTTTTGTTTCCGCTTGCGTTCCGGCTACAGAGAGACGACGAGAGGCCTCCGGCGGGCCGGTGTGACCGGCAGCACTGGTCGCCCAAGGCTGAACGCACGCCTCTCGCAGGAAGCGCGGTCCGTGCGTAAACAAGTGCCGCCGGTCACACCGGCCCGCCGGAGGCCTCCCATCGGTCCTCTCCCTGGCCGAAGCGTCAGCGGATCGCGGCGGCGATCTCGCGGGCTTCCGTTTCGATCTTGGTGAGCTTCTCCGCGAACCGTTCGATCTTCTCCGACTCGGCGGTGTAGAAGCGCTGGTAGGGCTCGAAGGCGGAGGTGATGTTGCGGAGCATGCGGTCGATCTCCACGCTCGACTCGCGGTCGAGGGCGTCCTTCAGCTGGCCGCGCATCTCCTCGATGCGGCGGCGGAACTCATCCTTAGCCTTGGTGCGCTTGTAGGGGAGGATGAGGAAGCTGGTGACGAGCAGCATGGTCGCGGCGGTGAGGCCGGTCACGTCGATGGCCGTGCTGCTGACCGCGGTGGTGAGCAGGTAACCGAGGCCGAGTGCGCCGGCGCCGAGGCCGAAGGAGTGGAGGACGGCGCGCATTGCGTTGTCGATGATGCGGCGCGACTCCACGTTCACGTCGTACGACGACAGGCGCTGCTCCGCGTTGACGCGCATGCGGGAGTAGACCTCCTCGCGGTTGTACGCGAACTCGCGTCCGACGCGGCCGATGATCTCGTCGTTCTTCGCATCCGCCTCGGCGCGGCGATGGAACGCGTCGATGGTCCCGTTCCAGAGCTTCATGTTCTCCTTCACGAGCCAGTCGACCGCCTCCTGGATGGTCGTATCGATGTTCCCTTTCCATCCTTGGAACACCTGCCGCTCGAACTCCTCGCGGAACCGCGACGCGTCGCGCAGCATCATCACGTGCTGGATGCGCACGTAGCGGTCGAGGAACTCGAGACCGCGCCGTTCCAGGTCCATCAGCAGGTTGTCGATGCGCACCACGAACTGCTTGAAGTTCGAGACCAGGTCGCCGCGGGCGCGCTCGAGCTGATCGTTGATGGAGTCGATGCGCTGCTTGTCGGCCGCGAGCACTTCGCGGCGCGACTCGATCATCCGGAACTGCTTCTTCGCCAGGCTCAGGATCGTGTCGAGCGGCGCGTTCAGCTTGATGCGCACGCGCTCCTTCTCGGAGAGCACCTGGAAGATGTAGTCCTCGAGATGCTCGAACCGGCTGCGCGTCCACTCGCGCGGCGGCAGGTTGCCGAGCTTCGACTCGAGCGCCAGCTTCGCCGCGACCGGGTAGATCGTCGGATCGAACCCGAAGATCGTGCGCGTGTTCGACAGCAGGTAGTCGATCACCTGCTGCACCTCGGCGTCCGACTTCGTGTCCACCTTGTTCAGGACGAAGACGACTTTCTTGCCCCACTCGCGGATGTACTCGAGGAAGCGCCGCTCCGATTCGGAGAGCGGGCGGTCGATCGACGTGACGAACAGGATCAGGTCCGCGCGCGGGATGAAGTCCTCGGTGATCTCCTGGTGCCGCTGCACGATCGAGTTCGTGCCGGGCGTGTCGACGAGGGTGATGTTGCGCAGGAACTCGATCGGGTAGAACTGCTCGATGACGTAGTCCGAGATTTTCCGCGACGACGGCTCATCCGCGTAGCGGAGGATCGAGATCACGTCATCGACCGGGATCGGCCCTTCCGTTCGCAGCTTTTCGCCGAACAGGGCATTGATGAGCGAAGACTTGCCGGCGTTGAACTCGCCGACGATGACGAGCGTGAAGAGGTCTTCGAGCGTGGCCAGCAGCTCGTCGACCCGGCGGCGTTCGTCGGACTGTTCGCGCTCGAGCGTCTCCCGCAGCTCGACGAGCAGGCGCTGCTCGCGGCGCAGGAGCGCCTGGATGTTCGCGTCGACGACCGTATCGAAAATGCCGGGCATGACTCAGCGCCGCCCTTTTCTGGAATCCTCCACCCGCACTTCTTCCCGGCGCAGACGTACTTTCTCCGAGGCCGGTTTGCGGACCTGCTTTTTCCGGATGTAGAGCTCCTCGCGGAGCATGATCCGCTTCTCGACCACGGTGATCTCTTCCATCACCGGCACGATCAGCGTGTCCCCCTCGCGGCGCGGTTTGGCCGGTTTCTTCAGCCAAGTGTTGCGGGCCACGTGCTCGATCTCGATCTCGTCCTCGAGCGTGGAAGTGTCGATCACTTCCTCGCGTTCGGAAACGATCTTCGACACGCGGACGCTCCCGCGGTCGACCATGCGTTTGGTGACGTGCGCGGTCTCTTCGACGACAGGGATGACCACTTCTTTTTTCTTCATAGAGCTCCGGTGGAGGACAGGCGTCTGCCTGTCCCCCGACCGAGTGCCACTTTACCTCTACTGCCGACCCTGGTCGAAGCCGTAGCGGATCGCGTCTTTGAAGCGGTCCCACGTCCCCTTGTTCCGGGTCTCCCATTTCGACTGCACGTCCGTCTCGACCGTCGACCAGTCGCCGCCGCTGCTGCTGCCGGCGAGGTCGTAACCGTAACGGTAGGCATGCGAGTAGCCGCTGTCGTAGTCCCAGCCGGTGTTCGCAAAGTTCTGTTTGTAGTGCGTGCGGCAGGAGCTGTCGACGGTGTCGAAGCTGCGCTTGTGCGGAGTGGTGCCGATAATTGGCTCCACGCGGACGTCGGTCTTGCGGACCGTGTCCGAGATGTGCTCGGTGCGCTCGTGCGCTTCCTTGCCGACCACGACCTCTTCCACGACACGGGCGCGTTTCTCGACGACGGCCTCTTCCGCCATCTCGCGCATCTCGATCGTCGAGTTCTCGAATGCGTGCATGTCTCCGGGGGCAACTTCGCGGTTCACGGGGCGGCGCTCGACCGTCACCCGCTCTTCATGAAGCCGGATGTCTTCTTCGACGGGCTGTGCGGTGACTTCCTTCGAAACGCGGACGCCGCCGGTCTCGACCGATCGTTTGCCGACCGCGAGCTCTTCCTCGACGACCGGGATGCTGCGTTCTTCATCGCGCGTGCGGCCGATCATCTTCTCGTCCTCGCGCAGAGTGGTGGTTTCTTTCGTGTTCTCGAGGATTTCTTCTTCACGTCGTTGAGCCATGGATCCTCCTTGATTCGATTCAGTTTTGCGCTTGTCGCGCCAAATAACTGATTGCGAATAAGGTGCCGTGATTGGTGCTATTTCATGGTGGGGTTGCACTTACCGTTACGCGGATTTCGGCACCCGCACCATCACGCTTCGCGGCACGCTCACGATCGTGAGCGGCGTTTCCAGCGTGAACAACTCACCATCGATCCCCACCTTCAGGAAAGAGCGCGACGACTGCACGCGCATCTGCCTGGTGCGGAACATCGTGAAGCCCGGGATCTCGCGCACGCGTCCGGCCATGTAGCGCGCCACGATCCGCGCGAGTTGCCAGCGCGAACGGTGCGACAGCCAGTACACCGTAAGCTTCCCCTCGGTCAGCCTCTCGCGCGGCGCTTCCACGCCGAAGCGCTCCAGGTCATACGAGTTGTTCGACACCATGAAGACGTGCGTGCGGATGACGTCCTTCTGCGACTCCGTTTCGACGTTCAGCGTCACGTGCGGATACTTCCGGAGCGTCGTGTAGAGCGCGTAAAGACGGGCCCTCCAGCGCGGGTAGTCGCGACCATGCTCTTCCCGCCGCGCCACCAGCTCCGGGTACAGTCCGAGGGAGACGTTGTTGATGAAGAAGCGATCGTTAATGCGCGCGGCGTCGATCTGGCGCGATGCACCGTTCAGCGCCACGTCCAGCGCTTCGCGCCAGGTCAGCGGGATGTTGAGGTCGCGGGCGAAGTGGTTGTACGTGCCGGCGGGGATGACGGCGAGCACCGCATCGGTCTGGGCGACCGCCTGCACGATGTGATGGACGGTGCCGTCGCCTCCCGCGGCGATGAAGAGCTTCACGCCGCGGGAGATGCGGTCCCGGATCTCTTTCGCGCAGTCCAGCTCCGGCGAAAGCTCCAGCACTTCGACCTCCTCGGCGCGCGCGGCGGCGGTCAAATCGTCCGCACCGGCGCGGTTCCCGGAGTTGCGGTTCAGAAACAGGGTGCCCCGTACTGGCAATTTCGGCCTCATGTATGGCGTTTCAAACCGCCGTCGATGCGAAGAATCGGTCTGCTGCTCGTCCTCCTGCAAATTCTCGCCCTGTCCGCTTTCGCGGCCGGACCCGGTTGCTCGCTCTGCACCGGCCTCACCGGGCATGACGGCAGCGTCGTTCCGTCGCTGGTGCGCCTCACCGAAACGGAGTACCCGGCGTACACCGCGGTCCAGCCGTCGAACGTCGCGGTGGTGATCGAGTACAACGCGGCCACGCTCGACGAAGTGGAGACGCAGACGCGCGCCATCATCGACTGGGCGCGGACGCACGGCCCCTTCGACGCGATCGGCATCAGCGTCCCGAATGCCGACGCCACGCTCGCCGCGTACGCCATCAAGCGCCTCGCCGTCTCGGCGCAGGGGCAGGGGGTGGCGCAGCGCGTCATCGCTCCGCACGATCCCGCTCTCTTCGACCAGGAAGGGGCCAGTGCGTACTTTGACGCCGTCCTTGTCGACGCTCCGCAGGTGGGGGAGGCGTTCGCCTTTCTCGCCGAGCGCGATCCATCCAAGAAGATCTACGCCGTCGTACCGGCCGTCTCCCCGAACCCGCTCTTCGATCTTGCACAGGCCTTCGCCGCCGGTGCGACGCGCGCCTACGCAAGCGGCGCGGTGAGCCCGCAGGCGCTGGCGAGCTTCAATCGCTCCATGACCGGCGACTGGGCCCACGACTCGACCGCGCGCACCGAGGTGCTCGACGCGAAGGGCAACCCGATCGAGATGCCGGTGCTGGCGTTCGTCCGCGGCGAGGACCTCCGCACGCTCTTGGTCGCGCGCGGTGACGCCACAGGGGCGACCATCCTCTCGCTGCCGGCCGACCGTTATACGAAACCGCGCCGCATCGATGCCACCGACATCACGGACGTCGGCCGCCGCGGCACGCAACTGCTCGTCGGCGTCCCTACTGCGAAAGAGCCATACGCGGTGCTGGTCGACTACACCGAGCGCCCCGACCGCAACGCGGTGAAGGAAACGCTCGACATCGCGACCGAGCGCGGAATCACGGTCGAAGAGATCATCCGCAATCACCAGTCCTACGACGCCTTCCAGGAGTCGATCCAGCCGCGCTACATCGCCCGCAACACCACCCGGCTCCGCTTCGACATCGGCGGCGGCGCGGAAGCGCTCGAAGCCTCGATCGTCGGCGACTACTTCGCCGAGCCGAAAGGACGGGCGGACTGGGTCTGGTCCGACTTCTACATCAACGGCGTGAAGTGGAAGTACGGCCGCATCCCCGAGCTGCCGCTCCTGCAGCCGGAGAAAGTCACGCAGCTGCCGCTCGACATTCACCTCTCCAACGAATACCGCTATCAGCTCGTGCGCACGACCGACGTCCTCGGCTTCCGCACCTACGAAGTGCGCTTCGAGCCGCCGCCGAACGCTTCCGCCGAACTGCCGCTCTACCGCGGCACGGTGTGGATCGACACGAAGTCGTGGGCGCGCATCCGCATCGCCATGGTGCAGCTCAACCTCACCGGGGAGATCCTCTCGAACGAGGAGCGCGTCGATTTCGTCGCCTTCTCGCGCGATACGAAAGCGCCGCTCGACGCAAACGCCGTCGCCGGCGCCGATCCGCGCTCGCTCGTCTGGCTGCCGTACGAAGTCGACGCACAGCAGGTGATCTCCGCCGCCGGACGCGCAAGTGTCGTGCAGCGCACCACCACGTTCGACAACTTCCGCCTCGAGCCCGCCGAGTACGAGAACCTGCTCGCCCAGGCGTCGGCCTCCGATGCGCGCATGGTCCGCGAGACCGAGGGCGGTCTGCGTTACCTGGAGAAGCGCGACGGCATTCGCGTCGTCAAGGAAGGCTACGACACCTCTCAGATCTTCGCCCTCGGCGGGATCCATCACGACGGAGGCCTCGAGTACCCGGTCGTCCCGCTCGGCGGCGTCGACTACTTCAACTTCGACCTCCTCGGTAAAGGCATCCAGACGAACGTCTTCTTCGCCGGCGTCGTCCTGGCCGTGAATGCGACGCATCCCAACGTCGGCGGCACGCGCACGAACGTCGGCGTCGACTTCTTCGGCATCGCCCTCCCCACCGAGAACCAGCTCTTCCGCGGAGGCCTCGAGCGTCCGGAGGAGAGCGTCAAGTCGCTGCCCCTCGGCATGTACGTGCGCGCGGGCCACCCGTTCGCGCAGTTCGGCAAGATCGACGTCTCATTTGGCGTCTCGCACCAGACTTACCAGCGCGCCGAGACCACCGGCTCCGGCTTTTCCGTCCCGAGCGACACGTTCACGCTCACCCCGGGCATCGAAGTCCGCTACGCCCGCCGCGGCTGGTCCTTCGGGGCGTCGTACGACTACAACCGCCGCACAGAGTGGGCGCCGTGGGGGAATCTCGCGGAGTACGAGCCCGACCAGCAGAGCTTCTCCCGTTTCGGTGCCTCGCTCGGCAAGAGCTTCTACCTCCCGAAGTTCCAGCGCATCGGCGTCGACCTGAACTACCTCGACGGCCAGAACCTCGACCGCTTCTCGAAGTACGAGCTCGGCTTCTTCGGCTCCCAGCGCGTGCACGGCGTGCAGTCCGGCTCCATCCGTGCCGAGAAGATGATCATCGGCCACCTCTCCTACGGCTTCGTCTTCTCCCAGCAGTTCCGCATCGAAGCCTTCTACGACCACGCCCTCCTCGACGACGCGACGGCAGGCTGGCGCCGCGAGCCGGTCCAGGGCCTCGGCATCGCCGGCCAGACCATCGGCCCCTACGGCACCCTGGTCCGCCTCGACATCGGCAAGACCATCGGCCGGAACGCGCAGGACGGGTTCGTGGCCAATGTGGTGTTTTTGAAGTTGTTCTGAGGGACTGGCCGTAAAATCCTTTTGATGGAACGCAAACTCGATCCGACCCCGGAAGAATGGGAGCGGGTATGGGTGGAGGAAGCTGCTCGGCGGTACCAGCAGCTCAAAGCCGGCACGGCGAGGTCCATCGCCTCGGATGTGAAAAATTCGCCGAGCGCCACGTTTTCGCCGGTGGCATGGCCCCTCATCCGCCCTTCGGGCACCTTCTCCCCGCTCGACGCGGCGAGAAGGGCTACTAATTACCCGTCTCGCAAGACCGAAAGTTAGTAGCCCCTCTCCCCGCGTCGAGCGGGGAGAGGGTGGCCAACGGCCGGGTGAGGGGGCCATGCCACCGGCAAGACGCGCGCCTTTCGCCGGCAAACCACGCATGAGCGTCACTTCAGCTCCATCCCCATCCCTCCCTTATAATCCGCCGCCTTATGTCGACCACGGTACGCATCAAGGATCTCCCGCAGCATGTCGGGGAGAGAGTGACGATCAACGGCTGGCTGTACAACAAACGCACCTCCGGTAAGCTGCAGTTCCCGATCATTCGCGACGGCAGCGGGTACCTGCAGTGCGTCGTCTCGAAGAAGGAAGTCAGTGAGGAGTCGTGGAACGACTCCGACCGCGCGGGGCAGGAAGCGAGCGTGAGCGTCACCGGGAACGTCGTGGCCGAGGGACGCGCGCCGGGCGGCGTCGAGATGCATGTGCAGGAGCTGAAGCTTCTCGGCGAGTCGGAGGCGTATCCGATCTCCCCGAAAGAGCACGGCACCGATTTTCTGATGAACCACCGCCACCTCTGGCTGCGGTCGACCAAGCAGCACGCGGTCCTGCGCGTGCGCAATGAAGTGGAAAAGGCGATTCGCGACTTCTTCTACGACCGCGACTTCGTCCTGATCGACTCGCCGATCCTCACCGCCAACGCCGCGGAAGGGACGTCCACGCTCTTCGAGACCGACTACTTTGGCGAGAAGGCGTACCTCTCCCAGTCCGGCCAGCTCTACCTCGAGCCGGCGGCCGCGGCGTTCGGGAAGGTCTACTGCTTCGGCCCGACCTTCCGCGCCGAAAAGTCGAAGACGCGCCGCCACCTGATGGAGTTCTGGATGGTCGAGCCCGAGGTGGCGTTCCTCGAGTTCGACGGCCTGCAGGAGCTCGCGGAGGAGTTCGTCGAATACATCGTCGGACGCTGCCTCGACCGCTGCAAGGAAGAGCTGAAGACGCTCGAGCGAGACGTCACGAAGCTCGAGAAAGTGCAGCGCCCGTTCCCCCGCATCTCGTACCGGGAAGCGATCGAGCTGCTGGCGTCGAAAGGGATGCCCGCGAACTTCGGGGACGACATCGGCGGGGACGAGGAGACGGTCATCGCCAACTCCTTCGACCGGCCGGTGATCATCACCCGCTACCCGGCCGCCATCAAGGCGTTTTACATGAAGCCCGACCCGAACGACCCGGAGGTCGCGCTGGCGATGGACATGATCGCCCCCGAGGGCTACGGCGAGATCATCGGCGGCTCGCAGCGCATCGACGACCACGATCTGCTCGTGCAGCGCATCCAGGAGCACGGTCTCCCGCTCGAAGCGTTCCAGTGGTACCTGGACGTCCGCAAGTACGGCTCGTTCCCACACTCGGGCTTCGGCATGGGCATCGAACGCGTCGTGGCCTGGGTGACCGGCGTCCCGCATCTGCGAGAGACCATTCCCTACCCGCGCATGCTGAACCGCATCTACCCGTAGGCGCAGCGCGGGATTGAGGATTGTGGATTGTGGATTGAGAATGAACCGATGAGTGACGTAGCGCAGCCGGAGCCCTCCTCAATCCCCAATCCTCAATCCTCAATCCTGCGCGTCATCCCCCTCGGCGGCCTCGGCGAGATCGGGATGAATCTCATGATTTACGAATGCGGCGACGAGGCGATCCTCGTTGACTGCGGGATGATGTTCCCCGACGCCGCCACCCTCGGCGTCGATGTCATCGTCCCCGACATGACGTACATCTTCGACAACGCCTCGAAGATCAAGGCACTCTTACTGACGCATGGCCACGAAGACCACATCGGCGCCGTGCCCTTCCTCGTCGAGCGCCTGCCGCTGCCTGTCTACGGCATGCCGCTGGCCCTCGGCTTCGTGGCCGACAAGCTCGAGGAGTTCGGGATCCAGGACATCGAGCTGCGCGCGATCATGCCCCGCGACGTCGTGGAGCTCGGCTCGTTCCGCGTAGAAGCTATCCGCGTCACCCACTCCATCGTCGACGCGATCGGCTACGCGATCAGGACGCCCGCCGGCACGATCATCCACACCGGCGATTTCAAGATCGATCACACGCCGATCGACGCGAAACCGACCGACCTTGCCCGCTTCGCGCATTACGGCGAGGAAGGGGTGACGCTTCTCGTCAGCGATTCCACCAACGCCCTCGTGCCCGGCCACGGCCCCTCGGAGAAGACCGTCGGGACCGGTCTCGATCGCGTCTTCGCGAACGTCAAGGGGCGGATCATCGTGACGACGTTCGCGTCGCACATCCATCGCGTGCAGCAGGTCATCGACCTCGCGCGCAAGCACCGCCGCAAGGTGCTGCTCATCGGACGCTCGCTCGTCGACAACACCGAGACCGCGGAGCGCCTCGGCTACATGCGCTTCCCGCGCGAGGCGCGCGCCAGCTCGGCGGACCTCCATCCGAGCGATCTGGTGATCATGACCACCGGCACGCAGGGGGAGCCTTCCTCAGCGCTGTCCCGCATCGCCATCGGCGAGCACAAGCAGGTGTCGATCGAGAAAGGCGACGTGGTCGTGATCTCGGCCCGTACCATCCCGGGCAACGAGCGGGCGGTGTCCCACGTCATCGACAACCTCTATCGCCGCGGTGCGGAGGTCGTGCATCACGAGCAGGCCGACATCCATGTGTCGGGACATGCCTGTCAGGAAGAGCTGAAGCTGATGATCAACATCACCAGGCCGAAGGTCTTCATCCCGATGCACGGCACGCTGCGGCACCTGATCCACCACGCGCGGCTGGCGCAGGAAGCAGGCGTGCAGCACGGCGTCGTGATCACGAACGGACAGGTCGCGGAGATCGACGGCAGCACGGTGAACGTGCTCGAGGAGCGCGTGCCGCAGGGGAAAGTGTTCATCGACTCCGAGGCGGAGGAAGTGCCGGACGTGGTCGTGCGGGACCGGCAGCACCTCGCGGAAGACGGCTTCGTGATCGTGGTCGTGGCGGTGGACAGCAACGCGCGGCTGATCCGCGATCCGGAGATCATCACGCGCGGCCTGGTACACGTCGACGCGAGCCAGGACATCCTCGCCGAGGTGCGCCAGATGCTCGTTGGCATGTTTGACGAAAGTCCCACCGACGAGCTGCGCGATTCCGACCTGCTGCAGGAAAAAATCCGCGCGCTGCTCAAACGATACTTCCGGAAGACCATGGGACGGCGTCCGATGATCCTGCCGGTGATCTGGGAGATGTAGGGGTCCTCAATCCAACATGACAATTCTCGAAGCGATCGTCCTCGGCCTCGTCCAGGGCCTCACAGAGTTCATCCCTATCTCGTCGACCGGCCATCTGAAGATCGTCCCCGAGCTTCTCGGCTGGGGCGATCCCGGGGCCGCGATCTCGGCGGTCATTCAGTTCGGGACGATCCTCGCGGTCATCATTTACTTCTTCAAAGACATCATCCGGCTGATCGTCGGGTTCGTGCGCGGCCTCGTCGCGCGGAAGCCGTTCGGCGATCCCGATTCGCGTGAGGCGTGGTACGTCATCTTCGCGACCATCCCCATCGTGGTGATGGGCGTGCTGCTCAAGGATCAGATCGAAGGCGTGTTCCGCAGCACGTGGGTGGTCACGTTCCAGCTCATCTTCATCGCGGTGCTGATGCAGGTGGCCGAGGCGTATGCGAAACGGAAAGGCTTCCGTGCGGTCGAAGACTTCAACGCGAAAGACGCCTGGATCATCGGCGCCGGACAGTGCATCGCGCTCATCCCCGGCTCCTCGCGCAGCGGCTCGACGCTCATGACCGCCCTCTTCCGCCGCGTCCCGCACGACTACGCCGCGCGCTTCTCGTTCGTGATGAGCATCCCGGCCATCACCGCCGCCGGCGTGTTCCAGATGTTCGACGCGAAAGACGAGCTGGCGGCGATCGGCACGACGCCGATCATGGTCGGGATCGTGGTCGCGTTCATCTCCGGGTGGGCATCGATCTTCTTCCTGCTGCGCTACCTCCGCACCCACACCACGCACGTGTTCATCTACTATCGGTACGTGCTCGGCGCGGTGCTGGCCGTCATGCTGCTCACCGGATACGCGAAATGATCCGCACTCTGCTCGCCGTCGCGCTGCTGGCATCATGTACGTCGATGGATACCCCGAAGACCGACGCGCGCTACCTCGCCCTCGGCGATTCCTACACGATCGGCGAAAGCGTGGCACCGGCCGACCGCTTCCCGCACCAGCTCGCGCGTGAGCTCGGGCTTTCCGAGCCTCAGATCATCGCCAAGACCGGCTGGACCACCGACGAGCTGAACGCCGCCATCGACGCCGCAAACCCGCAGGGCCCGTTCGACCTGGTGACGCTCCTCATCGGAGTCAACAACCAGTACCGCGGCCGCGACGCCGAACAATACCGCGCCGAATTCGCCGCGTTGCTCCGGCGCGCCATCACCTTCGCCGGCGGCGACGCGAAGAACGTGGTGGTGGTCTCGATCCCCGACTGGGGCGTCACCCCCTTCGCCGAAGGCCGCGACCGCGCCGACATCGCGACGCAGATCGACCGCTACAACGCCATCAACCGCGAAGAGACCGTTCGCGCAGGAGCGCGCTACGTCGACATCACCCCCGTATCGCGCGGCAGCGATCCCGCGCTGGTCGCGGACGACAAGCTGCACCCCTCGGCCAAGCAGTACACGGAGTGGATGAAGCTGATCCTGCCCGAGGCGCGGGCCGCGGCGAAGTAGTTTGGAGTGCGGTGACCGCAGTCACCGCTTTGACTGGGTGCCTGCGACGCCGAACGCACAAGGCGGCAGCTGCGGCTGCCGAAGGAAAAGCGGTGACTGCGGTCACCGCACTCCAAATTAGTTCTTCCGAATTCTCAGCGAGAACTGCGGATCATCCGCATACCGCTTCGCCAGCTCGTTGATCTGGAACCTCCGCCGCGCGTCATCGAACGGCAGGTCCGTGTCGATCAGCCCCAGGTCGTACGCCAGCCGGTCGGAGTTGGCGGGCAGCAGGGTGGCCAGGCTGAAGGGCACCTTCTCCGGCGTGATGTGGTTCACGTGGGAGACGAGGTTGGTGGTGCAGGTGTTCGTGGCGGTGTTGTAGAACTCCGGCTCGCGGGCCAGCTTGTTGGCGCGCTCGAGCATCGAGACGAACATCCGGCGCATCTTTTCGCGCGTGGTGCGGACGGGGTAGAGGTAGACGGTGTCGTTGCGGTAGTTCGTGCGCAGCTTCACGAGATCGCGCTCGTCGCCGATTACGTACATCACCTCGTATTGGCGCATCAGCCCTTTGAGGACGGAGAAACTCTCGCCTTTCTCCTTCCGGATCTCGACCGAGATGGCCACGTAGTCCTTCCCGCCGAAGCCGAAGCTGACGAACGTGTGTGCGGCGCCTCCCTTGCCAAAGGGCTCGACCACGAACCAGGCGGACTCCAGCCTGTTCAGGTCGAAGGTCTTGTCGTAATACGCGGGTGTGTAGTCCGAGGTGGTGCGGTAGGTGAAGTTGCGGATGTTCCGGATCGTGGCGAGGTTTCCGCGGATCTCCGCGACCGGCAGGACCTGCTGATCGGCGGACCAGTCGCGCTGCGTCGACGGCTGCACGACCACGCACATCGCCGCGCGCAGGAGCACGAGCGCGGCGGCGACCGCCAGCAGCCAGCGCGCCGCGCGGGACATCAGTCGCTCAGCACCTGCACTTCAGGGATGTTCCGGTATTTCTCGGCGAAATCGAGGCCGTAGCCGATCACGAACTGCGGCTCGATCGGGAAGCCGACGAAGTCGGGGGTGAACGGCACCTTGCGCGCCTTCGGCTTGTCGAGGAACGCGGCCGTCTTCACCTTCGCCGCGCCGCGGCTCTCGATGTAGCTGTTCACCTCGCGGATCGAGAGGCCGCTGTCGATGATGTCCTCGACGATCAGCACCGACTTGCCGCGCATGTCGAGCTGCGGCTCCTTGAGGATCGTCACCACGCCGGACGAGTACTTCTGGTTGCCGTAGCTCGAGATCTGGATGAAATCGAGCGAGACGTCCATGGTCATCTGCCGGACCAGGTCCGCGCAGAAGAACATTGCGCCCTTGAGGACGCAGAGGGCGATGAGCTCCGTGCCGGCGAACTCGGCGGTGATCTCCTTCGCCATCTCTGCTACGCGTCGATCGATCTGTTCGCGACTGAATAACGTCGTCTGTGCCATTCGTGTCAGAATCATAGCATTCGGATTTTGCGATGACGGTCATCGAAGCAGGCGCACTCCAGAGCCGCTGTGCTCGCGTCTCCGATCGCTTCAAGGCGACGTGGACCGCGCATCAGTTCGCGTCGGGCGTCTTCGCCTCGTTCCTCTCCGAGCCGCTGCCGTACGAGATCGACTTCGCCGCCATCTACACCGGCATCAAGAACGCCACGCGTGCGCTCAACGGCACCTATCCGATGGAAGCGGCCGCGTACCTCGACAGCATCGAGGAGCAGCTCGACACCGCCGCGAAGCAGATCCTGGCGGCCGAGACGCGCATCAGCCCGTCGCTGCTGCGGCGTTTCTTCGACCGGCTCAAGCATCCCGATGCCTCGCTCCTCGACTGCCTGCTGCGCTTCTACTTCTACGCCGATGCCGTGGAAGGCGATCATCGCGACAAGGTCGACCTGCTCTTCACGCGCCTCAGCGAAGACTTCCACGCCGGGCGCGGCGAGTACGTGATCCGCGAGGCGCTGCCGCTGCGGCAGCGGATCATCGAGCTGGTGTCGCTGCTCCGCGTGGCACCGGCGCCGCGCGACGAGGTGGGCCGTCTCATTCGCGCGCTCCGCTCGATCCGCGACGAGATCGAGTCGGCCGCGAAGTTCGACGAGCTGGCGGAGCGCAATCTCCTCAAGGACGCGCGCACGTTCAAGCATCGCGTCGGCGATCTCTACTTCGATCCCGACGTGCTGCTGGCCATCGTCGAGCTGAACGTCGCCGCCAAGAACCGCTTCCTCCGCCTGTACGGCGGCGAGGAGCAGCGCCTGGTCGAGGACACCGGCAAGCTGATGAAGCACGGCTCCGCGATCGCGCGCAACTTCGGCGGCACGAACCCGGCGCTGGTCGAGGAGATCGCGCGCTTCCGCCTCCTGCGCGACCAGTTCGACTCGCTGCGCGCGCAGTCGAACGTGAAGCACGAGGTGGTGACGCGGCTGAAGGCGAGCATGAACTCGATCCTGGCGCAGCTGGATCAGGGGCTCGATCCGGAGATCGAGAGCACCGAGGACCTGCCGCCGGCGTTTTTCGACCAGGCCGCGCACATCGGCAGCATGACCGCGCGTTTCGGCCGCGGCGAGCCGCTGCTCGAGTTCGTGCTGCGCATCGACGCCGCGATCGAAAGCGCCGATCCCGCGCTCGCCCCGGAAGAAGTCGTGCAGCTTCCCGGCGCGCGCGAGCTCCGGCTGGAGCCGTGGGAAGCGGCCGCGTATCAGAAGCTCGTCGAACGCCGCGAGCCGGAAGCGGAGGAGGACAACGAGGAGCTGTGGCTGCTGTACCTGCGCGGCGCCGCGCTACGGATGAAGATCGACGAAGAGGCGACCATCCTCTCGACCGCCATCTCCACCGGCGTCCGTCCCGACGCCGACCTGCTGAACCGCTCGAAGAAGAGCCTCGACTGGGCCAAGGAGCTCGACGAGACCTTCGGCGACCTGCTGCAGGAAGCGGTGTACTACTCCAACCGGAAGATCCACCGGCAGTTGTATCGCTCGCGCTTCCGGCTCCTGCGCGGCTTCTCGGGCCTGTGGCTGATTTACGATCAAGTGTCGGGATGACACTAGAATCGCGCCGTGAAGATTTACCGCTTCCTCCACCACGGCCGCATCGCTGAATCCTCCTCGCTCCCCGACGGCGCCACGCTCCTTCCTCCCTCCACTCCGACGAAGATCGTCTGCATCGGCCGCAACTATGCCGATCATGCGAAGGAGCTCGGCAACGAGGCGCCGAGCGAGCCGCTGCTGTTTCTCAAGCCGCCGAGCGCCTTGCTCGCGCCGGGCGGCACGATCGTCCGGCCGGCGCAGTCGCAGCTCGTGCATCATGAAGGGGAGCTGGCCATCGTGGTGGGCCGCGAGGCGAAGAACGTCCGCCGCGAAGACTGGCGCGACTACGTCCTCGGTTTCACCTGCGCGAACGACGTCAGCGCCCGCGACCTGCAGCGCAAGGACGTGCAGTTCACGCGCGGCAAGGGCTTCGACACGTTCTGCCCTATCGGGCCTCACATCGAGACCGACCTCGATCCCTCCGATCTCCGCGTGGTGACTCGCGTGAACGGCCAGGTGAAGCAGGACGGCCGCACGTCCCAGATGATCTTCCCCTGCGACGTGCTCTTCGCCTACGTCAGCGAGCACATGACCCTCATGCCGGGCGACGTGATCCTCACCGGCACCCCCGCGGGGGTCGGCTCGCTGGAGGCCGGCGACACGGTGGAAGTGGAGATCGAAGGGATCGGTACCCTCTCGAATGCAGTGGCGTGACGAGCTGACGCGCCGCTTCCCGAAGCTGACGAAGCTTGGTCCCGACTGCTACGTCGTCGGCGGCGCGATCCGCGACCTGCTCCTCGGCCGGGAACCGGCCGACGTCGACGTGGCCTGTCTCGATCCGCTGGCCGCCGCAAAAAAAATTCGCGACCGCGTCATCCGCCTCGGCGACGAGGAACATCTCAGCGCCTACCGCGTGGTCGATCGCGACCACGTCTACGACTTCGCCGAGCTGCTCGACCACGATCTCGACGCCGATCTCGCCCGCCGCGATTTCACCGTCAACGCGATGGCCATCGCCCTCGCCGACGACGCGCTCATCGATCCGCACGGTGGCCGCCGCGACGTCGGGCTGCGCCTCGTGCGGATGGTCCGCGCCTCCAACTTCGACGACGACCCGCTACGCACGCTGAAAGGCGTGCGCATGGCAGTGAAGTACGGCTTCGAGATTCAGGAGGAAACGCTCGAGGCCATCCGCTCCCGCGCTCCCCGCATCCGCGACGTGGCCACCGAGCGCGTCACGTACGAGCTCTCCGTGATCCTCTCCTCCGGCGCCTTCCGCCGCGCCGTCGAGCTTCTCGACCGCACCGGCCTCGCCGAAGCGCTCGGCCTGAAAGTCGTCGAGGCGCAGACCGACGACCTCTCTCTCTCCGCCTCGTACGCCCTCCTGGTCGACGACCCGCGCGCGTACGGCGAGCAATGGCGCTGGAGCGAAGCCCTCATCCGGGAAGTGCTCACCCTGCAGCGCCTCCTGAAGCACCACGACCGCCTCGCCCTCTACGACGCCGGCGAAACGATCGCCCGCCAACTCCCGCCCCTCCTCGGCGAGGAGCCACTCGACTGGCCGGATTTTGCAATCAAGGCGCTGCTGACCGGGGAGGAGATTGCGTCGCTCACCGGCATCGCGCCCGGAAAAGAGCTGGGCGAGCTGAAACGCAGGCTGGTGGAAGCGCAGGTGAGGGGGGAGGTGAGCACGCGCGAGGACGCAGTCGAGTTCCTCAGGGCCTAGTTTGGAGTGCGGTGACCGCAGTCACCGCTTTTACTGTGTGCTTCGCAGCGACAGCGATGCCGTAAGAGAAAAAGCGGTGACTGCGGTCACCGCACTCCAAATCACTGCGTCAACGTCACGTCCACTTCCCCCGCCGTCACGTGCACGTTCACGTGCGACTTGCCGGAGGCGTTCTTGAACTTCGTCGCGCCGGGGAAGAGTCCTTCGCGGGTCACGAGCTCGGTGCCGAGGTTGGTGCGCACTTCGCCGACGCGGCAGGAGGCGCTCAGCTCGCGTACGGACGCGCGCGGGATGCGCAGGTCGATCTCGCCGGCGCGCATGTCGATGTCGATGTCGCCGAAGTTGCCGGCCATGTCCACTTCGCCGGCGGTGGTCTCGAACTCCACGCTCACGCCGGCCGGGAGGTCGAGGCGCAAGTCGAGTCCGCTGAACTTCTGTGCACGCCAGGACTGCGCGTTCGGGCCGAACTTCCGCCGCACCACCGCGTCGGCGCCATTGATGTAGAACTCCACCGTGGTGTCGTTCACCACCTTCTGCGCCCAGGCGCGCTCCTTCGGGCCGTCGAAGTCGCGCGACACGATCGCCGAGAGCGCCAGCTGCGACGCGTTGCCGTTGCGGATCGTGAAGCTGCCGGCCGGGATGTCGATCAGGATGCGCTTCACCGAGCCGCGGTTCACGATCCGTTGAAAGGAATGTTCGACGTCGGCTGCCGTGGCGGCTGTCGCGAGGAGGAGTGAAGCCCCGAGGATGAGTTTGCGCATACTCTATTTACGTGCCGCGGCCTCCGCGGGTTGCGTCCAGGCTGCCCAGCGCTCCGCCAGCACCTCGCCGCTGCCGCTTCCCGACGAGCGGTTGCACGTACTTTCTGCGGTCGGCGGCGCCGGGATGGGTCGCGGTCAGCACCTTCATCTCCGACTCACCTTCCAGCTCGCGTGTAGCCGAAGACGCGCTCCGAGCCGATGTTGCCCGCCACGGCCTCGCCGGTGTTGATCCCGATGCCGATCCGGAGCGACGCTTTTCCCTCCGCTTCCCACCGCTCGCGCAGGCGCGCGGTCTCTTCGATCATCTCCACCGCGCAGGCGACGGCGTGCCGCGCATGGTCGGGGTCGGCAGCCGGCGCGTTCCAGAATCCCATCACCGCGTCGCCGATGAACTTGTCGAGCGTCCCGCCGTGCTTCAGCAGGATATCGACCATGCGTGTCAGATATTCGTTCAGCATTTCCACGACTTCTTCCGGCTCCGAAGCCTCGGAGATCGACGTGAAGCCGCGGATGTCGGAAAAGAGGATGGTCAGGTCGCGCCGCTCGCCGCCGAGGCGCACTTTTTCGGGGTGATCGAGGATGTGGTCGAGGATCTGGGGCGACACGTAGCGGCCGAACGTCATCTTCAGGAGCGCGGTCTGCTGCTGCTCCCGGACGAAGTTGAAGACGGTGATCACGACGTACGTCAGCGCGAGCGCCACCGCGGCCGTGAAGGCGGGGACGTGATACCCGGCCGCGAGCGCGGCGTAGCCTGCCGCGATCACCGCGGCGATCGTGAGCGAGGCGGCGATTCCGGAGACGAGCTGCGAGCGCGTGCGGTCGACGGCGAAGCCGAACGCCGTGCCGAGGAGCACGATCAGCGGGAACATCAGCGCGCGCGGCGCGGGGCGGGTGACGTCGCGGTTGATCAGGTTGTCGATGACGTTCGCGTGCAGCTCGACACCGGGAGCGATCGTCGAGAGCGGGTTTGCGCGAAGATCGACCAGGCCGGCGGCGACGTAGCCGATCAGGACGATCTTTCCGCGGAACTGTTTCGCAAAAGCCTCGGCGGTTGCAGGGTCGAGGGAGCCTTCCTCGCGTTGCAATGCGGCCAGGACGACCTTGTCGAGACGGACATTCGCGTAACTGAGGTCCTGCGGCTTCTCTTTCGCGCCGTTCCAGCGGACGAGCAGTTCGCCGCCGGCGTTGATCGCAGGGTCGAAATGCCGCGCCGTAACGAGCGCCAAGCTGTTTTTCAGGGGGTACGTGTGCACCGTAGCCAGATCGCGCGCGAGATGGATCGAGCCCGTCCCTGCTGGGCGAAACATCGGATGCGGCTTGCCGGCGAGAATCACCGGCGCACCTTCGAGCGCGGTCGCAAAGGCGCGGTCGCCTTCAGGTGAGGCGGGGTTCTCTTCGGTAAAGAGGACGTCGAAAGCGATGACCTTCGCACCAGCGCGTTCCAACTCGTCGACGACCAGCGCCCAGGCCTCGCGCGGGTAAGGAGGTCGGCCATACAACTCGTCGAGGTTGGCGATGCTCGCGTCATCCACGGGAACCAGCACGATGCGCGGATCGGCGGGTCGCGACTCCGCGAGCTGGCGGGAGTAGATGTCGAAGAGCCACCACTCCGCTCCGAGGAGGGAAGGGGAGGCGAGGTAGAGAGCGGCGACGAGCGCCGCGCAGAGGGCACCGATCTTCATGGGCTGAGAAAAACGAAGGGCCGGCTTACGCCGGCCCTTCAGTACGACTCCCCAAAATGAATCCGGTGATGATGCTTATTTCTTCTTCGACGACTTCTTGCTGCTGCCGCCGCTGGACTTCTTCGCGGAAGACTTGCTGGCGCTCTTCTTCGATGCCATTAGTGCTCACCACCTTTCATGCCGTACGGGACCTCCCGGTCGCGCTTCTGGGCATAACGCGCCGGATCGCTCCGGCTGACTTGATTACGTTTTGCGTGGGGAAGGAAGCGGGGGAGATCGTGGAGAGACGGGTGATGACGACCTGCGACTTGACTGATTCAACGATCCAGTTGGCGATCATCATCATTACTGTTTGAAAAATAGGATCATTAATCAATATTGTCAAGGGATTGTTTATCAAAATCGTAATTTTCACCCAACGTTCCACGATGTTCCACGGTCTCGGGCCTCTTCGTACGCTTTCCGAGTCTCTTCCGCGCACCGCTTCCAGGTGAATTCGCGCGCGCGCTCGAGTCCCTTCGCGCCGAGTTGTGCGCGCAGCGCCGCGTCATCCGCGATGCGCCGCATCGCTTCGGCCAGCGCATCGGCGTCGCGCGCGTCGACATGCATCGCCGCATCGCCCGTCAGCTCCACCAGCGCCGGCGCGCGCGAGGTGATGACCGCGGTGCCGTGCGCCATCGCTTCCGCGGCGGGCAGTCCGAACCCTTCTTCGTCGCTCGGCATCACCAGCGCGAGCGCGTTCGAGTACAGCTCCGACAGTTCGTCGTCGCTGACGAAGCCGCGGCCGCCGTACTTTTTGAAGGACGCTCCGGCGAGGACGACACTCACGTTCGCACGCTTCGCCGCTTCGACGAGCGTGCCCACGTTCTTGTGCGGCTTGTCGTTGCCGACGTAGAGGAAGTAGTCACCCCCCGATCCGCGTCGCGCCATCTCCACTCCGTTCGGCGTCACCCGCACGTCGGTCGCTCCCAGCTCCCGTTCGAGTTGCACCCTCACCGCGTTCGACACGGTGAGCACGCACCGTGCCTTGTGCACCGCGCGCTTCAGCATCACGCGCGCGTAGAGCTTCGCGAACGGATTCCGCACCGGCTGGTGCAGGTGAATGAGGTCGTGGATCGTCACCACCACCGGCACGTGCGTGAACGGGACGACGTAGTGCGGCGCGTGAAAGACATCCAGCCGCGCGCGGTCGGCCGCGCGCCCGACCGCGAACAGCTCGCGGATCGAGTAGTGCGGAGCGTCCACCACGCGGTGCTCCACGCCCGCCGGCAGTTGCGCTCCTGCCGGCGCGAAGGCGACGTACTCGTCGCCCCCGTTCAACTCCACGTTCAGCTCGACAAGGCCGCGCAGCAGCCCGCGGATATAGGTGCCGATCCCGAAGTCGCGCAGCTTCCGGGCGTCGATCCCTACGCGCACGCCGCCTCCCGCAGCAACGCGTTCATCGCCCGCGCTCCCCGCTCCCACGACCACAGCTTCGCCCGCTCCGGACCGCGCGCGCGCAGGCCGGCGCGCAGCGAGGCATCGCCGAGCAGGCGCAGAAGGGAGGCGTGCAATCCACGCACATCTCCCGGCTCGACGAGCAGCGCCACCCCTTCTGCAAACTCCTGGATCGCGCCGGTGCGTGTGGCGATGACCGGCGCGCCGCACGCCAGCGCTTCGAGCGGAGGGATGCCGAATCCTTCGTAGCGCGACGGATAAACGAACGCGCGCGCGCCGCGATACAGCTCGCGCAGCCGCTCGCGCGTCACGTAGCCGGTCAGGTCGATGCCCTGCTCCTGAGGCACGCGCGTCTTCCATCCCGGATCGCCGCAGAGCACGAGCCGCGGCCGCGGAGCCGGCAACGAGCGCCACGCCTCGAGCAGGTCGTCGATCCCTTTACGCGGCTCGAGCGTGCCGGCGAAAAGGAGGTAGTCGCCTTCCTCGCCGCCGGGGGAGAAGAATTCGTCCACCCCGTTCGGCACGATCTCGAGCTTCGACGCCGCGATCCCGAACCCGCGCATCGCCTCGTCCGCCACCGCGCGCGAAACGCACGCCACCCGCACCGCCTGCTCCAGCGAGCGCCCGATGAAGAGGTTGAATGACAGGATCGTCTTCAGCCGATGCCGCCCCGGCATGGTGATGGACGTCAGGTCGTGCAGCGTCGCCACCGCCGGCACCCGCGACGCCAGCGGCAAGGTCCCATGCGGCCCCCACAACACGTCGGCGTCCATCCTGGCGAGCGTCGTCTGCTGCCACCACACCCCGAGCGGCGAGCGGTCCATACGAAACTCACACTGCTCGATGCCGCTACGATCCGAGATCTCCGCATGCGACGCGATCAGCGGCGGCCACTCCAGCCGCCGCGCGATCTCCGCCGTATGCACCCCGATCCCGGTCCTGTTGCCGACCAGAGCCCGCCCATCGATGAGTACTCGCAATGCTCGGTATGGTCGCACGCGGACGAGGAAACGACGAGGGCCTCCGGTCGTTCCCTCTATCCCGACGCGGCGACCCGCCGCAGCACTTCGAGCGTCTTGTCCCCCGCCACCGCCCACGAGAACCTGGCCGCCTGCTCGCGGCCTCGCGCCGACAGCCACTCGCGCAGCGCGGCGTCGCTGGCCACGCGCGTGAGCTGCTCCGTCAGCATGCGCACATCGCGCGGCGGAAAGTAGAGCGCCGCATCGCCGCCGATCTCCGGCAGCGACGACGAATGGGCCGCGATCGATGGCACTCCGCGCGACATCGCTTCCAGCAGAGGGAAGCCGAAGCCCTCGTAGATCGAAGGGAAGACGAACACCTCTGCGCGCTCGTACACCGTCGCGAGCTGTTCCGCCTTCAGGTAATCGAGATGCAGGATCCCGCGGCCGCACAGGCGTGGCAGCAGCGACTCCGACTTCCAGCCGACCTTCCCCACCACCACCAGCGAGCCGTCGTAGGCGCCCGAATCGCGCAGGCGCTCGTACGCGGTGAGCAGCGTCTCCAGGTCCTTGCGCGGCTCGATGGTGGAGACGAAGAGGATGTAGCGCGCGGGCAGACCCTCCATCGGCGCCGGAGTGGCGGTGACGCCGAGGCCCGAGTGGATGGCGTAGGCGCGTGAGGGATCGACGTCGTAGTAGCGGAGGAGGTCGCGGCGCGTCGACTCGGAGACGCAGACGATCGCGTCGGCCGTCGCAATCTCGCGCGCCATCTGCGCCTCCAGGTTCGCCAGCGTCTCCTTCTGCAGCAGCTCCGGGAAGCGCTTGTACGTCAGGTCGTGGATCGTGATCACCCGCCGGCGAGCCACCGCCGAGTGCAGCCGCGGCAGGAAGTAGTTCGCCGCGAAGAAGACATCGCACGCCGCCAGTTCCAGCCAGGCCACGTACGCCGCGGCGGTCAGCGGCCGGTCGAGGCGCCCCAGCGGCTGCCCGCGCAGGTCGAACGTGCAGAGCTTCGCGTTTGCCGGGATCTCGGCGTGCAGCTTCGGCCCGAGATCGGTGATGCGGGCATCGCCGAAGAGGTACAGCTCCACGTCCTCATGCTTCGCCAGCTCGTGCAGTAGATAGTAGAGATACCAGCCGACGCCGGTCAGCGGCTCGTAGAACGGCCGGATGTCAACGCCGATGCGCAACGGACGCTCGCGATTGGCGGCGTGATTCCACATCCGCGACAAACGTCCCGCGAACGCGTGACGTAGAGTGTGGTAAATGGAACCAATGGTCGGCAGGAGCGACATCGGCGCGCGATTGTAATGCGGACGCTCATCATCATCGTCCTGGTGCTGGTCGTCGCCATCGGCGGCGCCGTCCTCTATCTGGCCGTGACCACGCCGAAGTCGGCCGAGCAGGTCCGCCTCCCGCTGTCGTCCTCCCGCCGCCAGCTCCTCGCGCACGTCCCCGGCCATGCCGAGTCCTTCGCGCTCATCCCCTCGGCGGCCCTGCTCCACGAGACCCTGCTCGCCAACCCCGTCACGCGCGATCCCATCGTGCAATGGACCGACGAGCACGAGCTGCCTCGCCCCTGGATGCTCGGCGCTGGCAGCATCGTCGCCTGGAAGAGCGGCAAGACCACCAGCTACGCGATCCGCCTCGACGGCTTCCGCGCCCTCCTCGTCCGCGCCTGGCTGCTCGTCGCCAGCAACGCCGACGCACGGTGGGAAGGCTCCACCCTGATCATGCACTCGCCGCTCCCGGAAACCGGCGCCTCTCCGGCGAAGATCGAACTCGAGCCGCTGCTCCGTCTCGCGAACGGCCTCCCCGAGGGCGACGTGCTGGTCGTCCAGCGCGAAAGCGCACGCGGCGCCTTTCCTCCCATCGGCCGCCCGGCCGTCTCCTCCGTGCGCATCACCGCGTCCGAGATCACCCTCGTCTCCCGGGCCGCCTCGAACGACGTCCGCGAGCAGCGCCAGATCCGCGCAAGCTTCCCGCGGAGCGCCATGCTCTCCGCCGCCTTCGCCACCTCTCCCCGCATCATCGGCGACCTCAACCGGCTCTTCGGCGCGCGCATCGACTCGCTCATTGACGAAGGCGGCTCCCTCGCCCTCTACGGTGTCGACACCGGGACGCTCCTCCCGCGCCCGCGCGGCGTCATCTCCTTCCCGGCGGACGAAGAGGGGAGAAAGCAGCTCGCCGAGGTCCGGCAGGTGGCCGAGCTCGTCGGCGAGACGCGCGACGCCGGCGCCCAGCTCCTGGTCTCCTTCGACCGGACCAGCATGGGCCTGTATATAAAGGATACGTTCGTCCCGGGGACCTGGCCGGCCACGCAGTGGGCGCTGCGGATGGACCCGAAGCCGCTCGTCCCGATCCTCCGCAAAGCCGGCGACAATGCCGGGCTCCGCTTTGCGACACCGCGCATCCATCGTGCAGCACGCGACTTGCGCCGCTGGATCGACGCGCTCGAGCAGGCGCGGACGGTCGAGGCCGCCGACTCGATCGGCGGCGGCGTCGAAGAGTTGCGCGTGCGGGTTGCATCGAAATAGATTCCGGAGGTAGCAGGGTTACGGGGTGGGCTGTTCACACCCCTCCGCCCGTTTCCAGCCATGAACGACGTAATCGACTTCGAAATCATCGACGACCGCGGTCCGCAGACCTACACCGGCACGTATGACGTGGCGGTGGACGAGCTCGATCGCGACGAGCTCGCGAGCGTCGGCAGCGTGACGATCAACGTCAACGCGCAGCAGGGGGACCTGGAAGACGAGTACGTCACCGACGGGACCGTCACCTTCACGGCCGACCTGACCTGCTCCCGCTGCGCCGAGGGGTACCCGTTTGCCAACACTTCGACCTTTCACGTAAGATTCCGCCCTCGTCCCGAGGTCTCCGCGGAAAACGAGGAGGTCGAGATCACCGATGAGGAAGAGCTCGACGTCGAGTTTTACTCGGATCGATCGATTCCCCTGCGGGATCTGGCCATCGAACAGATCCAGCTCTCGCTTCCAATGAAGCCTCTTTGCGACGAAGGCTGCCTCGGGCTCTGCCTGACCTGCGGTGCGAATCGCCAGCGCGAGACCTGCTCGTGCGGCGAGTCGATCGTCGACGAGCGGTGGGGCGCACTCAAAGATCTTCGCGAAGAGCTCGCGAAAAAGAAGAACGTTTAACTCCAAAGGAGCATCACGATGCCGAATCCAAAACGCCGCCATTCCAAGGCGAGAACGCGCACCCGCCGTGCGCACGACTTCCTCAAGCTGAAGTCGCTCTCCACCTGCCCGCAGTGCCAGGAGGCCAAAGAGCCGCACCGCGTCTGCCCGAAGTGCGGGTTCTACAAAGGCCGCGAAGTCATCGCCACCAAGGACGTGCTGTAAGTCCTGTTGACGATGGCGGCTGACGTAAAGGCTGCATCCGGCTGCCGTATCGCGCTCGACGCGATGGGCGGCGACAACGCGCCCGACGAGATCGTCAAGGGCGCGCTGCTGGCGGCCGAGGAGCACCCCGGCACGACGATCCTGCTCGTCGGCCGCGAAGAAGTGCTCCGCGAAAAGCTGGCCGGCCAGACCTCACCGCGCATCGAGATCGTCGATGCGCGCGAAGTGGTCGACATGACGGACAACGCGCTGGCGCCCCTGCGCCGGAAGCGGAACTCGTCCATCCGGGTCTGCGCGAACCTCGTCGCCGAGGGGCGCGCGGATGCCATGGTCTCCGCGGGTCACACCGGCGCGGCCATGACCTCCGCCTATAAGGTCCTCGGCACCATCGACGGAGTCAGCAGGCCGGCCCTCGCCGCGATCCTGCCGAACAAGGTCGGCCACGTCGTGCTGCTCGACGTCGGCGCCAACGTCGACGCCAAGCCGGAGTCGCTGCGCGAGTTCGCGGTCATGGGCCACTTCTACTCGCAGATGATCTTCGGCATCAAAGAGCCGCGCGTCGGCCTCCTCTCCGTCGGTGAGGAGGAAGGCAAGGGCAACCAGGTGACCAAGGAGACGTTCCGCATCATGAAGGAGACCGGCCTCAACTTCATGGGCAACGCGGAAGGACGCGACGTGTTCAACGGGAACATGGACGTCATCGTCTGCGACGGCTTCACCGGCAACGTGGTGCTCAAGGCCTCGGAGTCCCTGGCCGAGATGATGAGCAAGATGATCCGCGAGGAGATCACCCGCGGCGTCATGCGCAAGATCGGCGCGCTCCTCACCAAAGGCGCCTTCGCCGACATCAAGAAGCGGACGGACTACTCCGAATACGGCGGGGCTCCCCTCCTCGGCGTGAAAGGCGGCTGCATCATCAGCCACGGCCGCTCCAACGCGAAGGCGATCAAGAACGCCATCCGCGTCGGCCGCGAGTTCGCCCTCAACCGCATCGACGCCAAGATCCGCGAAAAAATCTCCGACCTCCACTCCCGCGAACACGACAGCGGGCTCACTGCAACGCAGTAAGCAGTCGGCTCCCGTCGGTCTCCCTTCCGTGGGCGGCTGCTTACCGCGCTAGAATCCGCGCCGCATGGAACATGACACTGCATTTGTCTTTCCGGGGCAGGGGAGCCAGTACGCTGGGATGGGGCGTGACGTCGCGGAGAAGTATCCTGCTGCCCGCCGGGTCTTCGACGACATCGACGCCGCCCTCGGCTTCTCCATCTCGCAGCTCTGCTTTGACGGTCCTGTGGAGCAGCTCAAGCTCACCGAGAACACGCAGCCTGCCATCCTCGCCGTGTCCGCCGCGCTGCATGCCGTCCTCGAAGAGCATGGCGCCACGAGACGCGATCTCGTGGCCGGCCACTCCCTCGGCGAATACAGCGCCATCGTCAGCGTCGGCGGATTGACGCCCGCGAATGCCGCGAAGATCGTCCGTGCGCGCGGCCGCTTCATGCAGGAAGCCGTTCCTGTCGGCACGGGCGGCATGGCCGCCCTGATCGGCCCCTCGGTCGAGGATGCGAAAGCCATCTGCGAAGAAGCAGCGCAGGGCGAGGTGGTCAGCGTTGCGAACATCAACGCCCCCGGCCAGATCGTCATCGCCGGCACCAAGGCCGGAATCGAGCGCGCCATCGAAGTGGCCAAGAAACGCGGCGTCCGCCGCGCGCTGCCGCTGCCGGTCTCCGCGCCCTTCCACTGCGAGCTCATGACGCCCGCGGCCGAACGCCTCGAGCCGATCTTCGAGGAAGCCGACTTCCACGACCTCTGGGTCTCGCTCGTCTCCAACGTCGACGCCTCGCCGATCGGCACCGCCACCGCCGTCCGCAACGCTTTGCTGCGGCAGGTCGCGTCGCCGGTGCGCTGGGTCGAGTCGGTCCAGAAGATGATCGCCATGGGCGTGAAGCGCTTCGTCGAAGTCGGGCCGGGCAACGTGCTGACGGGCCTCATCAAGCGCATCGATTCGACCGTCGAGCTGGTCAACGTCTCCGACGTCCCGACCCTCGAAGCCTTCCTGGAGACGAAATGAAGATCGACCTCACCGGCAAGACCGCCCTCGTCACCGGCGCCTCCCGCGGTATCGGAGAAGCCATCGCCCGCCGCCTCGGCGAGACCGGCGCCCACGTCCTCTGCGCCGCCCGCTCCGCCGACGCGGTGAACAAGCTCGCCGGCGAGATCGGCAACGCCACCGGCGTGGAGCTCGACATCACCGCCCCCGACATCCGCGAGCGCATCAGCGCGCTGCTCAAAGAGCGCCCGATCGACATCCTGGTCAACAACGCCGGCGTCACCGACGACGACCTCTTCATCCGCATGAAGCCCGACGCGTGGACCAGGGTGCTGCACACGAACCTCGACTCCGCGTTCAACATCACCCAGGAGATCGTGAAGAAGATGATCCGCGCCCGCTGGGGCCGCGTCATCAACATCTCCTCCGTGGTCGGCCTGATGGGCAACCCCGGCCAGGTCAACTACGCGAGCTCCAAAGCAGCCCTGATCGGCTTCACGAAATCGCTGGCGCTGGAGATCGGCTCCCGCAACGTCACCGTCAACGCCGTCGCCCCCGGCTACATCGCCACCGCCATGACCGACGCCCTCGACGACGCCGCCCGCGAAAAGCTGACCGAGCGCATCGCCGTCAAACGCCTCGGCACCGTGGACGACATTGCGTACACGGTGGTCTTCCTGGCCAGCGAACAGGCAAGCTACATCACGGGCACGGTCGTAAACGTCAGCGGCGGCCTGTACACGTAAAACTAAAACTCCGTATCCCGCAGCCGGAACGGCGAGTGCCCCCGCCGCCAGGCCGGCGCCCACACCACCGCCACGTTCTCCTCCCCGACGAACCGGTGCACTCCCGCGTCGAGCGTGAGCGCACCGGTGTACGGCGTCCCATCCACCACCCCGCGCGCTTCACCGGCCGCGACCAGGAGCACGTACTCCCCCGGCACCGCGATCGAGAACGTTCCGTCCTTGCGAACCCACCCGCCCGCCGCGCGCAGGCGGCCGAGGTTGATGAAGTAGTCGTTGAGGAACGCGCGTGCGACCGGCGGCCACATCGGGCCGTCCGCCTGCGCGATGTAGGTGCGCGTGCGCACGACATCGTCAGCGACGGTGTCGGGGAGGATCCCATACGCGATCTGCGAGCGCGTGATCAGCTCGAACGCGTAGTAGAACGGGCGCGGGCGATAGATGGTCTCCCCCTTGAGGTCCATCACCATCTCCCCCGGACGCGTGAGCCGCAGCGCCTGATCCATCATCGTGTAGTGCCACGCGGTCCCGTTCTCGAACCGGTCCGCGTAGTACCAGAGCGCGACCGTGGACAACGCGCAGACCACCCCGAACGCGAGCACCGGCCGAACGAAGCGCGTCATCATCGCCGTCGCGAAGATCGCCACGAGCGGCATCAGCGGCAGAAAATCGCGCGGCGAGATCAGGATCCAGAACCCCGCCAGCGTCACCGTGTACACGCCGATTGCCACCGCGAAGAAGTAGCGCCAGACGTTCGCCGCCGCGCGGAACCGCCACGCCGCCCACACCAGCGCCCCGAACGCGAAGGGAAAGATCGCCCGCCCGACCCAGAGGTTGCTCCGCGTCTTCGCCAGGTTCCCGTTGAACGTGAAGTTGCAGTACACCAGTTCGTCCCACGCCCCGACGCTGACGAAGAAAATCGCCAGCGCCGCGGGCACGATCGCGAACCCCGCCACACCCTCAGCCCACTTCCCGCGAATCTCCGTCTTCGTAGACAGACGCGCGATCACAGCGGCCAGCAACAGCGTGATCAGCAGCAGCGACGTCTTCATCGACACCGCGAACGCCGCACCGAGGATGAAACCGATGAGAAACGGCCGCTTCCCGAGCACCAGCGCCACGAGCGCCAGCATCCAGAGCGCATTCCAGAGGTTGTCGGTCCGGAACTCGAGCGACTTCAGGAAGAACGGCGGAAAGAGCACCAGCAGCAGCACCGCCCACAGCGCCACCCGCTCGTCGTAGAGCTTCTTCGCCACGACATACGTCGCCCACAACACCACCCCGAACAACACCAGCATCGGCACACGCAGCCACAGCAGGATGTCGCGCCGCTCACCGGCGATGAGGATGAACGGCGACATCAGCAGGTGGAAGAGGGGAGCGTGATTGTCGAAATAGTCGCGATACTGCACGAGCCCCTCCGACCACCCCCACGCCACATGCGCGTGATGCTGCTCGTCCGCATCGAAGCGGTAGCGAAAGAACGCCAGCGCGCGCAGGACCAACGCCGCCGCGACCGCGATGCGGAAAAGAATGCGTTCGTTCTTCGGCAAGGCCGGGTCCTACTTCTTCGTCTTTCCTGTCAGCCCCTGCAGGCGCCGCTGGGCGAGCTTCATCACGGATGCGCCTCCCTCCTCGACCTTCACCTTGCCGTACGAGGCGATCGCGACGTCGTCGAGTCCGTAGTTCTCCGCGATGCGTCCCAGGAGGTACCAGTCGGCCTCTTCGAGATTCGAACGGCTGTCCGCCTCGAGGGCCTGCAGCAGCGCCGCGCGCGCTTCCGAATTCTTCCCCGCCTCGGCGTAGAGCGCCGCAAGCGTCTGCAGTCCGCGGACGTTGTCCTTCGACTTCTCGTCCTTCGTCGCGTGCTGCGCGTGCTGGAAAGCGCTATCGAGACCCTTGCCGGTGAAAAGCGCGAGCCATGCCGCGTCCGCGAAATCAGCAGGCTTCGGCCGGAGGTCGGACACGAGCTTGTCCGCATACTGCTGCGCCGCCGCGTAGTCGCCCGCGACCGCGGCGCTCCCCACGAGCGCGTGCATCGCCTCCCTGTCGTTCGGCAGCGTCGCCAGGCGTGCTTTCGCCAGCGCCGTTGCCTCGGCCGCCTTGCCGTTCCGCAGCAGTGCTTCGACGTGCCGTGAGAACGCCGTCCCCGAATCGGGGTAGGCCGCAATCAACCGCGACGTGGCGGCGAGCATCTCCGGCCACTTCTTCAGGTCTTCATAGATCTTCACGAGCGCGAGATCGATTGCCGCCTTCGCCTGTTCGCTCTGCGCCTTCTCGAGCGCCGCCACCAGGACCGGCTCGCTCTTCCGCGACGTCGTCTTGTCGGTCGCGAGCGATGCGGCTGCGAGGCGGATCTCGTCCACGGTCGCGGCGGCCTTCGCCTTCGGCCAGAGCGACGCGAACGGATCGCCGTCCAGCGGATCGTCGCCGCTGCCGCTCTTGGCGTCCTCGCGCGCCCAGTTGAGCCACTTCCGCGCCGGCTCGAGCTCACCCTTCGTTGCCATGCCGAGGACTACCGCCCCGGTCAGCGTCTCACCGCCCGTTGCGCCGCCCAGCACCCAGCGGCCGTTGTCGCGCAGCGTCAGGATGCGCATGTCGTCGTCGCCCCCGCCCGTTCCGAGCATCCGCACCCGCAGCCGGTAGCCGCCGGCGTCGTCGCCCTCCTGCTGCACGTCCATCATCGCGGCGAGCAGGTCGGCGAACACTGCCGGCGGGAGCTCGTCGGGAGGCCGGAGGTCGAAGCCCGCCAGCTCTTCGACCGCGCTGTCGTCCTCCGCGAATTCAGCGGGGACGAGCTGTTTCAGCCCCTCGATGTCGGCATCCATCAGGACCTGCATCAACTTCGGGACGACACTGCGCGGACCGTCGTCCTTCGGCAGTTCCTCGCGGCGGCGGAGCTTCTTCAGGAGCTCGATGAACGGGCGCTGTTCCGCGGCCGCGGGAGTTCCCTGCACCGCCACTTCCATGAGCGCCGCGGCCTGCGGATAGATGCGCAACTGCATCAGCACTTGTGCGGCGCCCGAGGCGTAGGCGCGCCGGTCGTCCTGTTCGAATGCACCCAGCTCCCGCAGCGCGGCCTCCGTCCCGTCGATCGCGGCCGCGGCGAGGATGCGCGCCGCGTTGCGCTGCTGCTCGTCGTCGAGGCTCGTTCCGAGCTCGCGGACCTCCGCAAAGCGTCCGAGGTGGCTGTAGACGAGCGTCAGCTCCGGCAGCATCGGCTTCCCCTCGTCGCCGAGGTCTGCCGCCATCGCCTTGTACTCCTCGGCCGCCTCGGCCAGACGCGCGCCGCGGCCGAAACGGATCCCGTCCCCGCCGTAGGTGAGCGCGCTCGCAAGCTCGATCCGGATCGCCCGGTCCGTCGGGTCGAGCTCCTTCGCCTTCTTCAGCGCGGCGATCGCACCGGCGTGGTCGAAGCCCTTGCGGTACGCGCGCCCGAGCGAGTCGTGAAGCAGGATGTACCCGAGGCTCTGGTGTGCACGCGCGCTCTTCGGCTCGATCGCGACGGCGCGGCGGATCTCCTCGCGCGCCGCATCTCCCAGTCCGCTCTTGAGCAACGCACGCGCGGTCTCGATGTGATGCTGTGCTTCCTTCGGATGCAGCGCCACCAGCCGGCGGAGCTCACCGAGCGCACCGCGGACGTCGCCGGCCGCGAGCTTGGCCTGCGCCACCTGCTCGAACCCGATCGAGACCGTGTTGTCGTCGACGAACTCCGTGATCGCCTTGCGCGTCTCCTCGAACTCGGCCGGAGTGATCCGGCGCTTGCCGCTATCGAAGCGGAACGTCGCGACCACGCTGTGGTCCGGCTTCGCCTCGAGCTGCTGCGAGAACGTGGTGGTGCCGAGCTTCTTCACCTCGTTCGGCGGCAGCGTCCGCGGCACGTACCCGACCGGCGGGACGATCCGGTACTCCCACTCCCGGATCCCCGGACTCGGAAAGAGGAAGTCGTTCTTCCGCTTCTTCGGCAAGTCGTCCGGATCGTCGCCGGGCTGCGGCTCTCTCCAGTCGCGCAACGCGTTCGGCGCGTTCTGCGGCAGCAGCGTGAGGTTGATCGCCACTTCCCCTTCGCCCTGGTCCACGATGCCGCTCTTCGACTCCGGCACCTCGATCGTCAGCCGGAACGGCTTCTCGAGGTCGTTCGTCTCCGTCGACGTGAAGCCGCTGATCGTCTTCGCGACATATGTCGACGTCGCGTAGCTCTCGATGTTCTCGCGCAGCGCCTTGGCGTCGAACCCGTTCACCCACCGCCGCAGCGACGCCTCGGAGGTCGAATTCGGCTCCGTGATCTCGACCACACGCGCCTTGCCATCCTCCGGGAGGATGAACGTGCGCACCTCGCGATAGAGGTTCGCTGCCGACTGGGCCTCCGGCGTCCGCACCAGCGTCGTCGTTCCCGGCTTCGCGATCAGCGCCATCCGCCCCTGGTCGCCCAGCGGCAGCTCGCCCGCGCGCGCGAAGACATCGGTCGGATCGACCCAGATCTCCGGCGCGCCCTCCACCACCACGATCGCGTGATTGAACGCGCTCGCGCCGGGAAGCTCGGGTTGCACGTCGAACCCGTCGCCCGCATTCAGCAGCGCCACGTGCGCCGGGAAGCCGGCCTCGCGCAGCATCGCCACGAGCAGGGTCGCCTTGTCCTTGCAGTCGCCGTACTTGTTCGCCAGTACCGTCCGCGGCGCTCGCGGGATGATCGACCCTTCGCCCACTTCCACGCCCGCGTAGCGGACATCCTTCTGGATCGCGGCCAGCAGCCGGGCCACGACGTCCTTCCGTTCTTTGGCGTTCCCGACCGTACCGCGGACGAGCTTCTGCAGGTCGCTCCCGGCGATCTGCTTGTCGACGGTCGCGGAGTAGCTGGTCGCGATCTCCTGCCACGAGGTGCCGGTGGAGAAAGCGAGATAGCGGAAGCGTGAGACGTCGTACGGCAGGAACGGCTCGCGGTCGCGATCGCCTTCGATACGCCCGGTCTCGAACACCATCCGCCGCCGCCCCTCCTTCTCCTCCACCCGCGGCTCGACCCCTGTCTTGTTGACGATGCGCGGCTCGATGCCCAGCGGGGAGTCGAGCGTGACGCGCGTCCGCTCGGTCGGGATGAACCCGCCGAAGAAGTAGTTCACCGAGACGCCCGACCCCTGGATGGGGCTCCTGCTGCTGCGCGTGATCACGTACTCGACCACCGACCCAGCCGCGACGGCGGGAAGGGGAGCGCGCAGGAGGCGTCCGTCGCTGAAGATGTCCCCCTCATCGCCCGCCGGCGCCTCGACCACGGCCGCCTGGTCCATCGCATGGACGGTCCCGTCCTTCGCGATCACCCGCGCCTCGATCGACGGCCGCCCACCCGCCCACGGCATCCACGGCGCCTGCACCTCGCTCGCATACTCGATCCCGGCATCCGCGACGACGTACAGCATGATCCGGTCGCGCACCCGCGCCCCCCGATCCTCGTCGAACACGTACTCCGACTCATCGAGCAGCGTGACCACGGAAAAGTCCCCCGCCTCCACCCGCCCCGCCGCCGCCAGGAGCGCCTTCGGCCCAGCCGTAAAGGCCGGCAGATCCCACGGTTTCTGCTGCGCGAAAAGAGAGGAGGCAATGAGAAGAAAGAGCGGCAGCAGCGCGCCACGGCGCAGAGAAGTCGGCATGAAGGATCTCCCGGAAGTTGTGACCGCCCGGCAGTTTAGCGGAAACCCCTCGACAGATGGGGGAGGCGTGAATAGAATCCGCCCCCGCGCTGTTACCCCGGCACGCAACAACCCGCCGTTGTAGCTCAGTTGGTAGAGCAGCTGATTCGTAATCAGCAGGTCAGCGGTTCAAATCCGCTCAACGGCTCCATCCGATCTTACTAAGCCTCTGGAAACAGAGGCTTTTTCGTTTCTGACTACTTCAACATCACCTCGATTACGTGCCGACGTAGACTGTGTCTATGAAGAACATCACCCTGGCGATTGATGAGGAGACGCTCGAAGCCGGGCGTAGCTATGCGAGCCGGCATCAGACTACCTCGAACTCTCTGGTCCGCGAGCTGCTGGTCCGAACAGTGCTGGCTGACCGTCAGGCACTGGCGAACGAAATGTTCCGGTTGATGGACGCACACCCCGGGCTGGTCTGACCAGATCTCGTGATCGCCCTTTCTACTTCGCACGCCGATGAGTAACTGAGAAGGTGCAGGTCCTTGGCAACGCCTGAGGGCGCAAGCGGCAGCGCTAAGATGCGCGCACCACGATGACGCGATTCCCCTTCCACAACACCTACGAACGCCTGCCGGAGCGCTTCTTCACCCGCACATCTCCGACGCCCGTCGCGGCGCCGCGGCTGATCCGGCTGAACACTGCTCTCGCGGTCGAGCTCGGGCTCGATCCTGAGGCGCTCGCCGGGGACGCGGGCGCGACGGTGTTCGCCGGTAATGTCCTGCCGGAGAACGCGGAGCCGATCGCGATGGCGTATGCGGGGCACCAGTTCGGAACGTTCGTGCGGCAGCTCGGGGACGGGCGGGCCATTCTGCTGGGCGAGGTCGTGGACCGGAGCGGCATCCGGCGCGACATCCAGCTCAAGGGCGCGGGGCGCACGCCGTGGTCGCGCGGCGGCGACGGGAGGGCGGCGGTCGGGCCGGTGCTGCGCGAGTACGTGGTGAGCGAGGCCATGGCGGCGCTGGGGATCCGTACCACCCGCTCCCTCGCGGCCGTGACCACCGGGCAGCCGGTGATCCGCGAGGAAGTCGTTCCAGGCGCGGTGTTGACGCGGGTCGCGGCGAGCCACGTCCGCGTCGGCACGTTCCAGTACTTTGCGAGCCGCGGCGACGTCGAGGGCGTGCGGCTGCTCGCCGACTACGTCATCGCCCGCCACTATCCCGAAGCCGCGCGCGCGGAGCGGCCCTATCACGCACTGCTGGCCGCGGTCATCGACGCGCAGGCGGCGCTGATCGCCGACTGGCTGCTGGTCGGCTTCATTCACGGCGTGATGAACACCGACAACATGTCCATCGCCGGGGAGACGATCGATTACGGGCCGTGCGCGTTCATGGACGAATACGACACGGCCACGGTCTTCAGCTCGATCGACCTCGGCGGCCGCTATGCCTACGGGAACCAGCCGGCCATCGGTGCGTGGAACCTGACCCGGCTCGCGGAGTGTTTGCTGCCGCTCTTCTCGTCCGATGAAGACGCGGCGGTCGCCGAAGCGCAGGAGACCCTGAGCGCCTACGTGCCGGCGTTCGAGCGCCGCTACCACGCCGGCCTCGGTCGCAAGCTCGGGCTCTTCACCCAACAGGAGGATGACATCGCGCTCGCACAGGAGCTCCTGCGGGCGATGCAGGCGAACAAGGCCGACTTCACGCTCACGTTCCGCGCGCTCTGCGACGCGGCCGCGGGCGCCGACGGCGATGCCGCGGTCGAGAGCCTCTTCACAGACCCCGCTGCGGTTCGCGAATGGCTGCCGCGCTGGCGCTCGCGCCTCGAGCAGGAGCCGGCCGCTCCGGAGGAGCGCGCGGCCGCGATGCGCAAGCTGAATCCCGCCTACATCCCGCGCAACCACCGGGCGGAAGCGGTCATCCGGGCGGCGGTCGACGAGGATGACTTCGGCCCGTTCGAGGAGCTGCTGACGGTACTGTCTCGCCCCTACGAAGAGCAGCCCTCCTTCGCCGAATACGCACGGCCGCCGCAGGAGGACCAGCGCGTCCTGCAGACCTTCTGCGGGACGTGAGGGCGGGCGCGCGGAACGAATCCGCCGCTATGCTCGTATCAAGATTGTGACGCGTACTCTCCTCGCATTCCTGCTCCTCCTCGCCACCGCCTGGCCGGCCGCGGCCGCTCAGCCACGCGAGATCTGCCGCTTCCGGGCGTTCGATCCGCAGAACCCCTTTCGCCGCTGGCTCGGGTCGCAGGAAGTGACGTGCGCCGCCGCCGGCGCACCCCTCGAGTTTCCCTCGGGGTTATGGAACGTCTTTGCTCGCGCGGAGGGAACTGTCTCCTCCGCGCCGCTACTGGTCGACGGCGATGCCGCGATTCCGGACCTTGCGCCGGAGCTCGGGCCGGGAGCGACCGTCGCTCCGCTCTTGCCCGAGGGGCATTCCGGTGTGATCTACGTCCCGCGCCGCGGCAGCGCGCTTCCGGTCGACGGAGCGCGTATGACCGTGCCGGCGGACGAGCCGCTCTGGCTGTTCGTGGTCGAAAGGGCCGCGCCGGTGGCATTGCTTCCGATTGCGCCGCTGGCGCCGGGCACGGAACGGCAGGTCGACGGGCGCAGCGGCGGACCGGCGTCCATCGTCGGGTGGCTGCAGGTGCCGGACGCGGACCGCGCGGCGCTCGCCAAGGCTTCCGGCGTGTCGAACCCGGCCATTGCGTCCGGCTCGCGGGACGCCGATCCGCTGCCGACGTTGGCATTGCTGCACGGCGCGTTCTTTCGCATCCGCGACATCGCCCCGGGGAACGCCGAATTGCGCGTAGGCGGGCGCGGCTGGGTTCCGGAGCGGCGGGTGGTGACGGTGCGGCCCGGCCTCACGGTTTCCGGCGTGCCGCTGCGTCTCCGCACCACGGGAACGCTGATCGTGCACTGGAACACGCACGACGATCTCGCGGCGCTCGACCGCTCGTTCGGGGCATGCGACACCGATGAGGAGCCGCCGCGGCTCGTGATCGCGATCTCGAATTGTGCGGCTCCGCGCCGCGGCCAGCCCCTGGATGAAGCCGAATGCACGCAGATGCGCGAGGAAACGGTGGGCAGCGTCTTCGGCAGCTTCACCTTCGAGGACGTCGTTCCCGGCATGTACCGCGCGGAGATGCGTTTCGGCAAGCTGCCGAAGGCCACCGCGTTCGGGAGCGTCGGCCCCTTGCGCGTGGCCGACCTGCGCGTCATCGCCTCCTACGAACCGGTGTACGGCAGCGTGACCCGCGGCGGCGAGCCTCTCGGCGAAGCCGTGACCCTGGAGTTTCCCGACGGCACCGGCTTCGCGCCGGAAGACTCGGAGGAGTATCACGCCGTCCTCAGCTCGCCGATCCTCGAGTCCGACGAGCAGATCAAGGTCGAGGCGTGCGACGGCTCGCCCAAGGCGGTCGTGCTCACCGATCAGCCGATGCGTCACCGCGGCCGCTTCGACGTCGACATCCCGGCGAACGAGCTGATCATCCAGGTGACCGACACCTTCACGCGCGAGGCGCTTCCCGGCGCGAAGGTGGAGCTCGAAGCGTTCTCCATATTGCGGCCGCACCGCGTCGTCTACACCGCGACCGGGACCGCGGACGAAAGGGGGCGCGTGGTGTGGGAGGGTGTCCCGGTCCGCAGGCTGCACCTCACCGTCAGTCATACCGGGTACGAAAAACAGAGGATCCAGCCGTTCACGATGCCGGAGAAGGGGAAGCACCCCATCGACGCGCAACTCGTCCCGATGCGGGGCTCGCGCGGGAAGATCGTCTCGGACGTGCCGTTTGAGAACGGCTACGTGAGCTGGTATTCGTCCGCGGGCTCGCGGACCGAGACCGCCGAGCTTTCGGCGGACGGGACGTTCGTCTACGGGAACCGGCACACGGCGGATGAGACGATGACGGTGGTGTCGACGTCCCACCCGCTCTGGGTCCTGCACGCCCCGGACACCGACCGCCGCGAGGCCATCTCCCTCCGTTTCCCCGACGTGCCGTCCGTCGCCTTCGCGGTCTGGCTCGAGGGCACGGTGCCGCCGGCCGAGTCCCGCTACATCGGCGTAGTTATCGGCGGCGTGCGCATCCCGCAGCCCGAGCTCGTGCACCATCAGGACCTGCACGACGACCCCTCTCACCTCCGCGGCTCCGGCCCCCTCTACTTCCACGGCCTCCTCGCCACCGGCCCCATCGACGTCCTCCTCGGCCCGACCGTGGAGGAAGGAGCCAGCCGCGGCCGGCCCCTGGACATCTTCGCCCTCCCCCAATACGCCGACCCCCCGCGCCAGCGCCTCGAGCCCGGGACTACGGACGTGATGTTCACGGTGAAGTGAGGGCGCCGTTTCGACTACGCGTATGCGAGTCGGCTGCTCAGCAGGACGGTCAGCCACTCCGCGTCGTTCATGGTGAAGATCGGGTTGCGGCCTGAGGTCTTCTCCACCTCCACTCCGTCCGAGTAGGGGATCACGGAGAGGATGTTCGGCAGGCGGATGACGCTGTTCTTCCGGGCGCCGTCGAAGATCAGGCGCTTGTTCGTGACGTAGAGCGTGCCGCTGTCGATGTGGCGGAGGACTTCGCGGGTCACGCGCGCGGTGCGGGTGCTGCCGACGCGGTAGTAGACGCCTTTCATGATCTTGATCCGCACCGACGTGCCGCTCGAATACGTCCGCTCCGTTTCGGTTCGCACCTCGTGCAGGTCGGCCGGGGCGGTGAAGTGGCAGATCTCGTCGCGCTGCAGGTTGATCGGCGCGGCGACGTTGGGGAACGTGCCGTTCTCGACGAGCCAGTACCAGCGAAAGCGGTCGAGCTGTGCCAGCGTGGCGCTGTCGACGTCGACGCGGATGCCGAAGTTGCGCGCCATCGCGTCCAGTGCGCGCTGTTCTTCGGCGCTGAGGCGCCGGTCGCTCACCGCCTCCTGCCACCGTCGCGTCAGGATCGGTTTCGCGGCGCCTTCGAAGATCGCCAGCGCGTCCCGCTCCTCGATGCGGAGGCAGTTGCGCAGGATCGCGAGCTGCGCCTGCTCCGCGTCGGTCACCTGCCCGTCGCGCAGCACCTCGGCCACTTTCCGCTCGTAGCGCGGGTAGACGGTCTGGCGCTCGGCTTCCCGCGCGTCGGCATCGCGGACGCCGAGGATGTCGCGCAGGCGGCGGAGCTCCGCGGCCTCCGTGTCGGAGAGCACGTCGTCCGCCGCGAATGCAGCGAGCGCCTTTGCGTACAACGCTTGCGCGCGCCCGCGATCGACGCTGGTCACGCCGTGCGGCTGCAACGCCTGCGCGACGTCGCCGGCATGGATCCCGTTCCACGCGCGCGTGGCGAGCAGGTTCTCGAGCTCGATATAGCCGTTCTCCGGAGCGGGACGGTTGAAGAGACGCCGGAAGAAGCCGGGACGGACAAGCGGCCGGGCGGCGAATGGGTTCTGCATGGTGCCTTCAGACACCGTCGTGCGAAGTTTGTGGGTGGCGCCACGAATCTTTCGAGGCCGTGTCTTCCATCGCGGAGGACAGGAAAGCGGTGGCCGCGGTCCCCGCACTCGCGAAAATGCGGGCGCGCCCTTGCGGACGCGCCCGCGTGAATCACGCTACGGCGTCGGCTCGGTTGCCTTCGCCGCCTTCTTCTCGGCGCGCAGCTTGCGCTGCTCGGCCGTCAGCTTCCGCACGCGGCCCAGCGCACGGCGCATGTCGGCCACGTACGGCGCCAGATGCGCGGTACGCGGCCGTTTCGCCAGGCGCTGTGCCAGCGCGTACGTCGTCAATGCCTCGACGCCCGCCTGGTGCCGCGCGGCGGTGACGCTGTGGCGGACGAACTGCGCGAACGCCTCCAGCTCGTCCGCATACGGACTGTACGCTTCGGCGTAGCCCATGAGGTCGCGGACCTCGGCCGGCGTGGCGCCGTCGCCGCGTACGAGCGAGAGCTCGTTCGCGACCGCCACGGTGGTCAACTCGACGAACTCCGGCGGGACCGACGCGGCGTTGTTCAGCCGCACCCGGTCCCTCGGGGACTCCGGGATGACCATGTGCGGGATCTGGGCCCGCATCTGCCGCAGTTCCTGCAGGCGTACCTGCGCGGCTTCGGTGTGGTTGGTGGACGGGGTGACTTCGATGGATGCAACAATCTCTTGCGTCTTCACGACGAATCTCCTTTTCTTTCTTTCGATCTCTGCGGTGGTTTAGAGCAGGCAGACCGGAAAGAGAGGAGGAGCGCGCCCCTGGGAAGTGCGGCGGGGAACGCGGAGAGAGGCCGGCAGGCGTGTGCGCCGGCGTCTCTGGAGAACGGCGGAGATGCGGTCGACCACGCGCGGCAACCGGGCGCGCAGGAACGCGCGGACCGGGGCCGGACGCGGGACGAGGACGATGCGGCGGCGGCGCGGCGCCGGCTGCTCCGGTACGAGCTCGCCGGTCTCGAGGCCGTGCAGCACGTCCTCGTGGAGGGTGAAAACGTGGTCCGCGGTCTCGCTGAGCCATTTCCCGACGTAGAGCAGGCGGGTGGTGGCTTCGAGCAGGAAGACCGGCGCGCCGGGTACGCGTCCGGGGTCATTGGCGAGACACTTGTGCGCTTCCTGCAGGCTCGCCGCGGCCCGCACCAGCCGCGCGGACGCGGTGACCAGCTTGCCCGAAGCCTGGTCGAGCTTCCGCGAGCTGCTGATCGGCCGCCGGTGCGCGCAACGCTCGGACGCGCGAGCCGCGCGAAGAGTCGAATCGATCAGCCGCATCGAGGCAGTGATGGCCCGCTGGACGCGCGTATAAGAACGCACCCAGTCTCCCCGCCCGCCGCGTTTCGCGCGGCGCACGTTCCGGCCAGTCCCGGTCGCGCCTTTCAGCGCCGATGCAGAGCTCGACATAACCACAGCAGAACATGGTAGCACGGGTTCTGGCAAGGTCAAGCGGAAAGTGAACGGTGGAGGTTATTTTGATCGCGGTCACCGCACTCGCCTGTCCTCGGTTGATAACACTCGCTGCGATCGATGGCCGCGCGCCTGTCATCAATGACGGAGGTCGCTATCGACGATGACGGGGATGGTTATCGACGATGGCGGAGGTGGCTGTCGGCGAAGACAGAGGTTGCTGTCGACGATCACGGCCGCCTTTATCAACGATGACGCGGGTGACTATCGACGATGGCGGAGGTGGCTATCGATGATGATGGAGGTGGCTATCAACGATCACGAAGGCGGCTATTAGCGATGACCGATGTCGTTATCAACCATGACGGTGGTTGTCATCGACGATGACGAAGGTCGTTATCAACCGATACCGAGGTAGCTATGGCCGATGACGGAGGTGGTTATCAGCGATGACGGAGGTCGTCGTGATCGATGCCGGCGTGTCCCATCATCCGGGAAGGAACAGTCCCCCACGAATGAAGGACGAGGTTGGGATCGAAGAAGGAGATGGTTGCGGCCGGCCGCGAGCGGCGCCATCCCCGTCAGCAGGGGAGTTGCGCACCGTCCGCATCCGCCCACGCCAACGCGTCCGCGAACCCCGCCACGGCCCACCAGAGTTCCTCCGCGTGCTCACTGGCCACGCCAGGTCGATGAGCCGCACCGCCTCCGGCAACACCCCGTCCGTTCTCACCCCTCGGCGAGGCGGCGTTCGTGGGCGCGGAGGAGGTCGCTGCGGGTGATGATGCCGATGACGCGGCGAGGATCGTCGCGTTCCACGACCGGCAGGCGGCCGATGTTTTCGCGGACCATGTGGTCGGCGGCTTCGCGGAGGGAGTTGTCGGGGAAGATGACCGCGGGAGGGCGGCGGATCAAAGACGCGGCCGTGGTTTGCTCGTCGTGGACGGGGTCGAGGAAGTCGCGGCGGGTGATGATGCCGATCAGGCGGCCGTTCTCGTCGACGACGGGATGATGCCTCCGGCCACGGGGACGAGCACGACCAGCCATCCGAGGCGGTGGTGCGCCGGGGAGACGAGCGAGGTGGAGAGGCGGCCGTAGAACGCGAGGTTGGTGACGAGCCCGATCACCGAGACGAGGAGCTGCGCCGTGAAGCCTGTGACCACGGCCAGCGCGATCGCCAGGGCGCACAGGCGGACCGTCCGTCTGTCAATTGCCGCCCGCTCAACGGGAAGCCGCAGCTCCTCGATGGCCGCCCCGAGCCCCGGCGCGACCGGCACTCCCTCCGACGTCGCTGCGGTCTCGAGCGGCTTTTCCGAATCCATGGTGTCCCATACATATCACGAGAGAGAACGACGAGGGGCCTCCCGTCGGTTCTCTGCGTTAGAAGATGATCTTGGCCGCGAGCTGCACGATCCGCGGGCCGACGGTAGCGCTCGGGGTGCCGTAGCCGGTCAGAGGGTTCGTCTGTGGGAGGAAGCCGGTCACGGGCGGGTTCGATCCCGGGATCGTGCCGAAGCCGTAAAACGTGTTGCGTTCCACGCTCACGTTGCTTTCGTTGAAGACGTTGAAAGCCTCCGCGATGAGCTGCAGGCGCGCGCCGCCGAAGAAGCCGATCTCCTTGGTGATGCGCGGGTCGACCGAGAAGATGCTCGGCAGGCGCTCGGTGTTGCGGTCCGTGCCGGGGACGCGGTCGTTGCGGTTGTTGCCGTCGTTGTTGAGGTCGGAGCTGACGAGCCGCGAGTACGGCTGGCCGGTCTGGTACAGGGCGATGCCGCTCAGGCTCCAGCCGCCGAGGAGAGCGCGCTGCCAGCCGCTCAGGCGGCTCGTGTAGGCGTCGAGGCTCCAGACGCCGCTGAAGACCACGCGGTGGCGCACGTCGTTGTCGCCCGGCGCCCAGTCGCCGCCGATGTCGAGCGGGTCCTGGATGAACTTCGCGTCGTCGCCGCCGCCCGGCACGACCGCCGTGGCGTCGGGCTTGTTGTCCTCGACCTTCGCAAAGGTGTACGACATGCGCGCCTGCCAGTTGTGCGAGAAGTGCTTGTTCACGTCGACGGTGTAGCCGTTGTAGCGGGAGTCGGCGGTGCTCTCGAAGACGATGATGCGCGCGAAGTTCGCGAACGGGCGCGCGCCGGTGTAGCGCTTGTAGCTCAGCGTGCCGCCGCCCTGGACCGGCGCGGTGACGATCTCGGACGAGCCGACGTTGATGTCGCGCGAGCGCTGCAGGTCATTGCCCTGGACGTGCTGGTAGCTGAAGCCGACCGAGATGTCGCTGGTGAGGCCGCGCTCGATGCCGAGGCTGGCCTGGTGCACTTCCGGATTCTCGAAGTCGGGGCTGAACGCGAAGATCGACGGACGCCCGACGGTGGCGCCGGTCGGCGGGGCGGTGAGGATGGCCGGATACACCGGGACCTGCGCGCCGGTGAAGGTGATGGTCTGCACGTTGATGCCGTTGTTCGAGTGCGCGGTGCCGATCATGATCGCGGGCGTGCGGCCGTAGAAGATGCCGTAGCCTCCGCGGACGACGGTGCGGTTGTCCGTGCCCGGCGTCCAAGCGAAGCCGAGGCGCGGCGCGAAGTTGTTCGAGTCCTCCGGGACCACGCTGGTGTCGAGCCCCGCCGCCAGCAGCTGCGCGTCGGGATTGCGGACCTCGGGCTGCGCGATCTTCTGGAAGTCGTAACGGAGCCCTGCGTTCAGCGTCAGCGACGGCAGCGCGTGCCACTCGTCCTGCACGAAGAGGCCTGTCTCGGTGATGTTCGGGTTCGTGACCGGGCCGGTGGTGCCGGGACCGGCGAACGCCTGGATGTAGCGCGACGCGCGGCCAGCGTCGAAGTCGGCGAGCGAGTCGAAGGTGTACGAGCCGGAGAAGTTGCCGGGGAAGAAGTTCAGGATGTCGTCTTTGCTGTAATCGAAGCCGCCCTTGAGCGTGTGATTCGCCAGGGCCCATGTGCCGCTGTCGGCGAGCTGCCACCGCTTGATGGTCGTCTCGCGCGGCGAGAAGTTGTTGCGGCCGACCGTCAGGATGGTCGCGCCGCCGAGGTGACGGATGATCGCTTCCGGCGAGGCGCTGTTGGCGAGGCCCGGCTCCTGGTCCTTCGCGTACTGGAAACGCGCCTCGTTGAAGAGCGTGTTGCTCAGCGCGGACGTGAGCACGAGCGAGAAGGTGTCGGTGAGCACGTTCGAGTTGCCGGTGTGCTCGGCGGCGTTGGTCGGGCCGCCGTTCTCGAAGTTCTTCCCGACGAAATCCTGGCGGTTGTAGCGGAACGAGAGGTGGTTGGCGGTGCCGAGCTCGTGATCGGTCTTGATCAGGTAGACGTCCTGGTCCTGGTTGCGGCTGTAGTCGCCGGCGAGCGCCTGCACCTTCGCCAGCCCCGAGGCGGAGGCGGGGTCGGGCGGCGTGTAGTTGGAGGGGAGGCCGAGCACGATCAGGTTGGGCAGGGAGTTGCGCTGCGCGTCGTAATTGACGAAGAAGAAGTGGCGCTCGGGGACGATGGGGCCGCCGAAGCTCGCGCCGTACTGGTCGAAGTGATAGGGGCTCTTCGCGCGGTTGTTGAAGACGTTGATGTAGTCGTTGGCGTTGTAGTCCTTGTCGCGAAGGAAGTAGAACGCGGTGCCGTCGAAGGCGTTCGTGCCGGACTTGGTGATGACGTTGATCACCGCGCCGCCGGCGCGGCCGAACTCGGCCGAGTAGGCGTTGGACTGGACGTGGAACTCCTTCACGGCGTCCTGCGAGAACTGGTACGGCGCGCGGCCGGAGCCGGTACGCCCGAGGGTCTGGCCGAAGAAGGTGTTGTCGTTGTTCGCGCCGTCGATGACGAGCGAGTTGAGCGTGCCGCGCTGGCCTGCGAAGCTGATGTCGCCGGCGCGCACGTCCCGCACCACGCCGGGCGTGGTCAGGACGAAGTCGATGAAGTTGCGGCCGTTGACCGGCAGGTTCTCGATGTCGGTCTCGTTGACCACGGAGCTGACTTCCGATTTCGTCGTCTCGACGAGCGGCGCTTCGGCGGTCACGGTCACGGTCTCCGAAACGCCGACCTGCAGCCGGAGCCGGACGTCGACGCTCACGCCGAGGTTGACTACGACGCCGCGAGCCATCGCGGGGCGGAAGCTGTCCAGCTCAGCAGTGACTTCATAGGTCCCCGGCTGCAGCAGAGGGAGGTTGAAGGAGCCGTCGCCCTCGGTGACGGTGGTGCGCGAGACGCCGGTGGCGGTGTTCTTCGCGGTGATGGTCACGCCGGGCAGCGCGGCGCCGGAATCGTCCGTGACGCTGCCGGTGATCGAGCCGGTGGTGAGCTGCGCGAACGCGGCGAAAGGCGTGAGCAGACACACGACGAGAATCAGGGAACGCAGGAGGGTGCGCTTGGACATGGTTGCTCCTTCTCGTGAGCCGTCGAATTGTGTTGAGGGCCCGTTGGTACGGGCGCTACGAGAATAGCACGCGGCGATCAGCTCATGATGCGCGCGGTGCCGGAGACCCGGATCGAGCTTCCTCGCTCGGGCGGGATCTCGGCTTTCAGCCGCGAGCGGCTGCCCATGTCTTCCCCCTGGACGATGTCGATCGAGCCGCCGTGGGGCCAGTCGAGGTCGCGCAGGTAGCCGCCGAGGGCGGCGGTGGCGGCGCCGGTGGCGGGATCTTCATACACGCCGCCGGACGCGAATGGATTGCGCGTATGGAACAGCCGCAGCGTCTCCGCGTACGTGAGGATGATCGTGACGAAGCCCTCGCGCCGCATGAACGCGCGGCCTGCCTCGAGGCCGTAGCGCATGGCCGCCAGCAGTTCGCGGCTCCGGAGCGCGAGCAGGAGATGGTCGGCGCCCGCGTGAATGCGCGCGGGCGGGAGGCGTGGGTCGAGATCGGCGTCGGAATAGCCGAACAGCTCCAGCGCGGCTTCGACGACCGCCGGTGGTGCGGCGACGCTCCGCGTCGGCGGCGACTGCAACGCCGCGGCGGTGAGACCATCGTCGCGCCGGCCTTCGACGGTGATCGAGGCGTCGTTGAGCTTCAGGGCGAACACTCCGTCGCCGAAACGTCCTGCCAGTGCGGCCCCGAGGGCGATGGTCGCATGGCCGCAGAACGGCACCTCTGATTCGGGTGAGAAATAACGCACGCGCCAGCCGTTCTCCGCGGGCGCGGCAAACGCGGTCTCGGAGAACCCCACCTCCGCCGCGATCCGCTGCATCTCGCTCTCCTCCGGCAGCGCGTCGGCGATCACGACACCGGCGGGATTCCCCCCCGCCGTGCCGTCGGAGAAGGCGGCAATTCTCTGGACGTCCATGGCCGCTACGATACTGTAAGGACACGTACCATGCGGCCATGAAACGCGCGCTGCTCATCGTTGTTCTCTGTTTCTCGGCGGCGCTGGATGCGCGTACGCAGCAGCGGTCCGAGTGGCGCGATACGTACGAGTCGCGCGTCGAGATCCTCGCGCTGCTGCAATCGCTCAACGCCGAGATTCTCGCCGCCTCCAGCGCGACGCGGACGCTCGAGCAGTGGTGCGGCGATCACGAGATGGCAGACGAGCCGAAGATCGTGGCGAGGAGAGTGGAGGGCGTTCGCAAGGAGCCGTCTGCCGAGCAGTTGCAGAGGCTCGACGTGCGCGACGCGTCCGAGGTGCAGTACCGCCGGGTGGAGCTGCGTTGCGGTACACGCGTGCTCTCCGAGGCCGACAACTGGTATGTGCCGGCACGGCTGACGCCGGAAATGAACGCGGCGCTGGAGACGACCGAAACCCCATTCGGCAAGGCCGTGCAACCGCTTCGTCCGTACCGGCGAACCATCGCCGTGACGATGCTCTGGACCCCGCTGCCACGCGGCTGGGAGCAGGAGAGGCGGTCGCGGCTACGGTTCCGCCAGCGATGGGCGTTGGAACTGCCGAAGGAGGTGTTCCAGCATCGTGCCGTGCTTTACACGGCGGAGCATCTGCCGTTCTCCGAGGTCGTGGAGACGTATCAGGCGGAGGTGCTGGCGTTCAGGCGGAACTGATTTGGAGTGCGGTGACCGCAGTCGCCGCTTTCACTCAGAGCGGACGTGCAGCACGGTTCGGACGCAAGTTAAAGCGGTGACTGCGGTCACCGCACTCCAAATGGGTCGTCGCGTCCGGGTAAGGCCAGGGCCACGACCGCCGACACCAGCAACACGACCGGAAACACCATCAGTCGCGCGTCCCTTGCTACGCCTCCGGCGGTGATCACGGCGACGAGGCCGCCTGCGATGACGCCGCCGAGGTAGCGCATGGTGGAGAGGGCGCCGGAGGCGACGCCGGCCTGGGAGGCCTGGATGGCGCTCATGGCCGCGGCTTGGGAGGGGCTGGTGGCGATGCCGATTCCGGCGCCCATCAGGATGAGCGACGGGACGAGCGGCGCCGCGGTGACGAACATCCAGGCGCCGGCGGTGGCGGCGCCGGCGCCGGCGACGGTCACGATGCGCGCGCCGATGGCGTCGGAGAGGCGGCCGCCGATGGGGGAGGCGAGGACCATGCCGGCGGTGAAGAGCAGGAGCATCCGCCCGGTCGCGGAAGGATTGCCGGGGATGAAGAACGGGAGCAGGAACAGCAGGCCGTACATGGCCAGGTTCTGGAGCGCCACGATGGCGCTGCCGGCGGCGAACGACGCGTGCGTGAAGAGGCGCACGTCGAGCACGGGGTCGCTCGCGCGCAGCTCGCGCAGGACGAACGCGATCAGCGCTCCGAGGGCGGCGAGGGCGAAGCCGGGATGCATGCGCTCGACGGCGGCGACGAGCAGGAGCACCGCGATCCCGAGCAGCGCGCTGCCGGTGAAGTCGAACTTCGTGGCCCGCCGCGGCGCCACGGATCGTTCCGCGCGCTCCGGCGGCACGAAGGCGAACGAGAGCAGCACCACCGGGATGTTGACGAAGAAGATCGAGTGCCAGCCGAAGCGCGCGGTGAGGATGCCGCCGACGATCGGGCCCACGGCCGCTGCGGCTCCCATGATCGCGCCGAATACGCCGAAGACGCGGCCGCGCCGCTCGGGCGGCACGCTGTTGCGCAGGAAGGCGAAGACGGTGGGGATGGTGAATGCGCCGCCGAGGGCCATCAGCACGCGGCCGGCTCCGAGGACCGGCAGCGAGGGGGAGAACGCCGCGAGCAGCGCGCCAAGGCCGAGGAGCGAGCGGCCGAGGGTCAGCACGCGCGAGGTGCCCCAGAGGTCGGCGAGCTTGCCGGCCGGACTCTGGGCCACGATCGTGACCACGAGGTACGCGGTGACGAGCCAGCGCGTCGCCAGCGCGGGGCTGGCGACGAACGCGGTCGTGATCGTCGGCAGCGCGACCGCGATGATGGTCGAGTTGAGCGGCGCGAGCAGCGCCGCAAGCCCGAGACCGATGAAGCGCCGCGGAGTGAGCGGAGGTGTCTCCGTACCCGGCTCCGGCTTCGCGGCACGCGTGATCGGCCGCGACTGCAGGAGAAAGAGCTCGCCGGTCTCGAACGCGAACTCGAGGTCCTGCGGTCCGCCGAAATACTCCTCGCATCGCGCCGCCAGGTCATGCAACAGGCGCAGGTGAGCGTCGGTGAGCGACGGGCGGTGGACGTCTTCCGCCGCCACCGGCTGCTCCGCCGTGCCGCCGCCGGGCGCGAAGCGCACGGCGATGTCCTTCCGTCCGGGCGTGCGCTCGAGGATCTCGCCGGCGGCGCTGACGCGGAAGAGGTCCGGCGTGACGAGGCCCGCCACGACCGCCTCGCCGAGGCCCCAGGCGGATTCGATGACCCGCTCATTCGCGCCGGTCATCGGGTTGCGCGTGAAGAGCACGCCCGCGGCATCCGCGTCGACCATGCGCATCATCACGATGCCGATGCGCGGTTCGCCGGTGACACCCATCCTGGCGCGATACGCGAGCGCGCTCTCCGCGCGCGCGGAGTCGCGGACGGTCTCCACGGCCGCGTGCAGCATCTCCTCGGATGTCACGTTCAGCACCGTCACGTGCTGTCCGGCGAAGCTGGCGTCGAGCGAGTCTTCACCGACCGCGGACGACCGCATGGCCACGCGCTTGCCGCATGCATGGAAGGCGGCCACGATCGCGTCGGGGTCGTCGTGATCCCAGGAGATCGCGAAGCCGTCCGGCACCGGCAGCCGCGCGTGCAGGGCACGCGCGAGTGAGGCCGCCTTGCCGCCGAACTGCTGTTCCGACTCCGCTTCGTGCAGGCGTACGACCGTCACGCCAGGACCTGAACCGTGCCGGCCGCGCCGTCGACGCGCACGCGTGCGCCGTCCCGGATGAGCTCCGTCGCGTTGCCGGTGCCGACCACCGCGGGGATGCCGTACTCGCGCGCCACGAGCGCGGCGTGCGAGAGAGTGCCGCCGCGATCGGTGACGATGGCGCCGAGGAGTGGCAGCAGCGCGTTGTACGACGGCGTGGTGGCGCGCGCGATCAGGATGTCGCCTTTCTGCACGCGGCTCATGTCCCGCGGGTCGAGCACGAGGCGGGCGATGCCGGTGACGTCGCCGGGACTGGCGGCGAAGCCGCTGACCGTCGCGGGCTCGTTCTGCTTTTCGCGCGAGTTGAACATCTCGTCCATGACGATGCGTACGGCGCGCTCCGCGCGTGCCGCGGCAGGCGGGAACCAATCGACCGGCGGTGGGCCGGACGGGGTGCCGCCGAGGAACGGCGGGGCCTCGTCGCTGGTATGCGTGGTACGGAAATGCGCGTCGGCCGCGGCCTCATCGGCACTGCGATCGTTGCCGCCGCGCAGCATCGACACCAGCTCGGCGGGCGTGAGCTCGACCGCGTGATCCGCATCCCGTAGTCTGCCTTTCGCGGCGAGGCGGCGTCCCGCTTCGAGGATGGCGCGGCGCGTCAGCCCGGTGGACCACATGTCATTGAGGTACGTCCGCTCGTCGCGGATCCGGTACGTCGTCCGCGCCTCGGATAGCAGTTCGTCGAAACGCTGCCGGTGCTGCGCAGGCACCTTGTCGCGCAACGCGGCCTCGCGCTGTTTCACGTCGTTGTCGCCGGCTACGTGCGAACGCGTCATGGCAGCGCGGATGTTCTGGACGAGCATCTCCGGCATCTCGGCGCCGGTGAGGTCGGCGAGGTCGTAGCCGGTGATGATGCGCACGCCGGTCGTGTCGACGTAGCGGCGCGCCGCTTCTCCGACGGCATCGGTGCGTGCGACCAGCGCATCGATCGCCGCGGCCGCGTCGCTGCCGGCGAGGAGCAGCTGCGCGTCGGCGTTCCCGTTGAGTGCCCGGCCGAGCGCTTCGAGCTCATCGGCCGCGCCCTGGGAGACGCGGCTGGAGCCGCGGAACAGCGGCAACACGTCGGAGGGGGAGAGGCCGGTCCACTCGTTGACGTGCACGAGGAAGTCGCCGGTCGGGAGCATGGCGGTGGCGTTGAGGCTGTGGTGCAGCGTCACGGCCCGACGCAGGGCGTCGAAGCAGCGCTCGAGGTGCGCGATCAGCTGTTCGTCGCTCAGCGCACGGAGGTCGACGCGTTGCAGCTCGCCGTTCTCCTTGGCGATGGCCGGCTTCCACTCCTCATCCCACCGTTTCACATCCTCGCGCCAGAACTTCGTCTCCCACACCTCGGCCACCCGCCGCACGCGTTTGCGAATCTCCGGATGGAGTTTCGTCAGCAGCTTGAAAATGAGCTTCGGGGGAGGGGCTTTGGCGTCTTTCGGCGCACCGACCGGACGCGCGCACATATAGACGAAGCGGTTCACGACCGCGAACTCGATTCCCTCGAGCAGCATCCCGTACCGCGCCATCCCTTCGCGAAACCCCGCGGTCGCCGCGGCCGGAAACACCGCCGCCAGCGCGCGCGAAACGGGTCGCTGCAGATGCGTCGCCTCGAGCTCCCACACACCAGGCCCCGGAGGGGCGAAGCCATTCGAATCAAGCATGGCCGGGATGATAACGGACGAGTCCGAGTTCCATTTCAGTCCGTTGACCCCTTCCTGCCCGGTTGCTATCCTCCGCGTCCTCAGATCCGGCAATCCATCCCATGTCGTCATTTCAGGCGCGCGGCCTCCGCCAGATGCGGACGGTTGTGCTCCATCCATAGACCCTCAACAGAGAGAAGGGATTTTTGATGCGAAAACTAATCGTCACCACCCTCGTCGTGGTGCTTGCAGCAACGTTCGTGGAAGCGTCGGACGGGCCGCGGTTCACTGCAGCCAACGACAAAGTGATCATTGCGATCGCCGACCCCGCGACCGGACGGGCGCTGATTCCGGACGGAACCGTACTGCCGGCTGGAGTCAGATTCTTCGTGCACACGGCCAACGCTGCCGACTTCGAGAGCATGGATGCGCAAAACGATGCGGGTCCCGGCCAGGAGCTCGTGTTTGCGTATGCACCCGAGGCGGAGTTCACCCAGGCACGGAGAGCCATCGCCGCCCGCCGCGACACAATGCAGGACGGAATGCCGGCGTTCGCCGAGTCCGCGGAAGCGCTGGAGCATCGCAGCTCGCGCGACTTCGACGTTGCGACCGATGACACGCCCACGTGGTTCTATCTGTATTTCGCCGACGGGAGCTACCTGGCCGCGCTGCGGCATCGCAACGAGAACGGCGGCAATCCGATGTGGGGCGTCTCCACCAAGAGTTACTCCGCGCCGGGCTACTACTCCGGAGGCTCGTTGACCGCGCGGCAGACCAGCAATCTCGTGTGGGGATCGCATGGCGGACCTTATTTCGATCCGTACGCCTACAGTAAGGTGTGCACCATGACCTCCAGCGGCGGTAGCTGCCAGACCATGCTTCCTTACGTCCAGACGCCAAGCGCCATCGTGGAGTCGAAGGGAACGATCAACCAGCGTTATGGGACGTGTGTCCTGTATCCGAACCAGCCGCCTCCGGAGGAGCCGTGCAGGATCGTCTATTCGGGCACGATTCAAACCACCGTACCGTGGTGAGCGGGCGACGTTCGTGAGAAGACGGGAAGACCCGCCGTAAGGCGGGTCTTCTGTTTAGTACTGACCTACTTCCTCACCGACCTCCGCCGCCCTCCCGTCTCCACCGGGGTGCCGACCATCACCGCTCCCTCGTGCGTCCAGCGCACGCTGTTGCCGGCGGGGTCGGCGAACTCCACGCGGAGGTCGAGGCGGACATTGGGGATGGCGGTGGCGGAAGCCAGAGACGCGGAGTAGAGGTCGCCGGCGGGGATGTGGCCGAGGGTGTTGGTGTTGCCGGCTTCGGAGCCGGTGATGGTGACGGAGAGCGGTTGCCAGGTACCGGTGCCGGCGATGCGGAACCAGGCGCGCGTCGACTCGGGGCGGGTCGGCAACGCGGTGGCGGCGCGGAGGTAGTCGAGGTCGGCGACGGAGAACTGCAGCACGGCTGCGTCGCCGGTGCTCAGGCGGTCGGTGGTCCTGCCCTGGCTGTCGACGACGCGCATCGAGGTCAGGGTCGGGGCGTCGAGATCGCTGCTGGTGCCGAACGTCGTTTCGAGCGTGCCGCGCGTCAGGCGGCCGGCGGCGCGGAGGTCGTGGCGTTGCGCGACGAGCTTCGACTGCGGGAGCGGAGTTGGCGGCGCCTCGCCGCCTTCCGTGCCGCGCCACGAGCCGCTGGCGAGCCGCACGCCGGCGGCGTCATACGTGGTCCACTCCATTCCGCTGCCGCCGGAGACGAGGCTCCCTGCTGCGGTCGTGAAGCCGGCGGGCGGAACGCGGAACCAGGCCGCGGCGCGTGTGCCCGGCAGCGCAAACGGATACACCGGGCCGGTGCCGAGGGTGAGCGTGCCGCCGGACGGGAATTGCTCCACGGTAGACGGCGGCGTGATCTGCGACGAGAGCAAGAAACGGTTGTCGCGCGCGCGGAGCGCCTGCGTCTCGATGCCGTCCGCGCGGAAGATCATGCCGTTGTGGGCGAGCGCGAAACGCTCGTTGTTGCTCCGGTGCACGAACGTCGACGTCGCGAGCGCGGGGCCGTCGAAGCAGTCCGTGGCCGAGATGTTGAGGATGCTGGTCATCGCTTCGTAGGCGCAGACCGTCAGCGGCGACTCCTGCCAACGCACGGTCGCCTCGAGCAGCTCGCTCCCTCCGGCGCTCAGCGTCGCCGTCTCGGAGAGTCCCTGCAGGACCGGGTGCTCGATCGTGTAGCTCTGCGCCCTTCTGAAGTCGATTGCCTGCTCGAACGCGTACAGCCGGAAGCGCTCCGGAAGCGGCGAGAAGAGGATGCGGCGGGCTTCCCTCCGTTTGTTGGCGAGGAACATCGAGAACTGATCGCTGCCCGAGGCCCAGAAGATCCGGCGCCCGATGAAATGCAGCAGCTGCGCGTCGGCATTCGAGCGCGCGGTGAGGCTGCGGCCGCTCTCGTCGCGGCCGTCGTAGACCAGCTCGAGCGTGGCGTCGCTCGCACGGAAGTCGAGCTGATGGTCGCTGTCGATGTCGACGTCCGCTTTCACGAGGAAGGTGTCGGTGCGGGTCCCGCCGGAGTAGGCGGTCAGGACGAAGTCCCAGCGGCCGGGCGCGAGAAACACCTCCGCCGACTGCGGATCGCGGATCGGGTTGCTCCGCGCGCCGCCGGGACCGAGGGCGACGAAGTAGGTCGCGAAACCGTCGAAGGTCATGCGTGCGCGGGCGGTCCGGAGGAACGCCCAGGCCAGACTGCGGGTCGAGTTGCCGGTGATGCGGATGTCGCCTCCGAGCATGGAGTCGGCGGGGAAGGCGAGCGTGTCGTTCGTGGTCTCGACCTCCACCGACACTTCGGCGGACGCGCCGGCCGGGAGCTGGAGGGTGGCCGGCGTGACGCGCACGACCACGCCGGCCGGTACGGTGCCGGGAGCGATGGAGAGCGACTGCGCGGCTGTGGTCTGGTTGGTGAGCCGGAACGTCTGCGACTCCTTCGTCGCGCCCGTGCGCGACGCGCGGATGCCGAAGCTCAGGCCGGACGAGCCGACGAGGAGCTTCGATTCATGCGCCGCCTTCGCGTCGGCGCGGCCCGCTCCGCGCGCGAATGGTGCAGCCGTCACCGCCGTGGCGCTGCTCGTGATGGCTGCCTTGATCTCCGCGGGTGTCCACTCGGGATGCAGCTTGCGCAGCAGCGCGGCCACGCCGGCCACATGCGGCGTGGCCATCGACGTGCCGTTCAGCGCGATCGTGCCGCCGCCGAGACGCGCCGAGATGACCTCGTAGCCGGGGGCGGAGACGTCGGGCTTGAACCCGAGAAGCCGCGGTGCCGGACCGCGCGAGCTGAAGTCGGTGACGCGGCCGTCGTCGTCGATCGCGGCCACGGTCAAGGCACCGAGCGCGGTGCCGGGGCTGCCGATGGAGGCGGTCGCGCCGTCGTTGCCGGCCGCGATCACCATCATCACGCCCGCGGCGACGGCGTTGTCGACGGCGCGGGAGGCGGGATCTTCCGCGTCGCCGGGACCGCCGAGGCTGAGGTTCGCGACGTCGACGCGATCGGACGGATCGCCGTCGCCGTTGGGATCGGCGCAGCGCTCGATGGCGGCGATGATGCCGGAGGTTGGGCCGCTGCCGTCCGCGGCGAGGACTTTGTAGCCGATGAGCGTGACGTCGGGAGCGACGCCGATCAGGTCGGGCGCGCTGGCGGCGATCGTGCCGGCGACGTGCGTCCCGTGGCCGTTGTCGTCCATCGGGTCGTCGTCTCGGTTGATGAAGTCGCGGCCGCCGATGACCTTGAACCCGGCCCCCATGCCGCCGCCGAGCGCCGGATGGGTGTAGTCGATGCCGGTGTCGATCACGGCCACGACGATGCCGCTGCCGCTCGTGCCGAGGCTCGAGGCGTTCACTCTCGTGCGCGCGTCGACGACTGTGGCCAGCGGCGCGGCCGCGGGCGTGGAGGAAGCGTGCATGAGGACGTCGCGATGCACGGCGCGGACGTAGGGCAGCGCGCGAATGCGATCGACCGCCGCCTGGTCGGCTTCGACGGCGACGCCGAGGAAGACCGTGCGGTACTCGTGTGCGATACGCGGCGCGGGTGCGGCGTCCATTGACACGCTGCCGTTGCCGCCGGCCAGGTCGGCGCGAAAGCGGGCGAACAGCTCCGCATGCTGCGCCGCGACGGCCTTGCCTCCGCGCGCGATGGCTGCCGGGGTGCCGTGAAATTCAACGATGACGCGCGAGCTGTCTTCGGGAAGGCCGCGGCGCTCGTAGTACTGCGCCGGTGCGGCTGAAACGAGGATCGCGGACGCACACAGCGCCGCTCCGAGAAACGCTCGGATGGAAGAGGTCATGGAGGCTCCGTTGGATGGACGACGAACTAAAGACACTCCATTATCGCCGGGTTGGGGAGCAGCGTGAAGAGTTTGGAGTGCGGTGACCGGTGACCGCAGTCACCGCACTCCAAACTACTGGTCGATCTTGAATGCCGTCTTCCGGAAGAACCCCGCGAAGCGCTTCATGACCGAGGTGGTCATGTAGGGGTGATTGGTGGTCGGCGCTCCGAGGGCCTGGACGAAGAGGTCGCCGTGCTGCGTCAGAAAGTCCTGGTAGATCGCGCCGCTGCCGTGGTCGAAGAAGGCCTGCTGCGAGCTCCAGGACGAATTGAAGATCAGGCGTTCGGCGGCGACCGGCGGCGTGTTCTGCGTGTTGCGCGAGACGTCCGGGAAGCTGGCCGTGTACATCAGCGTCTCCGGCTCGTGGTCGCGTACGGCGCGGACGTAGTCGCGCAGGGCGCGCTTCACCTGGCGCATCTTGCCGCGCTGCACCACCCAGCGCGCCTCGACCTGGTACGCGTTCGGGACGTCGGCGGTCTTGCGGATGAAGCCGTGTACGAGCTCCATCCCCTGCGTGATCATGAACGGCAGCGCCGGGCCGTACATGTTCAGGAACAGGCCGCCGTACTGGCCGATGAACTCGCGGATCGACTTTCCCTGATGGTGCTTCAGGAACGCCGCCTGGTCCTTGTAGCCCTCCAGGAACAGCACCTGATTGGCGGTGGGCGGCGGGAAGATCTTCACGCCCGGATCGAGGTTCGGCTCGTGGATGACGTACATGAGCGTGCCGGGCTCCCGCTTTTCGACGTCGGCGGCCAGTTGGGTCAGGGCCGTTCGCGCCGCGGCTTCATTGCCGGGCGCGATCGTGAAGAATGCATTGTTGATGTACATGACGCTGCTCCTTTGCGTGTTGTGCTTCAGGTCAGCGTCGACAGGATGTCCTGCGCTGTCTTGAATGCGAGGGCGACGATCGTCAGCGTCGGATTGGCGGTGCCGACGGTCGGGAAACTGCCGCTGCCGGTGATCCAGAGGTTCGCGCAGTCGTGGGAGCGCTGCGCCCCGTTGACCACCGAGGTCTTCGGGTCGATGCCCATGCGGTGCGTGCCCATGATGTGGCCCGCGCCATAGAGGTGGTACTTCACGCCCTTGTAGAAGAAGTCGCCGGCGGCGGCGTTCGGGTATTCGGTGTACTCCTTCGCCCCCATCTTTTCGTAGATCGCGGTGCAGACCTCCTTCGCGGCCAGGAAGCCGTCGAGGGTGTAGTCGTCGAGGCCGTACTCCACGTGGGGACGCGGCAGGCCGAGGCCGTCGATGTAGTAGGGGTGCAGCGTCACGCGGTTGTCCGGCTGCGGCATCTGGTCGAGCAGCGCGGCGATGCGGAACTGATGCGTATACAGCTCGTTCAGCTTCGTCGCCAGGGCCAGGCCGCCGAGGCGCTGGCCGTCGGGATTGAGCGCGGAGTCGTTGGTGCCGCTGATGAAATCATTTAGGGTGGTGTAGGGATCGCCTTTCGGGAAGTTCCACCCTTCGTTGCCGATCTCGAGGCGGAATGCCGAGCGGAACTTGCGGAACGCGCCGTCGCGCAGGGACTCGATTCCGGACGTGGCCAGCGGGCCGCGGTAGCCCCACACGGGCTGCTCGGCCATGGCCCACGAGAGATAGAGGACGTGGTCCATGAGGTTGCGTCCGACCTGGTCGCTGCTGTTCGCGACGCCCTGGCGGCCGTTCGACATCAGGAGGAGCTTCACGTTCTCGATCGCGTGCGCGCAGAGCGCGAATCCATTCGCCGAGACCGAGCCGGGCGTCGAGGAGAGCACGCCCGTCTGCGCGTCGCGCGACCATTGCAGGTAGTCGATGCCGGTGACGTTGCCGTTGGCGTCGACGGCCACGTTGACCGCCACGGTCTGGTATTGCACGGTCACGTTGCCGGTATCTAGCGCCTGATTGAGGGTGACGGTCGGGTCCCACTTTGCCTGGATCGGGCAGATGGGGATGCAGTTCGTGTTGCCGGCGCACTGGCGGCGCTCCTGGTAATTCGGAATCGAATTGCGGCCGGCGGGAGTCGGCGACACGAAGACCGGGTAAGCGGTCGGATCCTGCGGAGCATCGACCGAAACCGTCAGGCCGGCGATCCCCTTGCTCACCGTCTCGTCGACGATGCTCATCGGAATGGGAGGCATCGGGTACTCGTAGCCCGGCGGATAGCGGAGGCCGATGGCCTGCTGCAGCGGCGCCTGCTCCGCGACGCTCGCGGCGACGCCGATCGCCGCCTCCGCCTTCCCGTAGAGCAGCTCGAGCTCGTCGTAAGGGACCGGCCAGTCCTGCGCCACGCCGTACGTCGTCTGCATGGTCAGGTCGTGCGGGACGAGGCGAAGCGAGGTGCCGAGCCAGTGCCACGCCGTGCCTCCGCCGATGCGCTCGAACGTGCTGGAGAACGGCAGGCCGCGCAGGCCGTTGCCGTCCGGCGCCTTCGCGGGCACGCTCTCCTGGATCATGTAGCTCTGGTCCGGCCCTTTGCCGATCTGCAGCACCGTGAAGCGCGGCGCGGCCTCCTCGCCCGGATCGGGCAGCGGAAAGAGCGGACGGGTCGACCCGTTCCCGGGCAGCGGCGGATACGGCGACTCGGGGGTCTTGGCCAGCGAGGTGTAGAAGTTCTCCATGTACTGGCCGCGGTTGTCCGGAACGGCCGGACCGGCCTCGAGGATCAGCACCTTCTTGCCGGCCAGCCCGAGCTGCCAGGCGATGAGGTTGCCCGACACGCCGGCGCCGATGATGACGAAATCGTATTGAGGCTGATTTGCGCTCATTTGGCCCCCGTGCTGCTGCCGGTATCGACGCCGAACTGCGAGAGCGGCCCCGGCTCGTTCGCCCAGTAGCCGAAGCTGAAGGGGCTGTAGCCCATCGGGTGCGACTGCATGACCTGCCACGCCAGGCCGTTCGTGTACGCGAGCGACGAGACGACCTCGGACATCACCACGCTGCCCGGCGGATACCACGAGCCGGTGTACCAGAGCTTGGTGATGCTCTCCGCGAGCAAGGCCTGGGGAGAGGGGAACTGGCCGGCCGTTTCGAGCAGCGTGTCGGCGATCTGCTGCGGCGGCTGCGTGCTGATGGCGCGGTAGGCGGTCAGCAGCGTCTGCACGGTGGCCTGCTCGTTCTGCGTCGCCTTGGTCGCGTAGTCGAAATACGCCTGCGACAGGTTGGTCGTGTCGAGCGCCGGCTTCAGAAACTCGAGCTGGAAGCCGGTCAGCGCGGCGGACATCGCCGCAAAGTCCTGGATGTCGTCGTTTGGCATGGGCTCTCCCTTCGCGCTACTGCGCGCGCTGCAGTACGTATGTGAAGTCGGACGGCTTGCCCGAAGTCGTGGCGGCGTTGTTGTGGCATTCGATGCAGCTCGAGGAGACGTTCGGCACCATCCCCTGGATGTACGTTTCGAGCGTGGCGTTGGCGAGGAAGATCGGGGCGGGATGCCCGAGCTGGTCGCCCGGTTTCTCGGCGCAGTTGCTGCCCGGATTGGTCGGCCACTGGGTGCTGATCAATTCGTAGTTCGTCCAGACCGACTTCGGATTGACGCTGGCGAGCAGCGGACGGGCGTCGGCATTGCGCGCGGCGGCACTCTCCGGAGCGAATTCGTTTCCCCTGTACGAGAAGATGCGCACGACCTGCGAGTGGTACGAGCTGACCTGCGACGGAATCCACGGCCGCGGCGGCACCTGGTTCGGCGGGCACTTGTCGGCAGGGCAGGAGGGGTCGTAATAGTTGTACGACTTTTCGAGCTTGCCGCTCTTAACGTCCTCTTCCGTCGGCGCGTTGTCGATGTGCTCGAACGTCGACCAGACCCATTGCGACGCGCTGTCGGTCTTGTGCGCGATGTGCAGGCCGACCAGTCCGACGGTCTGCATGCTGCACGAGGCGGGAACCTTCGGGTTCTCGGAGGGCGGCGAGTAAACGAGCGCCTCGGAGGAGTGGAAGCGCCCCTTCTGCGCCGCGTCGATGACCATCCACGCCGACTTGACCATGATCGCCCCCTCGGCGCCGTTGTTGCCCGGGCCGGGGTTGCTGCCGCAGGGGAAATCGGCCGGCTGCGTGAACGCCTGCTGGCCGGCCTTCGAGTAAAGGTTGTTCGCGACGATGTAATCGAACATCGGTTTGTTGATCACGATCTCGAAGCGGGTGTAGACCCCGTTCTGGTCGATGAGCGGGCCGGTGTTGAACGGCTGGCTGTTGGCCGTCAGCACGGTCGGCGTCTTGCCGACCTGCTTCAGCACCTTCATGCCGGGCTTGTAAAGGGACTTGCAGGCGGGCGGGATCTCGCCGGAGGCGCCCCATTCGGGCGTGGAGCCGTCCGGCAGGAAGACCGCGTCGACGTTGGCGAAGTCTTCCCACACCGCGGGGTTGTCGCCGTCCTGGCCGATCTTCTTCGCCGGATCGCCGACGCCGTTCGCGTCGGGCGGCCAGTTGAGCGAGATGAACGAGTTCCACGAGAGGATGTCGAAATCCTTCTGCAGCCCCGCCAGCGTGCCCACGCCGCCGAAGGTGAGGTCGCCCGGGATGGCCGGGCTGAGGACGATGGCCGGTTGTGCCGGTGCGGGCGGCGCCGCCGTGGCGGGCGGCGGGGCGGCCGTGGCGGCTGCGGTTGCGGTTGCGGTGGTCTCTTGCGTGCCGGTCGAGCCGGCGGGGAGCTCCCGGCGGCAGCCGGCGAGCGAGAGCGTCACGAGTACTGCGGCACCGAGGGGAAGGGCAATCCTGTGGGCAGCCATGGGACCTCCAGATCAGACGGTCAGTCGATGAACGTGCGGAACAGCGGGCTGAGATCGGGGGGAAAGCCGGGCTTCGGCCGGAACGGCGACCCGACGCTCTGCTGGAAGCGGAAGCGGTTCTCCGGATCCACCTGCTCCTTGATGCTCACCAGACGGTCGTAGTTGTCGCCATAGAACTCTTTCGGCCAGTCGACCAGCAGCGGATCGATGTAGTTCACGTACGCGCCGGTCGTGTGCGGCTTCATCTCCTCGCCGAGCTGGTACGCCCAATCGACGTTCTGCTGGATCTGGTCGGACGCCTTCCAGATCGCCTTCACCTCGTACAGGAAGCGCGCGTCGCGGTAGGCGAACGAGTTCTTGTCGCCAGGGTTCTCGCTGATCTTGCCGCCCATGTGCGACCAGACCAGCAGGCTGGAAGGCGACGGCGGGTTGGTCATGTACTTCGTCAGCACGTCCACGCAGGCCGGCGTCATCGAGCGCGGGGCCATGAAGCCGGAGCGGAGGTACGCCTGCGAGCCACCGACCACCGTCAGGAGGCCGTTGTAGATCTCGAAGTCCGGCAGCTCCATGTCATAGAGGTTGATGAAGACGTTCGGGAACTTGAGGATCGGGGCGATCAGATCCATCCCCACGCGCGTGTCGCCGTTGAAGATCGGGGTGAGGCCCATCGTGCTGACCAGGGTGTCGGGATGCGCGGGGAGCGGCACCTTGCCCATGAAGCCGTAGACCGCCAGCTCGTCGGGGACGGTCTCGATCCACTCGTTGTAAAAGCCGAGGATCTCCGGCGCGTACTCGATCGGATAGCGGATCTGGCCGACCAGCATCTTCGCGAACTTCGGCCGGTGCACGCGCAGCTCGAAGGCCACCGCGATGCCGTAGTTGCCGCCGCCGCCTCCCGTGCAGGCCCACCAGAGGTCGCGCTCTTCCTCCGACTCCGCGTCGGTGCGGATGGTGCGCAGGTTGCCGTCCGGCGTCACCAGCTCGATCGAGAGCAGGTTGTCGACGCTCAGGCCGTACGACCGCGACACGAAGCTGATGCCGCCGCCGAGCATGAAGCCGGGGATGCCGACCGTCGGGCAGCCACCGCCGATCGGGATGAGGCCCGTGTTCGACGCCTGCAGGTAGATGTAGAGCTCGCGCCAGAGGTTGCCGGTCTCGGCCCAGATCACCTGCCGCTCGGTGTCGAGCCGCTTGCCTCTCATCTGCGAGAGGTCGATGACCATGCCGCCCTGATTCAGGCAGTAGCCGGCGCCGCTGTGGCCTCCGCCGCGGACGGTGAACGGCATGTCGTGCTCGACGGCGAAGCGGTAGGCGGTGACGACGTCGTACTTGTTCGCGCACAGCACGACCACGCCCGGCCGCAGGTCGATGCGGCCGTTGTCGATGACCAGCGACTGGTCGTATCCGGGATCTCCAGCCTGCAGCAGGCGGCCTGCGAGGTCGCCGCGCAGCTTCTCGAGGTACTTCTGAGCAATCATTCAATCTCCCCCGGCCGGGCCGCGGGCACACGTTCAGATAAGGCGATTCATGATGTTGGCGGGACCCGGTTGTCTAGGAGAGTATCAGGCTCGACGATTCCCTACCCGGATTGGTGCTTTTTTTTCTGCTGCCTTGTCCGCGGAGTCCCATTTCCGAACGCGGCGATCCCGGCACCGGACGTCCGGAAGGCGGCCGAATTATCTAAACCATTGAAATGACAGGAACGTACCGATGGCACCCCGGTTGCGCCAGGGGGCGCCCAACGTGGACGTCCATCGCCCTGAGCTCACCAATCGCAAGCGCCGGAAGCGCCTTCTCGCCGCCGCCACGGTGACGCTGCTCGTGGCCGTCGCCACCTTCGGCGTCTCGCGGCTGAAGCCCGCCGGGCCGGAAGTCGAGGCGTCGGGGCTCTTCATCGACACGGTCAAACGCGGTCCGATGGTGCGCCAGGTTCGCGGCACCGGCGTGCTCGTGCCGGAAGTCGTCCGCTGGATCCCGGCGGCGACCGAGGCGCGGGTCGACCGGATCCTGGTCCGTCCCGGAAGCGCCGTCCGGGCCGACACGGTCATCCTCGAACTGAGCAACCCCGAAGTCGAACAGAGCGCCCGCGACGCGGAGCTCCAACTCGGCTCCGCGGTCGCCGAGCTGCGCAAGCGCGAGATCGAGCTGCAGAGCGAGATCCTCGCCCAGCAGGCCATGGCCGCGGGCGTCGACGCGCAGCTCAGCGACGCTCGTGCGCAGGCCGCGGTCGACGAGGAGCTGGCCCGCAACGGCCTCACGTCGGCGCTGACGCGCAACCTGTCGAAGTCGCGAACCGAGCAGCTCGAGAACCGCAGCGCCATCGAGACGAAGCGCCTCGACATCGCCCGGCTCGCCGCTGTCGCCGAGGTCGAGATGCAGCGCGCCCGCCTCGACCAGCGCCGCGCCGAGCACGCGTTGCGTCAGCAGCAGCGCGGCGCGCTCCTCGTCCGGGCCGGCATCGACGGCGTCCTGCAGCAGCTGCCGGTCGAGATCGGCCAGCGTGTCGCCGCCGGGGCGAACCTCGCCCGCGTCTCCCAGCCCACGCCGCTCAAGGCCGAGCTGCGCGTCGCCGAGACGCAGGCCCGCGACGTCGCCCCCGGCCAGCTCGTCACCGTCGATACCCGCAACGGCATCGTCCAGGGCCGCGTCACCCGCGTCGACCCCTCGGTGCAGAACGGAACCATCGGCGTGGACGTCGGCTTCGACGTCCCGCTGCCGAAAGGGGCGCGTCCCGATCTCACGGTCGACGGCGTGATCGAGCTCGAACGCCTCAGCGACGTTCTCTATACCGGCCGCCCCGTGCAGGGCGCCGACAACACCACCATCGGTTTCTTCAAACTGACCGGCGACGGCGAAGCCGTGCAAACACCGGTCGCGATCGGCCGTACTTCCGTGAGTAGTGTCGAGATCCGTTCCGGCCTCCGCGAAGGCGACCGGGTCATCCTCTCCGACATGTCCGCGTGGAGCGAGCACCAGCGCATCAGACTCAAATAAGGAGCAACGCATGCCGCCGCTGATTCACATCGAAGGACTGAGCAAGGTCTTCTACACCGACGACATCGAGACCCACGCGCTCGACAATGTCCATCTCGACATCGAGGAAGGGGAGTACGTCTCCATCGCCGGCCCCTCCGGCTGCGGCAAGTCGACCCTCCTGTCCATCCTGGGATTGCTGCACGCTCCGACCAGCGGCGACTACACGCTCAACGGCACGCCGGTCGCGCAGCTCTCCACCGTCGAGCGGGCGCGCATCCGCAACAGGGAAGTCGGCTTCATCTTCCAGAGCTTCAACCTGATCGGCGACCTGACCGTCGAGGAGAACGTCGAGCTGCCGCTGACCTATCGCGGCGTGCCCGCCCCCGAACGACGGGAGCGGGCGCAGAAGGCGCTCGAGCGCGTCGGGATGGTGCACCGCATCAAGCACTATCCGGGGCAGCTCAGCGGCGGCCAGCAGCAGCGCGTCGCGGTCGCACGCGCGATCAGCGGCGAGCCATCGATCGTGCTCGCCGACGAGCCGACCGGCAACCTCGACTCGCGCAACGGCGAAGTGGTCATGTCGCTGCTGCGCGAGCTGCACCGCGAGGGCGCGACGATCTGCATGGTGACGCACGACCCGCGCTACGCGAAGAACGCCGACCGCACCGTCCACCTCTTCGACGGCCGCATCGTCGAGGAGGAACGGATGCCGCTCGAGGAGCGCGAGCTGCGCGAGAGCGGCTTCCGCGCGCCCGTGCAACAGCTTCTGGCGGACTGACCATGACCGAAATTCGTCTCGCGTTCCGCAGCCTGCTCCGGTCCCCAGGCTTTACATTCGCCGCGGTGGCCACGCTGACGCTCGCCGTCGGCGCGGCCACGGCCGTCTTCAGCATCGCCCGCGCGGTGTTGCTCGAACCATTGCCGTACAAAGATCCGGAGCGGATCGTCCGTTTCATCGGCGGGAAGGAAGGGGAAGCGGACGTGCGGTACGACTCCATCTCCTATCCCGACGTACGCGACGCGGCCGCGCAGAGCGGCGCGTTCGAGGTCACGGCGGCGTTCGACGAATGGAGCCCCTCGCTCGTCGGTGCCGGCGAAGCAGAAGTCCTGACCGGCGGCGCCGTCGACAGCGGCTTCTTCGAGACGCTCGGCGTGCGGCCGGCGCGCGGACGCTACTTCGTGGCCGCCGAGGACGTGCCGGGGAACGACACGACGGTGGTGATCAGCGATGGATTGTGGAGACGGAAATTCGGCGCGCGGGAAGACGTGGCCGGGGAACCGATCCGCCTCGACCGGCGCACGCTGACGATCGTCGGCGTCACGCCGCCCGGCTTCACCCATCCGTACCTCGGCGACAACACCGACCCGATCGAGATCTGGACGACGATCGCCGCCGACCTGAACACCGACCAGGCACCCCGCAGCAGCCGCTCCTACACGGCCATCGGCCGGTTGAAGCGCGGCATCACGATCGAGCAGGCGTCGGCGCGCGTGAGCGCCGTCGCGAAGCGTCTCGAGCTCGCCTATCCCGACACGAACACGGGCCGCAGGATGACCGTCGTGCCGCTGCACGCGCGGGTCACCCGCAACGTGCAGAGACCGATCTGGCTTTTCTTCGCCGCGGTGCTGCTCCTCCTGCTGATGGCATGCGTCAACGTCGCGAACCTGATGCTCGCCCGCGTCTCGACCCGCGGCGCCGACCTCGCGGTACGCGCGGCGCTCGGCGCGCGGCCGTGGCATCTCTTCGTCCCGCTGCTCGCCGAGACGCTGGTCCTCGGCCTCACCGGCGCGGTGGCCGGCGTCTTCGTGGCCTTCGCCGGCACGCGCTGGATCGCCCGCGCGGCCTCCGACATTCCGCGCATCGACGCGGTGACCATCGACGTGCCGGTCGTGCTCTTCGCCCTCGGCACCGGCGTGCTCGCGGCGTTGCTGGTCGCGGCCACTCCCGCGCTGCGGCAGTGGCGCGGCTGGCAGTCGCTGCATCTCCGCGGCCGCGGCACGAGCGACGACGTCTCCTCGCTCAACGCGCATGCGTCGCTGGTCGTCGTGCAGGTCGCGCTCTCGGTCGTGCTGCTCACCGGCGCCGCGCTGGTGGCGCGCAGCCTCTGGAACCTTCTCTCCGTCGACACCGGCCTCGACGAGCGCGGCGCGCATGTCTTCAGCGTGCGCGCTCCGGCCAGCGCCTATCCCGAGCTCGCCGACGTCGTCCGTTTCTACGACGAGGTCGAACGGAAGCTGTGCGAGGTCCCCGGAGTCACCGCGGCCGGTGTCACGTCGATCCTCCCGTTCGACGGCGACTACAACGGCATGGGCTTCACCATCGACGGCCGCCCCGCCCCGCCGCCCGGCCTCGGACCGTCCGCCGAACAGCGCACCGTCACGCCCGGCTACTTCGAGGCGGTCGGCATCGCGATCGTCGCCGGGCGCGCGTTCACGAAAGACGACGACGCCGATGCGCCGCCGGTGCTGATCGTGGACGAAACGTTCGCCCGCACGCACTGGCCCGGACGGTCGCCGATCGGCCAGCGCATCACCGCGTTCGACCGGTCGAACGAGATCGTCGGCGTGGCCCGCGCCGCGCGGATCATGAGCATCGGCGAGGCCGCGTCGCCGACGTTCTACGCCGCCTGGGCTCAACTCCCGCGGCGCCGCTCCGCGCACGTGGTCGTGCGCGCGGCCGGCGCCGGAGCAACGATCGTCCCGGCCATTCGCACCGTCGTCGCCTCGGTGTCGCCCGATGCGCCGGTGATGAATCCGCGCCCGCTCGCCGCGGTCGCCGGCAAGTCTCTCGGCGCGCAGAAGCTGCGCACGACGCTGCTCTCGCTGTTCGGCATCGCCGCGCTGCTCCTGGCCGCCGTCGGCGTGGCCGGCGTGCTGGCCACCAACGTGGCCCGCCGCCGCCGCGAGATCGGCGTGCGCATGGCACTCGGCGCGACCACGCGTGAGATCGCCGGCTACATCGTGCTCCGCGGCATGCGCATGGTCGGCATCGGACTGCTCGCCGGCGCGCTCCTGTCCTTCATGACCAACCGCGTGCTGCAGACGATGCTGTTCGGCGTCGACGCGCACGATCCCATTTCGCTGCTCGCCGTCGCGACGCTGCTGGCCATTGCCGGCGTCATCGCCGCGGCCGTGCCTGCATGGCGCGCCGCGGCGACAGATCCGGCCACGGTGATGCGCACGGAGTAGGGGAGAGACGATGAACGACCTTCGGATCGCGCTGCGCAACCTCTTCCGGACGCCCGGCTTCACGGCGGCGGTGATCGTCACTCTGGCGGTCGCCATCGGTGCGAACACGGCCATGTTCAGCATCCTGTACGCGGTCATCTTCGAGCCGCTGCCGTTCCGCGAGCCGGCGCGGCTGATGCGCGTCTGGGAGACCGACCAGCACAACGCCAGCTTCCGCGAGGGCGCGTCGATGCCCGACCTGGCCGACTGGGTCGCGCAGCAGCGCGTCTTCTCCTCGATGGCCGGCACGAGCTGGCGGCAGCTCAACCTCACGGAGAGAGGCTCCGAGGCGGAGCGGGTAGATGTGACCGGCGTCTCGCACACGCTCTTCGGTATCCTCGGCGTGAAGCCGCTTGCCGGACGGACCTTCGTCGCCGCCGATGACCGCGCGGGCGCACCGCCGGTGGCTCTGATCAGCGAGTCGCTGTGGCAGCGGCGATTCGGCCGCGCGAAAGTGACCGGACGCACCATCACCCTCGACGGCAACGCCTACGACATCGCGGGCGTGATGCCGGACGTTCCCGGCCTCGGTGGGCGCGGTCCGGACGTCTGGATACCGCTCACCATCGCTCTTCATCCGTTCAACGACGTGCGCGGCGTGCACAGCGTGTTCGTGATCGCGCGGCTGAAGGACGGCGTCACGCGCGAGCAGGCGCAGACGGAGATGAACTTCATCGCCACGCGCCTCGCGCAGCAGTACCCGAACGACAACAAAGGCCGCGGCGTCTTCGTCGAGCCGCTCTTCGACGCGCTGGTCCGCGAGGCGCGCCCGCGCCTCTACATCCTCGGCGCCTCGGTCGCCGCCGTGCTGCTCATCGCCTGCATCAACGTGGCCGGCCTGATGCTCGCCCGCGCCGACACGCGCGTTCGCGAGCTCGCCATCCGTGCGAGCCTCGGCGCGACCCGCATGCGCATCGTGCGGCAGCTGCTGTCCGAGAGCCTCGTGCTGGCATCGATCGGCGGCATCCTCGGCGTCGCGCTCGCGTGGTGGGCGACGCGTACGCTCCTCGCCGTCGCACCGGCGCTGCCGCGCGCGGGCAACATCGGCATCAACCTGCCGGTGCTCGGCTTCGCACTCGCCGCGACGCTGCTGGCGATGATCCTGTTCGGCGTCGTGCCGGCGATTCGCACCTCGAACGTCCATCCGGCGCAGGCGCTCGGCAGCATGCGCGCCGTCATCCGCGGCACGCGCACCGCCGGGCGCAGCGCGCTCGTCGTCACCGAGATCGCCCTGGCGGTGGTCCTGGTCATCGCCTCCGGGTTGCTGCTCAAGAGTTTCGCGCGGCTGATGGCCGTCGACGTGGGGTTGCAGGCGACGAACGTCGTCACGCTCTCGATGACGCTGCCCGAGGCGAAGTATCCGGTGCCTTCGCGCGACCAGTACCCGAACTGGCCGTCGGCGATCAACTTCTACGACCGGCTGCTCGAGCGCATCCGAACCGTGCCGGGCGTGCAGAACGCCGCCCTCGGCATGGCTCACCCCCTCGATCCCGCGTGGACCTCCCAGGTCACGATCGTCGGTCAGCCGGTGAGCGACGGCCCGCGCGATGAAGTGCGCATCCGCCCGGTCACGCAGGGATACTTCGAGACGCTCGGCATCCCGCTCCTGCGCGGCCGCACGATCGGCCGCGACGACCGCGCGACCGCACCGGCGGTGATCGTGGTCAACGAGTCGCTCGCGAAGAAGTACTTCCCGAACCAGAATCCGGTCGGGAAGCAGATGTCGTTCTGGGGCAAGGCGAGCACCATCGCCGGCGTCGTCAAAGGCGAGCGCTTCGGCGGCCCGCAAAGCGAGCCCGAGCCGGCGCTCTATCCGCCGCTGGCGCGCGTGCCGATGGCGAACATCACCCTGGTCGTGCGCGCGCGCGGCGACGCCGGCAGCGTGCTCGCGGCGGTGCGCGACGCGATCCGGCAGATCGACGCCGACATGGCCCTCTACGACGTCGAGTTGCTCAGCACGACCCTCGAGCGGAGCGTGGCCACGCCGAAGTTCCAGGCGATCCTCATCACCGCGTTCGGCGCGATCGCGCTGCTGCTCGCGGCGATCGGCCTGTACGCGCTGATCGCGTACCAGGTGCAGCAGCGCACGAACGAGATCGGCGTGCGAGTGGCCCTCGGCGCCACGCGGGCCCAGATCGCGCGGCTCGTGCTCGGCCGCGCGGTCACGGTCGCGGTCACCGGCATCGTCATCGGCCTCGCCGGCGCGCTCGTCACCGTGCGCTTCCTGCAGAGCATCCTCTACGACATCAGCACGCGCGATCCGGCGATCTTCATCGCGGTGCCGCTGCTCCTCGCCGCGACCGCGCTGATCGCTACCTGGATTCCTCTGCGCCGCGCCGTGCGCCTCGATCCCGCCGTCGCGCTGCACGTCGAATGACCTCCGATCGGGTGCGTGAGATCATCGTGAGGTGCACCACGTGAGTCCGGCGCCGCCGCCGCGCGTGCTGGCCGCCGACGACCAGCCGCACGTCCTCTCCGCCCTCAAGCTCCTCCTGCGCAGCGAGGGCTTCGAGATCGAGACGGTGAGCTCGCCGGCGGCCGCGTATCGCGCGGTCGAGTCGAAGCCGTTCGACGTCCTGCTCATCGACCTCAATTACGCGCGCGACACCACCAGCGGTGCGGAAGGGCTGGAACTGCTCGAGCGCCTCCACGCCTATGACGAGCTGTTGCCGGTGGTGGTCATGACGGCGTGGAGCTCGGTCGACCTCGCCGTCTCCGCGATGCGCCTCGGCGCGCGCGACTTCGTGCAGAAGCCGTGGGAGAACGAGAAGCTGCTCGCGACCTTGCGCAATCAGGTCGAGCTGGGGCGGGCGCTGCGACGCGGGCAGCGCCTCGAAGCGGAGAACCGCGTGTTGCGCGGGGACGGCGCGAAACGCCCCGTGCTCATCGCCGAGTCGCGGGCCATGCGTCCAGTGCTGGAGAAGATCGAGCGCGTCGGCCCCTCGAACGCGAGCGTCCTGATCACCGGCGAGAACGGCACCGGCAAAGGGGTCGTCGCCCGCGCGCTGCACGCGGCGTCGAAGCGCGCGTCGCGCTCGCTCGTGTCGGTGAACGTCGGTGGACTGGCGTCGTCGCTCTTCGAGTCGGAGCTCTTCGGCCACGTGAAGGGCGCCTTCACCGACGCGCGCCAGGATCGCGTGGGGCGGTTCGAGCTGGCCGACCTCGGCACGCTCTTCCTCGACGAGATCGCGAACGTCCCGCACGCGCAGCAGGCCAAGCTCCTGCGGGTGCTCGAGACGGGCGAGTTCGAGCGCGTGGGCTCGTCGCAGACCCGCACGGCCGATGTGCGATTGCTCTCCGCGACGAACGCGCGCCTGGAGGCGGAGGTCGAGGCGGGTCAGTTCCGCCAGGATCTCTACTTCCGCCTGCGCACCGTCGAGATCCACATCCCGCCGCTGCGCGAGCGCCGCGAGGACATCCCCGCGCTGGCCGGCCACTTCCTCGACGAGCACGCCCGCCGCTACCGCAAGAACGTCAGCGGCTTCGACGAGGCGGCCATGAAGACGCTCCTCGGCCACGCCTGGCCCGGCAACGTCCGCGAGCTCGATCACGCCGTCGAAGGGGCGGTGCTGATGGCCAGCGGCTCGACCATCCGCGCCGCCGATCTCGGCCTCGCTTCCCCGGACAAACCACCGCAGCTCGAGGAGATGAGTCTCGAAGACGTGGAGGTGCTGCTGATCCGCAAGGCGCTCGCGCGATGCGAGGGCAGCGTGAGCCGCGCCGCCGAGGCGCTGGGCCTGAGCCGGAGCGCGATGTACCGCCGGATGCAGCGCTATGGGATCTAGTGTCCTGTCATGAGACGCCTCGAGCACCGTGTCGTCTTCGGCGCGTTCGCGTCGCTTGCGCCGCTTTTGATCGCTGGGGCCTGGCTGCTCTTCTTCGAGGAACAGTCGACGGCGACGCGCTGGACCGTCTCGATCTTTGCCCTGTTGTCGTTCGCCATCATGGCCGCGGTCGTCCGCGCGCAGATCGGCTACCCGCTGCGCACGCTCGCCAACCTCATCTCCGCCGTGCGCGAGGAGGACTACTCGATTCGCGTCCGCGGCGGCAACGATTCGATGGGGGAGGTCGCCCGCGAGCTGAATCTCCTCACCCGGATGCTCCGCGACCGCCGCCTCGGAGACCGCGAGGGCGCCGCGCTCGTCCGCGCCGTGCTCGAGCACATCGACTCGGCGATCTTCACCTTCGACAACCGCTGGCAGCTCCGCCTCGTCAACCGAGCCGGCGAGCGCCTCCTCGGCCGCTCCGCCGAACAACTGCATGCCCGTTCCGCCGCCGACGTCGGGCTGGAAACGTTCCTCACCGGCGACGACGCGCGGACCGCGGAAGTCGTGCTACCCGGCGGCCACGGCAAGTTCCGCATCCGCCGCACCATCTTTCGCGAAAACGGCGTGCCACACGTGATGCTGTCGATGTCGGACCTCAGCCGGACGCTGCGCGAAGAAGAGCGCCAGGCCTGGCAGCGGCTGCTGCGCGTGCTCTCGCACGAGCTGAACAACTCCCTCGCACCGATCCAGTCGATCGCCGGGAGCCTTGCCTCGATCCTGGCGCGCGACCCGCGGCCGGACGGGTGGCAGGACGACGCGCAACACGGCCTGCAGGTGATCGGCGAGCGTGCCGGCGGGTTGACGCGCTTTCTCCAGACGTACTCGCAGCTCGCGCGCTTGCCGCGGCCGGACCTCCGTCCGATGGACGTCGACGACACCGTCCGCCGCGTCGCCGGACTCGAAACACGCATCGTCGTGAACGTCGCGCCCGGACCTCCCGTGACCATCAACGCCGACGGCGACCAGATCGAGCAACTGCTGATCAACCTCGTGCGCAACGGTGCCGACGCCGTGCTCGAAACGGGCGGCGAGGTCACGGTCTCGTGGAATGCCGCCGCCGACTCGGTCGAGATCACCGTAGTCGACGACGGCGCCGGCATCAGCGGGACTGCCAACCTCTTCGTCCCCTTCTTCACGACCAAGCCGGGCGGCACCGGCATCGGGCTCACGCTCGCGCGCCAGATCGCCGAGGCGCATGACGGCGTGCTCACGCTCTCGAATCGACCGGCGCCGGCGCGCGGCACCATTGCCCGTCTGTTGCTACCGATGCGCGCCCCTTGATCACGGAGCCGCCTCCACCTCCCGCCTACGCCCGACATGTGCCGCGCCCCAGTCGACGCGGCGGGTTGTGTACATCACCAGGGCCAGGATGAGGAAGAGGCCGAGGGAGCCCATGAGCAGGGCCCAGTCCTCGAGTTGCAGCAGGACGTAGAGGTAGCCGTACAGCAGCGCGAGCACGCCGAAGAGGCCGAGCACGCGCATGGGGCTGCCGAGCAGGGCGGCGCTGTAACTGGAGATCAGTACGACGGTCGCGGTCGAGGCGATCGCGTACGCCGTGGCGAACGATGTGTGTTCCGACAGGCTGAGGAGCAACAGGTAGAAGAGGGAGAGCGCGCCCCCGACCAGGAAGTACTGCACGGGATGGAGCGTCACGGGGCTCAGCAGCTCGTAGAGGAAGAAGGTCAGGAACGTGAGGACGATGAAGAGAGCGCCGTACTTCATCGACCTCTCCGTCTTCTGGTAGTGGCTGATGGGGGAGAAGAGGCCGACGCCGAACGACGACGGGGGGACGGCGTTGAGCGCGTTGACGCTCTCCTCTCCCGTGTCCCGCCAGCGTTGCGGGTAGCTGCGCGCCACCGAGGAGATGCTCCAGCGGGCGGTGAACCCGTTCGCGGCAACGGCGCGCGCCTCGGGCAGGTACGCGCCGCTGAAGCTCGGGTCGGGCCACGACGAGGTCAGCTCCACGACCGTCTCCCCGCCGAGGGGGAGGAACCGGATCTCCTCGCTCCCGTTGAGCTTGAGGTCGAACGAGAAGGGGTATTGCGTCCCCGCGGGCGCGTCGGTGGCCAGCGGGACGGGCGCGCTGAGGCCGGACGTCCACAACTTCGCGTCGCCGCTTCCGCCCGAGAGCGCGAGCGGATTGCCGCCCCACTTGAACGCGGGGTTCCCGCGGATCCCGCGAAGGTCGGTGATGCCCATCGTGACGACGGCCTCGCTCCAGAGGATGTCTTCCGGCGGGACGTTCCAGGCGGAAAAGTCGGGCCGCGCGAACGTGGCCTCGACGCGGAGATCGGCGCTGTAGAGGACCGTGGCGTAAATGCCGCGATGGCGTGCCTCGGGTTGCAGGAGCCCCCTGGTCTTCAGCCGGTCCGGCAGGAAGCGCGCGCGCTCCGTCAGGACGTGGTGCTTGCCGTACGAGTCGACGTAGCGGGCGCGGAACGGCACGATCAGCACCGGCCCTCCGACGGTCTGCCTCTGCCCCCAGCTCGAGGCGATCTCGGCCCGGACGTTGGCCGCGCGTTGGGAGCGTTCCGAGACGAGCGAGCGGATCAGGGCCAGGCCGACCACCAGCACCACCACCAGGCCGCCCAGGATCAGCAGCTCCACGATCGCCGGATAGCGCAGCTTGCCTCCTTTCGGTGTGGCGGGGCTGTTGGGATCTTCATCTGTGGACATGTCATTCCTCCGCCGCTCAATGTGGGGCCGCGACGTTTCAGCCTCGGGGAGAGGGTGAGGCGTTTTCGAGGAGAGATGAGGCGTTTTCGTGGCAGCCGCGTTCGCGGCCGTTTTCTGCAGTAGATTCGCGCCATGAGCACCGGAGCACTCGTTGCGTTCGTCGACGATGAGGAGAGCCTGCGCACGACGGTCGCGCTCGCGCTGCAGCGCGATGGCTTCCGCGTCGAGACGTTCGCGGACGGACTGGAAGCTCTGACCCGCTTCGAGCGCGCGCTGCCCGACCTGGCCATCCTCGACATCATCATGCCCCGCCTCGACGGTCTCGAGCTTTGCCGCCGCCTGCGCGCGCGCAGCGAGCATCTGCCTATCCTGATCCTCTCCTCGAAGGACGAGGAGCTCGACCGCGTCCTCGGCCTGGAGCTCGGTGCGGACGACTATCTCTGCAAGCCGTTCGCGCTGCGCGAGCTCCTGGCGCGCGTCAAGGCGCTGCTGCGCCGTGCGCGCCTGCGGCAGGAGCCGGAGGGCGGCGAGGAGGAGCAGATCGTCGAGGCGGGAGACCTCCGGCTCGACCTGCGCCGCTTCGAGGCGCGCTGGCATGGGCAGACTCTCGCGCTGACGCTCACCGAGTTCAGCCTGCTCGAAGCGCTGGCGCGCCGGCCCGGCATCGTCAAGTCGCGAACGCAGTTGCTGCGCGACGCGTACCCGCACGATGTGCACGTGGCGGAGCGGACGATCGATACGCACATCAAACGGCTGCGGAAGAAGCTCTCCGATGCCGCGCCCGGTTCCGATCCGGTCGACACCGTGCACGGTCTCGGCTACCGCTTCAAGGTGTGAGCTCGATGCAGCGGCTCCTCTCTCCCATCGCCATCCGCCTGCTGCTGTTCAACGTGCTGCTGGTCTTTCTCCCGGTGGCGGGACTGCTCTCGCTGCAGAGCCTGGAGCGGCAACTGCTCGACCTGCAGGAGCGGTCGATGGTGCAGCAGGGAAGGCTGGTCGCCGCCGCGCTGTCGGCGGAGAACGCGATGGGCGCCGACAGCGCCCGTGCTCTGCTGCAACGCCTCGGCGGGCGCTCGGAGGCACGCGTGCGTATCGTCGACCGCCGAGGCCAGGTGATCGCCGACTCCGCCACGCGCGGCGCCGCTCCGTCTCAAGTGGAAGATGTGGATCCGGCCGCAACTCCCGCGTCGCGCAACCGCCTGCTGTACCGGATCGGGGCGCAGCTCTGGCGCGCGGTCGCTGCCGTGCGCGGCGTCTTCGGAGGGGAGTCCGGCTACGAGCCGACCAGCGCGGGCAGCGATCCGACGCCGCGCGACGTGATCGCGAAGGCGCTGGCCGGCCGCTACGGGGCGACGCTGCGGGAGAGCGCGGGCCAGCGCTCGCTCACGCTCTACAGCGTCGTACCGGTGCGCGCCGGCGGCAACGGCGGCGTAATCGGCGCGGTGATGGTGTCGCAGTCGACGTCGCGCATCCTGCGCGCGCTCTGGCGGGTGCGGCTCGACACGTTCGAAGTGTTCGCGCTGTCGGTCGTCGCGGCGGTCGTGCTGAGCCTCCTCATGTCCGCCACGATCGCGCGCCCGCTGATCCGACTGCGCAACGAAGCCGACGACCTGCTCGATCATCGCGGCCGCCTGCGCCGGACGTTCGGCGGCTCGAAGCGCCGCGACGAGATCGGCGACCTCACCCGCGCCCTCGAGCGCCTGACCGCACGCCTCGAACGGCACCTCCTGTTCGTGGAGAGTTTCCCGGCCGACGTCTCGCACGAGTTCAAGAACCCGCTCGCCTCGATCCGCACCGCCTCCGAGCTCCTGTCCCAGACCGACGACCCCGCGCAGCGCGAACAGCTCGCGAACACGGTCGACAAGGAAGTCGCGCGCCTGAGCCGCCTCCTGAGCGCGGTGCGCGAGGTCTCGAAGATCGACGCGGCGGTGGACCTCGAAGAGGCGACCGCGGTCGAGCTGCGGTCGGTGCTGACGGAGGTGCGCGGCGTGGAAAGCAGGATCGACCTCTCGCTGCCGACGCACCCGGTCGTGGTCACGGTCTCCGAGGACCGGCTGGTGCAGGCGCTCCGCAACATCGTCGACAACGCCCTCAGCTTCTCCCCGCCGGATGCCCCCGTGCGCGTCTCGGTGTCGCAGGACGACGGCTACGCCATCCTCCGCGTCGACGACGAAGGGCCGGGCATCCCCCCCGAGCACGTCGAGCGCATCTTCGACCGCTTCTTCTCCTTCCGCCCCGACCCCGGCCAACGCCGCGGCGATAAGGGCGACCACGACGGCCTCGGCCTCGCCATCGCCCGCTCCATCATCGAAGCCTACGGCGGAACCATCCAGGCGATGAACCTGACGCCGCGAGGGGCAAGGATCGAGATGAGGTTGCCGGTAGCGCGGAGCTGAGCAGCCTGTTCTGGAGTGCGGTAACGCGAGTTACCGCTCTTCCTGCTTTTGTTCGTCCTGCAAACGCAAGCAGGTGCAACCTTCGCTCGTGTCACCGTACGAGATCGAACCCGCCTCGGTTTGCTGCACGAACAGAAGCAGTCAGAGCGGTAACTCGCGTTACCGCACTCGTGCGCCCGAGAGCGCATCTGAATAGGAGGTGAGATCCCTCTCAACCAAACGCTCGATTGGTTGAAAGCCAAAGGTAACTGCGTCACCGAAGGGAATGATGAGTTGAGGCCCCCGAAGGTGGGGTGGAGAGCAACCGGAGGCGAGTCTGTCGGTCCGTACGTGAGGAACTCGATTCGGCTTGTCGTGAGCGCCGTCAAGCTCGTCCGACAGTCCTGAACAAGATCACCAACTGGAGAGCCGGATGCGGGAGATCCGCCCGTCCGGTTCGGAGGTAGGGGGAGACCGCGAGGGTCTCTCCCTACCCCCTATCATATCGGTGGCACGCGGTGTTTTCAGCGGCGTGCTCTCCCCCAGTGAGCTCTCGGTCGATTTGGAGTGCGGTGACCGCAGTCCCCGCTTTCACTGTGCGCCTCGGAGCTGCACAAGTGTCGCCTGTGGCACCGAGTCAAAGCGGTGACTGCGGTCACCGCACTCCATACAGCTGGCGGCACGGATGAACCGCGCGTTCCTACAGACGCTCGGCACCGTCGACGTTCGCGAGCCTCTTGTCGAACGTTCCGAGTGGGAGATGACCGGCTTTTCGCGCGATCTCCAGGACTAGGCAATCACTGAATCCCAGCGCTGGTACCTTGCGGTACTGCTCCAGGGCGGCGACGACGACTTCCGGATCCTGCAACGACAGATGTTCGTGGCTCAGCAACATCTCTACGACTGTCGCGATGTCATGTTGCCCGAGATCGTAGACCGCGCCGAGAACCCACGACGTTTCGGCGAGCACCAGCGTTGAAACCCATGCTCCGCGCTCGATGTAGCTTTCGGCCGTCGCGAGCTGCCGCTGATCGTCGCGGGTGACGAGACGGACGAGAATGTTCGTGTCAACGGCGCGCATGCTTCTTCTGCACGTGTTTCGCGATGCCTTGTTTCAACTCTTCGGAACTTCTCGGTTTGGGCGGCTTCGCGAAAACCGCGCGATGAATGTCTTCGGACGAGTAGCGGCCGGCGCGCCTCACGACCACGCGATCGCCTTCGTCTGCCCATTCGAGGACAGAGCCCGGCCCGATGCCCAGCTTCCTGCGAATCTCAGCGGGGACGGAGATCTGACCTTGCGCTGTGACCTTCGACTGGGGCCGCGACATGGTCACAGTTTACCACGGTAATGGCCGCCTCCCTACGGAGGGCATCCCTCCGTCACCCACTGTTCGAACAGGGCGATCTGTGAGGCGTTGAAGGGGTCCATGGGGGGCGGGGGCATGGTGGTGCCGGTGATGCCGGTCATGCGGCCGAGGAGCATCTGCGCGTTTGCCTTGACGGTGTCGTAGTCGGCGAGGTTGAAGCGCCACATCATGTTCGCCTGGTAGGGGGCGAAGAGGGGGGCGATGTCGGTCTGGAAAGACGTTGCCATTCGGGTATCCTCCTGTGGCTCAGGCGCGGTCGCCGAGCCACATCATTGCTGCAGTTGCGATCAGGTAAACGCCGCTCACCACCTCGGCGTACTCCGGGATCCAGCGGCGCAGGCGCGTGCCGCCGGCGATGCCGGCCACGCACATGGTTGCGCTGACGCAGCCGATGGTGGCGGCCGCGAGCGGCAACGGATAGTCGAGAGTGCCGAGGCTGATGCCGATCAGCAGGTTGTCGAAAGAGAGTGAGAGAGGCAGAGCGATTACGGTCCAGCGGTGATTGACGAGCTTTTCGAGCTCCTCCCCCTCGCGGAACGCGAGAACGAGGATCGTCACGCCGCAGGCGACGACGATGAGCGGTGCCAGCCGGTCGACCCAGGAGCCCGCATACGCCCGCAGCGTGCCGATGAGCAGCAGCCCGACCAGCGGCGCGCCGATCTCGCACGCCGCGAATGCGATCGCGAAGAGGATGCGCCTCGCGCGCGTGAGCGGCGCCATGCTGATGGCCGCGGCCACCTGCACGTTGTCCAGTCCGGCCAGGACGCCGAGAAGGATGATCTGCAGCATTGCTTTACGACCCCGTCGGCAGCGTATAGATGTTGAGCGCGCCGCCGTTGCCGCCTTTCACCAACGCTCCGGCCACGACGTAGTTGCCGGCGATCGCGGGGCCCATGCAGTAGCCGTAGCCGCCCATCATGCCGCCGGTCTGCGCGCCGAAGCCGGTCACGTCCTGCCAGAGCAGCTTCCCGTCCGTGGCGCTGAACGCGTAGATCGCCACGCGGGTGGTGGTCATGAACACGACGTCGTTGACCACGGCCGGGACGCTGATGCCGCTCTCCGTCGCCATCTTGTAGAGCGGATTGTTCGGATCGGCCGCGGCGGCGTAGCGCTTCGGATCGCCATTGTCGAGCGGCCAGGCGTCGTCGAGCGTCGTCCAGTCGAGCGCGCGGATGAAGGGCGTGTTCTTCGAATCGATGCCGGGCGCGATGAAGTGATAGTTGTTGCCGCCGACGCCGATGAACAGCTTCTGCTGCGGCGTACAGAGCGCGGCCGTGCTGTAGGTGCCGTGGAAGTTCTCGGCCGGCGTGACGTTCGATTCCTCGTTGCTGATGACCGGGTTCGGATCGCTCGGGTCGTCGATGCCGTGCGGGTCGACGCTCCAGATCTGCGTGCCGTCGTTCATGTACGGCAGCATCTGGCGGGTCTTGAGGATCTCGAACGTCTTCGCGTCGAAGACCATGTAGCAGCCGTTCTTGCAGCCGATGCCGACTACCTTGCGGCCGTTGATGGAGTAGAGGGTCGGCGCGCCGCCGATGTCGACGTCGATGTCGCTGGGGCGGTAGCTCGTCTCCGACGGGATCTGGATGAAGTTCAGGAACTTGCCGGTGGTGCCGTTGAGGATGATCACGCCGTTCGTCCAGGCGGACGTCGGCAACGCGCCGTCGGGCTGCGGATTGCCGGAAGCGGCGTAGAGCTGGTCGAGGTCGGGGTCGTACGCGATGCCGGACCAGACCGAGGCTCCCTTGGCCACCGGCTGGTAGGGATAGGTCGTGAACTCGGCCGGCAGCTCCTGGCGGATGGTCTCGAGCGGCAACTGGTTCGGGACGTTGTCCTGACCGTACTCGAACTGGCAGGTGCAGAAGATCCAGATCACGTTGCCGGTGTTGGCGTCGAGGCAGTAGATGAAGCTGTAGAGGTAGGGATTCTCCCCCTCGCCGATGCCGACGTAGACGCGGTCGTTCACCACCAGCGGCGACGACCAGCCCGATGCTTTCGCCATCGGCGGGACGGTATTGTTGCCGTTCGGAAAGTCGTTCGTGACCGGCTGGTTGTGGGCCATGTCCGCGTAACGGCAGTCGGTGACCCAGGCCTGGGTGAGGTCGCCCTGGTTGAGGCAGTAGACCTTGCCGTCGAACCCGCTGAAGTACACCTTGCCGTTCACCACCGCCGGCGTGCAGCCCATGCCGCAGAAGCCGTGCGTGTCGCGGTCGAGCGGATCGATGCTCCAGTTGTAGGTCGCGGCGGTGTTGCCGGTCGCGAGCTCCACCTTGATGAACTGGCCGCCGTTCTGCGTCGCCGCCTCGAGACTGTTGGCGAGGCCGCAATAGATGTAGCCGTCGACCACGGCCGGTGTGGAGAGGATCGAGCCGTTGACGTTGAGGGAGGCGACGAGCTTCAGGTTCGCCACGTTGCTGCTGTCGATCGCGCTGCCGCTCACTTCACCCGTATGTGCGGCGTCGCCGTGGAACATCCACCAGTTGCTGGGAGGATTGCTGGACATCATCGCTCCTTAATTCGCCGCCGTCGTCGTTTGCGCGGTGGCTTTCATCTTCACGTTCGGTGGGGGAGGGGCATCCTGGTGCGGTCGCCGGGCCAGGCCCCAGCTGAAGTCGCGCTGGCCGTTGCCGGCGTTGAAGTGGCAGGACATGCAGCTGTTCCCGCCCGCGCCGGCCGCGAGCTCCGGCGTCTGGAAGTAGGTCTCGATGACCGTGTTGACCGCTCCGTTGACCGGGAACGCGCCGCCCGAATCCTCCGGATAGACGCCGCGATCCGCGGGGGCCTTGAACTGCGTCGGGTTGGACGGCCATTGCGTGATGACCAGCTCGTAGTAGCGCCAGACGGAGTTCGCCGGCAGCGCGGCGTGGAAGGCGTTGTTGACGTCGACCGTCGACGCGCCCGCGGGCGTGGTGGGGATCGGGTTGACGCGCACGACCTGCACCGGCGTCGGATTGGCGGGCAACTGGCCTGGTTGTCCCTGCTGGTAGGTGGGACGGTTCGCGAAGCCCTGGTCGCCGGTCGGCGGAGTGTCCGTGCCGTTATTGAAGGAGGAGGGGACGTTGTCGTTCATCGGCGGGACGTTGTCCACCTGTTCGAAGGTGGACCAGATCCACTCCGGGAACTCCGACGTTTTCTGGGCGATGTGGAAGCCGATCAGCCCCATGGCCTGCTGCGCGCACTGTTTCGTCGCGGAGTTGTAGACCCAGGCGTTGACCGTGTAATAGCGCTGCTGTTGTGCCGCCGGAAGGTTGGCCACACTGCGCCACGCGGCCTTGATCATGATCGAGTCGGCCGTGTTCTGCTGGTTCGGCGGCAGCGCGACCACGGTGCCGGGCGGGAGGTTCTGCATCAGGTACAACCACGTTTTCGGCTGGTCGTCGGCGCCGCGGATCCAGTCGTACTGCGGCTGGTTGTAGCGCACCTCGTAGTAGACGAAGTTCTTCTGCTGGTCGACGAGTGGGAAGGAGAAGGCCTGGTTGAGGTCCTGCAGCTCCGTGTCGCCTTTGGTGACCATCACGAACTGCTTGTCCGTCGGCGCCGCCTGCGGGCAGAGCGACGGCGCGTACGGGACGTCGTAGCTGTTCCATGGCGTGGGGCGTTTGTCGTACTGGTCGAAGAGCTCCCAGTTCGCCTTGTACGTGCTCCAGGTGACCGGCGTGGTGTTGGTCATGGAGGTGAAGATCGACGCGTTGTCCGGCTGGTTAGGGTTGCCGCGGCCCGTCCCCGAGGCCGGCCAGTTCAGGGCGATGAAACTCTCCCAGGAGAACCAGTCGAAGTAGGGGCGGACCTGTTCCGGCGTCGCATCGGATGGGGCGTTGGAGGGGATCGGGACCACGGTCGGGATGTTGCCGCTGATGACCACGGCCGGGATGGACGGGAACGGCGCCGGCTGCGTCGACGTGGCCGTGGTGTCCGTCGAGGCCGTGTCCTGCGGCGCGGGTGATTCGGGCGTCCTGCGGCAGGCGAAGAGCAGCGCCAGCGACAGTGCACCGATGAGAACGAGACGATGACCTTTCACTAAAACCTCCACGTCGCGCCGGCTCGCAGCGTCCTGCCTGGTGCGGGAAACTCGAGCGCGGCCTGTTGTCCGGAGCTGAAGTCGAAGAGCACGTACCCGAGCTCGTTGTAACGGGCGTCGAGCGCATTGAGGACATCGAGATGGAGGCGCACGCGCGCGAAGTCGCGGGCGGCGCGGAGATCGACGCGGGAGACGCTGGGCATGGCGAAGAGTCCCGCATCGTCGAGCGTCATCCCGTCCGTCCAACGGTACACGAGATCGAGCGTCGTGGCGCGCGGCAGCCGCGCGTGCAGGAGCAGTTGCGCGACGTGCTCCGGGATGTTCTTGAGCTGGCGGTCGGGCGTCTCCGCGTCGGCGACGCGGGTCCAGGCGTAGGTCACGCGCGGCGAGAGCCAGTAGGTCTTCGCGAGCGCCACGCTCGCCTCCACCCCGCGATGCACGCTGTTGCCGATGTTGCGGTAGCTGTAGGTCTGCGGATCGAAGTCGATCTCGTCGGTGACGTTCATCCGGTAGGCGACCAGCGAGTAGTCGAAGCGCTCGCCGCCGCGCGACACCCCCGCCTCGACGTTGCGCGCGCGTTGCGGACGGAGCGACGGGTTGGAGATGGTGAACGTGCCGCCGGCGCCGTCGGGATAGGGGCGCGGATCGAAGAGCTGGTCGAGCGTCGGCGCCTTGAACGCGCGCGACAGCTGCACGAAGAGCGAAGCCCCGCCGGCGCGGACGGTGAAGCCGGCGCGCGGCGACCAGGCGGAGGCGTCGTGACCGGCGCCGCTGAAATCGTCGTGCAGGTCATCGCGGCGGATGCCGGCGCTGAGGCGGCAGCGCGCGCAGACGTTCCAGGCGCCGGTGACGAACAGGCCGAGGCGGTCGCGCCGCCCGCGCTGGGAGGCTGTGACGTCGAGCGTCTCGCCGTCGTCGCCGACCGAGGCGTAGCGGCCGTGGAGCGACGCGCGGTCGAGGTCCATGCCCGCGCGCACGGTGCCGGCGGCGATTTCTCGCGCGGCCTCGAGGGTCGTGCCGTAGGTGCGCGTGGTCAGTTCGCGGAGAGCCGTGGTGCCGAAGCCGGGTGCGAGGAGGAGGGTGCGCAGCGTGTCGCCGTCGCGCTGGGCGGCGTACACCGTGGCCAGCAGTTCCGTCGTGCCGAACGCTTCATACGTTGCGGCGAAGCGGCGGCGATCGGTCTCGTCGCGGTCGAAGCGGAAGAGCGGATTCGACTGCGCCCGGTCGTCGCCGATCTCGCCGCGGGTCAGCGGCCCCGGCTCGTGCCGATCCTTCCGCGAGCCGCTGCCGTCGATCCGCCAGCGCGAGCGATCGCTGGTGCGGAGGAGCGAGAGCTGCAGCGTGCGGTCTTCGACGCCGGCGTGGTCGCGGAAGCCGTCGTTGCCGGCGCTCCCCGCACGCAGCGCCAGCCGGTACACCCCGAGGTCGGTGACGTAGCACGCATCGGCCTCGCGGGTGCCGAAGCTGCCACCGCGCAGGGTCAGCTCGCCGCCTCCCGGCTCGCTGTCGCGCGTGAAGAGCTGGATCACGCCGCCGAGCGCGGTGTCGCCATAGAGAGAGGAGCCGGGACCGTGCTGCACTTCGATGCGCTCGATGTCCGCCGCGCGGAAGCGGCGCCAGTCGACGTTCCCCGACTCCGCGTCGCCGGCCGGGACGCCATCGACGAGCAGCTTCACGTACTCCACCTCGCCGCCGCCGAAGAACCCCCGTGAGGTGATCATCGGCACCCCGCTCGCCCCGCTGTCGAACATCATCGTGACGCCCGGGACGTACGCCAGCAGCCCCGCCAGCGAGGTCGCGGGCAGGCTCTCGATCTGCTCCCGCCCCAGCACCGTGACCGCGGCGGCGGCTTCCTCGCGGGGAATGGCCTCCCGCTCGACCGTCACCACGAGCTCCACGCGCGGCGGCGGCGGTTCATCCGCCGCCAGCGACACGGAGAACAGGAGCATCGCTGCGAGCAGCGATCGTTGACGAAACATTCGGACCCCTCGAAGGGAGGAGGTGCGCGAGAGGGGTGTTTCCCTACCCGTGGGGTCGTACATCGAGAGGCTCATCCCAGGCAGAGTATGGAGTGCGGTGACCGCAGTCACCGCTTTTCCTCGCAGAAGCACGACCCGCGGCTCTCGGGAGTCAAAGCGGTGACTGCGGTTACCGCACTCCATACTCCTGGTGCACGGTGCTGAAATGTGCACGAGAATTGACCGCCCTGCGTCCGTCTGAAGAGGATGCTGGCAGGAGGAGGTGCGCATGGCTGGTGAAGATCGCATCACCGAGGAAAAGTGGTCCGTGACCGATTTCGGTGCGCTGCTCGATCGCGCGAACATCTGGCGCGCGTATGTGCTGTACGAGAACGGCGAGATCCGGCTCTCGCATGAGGAACTGGCGCCGGTCCGCTCGTTCTTCGAACGTTCGCGCGACTTCGCCCAGCACGAGGCGGTCTTCTTCGAACGCGAACGACGAGGGCTCAACACGATCTTCACGGCCTTCGTCCACGACACCCGGCGCGGACTTGCGCAGGGAGGTCTCCGTCTCTGGAAGTACGAGTCCATGGCGGATCTGCTCAGCGACGGCCTGCGTCTTTCCCAGGGAATGACCCGCAAGAACGCGCTTGCCGATCTGCACTGGGGTGGGGGAAAAGGAATCATCGCCCTCCCGCCCAATGTGCCCAGTGTCGAAGGCTACAAGGATGCGGTGTTTGCGGAGGAACGGAAGCGTTTGTTCGAAGCGTATGGCCGCTTCGTCGCCAGCCTCGGCGGCGTCTATTACACCGCCGAGGACATGGGCACGGTCACGACGGACATGAACGTGCTCCTCGCCAACAACCGCTTCACGACCTGTGTCGCCAAGGACCGCGGCGGGAGCGGGAATCCGTCGGCACATACGGCCTGGGGGGTGTTCAAGTCGATGCAGGCGGCGTGGCAGCATCTGCATGGCACGGACGACCTCAAAGGCGTCCGGGTGGCCGTGCAGGGCGCGGGCAACGTCGGCGCACCACTCATCGAGTATCTGCATCGTGCGGGAGCGACGCTGATCATCGGCGAGTTCGCGCCGTCCATCCGGGAGCAGGTGCGTGCCCGGTATCGCGACGCCGACGTGCTCGACGATCACGAGCAAATCTTCGACGCCGAGGCCGAGATCTTCGCGCCGTGCGCGCGCGGGAACGTCCTGAACCCCGGCACGATCGCGCGCCTGCGCGTGCAGCTCGTCTGCGGCGCCGCCAATAACCAGCTCGGCGAGCCGCACGACGCGGAGCTGCTGCACGATCAGAACATCCTCTACGTGCCCGACTATCTCTGCAACCGCACCGGCATCATGAACTGCGCCGACGAGTGGGCAGGCTATCTGGAGGAAGACGTCGCGCTCGCGACCGAGCGGCTCTATACCGACACGGAGCGCGTGCTTCGCCAGGCCCAGGAGCGCGGCATCTCCACGGCCCGCGCGGCCGATGACATGGCCGACGCTGCCGCGGCCGAGCTGCATCCGATGCTCGGCCATCGCGGGCGGCGCATCATCGAGCACCTGGTGCGCTCCGGCTGGAGTACGCAGCAGCCCGCGGGCGAGCCAAAGCCATGACTCCCCTTCATCCATATACTGCACGCGCATGACCGAGTTCCCACAGCACTTTCAGCACGCCACCCGCGAGCGCGAGATCTATGAAGCGTGGGAGTCCTCCGGGGCGTTCATCGCCGACAACCAGTCGGCGCGCAAGCCGTTCGTGATCTCGATGCCGCCGCCGAATGCCACCGGCACGCTGCACCTCGGGCACGCGGTCATGCTGGCCATCGAGGACCTGATGATCCGCTGGCGCCGCATGGCCGGCGACGAGGCGCTGTGGGTTCCGGGCACCGACCACGCCGCCATCGCCACCGAGAGCGCGGTCATCAAGCAGCTGCAGAAGAAGGGGATGAAGGACCCGCGGCGCGAGCTCGGGAGGGAAGGCTTGCTCGCGGAGATCGCGTCCTACGTCGCGACCTCGCGCACCACCATCCGCAGCCAGATCCGCGCCATGGGCTCGAGCTGCGACTGGTCGCGCGAGCGCTACACGATGGATCCGGAGCTGAACCGCGCCGTGAACGAGACGTTCGGACGCATGTTCCGCGATGGGCTGATCTACCGCGGCAACCGCATCGTCAACTGGGACGTCGCGCTGCGCACCACCGTCTCGGACGACGAGATCTATCACGAGGAGCGCGACGCGTTCCTCTACACCATCCAGTACGGCCCGTTCCAGGTCGCGACCAGCCGGCCGGAGACGAAGCTCGGCGACACAGCGCTGGCCGTGCATCCCGACGACGAGCGCTACCAGCAGTACATCGGCGAGGAGATCGACGTGGCCTGGCCGAAGGGTCCGACCATCCGGGTGCGCGTGGTGGCGGACCCGGAGGTGGATCCGGCGTTCGGGACGGGCGTCGTCGGTGTCACGCCGGCGCACAGCCTCGTCGACTTCGACATCGCGCAGCGCCACGGCCTGCCGATGATCGTGGTGATCGGCGAGGACGGCCGCATGACCCAGGCCGCCGGTCCATACGCGGGGATGAGTCTGAACGCGTGCCGCGAGGCATTCGTGCGCGATCTCGAGGAGGCGGGGCTGCTGCTCGAGAAGAAGGCTTACAAGCAGAATGTCGGCCTCTGCTACCGCAGCGGCAAGCCGGTCGAGTACCTGCCGAAGGAGCAGTGGTTCATCGACGTCAACCGCCCCGCCGTGCGCTGGGACGGGAAGATGATGAGCCTCCGGCAGGTGCTCACCGACGCGGTGCGCTCGAAGCGCATTCGCATCATCCCCGAGCACCAGGAGAAGACGTACTTTCACTGGACCGAGAACCTGCGCGACTGGTGCATCTCGCGGCAGATCTGGTGGGGGCACCGCGTGCCGGTCTGGTACCGCGGCACCTCGGAGATCTACGCCGGGCCGCGCATCCCCGAGGGGGATGGCTGGGAGCAGGATTCCGACACGCTCGACACCTGGTTCTCCTCCGCGCTCTGGACCTGGAGCACGCTGCTCGATCCGGAGGCCACGAAGGACCCGAACCTGACGCTGGAAGAGATCCTGGAGCGCAGTCCCGACTACCGTTTCTTCCATCCAACCACGGTGATGGAGACGGGGTACGACATCCTCTTCTTCTGGGTCGCGCGCATGATCCTGATGACGACGTACGTCACCGGAACGATCCCGTTCGAGAAGGTCTACCTGCACGGTCTCGTGCTCGACAAGAACGGCGACAAGATGTCGAAGTCGAAGCCGGAGCTCTGCATCGACCCGCTGGAAGTGATGAAAGACCGCGGCGCCGACCCGCTCCGCCTCGCGCTCGTCACCGGCAACAGCGCCGGCACGGACGCGCGCATGAGCGACGACAAGATCAAGGGCGCGTCGCGCTTCGTGAACAAGCTCTGGAACGCCTCGAAGTTCGTCGCCGCCAACGCCGAATTCGGTACCTCCGCCCCGAGCGTCTCGCATCCGGTGAACCGCTGGATGCTCAGGCGCGTCCACGACACGGCCGCCGAGGTGACGGCGGGGTTCCAGCGGTACTCGTTCGGCGACGCGGCCGACATGCTGCGCACCGCGTTCTGGACCGACTTCTGCGACTTCTACCTCGAAGCGACGAAAGCCGAGGAGCTGGCGCAGCTCGAGGAGACCCGCCTCCTCCTCGGGTACGCGCTGGACACGTACCTGCGCCTGCTGCACCCGTTCATCCCCTTCATCACCGAAGACATCTGGGGCCGCACCGGCCATCGCGGCTTCCTGATGCACCAGCCGTGGCCGATCGCCGACACGATGTCCGACGACGATGCCACCGTCGTCGCGGGCGTAGACGCCGTGCTTCGCCTGACCACCGCGATCCGCACGTGGCGCTCGAAACGCGAGCTGAAGTGGAACGTGGAAGTGGACGTCCGCCTGCACGCAAAAGAGCACGCCGACGTCTTCGCCACCTGCGCCCCCGTCCTCCGCAAGCTCGGCTCCGTGCGCGTGCTGGAACGGGTCACTTCGTCGCCGGAAGGTGAGGCGATCGAGGATCCGGCGTTCGAGGCGACGGTCGCGCTATCGCCGCAAGCCTGATTTGGAGTGCGGCGACCGCAGTCGCCGCTTTCACTCGGCGCAAAGTCAAAGCGGTGACTGCGGTCACCGCACTCCATACTTCGGCACTCCTCATCGCGTTTGACGATGTCACGCGACGCACCGTTTTCTGTAACCGCACGGACTCACCTTTGCGGGCTCAGCGACCAATATTGAAGGCAAGTACTGTTGCAGGTGCAACACTCATTGATCGTCCGGCCGGGCTCATACCAGATGATGGAGAAGAGGTCATGCGGAACACGTATGGCCGGGTCTCGCGGCTCATGGCCGTCCTGTGCCTGGTCTTGTCCCTTCAATCGCCCGCACTCGCCGCGCCGGGAAAGACCGGCGTCGTCTTTCTCGGCGAATCCCTGAGCACGTTCGGCGCACAGCCGGATCCAGTCGAAACCGCCGAGGTGCAACGCATCAGCGAGCGCCTCACGGCGCAGGCATTGTGGAACGAGCCGGGGAAACTCGACGATTACCTCGCGCGCCACCCATCGGGAGCGTGGAGCGCGTCACTGCGCGCGGAGCTCGGCGGCTTCTATCGCCGCAGCGGGTTCTTCACGCGCGCGCTCGAACAATGGACGGCGGCCTGGGCGTCATTGCGGACGCGCGAGGGTGCCGCCGCTCGCGAGGCTGCGGCCGGCGTCCTCGGCAACCTGATCGAGCTCAATGCCGCGCTTGGGCGGCTGGACGCGCTGGAGCCGCTGTTGGCCGAGGCCGGGAAGCGCAATCTCACCGGCCACGCCCGCGAGCAGTTCTCCGGGGCGAAGCAGGCGTTCTGGATGATGCAGAACCAGCCGGATGCCTCGTTCCGCTGCGGCCCGGTGGCGCTGTACCGCGTCCTGAAGGACACGCGCGCCGCCTCCACCGCGACGTTGAACGCAATCGATCTCTATCCCTCGACGGCAAAGGGGACCTCGCTTGCGGCCCTCGAATCGCTGGCCGCGAAGCATGGGATCGCCGTGGCGCCGATCCGCCGCATCCGCGGAGCGGCGGTGGCGGTGCCGTCGATCGTGCACTGGAAGTCGGGGCATTTCGCGGCGGTCATCAGCGAGCGGGATGGCCTGGTCGAAGTGGCCGATCCGACGTTCGGCCAGCCGTTGTGGATGCCGCGCGAGGCGCTCGAGGACGAGACCTCCGGATATCAGCTGGTCCTCGCGCAACAGAAGATGAGGGCCGGCTGGAGCCGCGTGGAGCGCGCCGAGGCGGAGCGCGTGTGGGGGAAGGGAAACACCGGCAATCCGGAGCCGGGTGCGACGACGCCGAAAGACCCGAAGAAGCCGATTCCCGACGACTGCGAGCCGGAGCCGGTGCCTTCGCATCCTCCGACGAATCCCCCCTCGCCGCCGATGATGCCGTCGCACGGGACGCCGCCCATGATGCCGTCCCACGGCTACGCGCGCTACAACTTCCACATCGGTATCGTCAGCCTGAACCTGATCGACACGCCGGTCAGCTACATCCCGCCGCGCGGGCCGATGGTGCCGTTCACCGTCACCTACAACAGCCGGGAGGCGTTCCAGCCCTCCACGTTCAACTTCTCCAACCTCGGCGGGCGCTGGGTCTCGAACTGGGTCGCCTACGTCGAGGACAACACCAGCATCGTCGGCGGGACGGTGCGCCTGGCCGAGCGCGGCGGCGGCTCGTATTTCTACAGCGGCTACAACGCGTCGACCGGCAAGTACGCCGTCAACCGCCGCGGCGGGCACGACGTATTGCGCCGCATCAACTCGAACGGATACGAGCGGCGCTTCGCCGACGGCAGCGTCGAGATCTACTCCGTGACCAACAACGGCACCACGCAGCGCAAGCTGTTCCTGTCGACCGTCACGGACCGCAACGGCAATACCCTGACGCTGCTCTACGACCAGACCCTGCGCACGCGCGTGGTGGCCATTCGCGACGGGCTCAGTCGCTCGATGACCATCGAATACGGGCTGGCCAGCGATCCCTACAAGATCACACGCGTCGTCGATCCGTTCGGCCGCGCCGCCACGTTCGGCTACGACGCCTCCGGACGGCTGATCACCATCACGGACACGGGCGGCTTCGTCTCCCGCTTCACCTACGGACCCACCGCCGATGCGCCGACGCTGCCGGCCGATTTCATCAACCAGATGGAGACGCCGTACGGCCCGACGCGCTTCCGGATGGGGGAGAGCGGCACGCAGCGCTGGCTGCAGAGCACCGATGCCACCGGCGCGCAGGAGCGCGTCGAGTTCGTCTCGCCGACGCCCGGCATTGCGTCCACCACGACGAACGTCCCGGCCGGCTTCACGAACGATTTCATGCATTTCCGCAACAGCTTCTTCTGGAGCCGCCGCGGGATGCTGTACTACTCGGAGACCGATCCGGACCGCTATCGCAAGGCCACGGTCAATTACCACTGGCTGCACAACGGGACCGGCGCGAATGCACTGGCCTCGAGCGAGCCGGAGAGCGTGCAGATGCTGGGGCACCGGCGCGTCTGGTACGCGTATCCGGGGCAGACCAGCACGCTGAACCAGGGGACGTTGTCGCGCCCCTCGGTGGTGACGCGCGTCCTCGATGACGGCTCCGAGGAGCGGTTCACGCTGCAATACACCGCGTCGGGGACGTTGCTGCGGCTGACGGATCCCGTCGGACGCCGCTACCGTTACGTCTGGGACGCGACGGAGACCGATCTGCTGGAGGTCTACAGCGACTCCGACATCGCAACGCCCGAGCGGCTCGCGAAGTATGAATACGACGCGAAGCACCGTCCCATCCGCTATACCGACGCGGCCGGGCAGTTGACGCAGATCGCGTACAACACGTTCGGGCAGATCACGTCGATGACGCTGCCGGATGGAACGGCGTACAACGTGATTTACAACGCCATCGGACTGGCGGTGGAGTTCAACCGCGCCGGCGGGAACCGCCACATCCTCACGTGGGACGGCCTGGACCGCGTCTCCACCTGGGTCGATCCGCTCGGTTTCACGACCACTGTCGAATACGACGACATCTTCGACCGCGTGAGCGCGTTCGTCTACCCGGACGGCACGGCCGAACGGTACGAATACGATCGCTTCGATCCGGTCTCCTACACCGACCGGCACGGCGGCGTGCTGACGCTCGCGTACGACACGATCGGCAACGTCGTCTCCATGCGCGACGCGGCGGGGCGGTCGCTGAGCTACGAGTGGTGCGGCTGCGGCTCGCTGGAGAAGCTGACCGACGCGCGCGGCAACGCCACCACCTGGCTTCGCGACGATCACGACCGCGTGACCGCAAAGTACGTCGCCGGCCAGCTGGTGCACGAGTACAACTACGACAGCGCCGGGCGGCTGCTCAGCCGCCGTGACGCGAAAGGGCAGTCGAAGCGCTACGACTACACGCCGGACGGCCACGTGCGCCGCATCAGCTACAGCGGCACCACCGAGCCGACGGCACCGGTCGACTTCTTCTACAACAGCCGCTATCCGCGGCTGGACCGCATGATCGACGGCCTCGGCGAGACGCTCTATACGTGGCATCCGGTCGGCTCGGCCGGCGGCGGCAACATCGCCACCATCGACGGACCGTTCGGGAACGACACGATCGCGTACGGCTACGACACGTCCGGCCGCGTCTCCCGCGTGGCCATCAACAACGTCGAGACGGTCCAGACCTACGACTCCCTCGGGCGCCTGGCCACGCGCCGCAACGCACTCGGCACGTTCACGCCCGCGTACGACGGCACGACCAGCCGGATCACGAGCGTGGCCTACCCGAACGGCCAGCGGCGTCTCTACTCCTACCATGGCGCGGACCGCTTCCTGGCCCTGCAGTCGATGCGCAGCGAGCGGTTCCGCAACGGCGTGTGGGAAACGCTGTCGAACTTCACGTACGACTACCAGCTCGCAGGGGGCCGCAGCGCCATCGACACCATCACGTCGATGACCATCGCGACCAACGATCCTGCCAGCGCGAGGCAGCTCACGTTCCAGTACGATCCGGCCTGGCAACTGACCGGCAGCACCACCATCGCGCAGGGGCTGGTCGTCGGCTCGAGCACGTTCGGGTATGACACGGCCGGCAACCGGATCAGCGAGGACGTCAACGGCCTCGTCTCGGTCGCCGCGCACAACGAGCTCAATCGCCTGACCGACATCCTGCGGCAGCTCAACCAGCCGGCCAGCGAGGAGCTCGCGGCCAACCAGCAGAAGGCGCGCGCGCTCGCCGCCCAGCCGGCTACGCAGTCCGAGAGGAGGGACCAGTAATGCGCGTCCGTCCACTGCTTTTTCTCATGCTCCTGCTGTCCGCCATCCCAGCGTTCGCGACCATCACGGTCTCGCCGGCGACGCAGACCGTGAACCTCGACGACCAGGCCTTCGTCACCTTCACCGCCTCACCGACGCCGCTGACGTGGTCCTACAGCGTCAACGCGGGCTTTCTCCATGACTTCGGCACGTGCGTGGGCGGCTCCGCGAACTGCACGCTGCAGTTCACGCCGCCGCTCGACACGCTGCCCAACGGGCAGGTGAAGCTCCGCGCCGGGACCTACACCATCACCGCTTCGACGGTCGGCGAGACGAAGACCGCCACGGTCGTGGTGCGCGAGGCGACACTGACGATCCGGCCGTTCAACCAGACCGTGGTCGATTTCGAGGTGCGCCGCCTCATCGCCGACGTGCAGGGGGTGAGCGGCATCTTCATGACCTGGACCGTGAACGGCGGCGGCAACATCTTCAATGAAAACCGCTTCTCGAACCCGACCACGGCCGACTTCCGCGCGGTGACGCCGGGCACGTGGACGGTCACGGTCCGCCTCGAGCACGGCTCGATCCCGCTTACCGCCAGCGCGACCATCGTCATCCCCGAGGTCACCGTCACGGTGACCCCCGTCAATCTCACGCTCTTCAAGGACGGGACGCAGACGTACCACGCCCAGATCAACAACACCGCCCGGCCGTCCGCGCAATGGTCGGCCGTCAACGGCACGATCACGAGCAGTCCCAGTGGGCCGGTGGACGTGACGCTGAAAGCAGGTCCGGACATCGGTCCGGGCTCCATCACGGCGGTGTTCACGCACAACGCGTTCAAGAAGGACACGGCCACCTTCAACGTCGTGCCGGTGCCGAAGGTCACGGTCACGCCCGCGGCCGTGACCGTGCTTCCCGGCTCCGCCACCCGCTTCCTCGCGAGCGTGGCCGGTATCAGCGACACGCGCGTGACCTGGTCGACGACCCAGCCCGGCGGCACGGTCGACGCGGGTGGGCTCTTCCGCGCCGGCGCGACTCTCGGCGCGTTCGAGGTGCGTGCGACGAGTGTCGGCAACCCGGCCATCGCCGGAGTCTCGGCCGTCACCGTCAGCGGCGCGCTGCCTCCGCCGGTCAGCGTCACGGTCAATCCATCCTCCGCCATCGTGAAGCCGTTCGAGAAGCAGGCGTTCGCTTTCTACGCGCAGGGGCAGAACAACACGCCCCACGCCGACCAGACCGCGACCTGGACCGTGACGCCCCCGTCCGGCGGGCCCGCGGTGGCCGTCGGAAGTGACGGCGTCTTCACCGCTCCCGACTTCGGCGGACGCTACGTCCTCACCGCACGCTCGAACGCCGACGCGTCGAAGACCGCGACGGCCACCGTCGACGTGCCGAAGCTCGTCGACATCAACCCCGTCAGTGCCACGGTCGCCCCGAACGCGAAGGTCTTCTTCACCGGCACGGCCCTCGGCGTCGGCAATCCCGCGGTGACCTGGAGCATCCAGGAGACCGGTCCCGGCGTGGGCAGCATCTCGTCCAGCGGCAAGTACACCGCCGGCCAGCCGGGCACGATCCACGTCGTGGCCACCTCCTCCGCCAACCCGGCGGTGCGCGGCACGGCCACCGTGCGCATCGACCCCGCCGCGACGGGCCACGTCGTCATCACGCCGGCGTCGGTCGAGCTCGACCTGAACGGCGAGCAGCGTTTCGACGCGCTCATCGTCGGCGTCGACGACCAGTCGGTCGAATGGTCGGCCACGGCCGGCACCATCCAGTCGAACGGCAACTTCACGGCGCCGAACCGCTACGGTGCGGTCGAGGTCCGTGCGACGAGCCGCAACAATCCACTGCTCTACGGCACCGCGACCGTGCTCGTCACGCCGCCGGGAGCGATGCAGTTCACATACGATGCGAACGGCAACCTCATCGACGACGGCATCCGCCAATACTTCTGGGACGGCGAGAACCGGCTCGCACGCGTCGAGCAGCGGCCGCCTGCCGGCGAGGGTGAGGAGGAAGGACGCGGCGTCCGCATCTACACCTTCACCTACGACGCCTTCGGCCGCCTGCGCCGCCTGCGCGAAACGGTCGACGGCGCCGTCGAAGGCAACCAGACGTTCCTGTGGGTGAATACCAGCCTGGCCGAGGAGCGCAATTCGACCGGTGCAGGCGTGGTGCGCAGGTTCTTCGCAGAAGGGATGCAGGAAGGAGGCATCAACTACTACTACTTCAAGGACCACCTCGGGAACGTCCGCGACGTCACCGACGCCGCAGGGAACGTCCGCGCGCGCTACGACTACGACGCCTGGGGCCGCAGGACCGTGATCCCTGGCAGCGCCGAGCCGGGTGGCGGCGGCGGCCGCGACGGCGAGGAGCCGCCGGTCGCACGCGACAAGCCTTCACCGCTCGGCTACAACGGCTTCTATCAGCACGGCTTCCTCGGCCTCGACCTGGCGCTCTTCCGCGGTTACTCGCCGGACCTCGGACGCTGGATCAGCGCCGATCCCTCCGGCCTGCGCGGCGGGATGAACGTCTACTCGTTCGCGGCGAACGACCCGATCAACCAGGTCGACCGCCTCGGCCTGGCGGCCTGCCCTCCCGGCTTCCGCAAGAAGCCTCCCAAGAAGGAGGATCCACCCGAGTGCAAGAGCATCATGTGCCTGCCGAAACCCGACCCGGAGGAGACGGATGACACGCCGGAGATCCCGCCGATCGATCCGGACGATCCCCGCCTGCCGAAGCCGTGGGAGCCGATCCCGCCCGACCTGACCCCCGATCCCTGCTCCACGAAGCCGGGCTGCTGGCGCGGCCCGCTCACGCCGGCGGAGGAGTACTTCCGCGACCAGCGGCAAAAGCAGGCGGAGAAGTTCATCCAATGGCTCGGCGACCCGTCGCTGGTCGAGCTGTGGAACGACATCTTCGGCAACTACGACAAGGGCGACCCCGGCATCGGCGGCCGCCCCCCCGTACTGCCACCACCCCCGGTGCGGCGCACGCCGCGACGATGACCCGATCGAGCGGCGGCCCTGCAAGGGCCGCCGCACACGGGATCGGTCGTGCAGAATCGGCGAGCTGAGAAGCACCACTTTGAGAAGGTCGTGATGAACAACCTACCGGCGTAGGTTCGCAACCTAGCCGCGTTAGGTTCGCAACCTGGCCGCGCTAGGTTCACAACCTGGCCGCGCTAGGTTCACAACCTGGCCGCGCTAGGTTCATAACCTGGCCGCGCTGGGTTCACAACCTGGCCGCGCCAGGTTCACAACCTGGCCGCGCTGGGTTCACAACCTGGCCGCGCCAGGTTCACAACCTAACCGCGTGTAGTGCACAGCCCGTCCGCCTTGGTGATGGACCCAGCTACGTGGGATTGCGTGCGCGGGGCTCCGAGAGTCGGGGCCACAGCTTCGATCTTCCTCCAGGCGTGCGGGAGAGCAGAACAAAGCTGTGACCGCGCCTCTCCACGCGACTCTGAGACCGCGACGCCCCGACTCTGAGACGCGACGCCTCGGCTCTGGAGTCGCGCCGCGCGGCTCCCGAGCATCACCGCGATTCATGCCTGTCATCCTGAGGCGCCGGAGCCGCGTCTTTTGCGGCGTAGGACGACGAAGGACCCCCTGCGGTACACGAGAAGCGCGCTGTCGGAAGGGCCCTTCCACCGTCCTCCCCCGCCACGGTGCACGCGGAGTCCGCAGTCCGCTGGACCCGGCATGATGAATATCCCCTGCCGACCCACGCACGATCCGCCGCGATACACTGCAATCACACCATCGAGGCACTGTCGATACACATCTTGGGCGGACAACGATGACATGCGAATGTGCCAGGTATCCTGACCTGCCCTTGTTGCGCGACGCCATCAAGCGGCGGATTCGCGAGACAAAACGCCTCCTCGCCCGACTCAGTTTGCTCGAGACGAACGCCCAGCTTCAGCTGCGGCTCTACATCTGTGCAGTTTGTGGGCAATACTGGCAAACAGGGCACGAATGGAACTTCGGTGACCGTGAGTACATCTTTCGAGTGCCAGCGATCGAATCGTCAGAGTGGCTTCGCGAGCCGTATTGTCAGCCGGCAGCCATGCTCATCTACTCCGCCGCGATGGAGAACTTCTTCGCGCGGAACAGTTTTGAAGACGGCGATGCTCCTTGCCGTGAAGAAGCTTGCGCGAACCGCTCGATGAAGCAAGGTTTCTTCTGCCTCGATCACCATCTGGAGCAACTGCGTGCAGTAAGAATTCTCCCTCCGACTCCGCCCGGGCGCATCTTCGCGCCGTACTCCTACTCACCGGGCGCCTGACTCTGCACTGGGCCGGAGAGTCGGGGCCACAGCTTCGATCTTCCTCCAGGCGTGCGGGAGCGCCGAACAAAAGCTCTGACCCCGCCTCGCCACGCCGAACTGGTCGAGCCACTCCTTGCGTCTGGCCGCGCTGTATACGGATCGGCCCGGCGTACGGATTGCGCGTGTACGTGTCTGCGTCGCTGCCAATCTCGTGTAGTCGGAAGCCGCGTCGTGCGGCCAGATCTGCGGGGGTAGGGAAAACCCCGTCTAGCGACAACGATCGCTGACGCAGGTGATTTGGCGACGGTTACGGCAGCAATCGTAACCTCGATAACCTTATTCAGCATTCTTGGGCAACTGCGACAACAGGCCGATCTCGCACGTGCCGCTAACTCTCAATCTTTTGTAAATATTTCATCAGAATTTCTGCTGCATCTGGCTAACGATCCGGTGCTTGCCGAGCTGTGGCAGAAAGGTGCAGAATACGAACAATCGAGTGTTGCACAAAAAGCTCAATATCGAGCACTAGTGCAATGGTGGCTTAATTTTTTCGAAAACTTGCTGTATTAGCGTCAGCGTGGCCTTATTGACGATGACGTTTACGACGCTTGGTGCAAAGACGAACGGAACTTTGTGAGTCGGCGCCATGTCGAAAAGGTGTGGCCAGAAGTTCAGAATAACTACAGTGACGGATTTTTTGGTCATTTCAACGCATTGGTTGCAGATAGACTCTGCGCGTTGGCGACGGAAGCCGTCGCCTCCGGCAAAGCGCCGCCGTGTGGGTAAGTAGAACCGAAGCGATTCGACCCTAACGGCTAACTAACCCGGATCATTCATGAACGGGGCTCCGAGAGTCGGGGCCACAGCTTCGATCTTCCTCCAGGCGTGCGGGAGAGCAGAACAAAGCTGTGACCCCGCCTCTCCACGCCTTAGGCGGATGAATCACAGTTCACGTGGTGGCACAATTTCCATGAAGCTCCGCGTACTCGTCGTTCGTAGCAAGCGAGCCACGGATTGGTGATGCCAAGCCGCCTTCACTCGTCAACGGTAGGCGGATGAAAGCACGTCTCATCGAGGGTAGGGAATTTGTTCTTCGGCGTCCCTCTATGTATCGGCGTTCGTTCAAGAGAGGAGCCCACGATGCGTTTCGCCTATGCGCTTGGCTTCCTGATAATCGTATCCATGAATGCTTGGTCGCAGGACGTAGTGCTCGAGCCACGAAACGAGAAAGAGGACGCAGCACGTGCGAAGACCTGTGGCGCCCTTCCGGAACGTGCGTGCGCACATCTGCTTTTGGCCATCGGCGCATGGAATGACAGGTTCGGTGATGTCGCGATCGCCGAAGGCTTTGAGTACCGCGGTGATCCGACCACGCAGGCGGAAAAACTGCTTGAGCAGATAACTTCGCCCGACGCGGTGCTGCCGGTAGTCGCGGAGGAGCGGCCGGTTGGCATCGCTCCGCGGCGCAATGCGGAGATTGCAAGTGCTGACCTTACGCGATGGCGCTCGCAAATCGAATCGATTCTCAGAAACACGAAACATGCCGTTCAGATTAACTGGAAGCTGAAAGACGGCAAGTTCGTGACTACATCTCTTCTCAGCGATTCAATCTTGGTATACGACAATATTCTGACCAACGTACGGGAGCGTCGATCGAGCAATAGCTGTGTGCACGAGCAGATTCTGTGGATTTGGGGCGGTGTTAGCGGTGAGATCAAGATAGACCTCGTCCCAATCTACGAAGAAGGACGAATCGTCGCATGCGCCGGTAGTAACCGTGACTACCTGATGCTCGGCACAAGCGAATCGCGTATCAGTCCGAGCAAAGTTCGCCACGGCCGTTGTTTCGCGAGATACGCCTGGGCATGGGCCACGCCAGTCGCGACGATAAGTTTCAATGCTTCGAAGTTCAAGTTTGAAATCCGCGGACTTGGGAGCAGAGGATCGGGATCCGGCGAATGTTGGTCACCGCGCCCTTGAACACCGCCAAACTTTGGTGTGAAGCTGGACGGCCCGGCTTCGGCCCATACGCACTAACTTTAGCGCCATTGCACCGTAAGGTGCTGACATATAGCGCTTTAGCCGAGGCGCCGCACGTCTGGAACCACGATCCTTATGGTTTCCGCCAGAATCTACTGGAAACCGCACGGAGGATCACCGCCGCAAGGACCGTACACATCGAGGTTGGGCGACGACGCCATGCATCGCGAGCGATGCGCAACTTGTGTCCCTTCTCACAAACCCAGTCACTTTCCGTAGACCGCCATCGAAGCCGAGCCAGGCAACCCCGGCTGTGCCAGACCAGCCAAGGGTAGAATGGGCGGGCCGACCGAGGTGTATGCGTGAATACTCGCTCCGATACCAGACTCGAAAGTGCTCGCGAGGCCTCGCTCAAGGTATACGAGCAGATCTGCCAAAATATCCGGGTTACGGACGAAATCAGTTTCAAGCTTCTGGGGCTAGTACCGCTCATATCCAGTTCGGGTGCAGCGATTCTCTCCGTCGCCCAGAAGCGCGACTTCATCGGCGACATCGCCGTCGCTTCGGTTTCCATAGCCGCGGCTGTCATCACGTTCGGTCTGTTCAAGTGGGAACTCAGGAACATACAGAAATGTAATTGGCTTATCGTCAAGGCTGCAGAACTAGAAGAGACATGGTTTTGTGGCGCGATGGTCGACGACGCAGTTCATTCGTCGCGCCACGTCAACGCCGCGCATGGACATATTCACCAATTTAATGGTTGGTTGGTTCAGCAAGCGCCGCCACTTTTTGGCCGGTCGCGACGCGGCTTGCCAGAACTCACCCGGTGGTGGGCGCAACGAGTAGGCAAGGAGAAAGCTGAAAGGATGATCTATTGGTCCTGTATTGCGGCGTGGTCGGTCCCTATAATCGTCGTGACTGCCGAGAATGTCGATCTTCGTCGTCTCGGTTACGCGATAGACTGGCTCGTGTCACGAATCGGCGCCTAACGAATCGGCACCTAACTTCGGCACGCGGACCTTGGCCGCGCAGCTGAGTGACAGATCCGTTAGCCGCACGCAGATTCCGCCGCGGGTGCACCGGCGTAGGACGGGCCGGATCTACGTCACGATAGATCGCGCCACGAAATAGTGTGGACCTGGCCGTTTTTCACGTCCGGCAATATCCTCAACAGCGTAGGTACAAGCTCACGAAGGTGCCTCAGACGTGCGGACCGTGCTCTCAAAACGACAACTCCGATCTTGAAGCGCACGACGTTCTGCTGGAAGGAGAGGTTCTTATCCGTCGTCACGAGAACATCGAAGGTCTGCTCGGCCTGCCTGAGTAAGGCGCCGTTAACGGTTTCGTCCCATCCCATCTGGCGGACAGTCTTCACATCGTGGCTCGGTAAGTCTCGAAGAAGGCGCCAGTCGACACACTCGTCAATCAGTATCCTCATCAGGGTTCTGCCAAAACGCGCGCTTTGGTTTCTTCGAGGAACGTGATCACCTGCTCGCGGCTTACCGAAGGAAACCCTTCGAGAAAGTCCTCGATCGATTCGCCGCCTTCGAGATAATCAAGAAGGTTCTCGATCGGGACGCGCGTTCCGGCGAATACAGGAGTGCCGCCCATCACGTCGGGCGACGACGTCACGACGGTGCTCTTCATCATCACGCCAAGTATCGCCAATTTCGTGACTGATGCCAAGAACTGTGTAGGTGTCGACGCGTTCTCCGTTCCTTACTCTGAGTCTCGCGTACAACCCGCATGTCAGACCTTCGGTCGCCCTCACTGACGCACGTAGCGCAAGTGTGTGGCGGCTGGACCATCAAGAGCTCTGTCAATGCGAAACTGCTGCGCGGGCTCGCGCAGGTTCTCGAAGAGACGCCGTCCGCCGCCGAACAATACGGGTGCCAGGGCGATCTCCAGCTCGTCGATGACACCCAGGTTCAGGTACTGCTGGATCACATCGGCCCCACCCGCGATACGGATATCGCGGCTGCCTGCGGATTCCCGAGCCAGCTCGAGGGCACGTTCCGGGCCGTCATTGATGAAGTGGAAGGTCGTCCCGCCGGGGCGCGCCCACGGTTCGCGTTTCTCATGGGTGAGCACGTATACCGGTGTGTGAAACGGAGCCTCCTCCGGCCAGGCGCGCTCGCCCTGGTCGAACATTCGCTTGCCCATGATGTTGGCGCCGATGCGCTCCGTGGTGCTGCGAAGGAGGTCATTGACGGGGCCGGTCTCTCCCCCTGGGCCGAGCTCGAGGTTCTCGCGGAAGTACTGTTGATTGAGGATCCAGGCCATCAACGCACCCCATTTGGCGCCCCAGTTCTTGTACTCGGGCGTGTCCCAATTCTCCATGGTCATTCCTTCCGGGGCCATGTAGCCATCGAGGCTGAGTCCGATGTTGACGAATACTTTGCTCATGATCTTCCTCTCGCACTCATTCGCCGGCGCCGAGGGCGGACGTGATGAGCTCTGTATCGAGGTATTCGGTGACTTCGCGGATCGAGCCTCCTTCGAATCTGTAGATGAAACAGTATTCGTTGTTGTATGGCATGCCCGCCTTGGTGGTGGCGTTTCCCGTGGCCTGTACGACGACGTACTCGCCTTCGGCGATGATGCGGTCAGCGGTGGCTTTGTGGCGACCGGATAAGCGGGCGCCGAGCTGTCGCAGCAGGTCGTTCAGCACGCTCTCTTTTCCGCGATACGTCCGCGACCAGGGCGTTCGACCCATCACCTTCCACGTGACGTCGTCCGTCAGCAGGTCGAGCAGCGGGCGCGAGTCGCCGGCGGCCAGGGCTTCGAAGGTGCGTTGGATGACCTCCCGGTGGCTCGTGCCCTCGGGCAAGACCGATTCCTCTCGTTTCGTCATGGCGAGCGCAGCCTATGCCATTTCACCTGCCGCGAGGTTGTGACTTCGGATGCAACACCTTCCCTCGCTGCGCGTAGTAATGGTGGATGACGTTGCCGCTGCTGGCGTTGGGGGTCGCGGGTCTGGCGGCCGTGGCCTGGGCTCTGGAGTTCCGGCATCGGGAGGAATCGCTTCCGGCGCTCGGGAACCGGCGGCACATCGCGCCGTTCGTGTTCATTCTCCTGGCGACGCTGTTCGCGGTGCCGGTGGTGCTGGGGCCGCTGGTGTCGGTGGCGGAGTGGCCGCGGTCGACGCAGGTGGCGTGGACGGCGGTCGAGGCGCTCGACCGGACGACGGGAGGGATCACCGTCGGCGGGCCGGAGCATGCAGCGGCGATTGGGTGGCCGAACGGGGCGTTCTGGCCGGAGGTGCGGGTCGAGCCGGACGGCGAGGGGCTGCGGCTGCGTACCCGCGGGGGGAACGCGCTGGTGCGGGTCGATGGCGCGTATGTGAACGGCGACAGCGTCACGCTCGGCGGCGGGGGGAAGCAGCTCGGCAAGTTCTCGATCGAGCTGGCGCGGCGCGGGTGGCTGCGGCGGCGGAAGCTGCTGGTCGGCCGGACGCCGATGGCCGAGCCGTTGATCGTGCTCAATCCGCCGCCGGTGCATGCGACGCGGGCCCGCTCGCTGGACTCGCTCATGGTCTCGCGGTTGAACGACTTGCGGCGCTCCGGGACGAGCGACCTCGCCACCATTCACGCCCTCGAACAGTGGGCGAGCTCGCTGCGCGTGCTGATGCCGGACGAGGACGAGCTGCGGCTGATCGGGGATCGCGAGCCGGCGCGCGAGCTCAGCGTTGCGAAGCCGGCGTCCGAGGTCGAGATCCTCTGGCCGCGGCGCCGGCTGGTCATGCGCCTCATGAACGAGGGGGGTGCGGCGCGGCTGACGTTCGAGCCGCCGTGGACGCGCACCACCTCGCTCCCGCCGTTCGAAGAAGGCAGAAGCACGCTCACATTCGCGCGCGAGCCCTCGGCCGGTGCGAACACCTTCCTCCTGCCGCTCGGACACGGCGCGGCGGACTTCCGGCACAACGTGGCCATGGAGCTCTCGCCGGACGGCCTGGCGCGCTTCCGCGACGGGGCGGACCTCGGCGCGCAGCCGTCGCGCAACGGGCCGCGGTGGATGCGGCAGCCGAAAAAGTCCGCGCTCGGCCGCGCCTTCGAGCCGAACCGGTCGCTGTCCAGCGTGCGCGTGCCGCTGAATCCCGGTGCCGCGCGCGGACTGCTCCTCACCATTACTACGGTGCGCGATTTGCCGACGCCGCGCGCGCTGCTGATCGCGCTGATCTGCGCGTGGGTGGCGCTGGCGGTGTTTGTCGGGTCGATTGCGTTCGGGCGCGGGCAGCGGCTCCGGCTGCGTGACCTCTGGTGCATCGGCGGGATCCTCGTCGCGGTCTGGTCGCTCCTGCTGGTGCGCGTGCTGCTCGCGGTGCGCTACCTGCTCACGCCCACGGCGGTCGACGAAGTGACGGCCAAGGGGCTGGCCGGCTCGCTCGCGGCGCTGGTGATCGTCCCCGGCTTCATCGCCCTGGCGGCGCGGCTCTGGCTGCACCACAGGCCGGGCATCGCCCGCGACCGGGGCAGCAGCGGCGCCACGATCTTCGTCGCGGTCACGCTGGTCATCGGCGCGATCGTCGAGTTCGTGGTCATGCCGCGGCAGGTCCTGCCGAACCTCAGCGAGCTGTTTCTCCCTTCCGCGTTCGACCGGCTCCTGCTCGTGGTCTACGGCGTGGCGGCGCTCGCGATTCTGGACGCGCTCGGCAAGTCGTTTGCCGCGGTCTGGCAGTGGCCGTATCGCGCCACGTTCGAAGCGGGACGCACGTTCTGGCAGGCGCTCAATGCCGCCGAGCAGCAGCCGCCCGATCCGAATCTGTTCAAGCGCTACGCGGTCGATCCGGGCCGGCGCGTCTTCGCCGCGCTGCTCTCGCCGGCGCTCAAGCCGCTCTTCCTCGGCTGGTGCGCGGCGGCCGTGGCCATCCTCCTGCTGTCGCGCGTGGCGCCGGAGTACGTCCGCCAGATCGTGGCCCCGTTCTGGATGGTGGGCATCCCGGCGCTGCTGCTCCTCGCGCGTCCGGTGGCCAACGCCCAGAACGCGCTGAGTGTCCTGGACGTCAAAGACGCGACGCAGGACATCCCGGCCATCGAGCCGACGCTCGCCGACACCATCGCCACGGTGGTGGTGCTGCTGTTCGCGCCGGTGGCGATCATGCTCGGAGTCCTCGGCGATTTCGGCGCGATCTACAGCGTGCTGGCGTTCTGGTTCCCGCTCGCACTGCTGTTGCTGCTCACCTCGTCCGTGCGCCTCGCGGCCACGCTGCTGGTCGTGCTGGCCACCGGCGTGACCGTCGCGTACTGGGCGCTGCTCGGGTCATACGCAATTGCCCCCGGCATGACGGAGCACATCCTCAGCCGCGTCGAAGTCATGAAGCACGGCTCGTCGGCGCAGGAGTGGCTGCTCGACCTCGAAGCGCCGTCCGCCGGCGACGCGCGTTCTGTCACGGCCGTGAACGTGCGCAATGCGCTGGTCCACGAGTGGGAGCACATGGCCATGGTGCGCAAGGGGGGCTGGATCGGCCTCGGCTTCAACCACGCGCCGGCGTCGCAGTCGTTCATCCGCCAGGACACGATCCAGTACGACAGCGTCTACAGCTTCTTCATCGCCGGCGAGCACGGCCTCCTCGGCGGCCTGTTCCTGCTGGCGATGTTCGCCGCGCCGGTCGCGCTGCTGCTGATGCGCCGCACGCGCCTCCGCGTGGGCGACCTGCTGGCCATCGCCATCGCGGCGTCGTTCCTCGGCGAGGCGGTGGCGCACGCGGCGATGAACGTGTCGCAGCTCTGGTTCAGCGGGCGCAACCTGCCGCTGCTGGCGACGGCGTCGAACTCCGATGTGCTGCGCTGGGCGCTGCTCCTCGGCGTGATGTGCCAGGCGCTGCTCTGGTCATCCGGCCTGCGCGCCGACGCATTCGACACGATCCCCGAGACCGCAGTCACGCGCACGAGCGTCTTCGATCCCGAGTTCGGCCAGCGCCGCCGCCGCTTCTTCAATCGCGCGGTGATGGCCGCGGTGGTGCTCCTCGGACTGGTCGTGGCAATGGCCACGCGCGACTTCGCATGGTTCGCGTTCGCGCTGACGGTTCCGCTGGCGATGCTGCTGCGCACGCGCGAGTACGCGGCGCTGGCGCTGCTCCCTGCACTGGTGGTGGGCGTGCTGGTGGTGCGCGGCTCACTGCGCGCGCTCGGCTCCAGCGAGTTCGACGTCCTGACCTGGTCGCGGCTGCTGAAGCGCGTCGACGAGTTGCACGCCGCCGGCATGCTGCGTTTCGATCCGCAGAAGAAGCTGATCCTCTTCCGCGACGGCGAGGGTCAGTTCACCAGCCGCCCGACCGGCTCGACGCTGCTCGAGGCGGAGGTGCTGCGCTTCAACTCCCTGCCGGCGAACCTCCGCATCGACGGTGGCCGGGCAGCGCTGCCGGCTTCGTTCTTCAACGGTGTCACAGATCCCGGCACGTACTACACGCGCATGTTCGAGCTGTGGCAGCGGGAGACGGAGCTCGCCGCGCGCACGCGTCCGAGCGTTTTCGCGATCCGCCGCGTGGAGAACGATGCGGAAGGTGTGGCGGAGACGACATTCGAGGTCACGGGGAACCCGGACTACAACATCGTGCATTCGTTTGACGACGCGCGCGCGGAGAACGAGGTCCAGCCGGTCTCGATCCGCGGCCGTCGCGGTGAGGTGCCGCTTCTGGGGCGTGCCTGGGCCATGGGGCACTGGCTCTACGCGCCGACGCAGGAGTCCCGCCGTCTCGGCCTCGGCTGGATGACGCAGTACGGCGACGCGCTGCTGCGCGTCCGTCCCGAGCATCGCGAGCGCCTCGGCAAGCTCACGCTCGACGCCGACCTGCAGCGCCTCACGCAGGCTACCGTCGACGCGGCCGGACGCGAGATCCACAGCGCGCTGATCACCAGCGGAGCGCCGGTGCCGCTGCCGCCGCGCGTGGCCTTCACGATCATGCGCGGCACGACCGGCGAGGTGCTGGCCATGAGCTCCTGGCCGCGCGCCGCGGCCTCCGACAACTGGAGCTCGCGGACCGTGACGCAGAACGGCCAGTCGTGGGTGGAGCGCGAGCCGCCGTACTCGTGGCTCAGCTCCACCGCGCCACGCTCGCTCGCCTCGCGGCAGGCGGTCGATCACAACTTCGCCGCGATCGAGATGGGCTCGGCCGCGAAGCCGTTCTGGGCCACGGCCGCGCTGACGGTGCATCCGGCGCTCGAGCGCCTGCTGTGGGTCCGCAACGGCGACTGCGACCGCATGGCCGGCGAGCGCTGTTACGAGCGCGAAATGTTCGGTGTGGAAATGGGCAAGGGGTGGCAGGTCTCGCGAGTCGCGCGGTGGGTCGACTTCACGACTTATCTCGCGGCCTCGGATAACCGCTATCACACGCGCCTGGGGATGCTCGCGCTCGCACGCGCCGAAGGCGACGGCATCGCGGATGACGGACGGGGACGCTCGCCCAGCGGACGCGAATCGCTCACCGGACGGCCGGTGGCGTGGGATCGCTATCCCGCGCTCTCCGACGCCACCGGGCACACGCGCGACAAGCCGCGGTCGCTCGCGAACCTGCACGAGCAGCAGCTCGCGGTGAAGATGCGCGACCTCTTCGGCATCCGCACCGGGGCTCCCTCCGCGGAAGGGGAGCTGCGCCGCTACCACGTGTCGTTCTGGTCGGGCGACGAGTCGGACGACCTGCGCACGCGCGAGGCGCTCGAGCCGCTGGCGATCGTGAGCCCCGAGGCCGTAGACCTGGGGCTGAACCGCATCACCGGGACGCGCGACTTCATCGCCGTGCTCCTCGGCGGAGGAAGCAGCCGGTGGTCGAACATCGACGCGGCGGCGGCCTTCTCGTCGTGGGCGATGCGACGTCCCGTGGTCGCGCACATCGTCGACGGCGTCGAAACGCCGGCGCCGCTCGCGTCGCGCAAGGCGGCCTTCGACAAGGATGCCGTGGCGGCCGCGGAGCAGCTCGATGACGGGCTGCAGCGCGTGCTCACCGAGGGGACGGCGCTGCACATCCGGCCGCAACTGCGCGGGCTGCGGGAGCGATATGACGTCTATGCGAAAACTGGTACGCTCGCGACGGTCGATCCGGCGCGGCCTACCTCGCGAATCCTGCTGATCATCGTCGCGCGCGACGATGACGGACGGCCGAGGAATGCCGTGACGCTGTCGTTCGTCGCGGAGCGGACCTCGCCCGGATTCGCGACCGCGCAGCTCGGGCGGTTCATCAACAACCATGAAGCAGAGCTGGTGCGGCTGCTCGAGATGCGGTAAGCAGGGCGAAGCGAATGGGCCTGTTCAGCAAAGCAGTCGACAAGCGCTGCCCGATCTGCGGCGGAAAGCAGTTCTACTCCGTGCCGGTCGGCCGCGCCGACGTGTGGCATCAGCAGGTCGAACAGATCCCGCACTGGAAGCAGGCCCGCGGCCTCCCTGCGGGTGCCGGGGTGGCGTTTTCCGAGCCGCGCCTGGAGTGGGACCAGCCGACGTTCGAGCGCGCCACGACTCCGAGCCCGCACGTGCGCTGCCTGAAGTGCGCGTCGCTAGTCCCGCCGCAGTTCCTGAGCGAGCTGAAGTCGCGCGTGCTGCTCATCACCACCGGCATGCCGGCCGCGGGGAAGACCACCTGGCTGAAGTGCCTGTTCAATCCGTCGTCGAAGAAGCACCTCATCGCCGAGCCGACCAACCTGATCAGCCGCGAGCCGTACGACTTCGTCGAGCCGTACACGATCGCCAACCCCGACCCCCGCACCGCGGTCCCGATCCTGCTGCACGGGATGAGGCTCACGTTCCAGCGCAAGAAGGTCGACGTGGCAGGCATCGACGTGAAAGGGGAGGTCTTTCACCAGCGGACCACCACGCCCGACAAGTACATGCGCGTGCTCGACATCATCCGCAACCTGCGCACGATGTCGTTCTCCGACCTCTTGACGATGTTCGTGGTGCCGTTCGATCCGACGCTGATGCGGCAGAACATCGGGCAGCTCACGGCCCACCTCACCAACCACCCCGGCTCGCGCGGCACGTGGCAGGGGGTGATCTGGACGCACCTCGACCGCGCGCAACTGCGCGACGCCGAGGCGCTGTTCGCGTTCCTGCAAGGCAGCGAGGATGCGCTCCCCCTGGCGCGCCGGGTGGTGGATGGGAACGACGAGGTCTTCGACAGCAAGTTCGTGGCAGCGGCTACGGACATCGAGCGCCTCGTGCAGAACACGCGCACCTGGAGCGGAAAGCTCGAACTGCTGGAGAGCCTGACCTGGCTCCTGTACCGGATCATGCTCGCCTACACCCTGCTGCCGTCGCGGTTCGGCGTCGGCAAGGTCGAGTTCTACTACTCCTTCAACGGCGGCCTCGGCGAGACGCTGGTGCGGCAGTCGATGCGCCTGGCGGCGGTGCTGTTCGCCGCGTGGGACGGCGCAGGCCGCGGCGACTTTGCGGGGATGATCCGCGAGGCGATGCGCCCCGGCGCGGAGCCGCAGTTCCCGGTGCTGCCGTGCGGGATCGAGTTCCTGCCGGGGCCCGAAGGACAGGCGAACGATGGGGATGACGGCCTGCCGGTCTGGGGCGACCTGCTGCTGCTGGAGTTGTTGAGGCGCCATGGCTGAAGCGTTCTTCCGCGAGTTGCGCGGCGACTACGTCGAGAACGCGGGGCAGGTGGTCACGCCGCGCGAGTACCTCGACTACCTCGAGCCGCTCGGCAGCGCGCTGTCGCGAAGGCCGGACGGCGCGGGAGGCCCGTTCGTCTTCCAGTTCCGCGGCAGCGGCGGGCGAGTGGTCGGTGCGATGGGGTGGGTGGTGAGCGCGGCCTCGAAACGCTACGGCGGCTGGAACCTCTGGGGCGTCTGGACCGACGGCGCGATCCCGGCGCTCGCGTTGCCGCTCTGCTGGCCCGACCTGCCGGACGCACAGAAGCTGCCCGCGCTGGTGCGCCGCGCCAATGACGACGCCGAGTCGCTGCAGCGGCGGGATGCGTGGCCGGAGCTGCTCGACCGCATGACCGCGATGCGCCTGCACGAGGACGAGTTCCGCGCCGCGCTGAAAGCCGAGCTGGCGCGCCTCTACCGCTCCCCCTATCCCGACGTGCGCCCGATCGAGATCGAGCTCGAGCCGGCCATGCTCGATCTTCTCCCCTGGCTCTACCTCCTCGGGCCGGTCGAGCCGGGAACCGCGCAATTGCTGCCGAGCCGCTTCAACGGCGCCGGCTACCAGTACATCTTCACCGACGCCGTCCCCGCGGACATCGACGTTCCCGGCGAGATCGACAACATGGTCGACACGACCGTGAACGACGTGCTGCAGGGCTTCCGCATGGCCGCCGCCTTGCGCGAGCGCCGCGCCCGTCCGCGCGTCTCCAAAACGAAGCCGCGTTCCCCGGAGAGCATTGAAATGCGAAACACCACCAGTCCCCTGCGCCGCCCGAAACCTCCGGCCGCATCCGCGCTTCCGGACGACCTGATCCCCACGGTGCTGCGCGCTGTGCGCGACGTGATCATCATCGCGCTGCTTTCGTGGATCGGGTTCAACGTGCACCAGCTGCGGAAGAGCATGACCGCCGCCTCCGTGCCCGCGACGGTCGCCACCGTCACGTCCGAACCGGAGCCTGTCGTTCCGGCTCCGACGCGCGAGGAACGGATCGCGTCAGCGCTCGTGGCGCAACCGCCCCAGGGCATCCGGATCGAGGCATCAGCCACCCGCGACCTCCCCCGCGCCGCCGTGGAGATTTTCCTCCGCCGCAACAACTGCTTCGCCCGCACCGAACCGGTCGACGGCCGCTTCTCCACCGCCGAACAACGAGCCATCCGCAACTGCAGCGCGCTCACCACCCAGCGCCTCATGCGCAATACCACCGATCCGCATCCGGAGAGGACGCTGGATTGGCTGGAGCGGACGTTGGGGGTCACGCGCTGACAGCGTATGGAGTGCGGTGACCGCAGTCACCGCTTTGACTCCGTGCGTCCGCGACACGCGTACCGCTTCGAGGCCCGTAGTGAAAGCGGTGACTGCGGTCACCGCACTCCAAACTTCCCCCGCACCCGCTTCACCAGCTTCGCATCCCCGATCATCTCTGCCATCTTCTCGAACTCCGCCAACGGCCCTTTCCAGCGCAATGACTCCACGTCGTCGAACAGCGGCACGTCCGCGCGCAAAGTTGCGAGATCCTTGAAGAGCAGCGCGTGCTCGAGGTGTTCGCCGAGGACGGTGGGGGGGAACTGTTCGATCGGGCCGTGGCGGGCGATGAGGTTGGCGGCGGTCTTTTTGCCGATGCGGGGGATGCCGGGGTAGCCGTCGGCGGCGTCGCCGACCAGGGCCAGAAAGTCGGGGATGTGGATGGGGAGGACGCCGAACTTGGTGCGCACGCCTTCTTCGTCGCGGATCTGGCCGCTCTTGCGGTCGACCTGGACCACTCGGTCGGCGATGACGCACTGGGCGAGGTCCTTGTCGGGCGTCCAGATGCAGACCTTCTGCACCGCGGGATCGTTGGCGGCGAGCTGGGCTGCGGAGGCGAGGGCGTCGTCCGCTTCCACCTCGACCATCGGCCAGGTGACGACTCCCATCGCCATCAGCGCGGTTTCGAGCGGATGGAACTGCGCCCAGAGCAGCGGGTCGATGCCCTGTCCGGTCTTGTAGCCGGGCCAGAGATCGTTGCGGAACGACTCGATGACGTGGTCGGTGGCGACGCCGATGTGGGTCGCTCCTTCTTCCAGCATCTGCAGCACCGTGTGGAGCACGCCGCTCACCGCGCTGAACGGGGGCGGAGTCTCGGTGAAGCGGCGGATGCCGTAAAAGTGGCGGAACAGCTCGTAGGTGCCGTCGATGAGGTGAACGATCACTGGGCAGTAACGATACAGCGATGGATTGGTTGGTGTCAGGTGTCAGGTGTCTGGGGGGCTGTGGCTGACGAGACCGTTGCCGCGGGCCGCTGCACCCCCAGACACCTGACACCCGACACCTGATACCAACGTTCCCTCCCCGCGTATACTCCGCCACCCAATGGCGCTCTTCTCGTCGGAATCGAAAGACACGCTGAAGCGGCTGGGGAACAAGGAGTTCTCGACGGCGGAGGAGCGCGACGCGTTGCTGGCGCGGCTCGAGACGCTCGAGGAGCTCCGTGCACGCGATGTGGCCTGGATGCTCTTCCGTCCCGATCGGGCCTATCGCGACGCCGCGGCGAAGCTGCTGCAGCGGATGCGCGATCCGGAAACGGTGATCGCCTTTGTGGCGGAGGCGAAGGGAAAGCCGGAGGCGGCGTTCCGCGCGGCCGCGCCGATCCTCTTCTCGCCGCCGCTGCCGGGGATCGACGCGGAACTGGTGCGGCTGCTCGCGCCGCCGGCGAAAGAGACGAAGGAGACGATCGAGACGCAGGAGGTCGTGCGGAAGCTGCTGCTGGAGGCGCCGCCGGCGCGGGCGCTGGAGCCGATCCTGTGGCAGCTCGCGATGACCGGACGCGACGAGGAGCGGGTCGCGTTTCTCACGAAGCTCGGGGCGCAGCAGCTGGACGAGAAGACCATTCCGCGGTGGCAGCGGCTCGTGCAGGACGCCGATCCGGCGGTGCGCGACAAGGCGCTGGAGGTGCTCGCGGCACGGGCGCCGATGTCGTCGATCCAGCTCTTCGTCCGCCACCTGCCGGATGCCAGCTACACGGTGCAGCAACTGCTCGCCAGTGCCCTCGGGCGCGCCGCGGCCGAACAGCCGGCGCAGATCCTGGAGATGCTGCTGCCGCTCGTCGCCTCGGGAGATGCGGCCACGCGCACGGCCGTGCTGAACGTCCTGCTGCAGATGAAGGACACGCACGAGGTGGTGATGCGGTACATCCGCTTCACCAAGACCCTGGCCGGCTTCGCGCGCGACCGTGCCATCGAGTCGCTGCGCGTCTTCGGACCGCAGATCATCGAGCCGGCCATCGAGCTGCTGAGCGATCCCGACGAAGAGCTCCGCGCCGCCGCGATCGCGGTGGTCTCGACCTTCGACGACCCGCGCCTCGTGCCCGCCACCATCACGCTGCTCAAGGATCCGGACTGGTGGATCCGCATCGCCGCGGCGGAGACGCTCGGGCGCGTTCGCGATCCGCGAGCAGTCGACGCGCTGATCGCGGCGCTCGCCGATCCCGACGTGAAGTGGGCGGCGGTCGAGGCCCTCGGCCACATCGCCGATCCGCGCTCGTTGCCTCCGCTGGGCCGCATGCTCGGCGATCCGCAGCCGAACGTGCGCATCGAGGTCATGCAGGCGCTGCAGCACTTCAACCATCCCCAGGTCGTCCAGGCATTGAAGCAGGTCGCGACGAACGACGCCGACCGTACGGTGCGCATGCGCGCGCTGGACATCCTCGACGAGATCGAGCGCCGCGATCACCGCGGCGAGGACGTGGCCGCGGTGCGCCACCAGGCGCTGGTGGTGCGGTCGGTCCAGGGGGAGCCGAAGCTGCATACGTACCTGATCTCGACGCGCAACAGCGGCGCGTCGGACTTTCACCTCTCCGTCGGGCAGCCGCCGATCATCCGCATGGCCGCCGACCTGCTACGGGCGCAGGGGGAAGCGTTCACGCCTCAACAGACCGAGGAGATGCTGCGAGAGATCCTGACCGAGCCGCAGTGGGCGGTGCTGGTACGGGATCAGCAGCTCGACTTCTGCTACTTCATCGCGCAGGCAGGGAGGTATCGCGGGAACATCTTCCTCGACCACCGCGGCTACAACGGCGTCTTCCGCGTGATCCCCGAGAAGCCGCCGACGATCGCCGACCTCGGACTGCCCGCGCATCTCGCGGAGATCGCGGACTATCACCAGGGACTCGTGTTGATCTGCGGCCCGTCCGGCTCCGGCAAGTCGACCACACTCGCGGCGTTCGTGAACCTCTTCAACGAGACGCGCCACGATCACGTGCTGACGATGGAAGACCCGGTCGAGTTCGTCCATCCCTTCAAGAACTGCCTGATCAACCAGCGCGAGGTGGGGACGCATACGCGCTCGTTCGCACGCGCGCTACGCGCCGCGCTGCGCGAAGATCCGGACGTGATCGTGATCGGCGAGATGCGCGACAACGAGAGCGTCGCGCTCGCGCTCACCGCCGCGGAGACGGGGCACATCGTGCTGGCCACGCTGAACTCCACGAGCGCGCCGAAGGCCATCGACCGGCTGATCTCGAGCTTCCCGGTCGACGAGCAGCCGCAGATCCGCGCGTCGTTATCCGAGTCTCTGAAGTACGTCATCGCGCAGCGGTTGCTGCCGGCGAAGGAGGGACGCAAGCAGGTGGCCTGCTTCGAGGTGCTGAAGGGGACGAGCAACGTCGCGAACATGATCCGCGACGAGAAGACGTTCCAGATCCACTCGGCGATGCAGATCGGACGCTCGCAGGGGATGCAGACCTTCGACGAAGCGCTGAAAGACCTGCTGCGGCGCAACCAGATCACGCCGGAGTCGGCGTACATGGCCGCGCAGAAGAAAGAAGACTTCGAGGCGTTCGTCCCGGCGGAGTTCCTCAAGACGACCTGACATGCAGAAAATCGATCGTTTTCTCCGTCTCATGCACGACCGCGGCGCGTCGGACTTTCACCTGACGGTCGGCCGCCCGCCGATGGTGCGCGCCTCCGGCTCGATCGAGACGATCCGCTACCGGATGATCAGCGAGCTCGATTTTGCCGAGCTGCTGGAGCCTGTCACGCCGTCCGCGCTCTGGAGCTCGTACGTCGAGGGCGGCGACGCCGACTTTTCGTACGAGATCCCGGGCGTGTCGCGCTACCGCGTGAACCTCTTTCGCCAGCAGCGCGGTGCGGGGGCGGTGTTCCGCGTCATCCCGACCAAGATCATGACCATCGAGCAGCTCGGCCTGCCCGATCAGGTGCGCCGCGTGGCGAACCTGCGCAGCGGCCTGGTGCTGGTGACCGGTCCGACCGGGTCGGGAAAATCGACCACGCTCGCCGCGATCATCGACCAGATCAACGAGTCGCGCAGCCTGCACATCATCACCATCGAGGACCCGATCGAGTTCGTCCACCCGAACAAGAAGTGCCTCATCCACCAGCGCGAGATCGGCACGCACGCGAAGTCGTTCGCCGAAGCGTTGAAAGCAGCAGGCCGCGAAGACCCCGACCTGATCCTGGTCGGCGAGATGCGCGACCTCGATACGATCTCCATGGCCCTGTCGGCCGCCGAGCGAGGCACGCTCGTCTTCGGCACGCTGCACACGAACAACGCCGCGAAGACGATGGACCGCATCATCAGCGTCTTCCCCGCCGCCGAGCAGGAAGGGATCCGCAACGTCCTCGGCGAAACGATCCGCGCCGTGGTCGCGCAGCAGCTCCTCCCGCAGATCGGCGGCGGCCGTGTGGCCGCGCTGGAGATCCTCTTCAGCTCCCCCGCCATCGGCAACATGATCCGCGAAGGCAAGACCTCGCAGATCACCTCCGCCATCCAGACCGGCATCCGCGAAGGGATGATGGACATGGACACCTCCATCCGCCGCCTCTACGAGGCGAAGAGGATCACCGCCCGTGCCGCGTTCGACAAGGCGATCGACAAGGAGCAGTTCAAGGATCTGGAGGCGTAGCGGTAAAATGAGGGCGTCATGACGGATGAGGAGCTGAAACGTCTGTTGGAGGCGAACGCGGCGGAGACGCGGCGTCACTTCGACGTTGCCACGGAGCGCATCGAGGGACGATTCGAAGCGCTAACCGAGACGGTCATGCACATCGACCAGAAGATCGACCGTACGGCGGACGAGATCCGCAACGAGATGCGCCGCGGCTTCGCCGATACGCAAGCCATGATCAAGTTCTCTCACGCCGAGCTCGATCAGCGGGTTCGGTCGCTCGAGACGAGTCATCGAGCCATCGAGGACAACCAGCGTTCGCTCGAAGAAACTGTGGCCGATCTGCAGGCCCGTCTCGAAAGGCTGGAATCGACGACGCACTGAGCGTCGGGCCGGCATGAGGATGGCTGCGGTCAGCGCGCGGTAGAATCCCTTCACCTCGTGCCACCTATTCTTCTCACCAGGATCGAGCGCAGTGTCCCCCCGAGCATTCGCGAACGTGGCGCTCAGTACGCGCGGAACGGAGCGGTCGTGGTGAGGCAGCGAAGCAAGCCGCTCGAGCCGGTGGGGGCGCTGGTGCGCGGCAGCGAGATGTACCAGGTCAAGGTGTATTACGAGGCCCACGACCTCTTCGCCGAGTGCACCTGCCGATACTTTGAGGACCGCTTCGACGTCTGCAAGCACATCTGGGCCACGATCGTCGTCTGCGCGCAGCAGAAGGTCGAGTTTCCCGGGTATGTCGACAGCCTGCTGCCGGGCGGTGGCTACGATGACGACGAGGACGAGGTGCCCCCGGTTCCGTCCTCGAACGTAGTGCCGCTGCGGCGCGCCTGGAACGAGCCGAGCCGGTGGCGCTCGCAGGTCCGGCCGATCGCGCAGCTCGGCGCGCTCATGGCCGACACGCCGCAGCCGGTGCCGGAGATCACCTGGGTGCTGGATCCCCGCACGAGCGGCACGGCGGTCGCGATCGAGATCACGACGCGTGCGGTGAAGAAGAACGGCGAGCTCGGAAAACCGAAGCCGCTCCGTGTTCCGCTTTCCTCGATCGCCGGCATCAAGGCGCCGCTGGACCGCGAGATCCTCTCGACGGTCACCTCGTCCCACTACGTGTACGGCTCGCTCGACTCCCGGGTGTCCCTCTACTGGCCGATGGCCGAGTACGTGGTGCCGAAGCTGGTCGCGACCGGCCGCCTGCTCATCCGGAAGGGAGATGAATACGAGCTCTGCACCGCGTTCGATGCAGGTGAGCCGTGGCGGCTGGCGATCCGCGCCGACGCCCAGGAAGGCAAGTACGTGCTCGCCGGGACGCTGCAACGCGGCGAGCAGCGCCTGCCTCTCGACGCCGCGCTGGCCATCACCCGCGGCGGCTTCGTCATCTTCCCCAATTCGATCGCAAGGTTTGCTGACGAAGGCATCAACCCGTGGGCCGAGCTGCTACGGCGCGAGCAGGTCGAGATCCCGGCCGCGGAGCTCGACGACTTTGTGACCTCGATCGCTACCTCCCGCTCCCCGGTTCCGATCGAGTGGCCGCCGGGCATCGGATGGGAGGAACGGCGCGTGCCGCCGCTCGCGATGCTCGAGCTGCACGAGGGCCGAGGATCGGCTTACGGCATGCCGCTGTTCGCGTACGACGGCGTCGCGGTCGCGGCGATGTCGGCCGGGCGCGCGGTGTACGACGAGCAGCAGCGGACGATCTTCCTCCGCGATGCCGCGGAGGAGGCGCGCAAGCTCGAGGTCCTGTGGGGAGCGGGCTTCACCCGCCACGAGGAGGAGGTCTCGATCCTGTCCGTACGCGCCATGGACGCCATCCCAAAGCTCATGGAAGCGGGATGGGAGGTTCGCATCCCGGACGGCATCTTCGCGGGAGCGGGCGAGCTCGCGCTGGAGATCAACAGCGGCATCGACTGGTTCGACGTGAACGGCAGCGTGACGTTCGGCGCCGAGAAGGTCCGCCTCCCGCGTCTGCTCAACGCGCTGCGCAAGGGTGAGTCGGTGGTCCGCCTCGAGGACGGTCGCCTCGGGCTGGTCCGTTCCGAATGGCGCGAGCAGCTCGAGCCGTTCCTCGCGGCCGCGTCCGATGAGCAGGAGAGCGGCCTCCGCTTCCGCCGGAACCAGGTGTTGCTGCTCGATGCTTTGCTGGCGACGCGAGCCGAGGTCTCGTTCGACGACGTGTTCGAGCAGGCCCGCCGCCGCATCCTGGACGTAAAGGTCGTGCCCGAGCAGCCGCCCGACTCGTTCCGCGGCGCGCTTCGTCCGTATCAGGCCGAGGGGCTGGGATGGTTCTCGTTCCTGCGCGAGCTCGGCTTCGGCGGCTGCCTCGCCGACGACATGGGTCTCGGCAAGACCGTGCAGGTGCTGGCGATGCTCGAGCAGCGCCGCCGTGCGGCCGGGAGCGACCGGCGCCCGTCGCTCGTGGTCGCGCCGCGCTCGGTGGTCTTCAACTGGAAAGCGGAGGCGGCGCGCTTCACGCCCGAGCTTCGCCTGCTCGACCACTCCACGCCCGACCGCATCCGCGCCGCCGACCACTTCGCGCAGTTCGACGTCGTGCTCACGACGTACGCGCTCCTGCGCCGCGAGGCCGAGTTCTTTGCGGACGTCGAGTTCGACTACGCGATCCTGGACGAGGCGCAGGCGATCAAGAACGCCGCCAGCCAGGCCGCGAAAGCGGCGATGCTGCTGCGCGCGCAACACCGCCTCGCCCTCAGCGGCACGCCGGTCGAGAACCACCTCGGCGAGCTGGGGAGCCTCTTCGAGTTCCTCAACCCCGGCATGCTCCGCGCGAAATCGACCGGCGTCACGAAGCTGCTGCGCCACGCCGGCAGCAAGGCCCCCGATGCCGCCGTGGCGCGGACGATGCTCGCGCGCGCAGTACGGCCGTTCATCCTCCGCAGGACGAAGACGCAGGTGGCGCCCGAGCTGCCGGACCGCGTCGAGCAGACCATCTGGTGCGAGCTCGAGCCGAAGCAGCGCAAGCTCTACGACGAGCTGCGCGACTTCTACCGCGCCTCACTCCTCGGACGCGTCGCGGAGAAGGGGATGAACAGCTCGAAGATCCACATCCTCGAGGCGCTGCTGCGCATGCGCCAGGCGGCCTGTCATCCCGGCCTGGTCGACAAGAAACGCGTCGGCGAGACGTCGGCGAAGCTCGAGGCGCTGTTCGAAGAGCTTCCGAACCTGATCGAGGGCGGCCACAAAGTCCTGGTCTTCTCGCAGTTCACCTCGCTGCTCGCAATCGTGCGGAGCGAGGTGCGCAAGCGCAACCTGCAGCACGCCTACATCGACGGTGCCACTCGCGACCGCGAAGCCGAGGTGCAGCGCTTCCAGAACGACCCGGCAGTCCCGCTCTTCCTGATCAGCCTCAAGGCCGGCGGCCTCGGGCTGAACCTGACTGCTGCCGAATACGTCTTCCTCCTCGATCCGTGGTGGAACCCGGCGGTGGAGGCGCAGGCCATCGACCGCGCCCACCGCATCGGCCAGTCCCGCAACGTCTTTGCCTACCGCCTCGTCGCCCGCGACACGATCGAGGAAAAGATCCTCCAACTGCAGCAGAACAAGCGCGCGCTCGCCGACGCGATCATCGGCGAGGAGAACAGCATCCTCCGGCAGCTCACGCCGGAGGATCTGGATCTGTTGTTGTCGTGAAGGCCCCTCTGTCATCCTGAGCGGAGGGTGGAGGGAAGGGTGGGAGCGAAGGACCCCCTTCCGACAGCGCGGGTCTCGTGCACCGCAGGGGGTCCTTCGCTTCCCCCCTCCCGTCCGCCCTCGCTCAGGATGACAGAGTTTCTAGCCCTCAAAATCTCCACGTCACTCCGAACGACGGGAGGATGCCGAGGACCGATTCCTCGCGCGGCAGCGCGCTCACGGCGCCGTCCTGGGCGATGGTGAAATCGAAGCCGTCGATGCGGGTGACGTTGGTGTGATCGAGCACGTTCAGCACTTCGAGGAAGAGGCTGAGCGGACTCGAGGAGCGGCTGACGCGGATGTCGACGCGGTGGTAGGCGGGAAGGCGCGCCGCGCCCCGCGGGCCGGGCTCGCTGACGACGCGGCCGTCGACGAGGTGGGCGGAGACCGGGGTGGTGGGCCAGCCGCTGTGATACGTCCCGGCCACGTTGACGTTCCACACCGTGCGGCGATGGTTGACGCTGAAGGTCATGGCATGGCGCTGGTCCCAAGAGCGCGGCACTTCGACGCCGTCGATGACATCGCTCGCATGCGCCAGCGTGCCGCTGATCCAGCCCGACCACCGGGCCGTGGGGTCGGTGCGGAGAAGCAGCTCCGCGCCCCGCGCTTTGCCGCGCTCGGGGGAGATGCGCATGCGGTCGGCGCGCAACTCGGGAAAGATCAGGAGGGTGTCGAAGACGTTCTCGTACCGCGGGCGCAGCCGTGTCAGCAGCTTGTCATAGAGCTCGAGGCGCGCGTGCACGCGGCCGCGGAAGAGGTGCTCGATCCCGACGACGCGGTGCTCGGCGCGCTGCGACGACCCGAACTCCGACAGGCCGTCCTCGACCTGCAGCTCGTGCATCGACTGCGGTTGATGAAAGAGGCCCCACGCGGCGCGGATCGACGTCCGTGGTGACAGCGTCCACGCCGCGTTCAGGCGCGGGCTGACGTTCACGCCGTCGGGCGTGTAGCCCTCGCTCGCCGCGCGGATTCCGGCCTCTACGACCACGCGATCCGAGAGCCGCACGCGATCGGCGACGTAGGCCGACACTTCGCTGCCGGACGGGCGCACGTGCACGGAGCGGACGATGTCGCGCGGCGGCGCGCCGAGCTGGAAGCTCGCGAACTCGACGTGCGAGCTGCCGTCGTAGTCGTACCGCGCGTGCAGCCGTTTGGCCGTCGCGCCGAGCTTGACCAGGTTGTGCGGCGAGAGGTCGAACGTGGCGTCGTTCTTGAGGGCCACGAACTGCATCGACCGGCGGTCGTCGAGCGTACCGTCCTGGCTCTCCGCATCGTTGTCGTAATGGCCGGCGCGATCGCGGGCCAGGCTGCCGTACGACAGCACGCTCTGCGCGTACCAGCGCGGCGACGGCGTGCCGCGCACGTTGAGCCATGCATAACGATCGTCGTACTTTGCGTGCGCGTCGGTGCCCGGGTCCTCGCGCAGGCGGAGGCGATCGCTCGCGGCGAGGACGTGCAGCGAGGCGATGGCGGAGTTGCCGAGCGTCCGTTCCACCTTGCCGAGGAGGTCGTAGTAGCGCGGGTCGAAGTCCGACGTCTCGTCGAGCATCTTCAGCGCCTCGCCGAGGTAGCCGTGGCGCAGCGAAAGAAGCCAGGAGCCTTTCGCAAACACCCCCTGCGACAGCACGCGCGCATTGAGCAGGCTCAAGCCGACCTCGTGCTGCACGGAGTCGGGTGTAGCCGTGCTGATGTCGACCACGCCGCTCATCCTGCCGCCGTACTCGGCGGGATAGCCGCCGCTGAGCAGCTCGACCGAGCCGACCGCTTCCGCGTCGATCGTGCTGAATGCGCGCGAGAGATCCCGGACGTGAAACGGGTCGTAGATCTCGGCGCCGTCGACGAGCACGAGCACCTCGTCCTGGTCGCCGCCGCGCAGGTTGAAGCGCGCGCTGACGTCGGGGACGGCGATGCCGGGCACGCGCCCGATGGCCCGATAGAGGTCGTCCGAGAAATGGGGAAGGCGCCGCACTTCGTCGCGGCCGAGGAACTGCTTTGCCGGCGGCTCGTCGCCCAGGATCGTGAAGCGGCTCGGCGTGACGATGATCTCCTCGAGCGCGATCGGCATCTCGGGCGGCGGCGAGGACGGCGCAACGGTTCGCGAGCGCCGTGGTGCATCGCGTACGATCAGCAGCGATCCCCGAGGACCCTTCTTCGCGCGCAGCGCGTGCTCTCGCAGCAGCTCGTCGAGGATCTTGCGCGGCTCGATGGCGCGCGGCTCGGCGGCGACGCGCATCGCCGGCGTGACGACGTCGTCGCTGTAGATGAGCCGCAGCCCGCGGGACTGCAGGTCGCGCAGTGCGTCGGCGAGTGGGCGTCCGGCGAAGCGCTGCTGCGCCATCAGCGGAGGTGCGAGGGGCAGTGCGAGCAGCAGGATCAGTGCGAGCCGCTTCATCGCGTCACCACCAGCTCGTCGCCTTCGACGCGATACGAGACGCCGGCCGCGGCCGTCGCGGCGTCGAGTGCCTCGTCGATGGTCAGTGGCAAGTTCCCGTGCAGCACTACGTCACGCGCCGCCGTGTGCCAGCGGACGCCAAGCCCTTTCTCGCGGGCGATGCGGTCGACGATGCTGCCGAGCGTCTGCCCTTCGAGCGCGATGGGAGGGGCGGCGCGCTCGACCCACGACCAGGTGTCTCCATGGACGGCGATGGGCTGTTGCGTGAGCGTGGTGGCGGTCGCGATGAGCTGCGTGCCGGCGCCGGCGGTCGTGCCGCGCAGCTCGATGAGTCCTTCGCGAACGCGGACGCGCAGCGTGCCGGGGTCGAGCCGTACTTCGAACTGCGTCCCGACGTCGCGCACGTCGCCGAGGGGCGTGCTGATGCGGACGCGCTTCGTGCTGCGCTCGGAGGAGTAGTAGATCGCGCCACGCTCGAGCGTCGCCGTGTCGCCGGCGACGATCACGCGTGTATTCGCGTCGAGCCGCAGCGTGGCGCCGTTCCAGTCGTGCGAAACGAAGTTGCCCTGCGTTTCGAGTTGCCGTGCGACCAGGGTGATGTGTGGGCGGACCTCGACTTCGGGCCGCAGCAACAGCACGGCGCCCGCGACGGTAGCCGCGATCGCGGCCGCGGCGGCCATGCCGTACCGCCACCGCCGTTTGCGCGTTAGGCCGCGCTGCCATTCGTCGTGTACTGCCTCGCGGACGCGGGCAATGCGCTCGGGATCCATCTGCGGGCGGCGGCCGGCCATGCGCACGAGCTTCGCCACCGTGTCGTCGTTTTCTTCGTTCATGAGCTCACCTCCACGAACGCATCACGGAAGGCGGTGCGTGCGCGCGTCAGGGTCGATTCCGCGGCTTTGGGCGTGACGCCGAGCCGCTCTGCGATCTCGACGACGGAGAGTCCGTCGAGGTACTTCCACTCCAGCGCGTCGCCGTAGCGGAACGGCAGCCGGTCAAGCACCGCCTGCACGAGCCGGGCGGTCTCGCGGCTGTCGATCGACTCCATCGAGGCGCGGAGCTCCGGCAGGTCGTCGGCCAGCGCGATCATCGGCGGCGCCTTCTTCTGTTGCTCAAAGTACGTGGCGATCTCGCGCCGGCAGATGGTGGTGAGCCACGTGAGCAGGGCTGCCTCGCCGCGATAGGTGTCGAGCTTCTTCACCGCGCGGCAGAGCGTGGTCTGCACCACTTCCTCCGCCGCGTCGCCGTCGCCCACCCGCGGCAACGCGAAGCGGAACAGCGGGCCGAAGCTCGCCTCGAAGAACTCCGCGAAGGCCGCTTCGTCGCCGCGCAGCAGGCGTGCGACGAGGAAGCGGTCGGCATGTTCGGCGCTCATGGTCAGAACCTGATGCGCAAACCGGCGGACAGCACGAGCGGGTTCAGGTCCGCTTCGATGGCGTCGTCGTCCGCGGGACGGCCACGCAATGTCAGCGGCAGGTAGCGCGCGTCGGCCGCGATTCCGATGTGTTTCGAGAAATCGTACGTGATGCCGCCGCCGAATACTCCGGCCGTCTCGCTTTCCACGGAGATCGGCTCCAGCCCCTCGGCACGCGTGTCGGCGCTTTCGAGGTCGCCGATCGTGACGTGCGCGAGGCCGGCACCGGCGTGGGCGTCGAACGCGCCGCCGCGGCCGAAGTGATAGCGCACCATCGCGGTGACGGGGGTGAGGTCGATGTCGCCGAGAGAGAAGACCTCGGTGCGACCCTGCCGGATGCCCGCCTTGGAGGAGAGGCGGAACAGCGCGAGCTCACCGGAGACGTTACCGAAGCGGCGGGCGATGCTGACGCCGAAGCCGCTGCCGGAATCGAAGTGCGTCTCGAGGTCCGGCGCGTCGTCGGACGGGAACGCACCTCCGTCCGAGTTGCGCTCGGCGGAGAGGAAAAGGGTGGCGGTGGTCTGTGCCTGCAGCGGCACAGTGAGAAGGAGCAGGAGGAGCACAAGCTGTTTCATCGCCCGTTGGACGGGCGATGCACGGAAAATCCTTCGAGCGGTGTCGACGAGAACCGACCAGAGGCCCCGGCGGGCCGGCGTGGCCGGCAGCACTTGTTTGCGCACGGACCGCGCTTCCTGCGAGAGGCGTACGTTCAGCCTTGGGCAACCAGTGCTGCTGGCCACGCCGGCCCGCCGGAGGCCTCCCGTCGGTCTTCTTTCCTGCGCGATCAGCGCGCGCCGAGGAGCTCGACCTTGAATACGAGGGTCGCGTTCGGCGGGATGACGCCGCCGGCGCCGCGCGAGCCGTAGCCGAGGGCCGGGGGGATGACCAGGGTGCGCTTTTCGCCGATCTTCATGGCCGCGACGCCTTCGTCCCAGCCCTTGATGACGCGGCCCATGCCGAGCGGGAACTCGAACGGCTCGTTGCGCGTGCGCGAGCTGTCGAAGGGCGTGCCGTCGGTGAGCCAGCCGGAGTAGTGGACGGTCACGGTCTGTCCCGCCTTCGGCTGCGCGCCGGTGCCCGGCTGGTCGATCGAGTACTGCAGTCCGGAGGGGGTGGTCTCCTGGTTGGAAGGCATCGCGAACGTATCCATCTCCGGTCCTTTCGTCACTTCGGCGGGGGCAGCGGCGGTGGTGGCGGTGGCGGGCGTCGTCTCCGCGGTGTCGGTGCGTGCATCGTTGGTCGGCTGGGTACACGCGGCGAGGCAGAGGGCGAGGGCAGCGGCGAGAGGTTTCATGTCGGGGCGGATTCTAATCTACGAGGGCCGAGGGCTGAGGGCCGAGGGGCTCCGCTTGTTGTTCCCTCGGCCCTCAGCCCTCGGCCCTCCTCCCCAGCCACTCGCCGAGCTTGGTCCACCGCCGGCGCGTGCTGGCGGTGGAGACTGCCTGGCGGAGGGCGGCCTGCTGGCCGACGATCACGACCAGCTTCTTGCCGCGGGTGACGGCGGTGTAGACCAGGTTGCGCTGGAGCATGATCGCGTGCTGGGTGGTCAGCGCGATGACCACGGCCGGGTACTCGGAGCCCTGCGATTTGTGGATGGTCGTGGCGTAGGCGAGGACCAGGTCGTCCAGCTCGTCGTCGACGTACTCCAGCGCGCGTCCGTCGACGTCGACGATCGCGGTCGAGGTCTCCGAGTCGATGCTCACGATCACGCCGGTGTCGCCGTTGAAGACGTCCTTGTCGTAGTTGTTGACGATCTGCATGACCTTGTCGCCGGCATGGAACGCGGTGCCGAGGCGCTCGATGCGCGGTGCGGCCGGCTGCGACGCGCGCGGATTGAGGCGCTTCTGCAGCGCCGCGTTCAATCCTTCCACGCCGGCTGCGCTGCGGCGCATCGGGCAGAGCACCTGGATCTCGCGCAGCGGGTCGAATCCGAAGCGGTTCGGGATCCGTTCCGCCACGAATTCGACGATCTTCTCCGCTGCCGCCGCGGAGTCGACTGCGTTGACGAAGTAAAAGTCGCCGTCGCGGTGCGAGAGCTCCGGCAGCCGTCCTTCATTGATCTCGTGTGCGCTGACGACGATGCGGCTCGCCGCGTCCTGCCGGAACACCTCGGTGAGGCGGACCACCGGGATAGCGCCGGAGCGGATCACGTCCGCGAGCACCTGTCCCGGTCCGACAGCCGGCAGCTGATCGACGTCTCCCACGAGCAGCAACGCGGCCGCGGCCGGCAACGCCGCGACGAGCGCCTGCATCAGCAGCACGTCGATCATCGAGGCTTCGTCGACGATGAGCAGGTCGCAGTCGAGCGGGTCGTCCGCGTTGCGCGCGAAGCCGCCGTCCTGCGGGTTCACCTCCAGCAGCCGGTGGATGGTCTTCGCCTCCCGTCCCGTGCTCTCGCCGAGCCGGCGCGCCGCGCGGCCGGTGGGGGCGGCGAGGAGGATGTCGGCGTCCTTCGCGGCGGCGATCTGCACGATGGAGTTGACGATGGTCGTCTTCCCCACGCCCGGCCCGCCGGTGATGACGCAGACCTTGGAGCGCAGCATCAGCTCGATCGCCGCGCGCTGCGACGGCGCGAGACGCACCTTCGTCCGCCCCTCTACCCAGCGCAGCGCTTTCTCCACGTCGATGTCCGGCCACGGCGGGCGTCCCTTCGCCAGTTGCAGCAGCGTCTTTCCGATGTCGTGCTCCGCGTTATAGAGCCACGGCAGGAAGATGGCGTCGCGGCCGCCGAGCGTGTTGCGCGTGAGACGCTTCGCCTCGAGCTCCAGGGTGATGGCCTCGCTGATGCGTTCCGTCTCGATGCCGAGGAGCTTCGCGCAGGCGTCGATCAACTCATCCGTGGGGAGCCCGCAATGCCCCTGCGTCGAGGCTTCGAACAACGCGTGCGAGAGGCTGGCGCGGATGCGCTCGATGGCGTCGCGCGCGAGGCCGAGCTTCAGCGCGAGCGCGTCGGCGGTCATGAAGCCGATGCCGCGGATCTCCCGCACCAGGCGATAGGGGTTCTGCTGGATGAGGCGCACCGCATCCGGTCCGAAGTGCTTCTGGATGCGTCCCGCGCGCGCCACGCCGATGCCGCTGTCGGCGAGAAAGATCATCAGCTCGCGCGTGGAACGCTGCGCGGCCCAGCTCTCGCCGATCATCTGCGCGCGCCTCTTGCCGATGCCGGGGAGCTCGCTCAGCCGCTCCGGCGTCTTCTCGAGCACGTCCAGCACTTGGTCGCCGAAGTGCGTGAGCATCAGCCGCGCGGTAGACGGGCCGACGCCTTTGATCGCGCCGGAGGAGAGGAAGGCTTCGATCTGCACCCGCCCCTGCATCGGCTGCGGCTTGATGGCTGCCGCCACGAACTGCCGTCCATGGTTCCGGTCCTCGCGCCACTCTCCATCGGCGAGAAGCCGTTCCCCTTCCGCGATCGCGGCGATGTACCCGACCACGGTCACGATCCCCGGATTCGCGCCGCGCGGCCGCACGCGCAACACGGAGAACCCGTTCTCCGCGTTGTGGAACGTGACGCGCTCGACGACGCAGTCCAGTTGCTCAGGCACGTGGGGATTGTATGGGGCTAGCGGGGCGCAAGCTCAGAGCCTGTGAAGAAGTCAGCCCTCATGCCACCGGTATGGAGTGCGGTAACGCCAGTTACCGCTCTGACTGCTTCTGTTCGTGCGTAAACCGAGGCTGGTGCGAGCTCGCCTCGTGGCAGAAGCGAAGGCTGGACCTGCTCGCGTTGCAGGACCAACAAAAACAGTAAGAGCGGTAACTCGCGTTACCGCACTCCAGAACAGGTCTGGCAGGAGGACCCCTCACCATCCGCCGCCGCCCCCACCCCCGCTCGAACTGCTCGAGGACGAAGAAGATGAGGATGAGGAAGATGCCCCCGACGATGACGAGTACGTGCGCGGACTGCTGATCGGCGTGGCGAGTGCGATCGCGGCGGCGCCCCAGCTGCCGCTCGCGCCGGCACCGCCGAAGCCGCCTCCTCCCCCGCTGAATCCCGAGGACACAGGTGAGGACGACGACGATGAGGATGATGAAGACCACGATGACGAAGACGACGAAGCCCTCTTCGCCTCCACTCGGTGTGCATGCCACCACGATGCGAGCGAGCGATCCAGCCCGAGGGCGATCAGCCAGGGGGTCCATTCATCGCGGAGGTCCGGCTGCGTCTGCGCGAGCTGCTTCCTGAAGTATTCGCGGGCGCGTTCCATGGTCTTGCGGATGGCCATCGCCTCGGGTGACAGCCGGCTCGAGGCGATGCTGAGCGTGATCAGATAGACGCCCAGCCAGGCCGCCGCCAGCGCAAGCATCGCGTAGAGCGAGATGAAGCCGCTCACCAGCCACGCCACCGCGCCTGCGAGCAGCGGCATCGCGATCAGGCGCGCCATCGCCGGCATACCGCTCGTTTTGCTCCACGCCTGCGCGGCGGGCACGCCGAGGATGGCCAGGAAGATGCCGCCGAAAAGGATCATGAACAACACCACCAGGTCGGTCTGTTGCCCCAGCACGGCCGCCGCGATGACACCGGCGATGCCGCCGAGGATCAGCAGCGCTCCGGTGCCGTTCCAGCGTCCCTCGGGGGGATGAATCTCCGCGATGGCTCGCGCTTCCTTCAGCACGTCGTTGCGCACGATCGAGGGAGGGTCGAACCCGCTCTTGCGGTAGGCGTGTTTGATCGTTTCGGTGTTCGTCTCCGTGTGGGTGAGGAAGAGGTTGCGTGCGAGCGTGTGCTCCGCGTCCCGCAGGTCTTCGTGCGGCACGAGCAGCTCGAGATGGAGGATCGGCTTGCCGCGCTTCGGGTTGGTGACCCACGTACGGATCTTTCCCTCCTGCTCCATCCGCGCGAACAGCGCCGCGACCTCGGGCGGTCCGACGTCGCCATGCAGGAACAGGCCTGCCACCTCGGGCCGATGGCGCAGCACGTTGCGCTCGAGCCAGGCCGCGTCGACCGTGTTGCGATCGATCTCGATCGACACGTTGCGGCGCCGCTCGCGCCACAGGAACAGCGCCAGCGCGACGAGCATCGGGATCGGCACCAGCCCCTTGTTCAGGCGCTTTCCCATGGCCGTCATGTAGCCCATCGCCGTGGGCGCGGCGTCGCCGCGGAACTCGAGCGGCAGCGTCACGACGACGCTCTCGCCCGGCAGGAGGTTCCTCGCCTGCCGGCGCAGCACCCGGCCATCCGGCGAATGCCACGCTGCGCCCAGCGTGAGCTCCAGCGAGAAGCGCTCGATCAGTCCCTCGCGATCGGCGAACGCGAAGTCGTGGTCGAGCGTGTAGCGCCGGCTGCGCGGATCGGCATCCGGCACGAGCACGTTCGCGAGCGAATAGTCGATCGTGTAAACGAGCTCCGTGTGGTCGAACTGCGGGGAGATAGGCTCGCGCGATCGCCAGCGCAGCGTGTGCTCGTCGGTCATCGCCCAGCGGTCGACGGTGTCGAGCGAGCCCTCTTCCATCGGGAGCTCGCCGCGCTTCATGCCGTGGATCGTGAGGCGCTGGTGCGGCTCGACGCGGAAGATCCGCTCGCCGCCGTTCCAGTCGCCGGTGAACACCATCACCTGGCGCTCCTCGATCCGCAGCGTCCCGTCGTCCTGGAGCTGAGCGCGCACCGCCAGCTCGCGCCAATGGAGCTCGCGCGCCTCGGCGCCGATCGCCGCGAACGCGAGCAGCCACACAAGCACTGTTTTCCGCATGGGGCCATCATGCGAGCATCCGCGCCTGAACGGCAAACAGAAAGCCGCGAACGGCTGATTATGGAAGGAACACTTAATGTCTCTATTGGCTCCCATCTTTCCTCGATAGCATCACCGCGAAAAGGAGAGCCCATGAAAAGCTCGACATTGTTGAAGGTGCTTGCCGTCGTCGTGGTGGCGGTCCTGTTCCAGGCCCCCGCATACGCCAGTTGTACCCAGGGGGGTTGTTTCGACTTCGGGTGCAACTGTCTCGACCAGGTCGCGGACCAGACGTTCTCCGACTCGTGCAGCGTATGGTCGTACAGCGGCGACGCGTATCTCGACAGCAGCGGCGGCGATGACTATGTCGTCTTCAGCAGCCCCGAGGACCCGGAGGACGCGGAGAACTCCGCCAGCATCGAGCAGACACTGACGGTGCCTTCGGACCGGACCACCATCGCCATCCATGTCGACGTGAGGGTCATCAGTCCCAGCTCCCTGACCGAGCGCCTCGTCGTCGACATCATCTCCACCAGCGGCACGATCCTCGACACGGTCCTGGTCATCCGCCCGATCGACGGTGACGACTACTACATCGGCACCAGCAGCGGCTTCGGCGGCCAGACCGTCAAGGTCCGCATCCGCTACCGCCCGGCCCACTTCCCCGGCGGCACGATCTTCGAGGTCACCGAAGTCCACTTCCTGACCTGCTAGTGCCGGCAGCGTGCGTGGAGTGCGGCGGTGCCGCACTCCATGCACTCGCGGTGCGGGCGCGCCACTTGCCACGCACCTTCCGCATGACTGACACGACCGTCGCCCTTTGCGGCTTTGCGCTCGACGGACACATTTCGAAACTCTCCAACGCCATCGCGAAGCGCGGGGCCACGCCGCTGGTGCTGGTGCCGATGCCGTGGGGGCGGTATGCGTGGCGGGACGGGCGCTACTTTTACTCGCACAAGACGCTCGACCACGTCGGCGCGTTTTTCATCCGGCAGACGTATGTGCCGCTGTTCGACCTGATCAGCCGGCGGGCCGAGGCGGTGGATCCGGTGGGATGGGTGCTGGAGATGGCGCGCATGCAGAACAACGCCGCGTTCCTGCAGTCGTTCTTCGGGTACTTCGAGAGCCGCGGCTGCTTTCTGGCGAATCCGTTCTCGGCCGGCGAGCGGATGAAGCACAAGCAGGCCGAGGTGGCGGCGAGTTGCGGGTGGCGCGTGCCGAAAACCGTCATCACCAACTCGCCGGCAGAAGCGTTCGCGGCGGCGGGGGAGGGAGAGCTCGTGCTCAAGCCGCCGGCAGGCGGGACGCTGGCCAGGAAAATCGACAGGGATGTCGTTCGCGCCTTCGCGGCAATCGATTTTCCGGTAGCGATTCAGGAGTACATCGCCGGCGCAGACGTGCGCGTCTACGTCATTGACGGGGAAGTGGTCGCCGCGGCGCGCATCGACACGGGCGAGCTCGATTACCGGCGCGACCCTGATTACATGAATCGCATCCACGCCATCGAGCTGCCTGCGGACGTGCAGCAGAGGACGGCTGCCGTCTTCGAGCGCCATCGCCTCGTCTGCGGCTCGATGGACCTGCGTCTGACAGCGGATGGCGAGTTCGTCTTCCTGGAGGTGAACTCCGGCGGGAGCTTTCTCGAGCTGCAGACGGCCCTCGGCGTGAAGATCTCCGACCGCCTGGCCGACCTGCTCATCGCGCGTGCGGAGAGCGTGTCCCTGCCGGAGTCCGAGCCGGCCACGCTGCCGCTGGCTGCCGTCGTGGCGGACGAGGCGGTGGGCGCCGAGGATCTGTTCGACGTGGAGCCGGGCCTGGAGCCGATGCGCATGGCCGTGCGCGGGCTGGTGCCGGATGCGCAGACCATCGAGATCGAGCTCGACGAGAAGCAGCAGCAGGCACTGCAGGCCAGCCACGGGATCCAGGCGCGGCGAGCCCGTCTGGACGTCATGACGCACGTCCTTACGCCCATCCGTGATTAGGCGCGGATAGGTGTCGTTGTTGCAGATAACTTCCGCGTGTGACGGAGGCTCCCTGCTGGAGACACACGATGGACAAAGAACGATTACTCGAGCTCAACGACGACCAGGTTGAAGAGATCGTCGCTGCGCACAACGACCCCGGTCAGTGCCTTCCGCGCTGCACCATGACCCTCGCCTGGCCGCCTGAAGAGCCGGTCTGTACCGTGCCCTAGGCGCGGCTTACCAAGGAGATTCCGATGAACAAGAACGAACTGTTGACGTTGACGGACGAGCAGGTCGAGCAGATCGTCGCCGCTCACCACAAACCGAGACACAACCACGGTCCGTGCCCCGAAATCACGACCCTGGCCTGCGGTGAAGAAGGACCGATCTGTTCCGGCTGCTGATCGCCGGGCTGTACCGAATGACAAGAGGACTCCATGAACAAGAACGAACTGTTGACATTGACCGATGAACAGATCGAGCAGGTCATCGCCGCGCACAATCCGCTCGATTGCCTCCCCATCCCCCGCCCCTGTCCGGAGATCACGACATTGGCGTGCGGCGAGGAAGGGCCGATCTGCTCCGCCTGCTAGACAACTGACTCAGGGCTGCCTCCGTCACTCCTGAGCCCCGCACGGAATCGAGCATGCGCTTTCCAGTCGTCCTGCAGCAATCGAGCAGCGATTGCGGTCCCGCGAACATCCGCGCGCTCGCACGCCATTACGGCGTCGAGCTGCGCAACGAGACCGTCCGGCGCATCTGCCGGAACGATCGCGCCGGCAGCTCCGTGGCCGGTTTGCGGCGCGCGCTCGAGCAGCTGGGGTTTGCAGCCGGTGTCCGCACCATCGACTTCGACGAGCTGGAGCGGAACCAGGACTCGATCCTCCCCGCCGTCGCCGTCATCAAGACTCCCGCCTCCGGGCTCCTGCACTACGTCACGGTCGTGAAGATGACGCGCACGAAGGTGTGGGTCATGGATCCGGCGTTCGGGCTGTCGGCCTGGAGCGCGGCCGAGTTCCTCTCGCGCTGGTACACGCTCGAGCATGCGGCCGATCCGGAGAAGCTCGAGGCCAGCAACCGCGATCCGCACAACGTCGACGAGGTGCGCGGCGCGCTGCGCGAGCTCGGCCTCTCCGCCGCACGCGCGGAGACGCTGCTCACGAAGATGCCGCTCATCCACATCGATGACCGCATCCGCTACGTCCGCGCGCTGCGCGACCAGAAACTCATCCCCGGCAGCGACGCCGCGTCTTACGTTGAACGCCTGATCCTGCACTACGAACAGTTCCCGATCCCCGACGAATACACGACCACGCACTTCATCCCCAATCCGGACGGCAGCCCGCGCCTGATGGCGCGCGGCCATCTCCTCATCACCGTCCGTCCGGGACCGGATCTGCAACAGCACCACGAGCCGTCCGCGCATCCGCTGCGCCGGATCGTGAGCCTGATGGCGCACGAGAAGCGCCTCTTCGGCGAGGTCTTCCTCGCCGCCATCCTGGTGGCGATCCTCGGATTGACGCTGCCGCTCTTCATCCAGCTGCTGGTCGATTACCTGCTCGTGCAGCGCGACGCGACGGTCCTGCCGTATTTCGTGGGCGGCTTCCTGCTGCTGGGACTCTGCAGAGAGGCGTTCAACTTCTACCGCGCCTGGCTGCTGATCCGGATCTCGCAGAAGCTCGATCTTCGCCTGATGATCGCGTACGTCTCGAAGCTGATGCGCCTCCGGCTGCGCTTCTTCGAGGCGCGCGCCACCGGCGACATCACCAGCCGCGTGCAGGAGACGATGTCGATCCGGCAGTTCGTGGCCGGCTCCGCACTGAAGATCGTCTTCGACCTCCTCTTCATCGGCGTCGCGCTGGCGGTGATGTTCCTCTACGACGCCCGCCTCGCCACGATCGCGGCGCTGGCCATCCCGGCGTACTTCGTCATCGTGCGCATCTACGCGCCGATCCTGAGGCGCTCCTCGCGCCACCAGATGGAGGACTGGGCCGGCGCGATGTCGCTGGCCATCGAGTCGGTGGAGGGGATGAAGACCATCAAGCTGAATGCGAGCGAGCCGATGATCCTCGGCCGCTTCGACGCCCGCCTGGCGAAGTGGTCCCGCAGTTGGCTGCATCAGGCTAAGAATTCGCTCTTCGCCGGCCAGCCGGCGGCGCTGCTGACCGTGGTGGCGACGTCCGTCATCCTCTTCCTCGGCAGCCGCGCCGTGCTCGCCGGGACGATGACCATCGGCCAGCTCGTCGCCTTCCAGACCATGCTGCTGCAACTGCTCGGCAGCCTCTCCGGCCTCGTGGTCGCGAACGATGAGATCCAGCGTGCGTTCGCCACCGTCGACCGCCTGTTCGAAGTGCTGGAGTCGAAGGACGAAGAGCGGGACCACGACCTCATGCTGCCGGACCGCGAGCTGCGCGGCGAGCTGGCGCTGGAGAACGTCACCTTCGCCTACACCAGCGGCGCCCCCGTCCTGAAGAACGTGTCGTTCGCGATCGAGCCGGGAGAGGAAGTGGTGATCGTCGGCGCGTCGGGGGCCGGCAAGTCGACGCTGGTCGGCCTGCTGGCGCGGCTGCACGACGCGGAGAACGGCACTATCCGGATCGACGGGCACGACATCCGCGACTACGCCCTCTCCAACCTCCGCCGCCAGATCGCGGTCGTGGCGCAGGACACGTTCCTCTTCGGCGACACGGTCTACAACAACATCGCCCACGGCGTGAGCTGGGCCACGCTCGACGAAGTTACCGCCGCGGCGCGTGCGACGCTCGCGGACGACTTCATCCGCGACCTGCCCGAGAAATACCAGACCGTGGTGGGGGAGCGCGGCGTCGGCCTCTCCGGCGGTCAGCTCAAGCGCATCCTGCTCGCCCGCGCCCTGCTGATGCGCCCCTCGGTGCTGATCCTCGACGAGGCGTATCACGGCCTCGACGCGTCGTTGCAAACCACCGTGAAGCGGAACGTGCGCGAGTGGATGCGCGACCGCACCGTCATCAACATCACCCACGACCTCCGCCACGCGCGTGAGGCCGACCGGGTCATCCTCCTCCAAAAGGGAGAGATCCTGGAGCTCGGCAGCCACGAGACGCTGATGGTGCGTGGCGGCGAGTACCGCCGGCTCTACGACGATTTCTCGCGGGTGGAGCAGACCCGCCTGCACGTGGCGCAGCCTCTTGCAGAAGTAACCGCCGAACCGCTGCCGGAAGTGGCAGCCAAGGTGAGGGCATGAGCGACCTCGGACAGCTGCTCGACCGGCGCGATTTCTCCGAGACCATCGACGCGATCGTCTACGCGCGGCCGCGTTTCACTGCGCTCTTCTTCCCCCTCTTCGCGTTGACCTTCTTCGCCGCCGTCGGCTGGCTCGCGTTCGTCCCGTTCGAGCAGACCATTCACGCGCGCGGCGACGTGCGCGTGGCCGGCAACGCGGCGGCCATGCACGCGCAGCAGGAAGGACGCGTGCTGTCGGTCGAGACGAAGGAAGGGGCGTTCGTCGAGAAAGGCTCGGTGCTGTTCCGGCTCGACACCGAACCGTCCCGCATAGAGCTGGCGCGCCTGAACACTGAGATGGAGCGTGTCCGCGAGACCATCGGCCTGCTGGCCAGCCAGCGCGAGCGGGCGCGCAGCCGCGGGGCGGTCGAGGTGGGACGCATCGAGCGGGACGTGGCGCGGCACCGCGCGCTGAACGCGGCGGGCATCCTGCCGGAGGAGATGGTCCAGAACCTCGAGAGCGAGCGCAAGGCGCGCGCCGAGTCTTCGCGGCAGGAGCAGCTCGCACTGGAAGCGCAGGAAGTCGCTGCGCGGCAGGCGCTGGCGCGGCTGGAGAGCGAGCACGCGCGGACGTCACGCGCTCTGGGCGAGCAGACCATCCGTGCCGCGGAAAGCGGGATCGTGACCCGGCTGCACGTCCCGGCGCCGGGGCAGTTCATGACACGCGGAACGGTGCTGGCCGAGGTCACGCCGAGAGGGCGGGCGATGGAATTCGAGGGGATCGTCGCGCCGCAGGACATCGCCCGCGTCCGTCCTGGACGGACGGCGCGCGTGGAGCTCGACGCCTATCCGCGGCGGCAGTTCGGCGCGCTCGACGGCAAGGTCACGTTCGTCGCGCCCGACCGGGGCGAGAACGGCTACCGCATCCGCGTGGCCGTCACGCCGGCGCGCAGCATCGAGCTCCGTCCCGGCCTGACCGGCACCGTGGCGGTCATCAGCGACCGCAGCCCGCTCTACCGCGTCGTGGGCGAGCACCTCGGGTTCCTGCGATGATCGACGAGCTCCGCGCGAAAGTCCGTGCTCAGTACAAACCCGATTTCGACTTCACGACCGTCGCGGACGTGCCATTCGCCCCGCCAAAGAAGCCGGTCGCCTCGTCACGTATCGCCCTGATTTCCACCGCGGGCCTGCATCTCGCCGATCAGGAGCCCTTCGACCGCGCCACCCCCGCAGGCGATTGCTCCTGCCGGCGCATCGCGGCTGACGCCGATCTCTCCCGCCTGAGGATCTGGTGGGACACGGACCAGCATCAGCCCGGAAGCCAGGACCTCAACAGCGCGTTCCCGCTCGCGCTGCTTCGTGAAAAGTACGGCGTGGCCGCGACGCACTACAGCTTCAGCGGCGCCATCCCCGACCCGCGCCCCCTCCTCGGGCAGACCGCGCCCGCCGTCGCCACGGAGCTGACAGCCGATGCCGTCGACGCGGTGTTGATCGCCCCTTCCTGACCGCTCTGCATGCAGTCCGTGGGACTGCTTCAATTCGTCATCGAGCGCGAAGGCATTCCCACCGTCGCGATCACGTTCAACGCCGACCTCACCCAGCTCGTCGGCACCCCGCGCGCCCTCTCGGTGCGCTTCCCCTACGGCGCCCCCTTCGGCAATCCCCTCAACCGCTGGCTCCAGACCCGCGTCCTCGACGAAGCGCTGGCGCTGCTCGACTCCGCGACCGCCCCGAACACGATCCGCGCGAGCGAGTACCGGTGGAAGCAGACCAGGGACAGGGCGGCGTGGTGATCTGGATCATGGCCCGGGTCATCCTTCGCAAGTCCGCCTCACCTGCTGTATATTCCCGACTTCCACATCATCACTAGTTCGAGCATTTGTTTGCCGCCGGAGGTGTCGCATGTCGTCTCTCCCGTTGGACGTCCATCAGATTCTCGAAGAAGAGTACGTATCGATGTACGGGCCCGTGGCTCGTCCGGGCGTCCAGTACACCGACAGGCAGATCCTCGATCCGGAACGGGCGCGGGACATCCTCCGCGCGTGCGGCATCGCGGTCGCGGCGAATGCCGGAAGCATCGCCGCGAAGCTGAACGACCTCGTGGCCGCGAACGCCGTGCCGCCGGTCGAAAGCTCCCCGAACATCACGGACCGCGGGCGGCTGCTGATCGCCAAATACGACGAGTTTCTCGGGCTGGCGCAGGAGCAGGATCCCGAATGGGGCGCTCGCGACCTGCGGCGGACCATCGTCGATGAGGCATTCCGCGGCAGCGTGAAGCTGCTGCGCGACGTGCGCCTCGACAGCATCTACGAGGCGCTGCACGCACGGGCGCGGGACGAGGAGAATCCGCAGCCGCGCACCGCGCTCTGCGTCTCGGGCGGCGGCATCCGCAGCGCGACGTTCGCGCTCGGCGTCATCCAGGGACTGGCCAGCGCAAACATCCTGAAGAAGTTCGACTACCTCTCCACCGTCTCCGGCGGCGGCTACATCGGAAGCTGGCTCTCGTCGTGGGTGCGGCGGCATCCGGACGGCGTCGCGGGCGTCGAGGAATCGCTGCACCGCGCCGACACCGCGGTGGCCGAGGTGTGGAAAGACGAGAAGCGGGGCAACCGCGACATCCCGGACTCCAACATCGATCCCGAGCCGGGGCCGGTCCGCCACCTCCGCGAGTACAGCAACTACATGAGCCCGCGCCTGGGACTGCTCTCCGGCGATTCGTGGACCATCGCCTCGACCTACCTGCGCAACCTCCTGCTCAACCTCCTCGTGCTGGTCCCGCTGCTGGCGCTCGTGCTGGCCATCCCCCGCTTCTTCAGCTGGGGACTCTGGTACGGACCCACTCCACCGAACGTGCTGCCGTGGGTGGTCGTGATCTTCACCACCATCGCCTTCGGATACATCGGCGCGTCTAGGCCTCTCGAGCGGGGGACGCCGGTCAAGCCGAGCAGGCTTTCCGCGAACCTCCGCTACTCGTTGTTCGTCGTCCTGCCTCTGGTGATCGCGGCGTGTGCGCTCGCGCTCTTCTGGGCCCGCGTCACCGCGGGCAGGGCGTCGCTGACCGACGGCAACACCATCCGGGCAGCCATCGCCGCCGTTGCGGGGATGGTGGTCGTGCCGTGGGCCGCGTACTACGGCCGGATGTTCTTCATCACCGCGGACGCGCGCCGCTCCGGCTTCACCAGCACGAAAGAGCACCATGCGTATGTCTGGTCGAAAGGATTCCTCGAGCTCTTCGCCGTCACCGTGGCCCTCGTCACATCGGCCGCGCTGTTCTGGCTCCTGGCGAGGAAGATCTTCCCCACGCCGCTCCTCCCCACGCCCGACCTCGCGACGCTCGATCCGATCGCGCGGGTCGGCAAGTCTTCTTCTCCTCAGTCGCAGCTCTACGTCTGCTTCGCGGTTCCGGCGGCGCTGCTGGTGTTCTTCATCCAGGCCAGCATCTTCGTCGGGTTGTCGAGCAGGAGAAACGAAGACGCCGACCGCGAGTGGTGGGGCCGCGGTGGTGCGCTGCTCCTGATGGTCTCGATCGGGCTGGCGCTCTTCAGCTTCATCGCCGTCTTCGGACCGGTGGCGCTCTACCAGGCGCCGGCGATCCTCGCCTCGATCGGCGGCATCGCCGGTGTCGCGGCGGCGGTCCTCGGCTTCAGCGACAAGACTCCGGCCAACCAGAAGGAGAAGGAAGAAGGGGGGATGACGGCGAAGCTGGGGAACCTCGGCTCGGCGCTGCTCGTGCCGCTCTTCGTCGTCTTCATCCTGGCCTCCATCGCCCTCGCTTCGACCTGGCTCATCCATCAGATCTGGGGCAAAGACTTTCCGCCGGAGTGGACCAGGCGCGCGGCGTTCACGTCCGAGTACTCGGAGACGGTGCGCACGCCGGGCACGGCCGCCGTCGAGACGAAGAACAGGCTTCCGGCGGCACCGCTCGCATCGCTGGCCGATCTCCGTTCGTACGCACACCTCAGCACCATCGAGACGACGACGCCGGTGCAGTTGCTGGCCTTTCTCGGGATCGGCATCTTTGCGCTCCTGCTCTCGCTCGCCATCGGCGTCAACAAGTTCTCGATGCATGCGTTGTATCGGAACCGCCTCATTCGCGCGTACCTCGGTGCGTCGCGCAACCGGCGCGAGCCCGACGCCTTCACCGGCTTCGACGAGAGCGACAACGTCCAGATGTGGGAGCTCCGTCCCGAACTGCTCTGGAAGACCGGCATCAAGCAGCCGTTCGTCGACGCGCTCCTGAACGCGGCCGGCGCGGGTCCGCGGCAAACGCTGGCTGCGTACCTCTGGGGAAAGCTCGACAACAAGACGCAGACCCTGCTGCAGCGGCCGGTCGTCGACGAGATCGCCCTCGAAGCGCTCGCGCAGAACATCAACCACCTGCTCCTCAACGACGAGCTCGCGATCCGGGCGAAGGTTCCGGCTCCCTCGTGGCTCACGACAGATCCGGTGAAGGAGATCGGATACTGCCGTGCGCTCCGCAACCGCGCGCTGCTCGACGAGCACTTCGCACCCGACGGCATCAAGCCGATGCCGCGGCCGGGCCGCGACGACCGGAACCCGGTGCACGTGATCAACACCGCGTTGAACCTCACCACCGGCGCGAACCTCGGGTGGCAGCAGCGCATGGCGGAGTCGTTCACCGTCACGCCGTTCCACTCCGGGAGCCTCTACGTCGGCTACCGCAGCTCGCACGAGTACGGCGGCGCGCACGGCATCTCCCTCGGCACCGCCGTCACGATCTCCGGCGCCGCGGCCAGTCCGAACATGGGCTATCACTCGTCTCCGGCGATGGCGTTCCTCCTCACCATGTTCAATGTCCGCCTCGGCTCCTGGCTCGGGAATCCGGGACTGTACGGGCAGAAGTCGTACGACCACGCACACCCGACGTCGAACCTGCGGCCGCTGATCCACGAGCTCACCGGCGGCTCGACCGACCAGTCGAAGTGGATCTATCTCTCGGACGGCGGTCACTTCGAGAACCTCGGCCTCTACGAGATGGTCCTCCGCCGCTGCCACTACATCGTGGTGAGCGACGCGGGCGCCGATCCGAAGTTCTCGTTCGACGATCTCGGCAACGCGATCCGGAAGATCCGCACCGATCTCGGCGTCCCGATCGGCGATCTCGGCGTCCCGATCGACCTCACCGAAAAGATGTTCATGGAGCCGCGCGCCGAGGACGGGAAGTTCGGCGAAGGGCGGTACGTGGCGCGGGGGACGATCCGCTACAGCGCGGTCGACGAGAACGGTGAAGACGGCACGCTGATCTACATCAAGGCCGGGATCTACCAGAGCACATACCTGCCGCGCGACGTCTACAACTACGCGCAGGAGTCCCAGCTTTTCCCCCACGAGCCAACCGGCGACCAGTTCTTCAGCGAGTCGCAGTTCGAGAGCTACCGCGCCCTCGGACGTCACGCGCTGAACGACATTTGCGCGAACTACACACCCGACCAGACCATGCCCGGTACGCCTCCCGTCCGTATCCCGATCGTGAAGCGCTTCCCTTCCATTTCCGCGTTCGACAAAGCCGTCCGCGGGAGCGCGCAGGGGTAGACAAATGATGTAGTAATGGAAAGGGGTAGGGAAACCACCCCTTTCCGGTACTCCTAAGAAAAGCGAACTCGTGCAACTCGTCCGTTCTGTCGTCCAACAGAGAAGGAGTGGCCATGCCCAAAGCGAGACCCGGCGTCCTGGTTTCCCTTGCCGTCTCGACGTTTCTCCTCGTCACGTTCGCGTGCACGAGATACACACCGGCGCCGCCCGACATGGCCGGCATGCAGCGGTACGCGGAAGACCCGAAGATGCGGGAGCTGCTGGCCGACCCGTTCCCCGGGATGAACGGCATCCCCGCGGGCGAGCTCACGGCGGACGAGATCCGCGGCCGCGTGGTCTGGAACCTATGGACCGGCGACAGCTGGAAGATGTGGGACTACCTGGCCAGGCACGGCTTCGGGACGTCGGACCTGCTGAAGGTCCTCGACTCGCGGAATCGCACGGGGCGGTTCAAGAAGTTCGGCACGATCAACCAGCCCGGGTACATGTCGGCCTCGAAGCCGGACCAGTGGGGCCTCCTGATCGACGTGCCCCGGCCCGGTGACTCCGAGGGGGACATCGACAGCAGGTTGAACATCGACCCGTACACCTATGGACGCTCGTCCGGGGTGATGGGGCTGCGCATCTTCGACAACCCCGAGTTCGTGAAGAGCCAGAAGGCGCAGGACGACTGGAAGAAACACATCGCCGCGGACGGCATCAATCACGACTTCTACGAGAATCCCACGTACTACAACAATCCGGCGCTCGTCCGGCCGTACGCGGTAGGAATGGCGTGCTCGTTCTGCCACGTGAGCTTCGACCCGGTGCGGCCGCCCGAGAATGTGGACGAGCCGAAGTACTCGAACCTCAACGACTACGTCGGCGCGCAGTACCTCAAGGCATACGAGGTCTTCGGCGCCTACATGTCGGAGGACAGCTTCGTCAAGCAACTCATCAGGACCGGCGCGCCCGGCGCGCTCGACACCTCCTTCATCGCCACCGACTACCTGAACAACCCCGGCACGATGAACGGTGTCTTCAGTCTCCCGCAGCGCGTCTCGCGCGGGGCGCCGGCATCACTCGTGGCAAAGGCAGGCCACGAACAGCTCAGCGGCGGCGCGCTCGACCTGTTGAACCTCCGCAACATGATCGAGAAGGGGGGCTATCCGATCCCGCGCGTGCTCAAGCAGGGTGACGACTCGGTCGGGTTCGAAGGGGCGCTCAGCCGCGTTTACCTCAACATCGGCGAGGCGTGGCCGGAGTGGAGCAGGCACTTCAAGCCGCTGGTCGGCGGGCGCCATCCGCGCCAGTCGCCGGTCCCGGTGAAGACGCTGCAGGAGAGGTCCACGAACTGGAACTGGACCGAGAACCGCTCGCCGGCGCTGGCCACGTATCTCATCAACCGAGCCAAGCCGCTGCTCCTCAAGGACGCGCCGGGCGGCATGAACTACATCACCAAAGACAGGCAGGTCCTCGACCGCGGCAAGCTGGTGTTCGCGCAGAACTGTGCGCGCTGCCATTCGAGCAAACAGCCGGCGGAGAGCGTCGATCCCGCTTCCGCACAGGGAACCGCCTGGTTCGTCGCGCAGATCGAGAGCGATCCCGAGTTCTTCACCGACAACTTCCTCGCCGACGAGCGGCGCCATCCGGTGACCGAGATCGGCACGAACGCAACGCGCGCCGCGGCCACCAATGCGATGCGCGGCCGCATCTGGGACAACTTCTCCTCCGAGACGTACAAGACACTGCCCGCGGTGCCGGCGCTGCAACTGCCGCGCAACCCGCTCGAGACGAACCCGAATACCACCGACACGTTCGCCTTCCAGCTTCCCGCGGGCGGCCCGGGATACTACCGCCCGGCGTCGCTGATCAGCCTCTGGTCGAGCGCGCCGTACCTCCACAACAACACGGTCGGCCCTCGCGAACCGGCTGATCCGTCCGTGGCAGGACGCATTGCCGCGTTCAACGAAGGGATCGAGCGCATGCTGCTCATCAAGCCGCGCGAAAACATCGTCTGGAAGACCGACCGGACGAGCTACATAACAATCCCAGCATCCTACGCGCCGAGAATCCTGCAGGCGATCTTCAAGCATCGCGACCTCAAGGATGCGGACGGCAATCTGCGCATCGGGCCGATCCCGAAGGGCACTCCGATCAACCTGCTCTCTAACGTGAATCTCGAAGCGGACAGGAGGAAGCTGGCGCGGCTCGGCCTCAGCATGACCGGCGCGCTGCTCGACATCCGGCTCCACAACCTGGACGAGCAGCAGGCCACCGAACGGATGCGCGAAGTCATCCCGCACCTCATGGCCGTGAACCACTGCCCCGACTTCATCGAAGACAAAGGACACATGTTCGGGACGAACCTGCCGCTCGCCGACAAGCGCGCCCTGATCGAGTTGCTGAAGACGTTCTGACACAGGAACATGGCCGCGGATTACGAATACATCGTCGTCGGGTCAGGGGCCGGCGGCGGCCCGCTCGCCGCGAATCTCGCGAAGAGCGGCTGCCGCGTGCTTCTTCTCGAAGCCGGCTCCGACCCGGAGACGTATCTCTACCAGGTCCCCTGCTTCCACGCCTACTCCACCGAGGAGAAGGCGATGGCGTGGGACTTCTTCGTTCATCACTACTCGAAGGACGAAGAGCGCGACACGAAGTACAGGCCGGAGCGCGGGGGCGTCTTCTATCCCCGCGCCGGCACCCTCGGCGGCTGCACCGCGCACAACGCCATGATCACGGTCTATCCGCACGACAGCGACTGGGACGGCATCGCGGAGCTGACCGGCGACGACTCCTGGCGAGCCGGCAACATGCGCCAGTACTTCCAGCGCCTGGAAAACTGCACGTATGCCGACGTCTCGGAGGCGTCGAAGAACGGACATGGATTCGACGGATGGCTCAAGACCAGTATCGTCGACCCGAAGCTGGCCATCGGCGACCTGCAGATCATCGAGACGGTGACGGACGCCGCATTTCGCGGCGGCTGGTGGGAAGTCATCAAGCGCATCTTCAGCCGCCGCAAACTGCATTTCGACCCGAACGACAAACGCAACGCCGGCGTCGAGGGGTTGACCTCCCGCATCCCGCTGGCGACCGCGAACGGGAAGCGCAACGGCACGCGCGAATACATCCGCGCCGTCCAGAAGGCGCATCCTGACCGCCTCACCGTGCGCATGAACACCCTGGTCACCCGCGTCGTGTTCGAAGACGATCGCGCGGTGGGCGTGGAATGTCTGGAAGGGGAGCATCTCTACCAGGCCGATCCCAATTCCGGCAACGCAACACCGGCCCGGAAAACGGAGTATCGCTGCACGCGCGAGGTCATCCTCGCGGGCGGTGCGTTCAATACGCCGCAGCTGCTCATGCTCTCCGGGATCGGCCCGAAGGCGCACCTCGAGGAGGTGGGGATCGACTGCCGGGTCGACCGTCCGGGCGTCGGCCGCAATCTGCAGGATCGTTACGAGGTCGGCATCGTCTCCAGGACGAAGCGCGAGTTTGCGCTCCTCCGCGGCGCGACGTTCAAGCCGCCCGCCGACGGAGAGCTCGGCGACGAGTGCTTCCAGGAGTGGCTGAAGGGCGTCGGGATGTACACCTCCAACGGCGCGGTCATCGCCCTCATCACCCGTTCGAAGCGCAGCAAAACCGACCCCGACCTGTTCATGTTCGCGCTGCCGGGCAGTTTCCAGGGCTATTACCCCGGCTACTCCGCGGACATCGAACGGTCCAAGACGTTCCTGACCTGGGCCATCCTCAAGGCCCACACGAACAACACCAGCGGCGAGGTACGTCTGATGTCGGACGACCCGCGCCAGCGGCCGTACATCAACTTCCACTACTTCGACGAAGGCAACGATCCCGACGGCGACGACCTCGACGCGGTCGTCAACGCCGTGATGCTCGTCAAGCAGATGAACCGGGACAACGACTCGCTGGCCGAGGAGATCGTCCCGGGCAAACGCGTCAAGGAGACGCGCGAGGAAATCGCGAAATGGGTGACCGACAACGCCTGGGGGCACCACGCCTCGTGCAGCTGCCGCATGGGAAAACCGGACGATCCGATGGCGGTGGTGGACAGCCGGTTCCGGGTCATCGGCACGAAAGGGCTGCGCATCGTCGACGCCTCGGTGTTCCCGCGCATCCCCGGATTCTTCATCGTGACCCCGATTTACATGATCAGTGAGAAAGCGGCCGACGCGATCCTGGAGGATCGCGAAAAGCCGGTGTAACGAAATCGTCCCTCGCTTCACTACCAGTCGACAGGAGTGCGAAATGGCGTGCAGGCCTCGTGATAGAATTCAGGAAACAATCATCAGGAATCCTTGAGTCGGTTCGGTACGACGGCCGTTCGAAGCGCCGCGGCTTGTGACGTTGTTCATGGGCCGCAGACGAGAGAGGTGCTTATGGGTAAAGCCTGGTTTGTATTCGCTGTTCTCCTGGTCCTGGTAGTGGGGCTCGCGACAGCGCAGCCGCTGCCGAAGCCGCTGCCGGAGAGCCAGCCGCACGCCGCCTGGTGGGCGAGCGCGGAGAAGCAATATCCCTCCGCCAAACAATGCGGGGAATGTCATCCCAACCAGTACAAGCAGTGGAGCGTTTCCTCGCACGCCTACGCCAATCTCTCCCCGATGTTCAATAAGTTCGAACAGAAGATCAACGACCTGGCGTCGGGGACCATCGGCCACTTCTGCGTCCGGTGTCACTCCAGCGTCGGCTCGGCGCTGGGGGAGCGGCGCGACATCGCGTGGTGGGACCGCGCCCCCGCCTCGAAGGAAGGGATTACCTGCGTCACCTGCCATCGCATCGGCGAGGGGTACGGCAAGACCAACGCCGCGCGCAGAATCACGCCGGGCGATATTCACGAGCCGGTTTTCGGTCCCTTCGACACGACGGGCGGCATCAATGCGATCAGCAACGCGATGAAGCTCGGCATTCTGGTCAGCCCGGACCAGCCTGACAGGCCTGCCGAGGCCGACGGGAAGAAATGGATCAGGATCCATCAGGCAGCCATTCAGTCCGACATCATCAAGAAGTCGGAGTTCTGCGTCACCTGCCACCAGGTGCAGGTCCATCCCGGGATCAAGCTCGAAACGGTCTGGGAAGAGTACAGGGCCTCCCCCGCCGCCAAAGAGGGCATCACCTGCCAGCAGTGCCACATGAGCACGAACCCGGGACAGCACGTCGGGTTCGCGAAAGGGTGGGCGGCGGAGGTCAACAAGAACTACGTCAATCTCGAGCGTGACCTGACCGACCATACGTTCGTCGGTCCGGGCTATCCGATCAGTCATCCCGGCCTTTTCCCCTTCCGACTGGAGGATTCGCCCTTCACTCCCCAGCAATGGCTGACGTTCAACTATCGCGAGAAGTGGGGGAGTGACGCCTTCGAGAGCGCGGGCGGCTCCGGCAGTTTCCCGCCTGAATGGCAGAACCCCGCCGACCGCAGGACCGCTTGGCGCATCGTCGAGGAGAATTACGACAGGTGGCGCGAACGGCAGGAAATGCGCAAGAGGATGCTGGAGAACGCCTCCCATCTGGACGGTCCGTTCTTCAAGGCGCCGCCGCAGACCGGCAAGGCCTTCGCGTTCGAGTACAAGATCTCCAACCTCAATAAGGGTCACAACCTCCCGTCGGGCTCCCTGGGCGCGCAGCCGGAGTTGTGGCTCAATGTCTCCCTGATCGATCCGGACGGACAGATCGTCTGGGAATCGGGCTACGTCGATAAATACGGCGACGTGGCCGACCTGCAGTCGAAGGAAGTCCGCGAGGGCGGCATCGCGCACGACGACCAGCTCGTGAGCATGCAGGCGAAGTTCATCACCACGAACGTCAAGGGCACCGATCGGGAGATGTACCTGCCGATCAACCTGGACGTCGACCAGCGGCCGTTCATCCGCCCCGGCGGCACCCCGACTTCGCTGCTCAACCATCCACCCTTCGCGCGTATGGAGAAACGGAGCATCCCGCCTCTCGGCCACCGGATGGCGAAATACAGGGTGCCGGCGGACAAGCTGACGAAACCCGGGACCTACCGGCTGGCGGCGCGCCTGCGCGGGCGCACGGAGCCGATCTACTTCATGGAATTCGTCGAGGCCACGAGAGACATGATCCGGGCCGAGAACGAATGGGCCGACGACATCCATCCGTACGCCGTCGAATTCGACGTCCGCTGAGAGGGGGCCGAACATGAATGCGAAAGTAAAAGCACGGACTGCGAACCTCTTCCTCGGGGGATTGCTGGCGTTCGTCGCGGGGTTCGTGGCAGGAATCCCTTCCGCTCTGGCCGAGGATGTCCCCCCTGGTGAAGCGCTCGTCATCCATCCGCCCGAGATGTCGGAAGGGGTCCGTATGCTCGGCGACATCAAAGACCCCAAGGGCTATTTCAAACCGGATCCGACGTACGACCACGAGCCTTACGACGCCGCGGCCCAATTGGCCATTTACGGCGGGAAGCACATGAACAAGACCGCCAACATGCCTGTCGAGCTGGGCATCCGGCTCTATGACCGCGGCGCCTATACCCCGCGGCCGACGTGGCTCGGCACGCAGAATCCCATCAACTTCGCCTTCATGGCGTATGGCGACCTCCGGGTCGGAACCGCCTTTTACGACAATGGCACCGCGAACAGCAGCGGCGAGCGCAATCAGTCGGCGCTGGCGGCCCGGCTGAACCTGGACATGGATCTCGCCATCACCGCCACGGAGCGCATCCATGCCTTCGTGCGGCCGCTCGACCAGAACGGCTCGTTCACGCGGTACCAGTTCAACGGCGGCGACCAGCAGAATTACGTCGAGGAGCTCGACTTCAAGCTCGACACGCTGTTCTTCGAAGGCGACATCGGCTACATCCGCCAGGGATTGACCGGCAAGCGCGCCTCATCCGACATGCCGATCGCCTTCGGCAGGGTGCCGCTCTTCACGCAGAACGGCATCTGGCTGGACGATGCCTTCGACGGCGTGGCGTACGGCATTACGGCCAGGAACATCCCGAAGTGGGACGTCAGCAACACCGATCTCACCTTCTTCGCCGGGTTCGACAAGGTGACGACCGCCGCCGCCCCGGGTGACGATGCCAAAGTCTTCGGCCTTGCCGGCTTCGCCGATGCGCGGAAAGGCTACCTGGAGTACGGCTACGGCTATGTGCGTGCCGACGACAATGACCTGAGCTATCACAATCTCACCGCCGCCTTCAGCAGGCGCTATCGCCCGACGAGCACGATCGGGATGTCGAACAGCGTCCGGCTGATCGGCAACATCGGTCAGCAGGGGCCCGTGAAGACCGCCGACGGTCTGCTGCTCCTCGTGGAGAACTCGTTCCACAGGAGCGACCCCGGTTTCCTGGTCCCGTACCTCAATCTGTTCGCCGGCTTCAATAGTCCGCAGCCGCTGGCCCGGACCGCCGACGGCGGAGGGGTGCTGAAGAACACCGGCATCAATTTCGAGTCGGACGGCCTGACCGGCTATCCGACCCTCGATGCCCGCGCGAGCGACGCCTGGGGGTTCGCCGCGGGGTTGGAGAAGCTGTGGGGCATCAGCCAGCAGGTCGTCGTCGAAGGTGCGGTGGTCCAGCGCATGGGCTCGAGCTCCCTCGGCAACCAGTACGCCCTCGGCGTCCGCTTCCAGCGCCCGCTCAACAACGCCTGGATCTTCCGCGCCGACACCATGCACGGCTGGCGGCAGGGGCAGGATGACGTCTACGGGATACGCGTGGAGCTTCGCCGCAAATTCTGATGCCGTTACTGACCAAAGGAGGAGGTTCCCGATGTCTGTAATTCAGCTCCATGTCAATGGCACGATCCGGTCGGTCAACGTCGACGGCAACATGCCGCTGCTGTGGGCCCTGCGCGACATTCTCGGCCTCACGGGCACGAAGTTCGGCTGCGGCGTGGCCCAGTGCGGCGCCTGCACAGTCCACCTGAACGGAAAGGCCGTGCGCTCCTGCGTCACCGACGTCGGCGTCGCCGCGCTCGCGAAGATCACCACCATCGAAGGGTTGGGCGGCGACCATCCATGCCAGTTGATGTGGATCGACGGCGGCGTACCGCAGTGCGGCTTCTGCCAGCCGGGCCAGATCATGGCCGCGGTGCCACTCGTGGACATGTGCCGCGACAAGAACATCCTTCCAACCGACGAGCAGATCGACGACGTGATGCGCGGCAACATCTGCCGCTGCGGAACCTATCCCCGCATCCGCGAAGCGATTAAGAAAGCCGCGGGAGTCACGTCATGAAAGCCACCATCTATCAGGTCACTCGCCGGGATTTTCTCCGCCAGACCGGTGTGGGTGCGGGTGCGCTGGTGCTGGGCTGTACGATTGCGCCCGACGCGTTGGCCATCGACCTGCCGTCGCTCAGCGAATTGAAACACGGGATCCCGGTGAAAGACGTTCCCTTCGTCGCCATCAAGCTGAATGGCGACATCGTGATCATCACGCACCGCGCCGAGATGGGGCAGGGTATCCGGTCCAGCCTGGCCGCCGTGCTGGCCGATGAGATGGAGGCAGACTGGAAGCGTGTGTCGCTGCGCCAGGCGCCTGCCGACTCGACGAAATTCGGCGTGGCGTTCCCATACCCAGTTCCTCCCGAAACGCAACTGCCTTACCCATATGCCAAGCGAGATGTCGACAAACCGCTGTTCATCGTTCCTGCCGACGTAGCGCAGTTCACGGACAGCTCGCGCAGCATGGCCGCGTATTACATGCCGATGCGGTTCTATGGCGCGGCGCTTCGGCGGGCGTTCATCCACGCGGCGGCGAAAAAATGGGGAGTCGATCCAAGTGAGTGCTACGCGGAGCAGCACAAGGTCAAACACAAGGGTAACGCTCACCGTCCCCTCGACTACCGGCGTCTGCTGCTGGGCGCGCAGAAAGTACCGGCGCCGACCTACGATCAGCTGCTGGATGCGCTCAAGAAGCCTAACGAGTGGCGGTACATCAACAAGGAGAAGGTGCGGGAGACCTTCAATGACGCCGCGGACATGGTGACGGGCAAGGTGCAATACGGCGCCGACTTCATCCTGCCAGGGATGCTCACGGCCATGATCGAACGCTGCCCGGTCGCGAACGGCGACGTCAAAAGCTTCGATGCGACCGAGGCGCTGCAGGTGCCGGGTGTGGTGAGGGTGATGAAGGTCAGCATCCCCAGTCCGCTCGGGCCCGGAGGCGTCGGCACTGCGTTTCTGCCGCACGCCGGCGTGGCCGTGCTTGCGACGAACACCTGGGCCGCGTGGCAGGGGCGGCGGAAGCTCAAGCCGACCATCGTGTGGGACCTCAGCTCCGAAGTTGCTGCGGCCAACAAGGACTATGACTCCGTCAAATACCGCCGCACGCTGGAGGAGTCGACGGCGAAGCCGGGCATCCATGTGCGTCACCGAGGCGATGTTGATAGCGGTTTCGCTCAGGCCGCGAGCGTCGTGGAAGCGGGTTATTACGTTCCGCACCTCGGTCAGGCCCCGATGGAGCCGCCCGTGGCGACCGCAGTCCTTAAGGGCGACCATCTCGAGGTCTGGACCCCGACCCAGAATCCCGACGTAGCCCAGTGGCTGGCGGGTTTCGTCGCCTTCGGTGTCCCAGCCGACAAGTGGGAGGACGAGGCAGCGAAAGCCGAGATGCGGAAGAAGGTGACGTTGCACATGCCGCTTCTCGGCGGCGGCTTCGGACGCAAGTCGAAGCCCGATTACGTCGCCGAAGCGGCGTTTCTGGCCAAGGAGAATCCCGGTGTGCCGGTTCGCGTGCAGTGGACTCGCGAGGACGACATCCGATTCGCGTATCACAACGCCGTCAGCCACCAATATCTCAAAGCGGGTCTCGGCGCCGATGGCCGCCCGACGGCTCTTTTGCAGCGCAGTGCGTTCACGTCGCTGTTTGCCACGCTCTTCCCGCCGCCGCGGAAAGGTTTCCCGGCGGACCTCAACAGCATGTTCGAGAAAAAACGGAGCGAATTCCGTCTCGGAGGCAAGTACCCGTACGGCTCCAGCATCGAGCGGTCCCAGGGTCTCGAGGACATGCCCTTCGACGTGCCGACGCTCCGCATCGAGAACTGCGGCGCTCCAAGCTACATCCGCGTCGGCTGGATGCGGTCGGTGGCCAACGTCTACCACGCCTTTGCCATCTGCTCGTTCGCGGACGAGATGGCCCGGGCGGCCGGACGCGATCCCAAGGACTACCTGCTCGAGCTGATCGGGCCGGGGAGAATCCTCGAGCTCGAGAATGAGGGCGTCGAGGAGTACTACAACAACGAGTTCCCGACGGCGAAAATCGACGTTCCATTCAGCGGCAGTAAAGTGTTTCAGGTGGTGGGAGGCTATCCGCCCGACACGGCGCGCCTGCGGAAGGTGGTCGAGGAAGTGGCGCGCATGTCGGACTGGGACGCGAAGAAGGGCACGCTTCCCAGTGGCCGCGGGCTTGGCATCGCCGCGCATCGCAGCTTCCTGAGCTACGTGGCGCTCGTCCTCGACGTCTCCATCAATGACAAGAACGAGCTGACCATCAACGAGGCGCACTGCGCCATCGACTGCGGCCTGGCCGTCAACATCGACCGCGTCGTGGCGCAGGTCGAGGGAGGCATCAACTACGGTCTGAGCATGGCGGTCCTCGGCGAGATCACTGTCAAGGGCGGCGCTGTCGAGCAGAGCAACTTCGACAACTACCCGGTGCTGCGCATCCACCAGACACCGAAGAAAGTGAACATCCACATCGTCCAGACCGACTTCGATCCAACGGGAGTCGGCGAACCGCCGACACCTGTAGTCGCGCCGGCGCTGGCCAACGCGATCGTTGCCGCCGGCGGACGTCGCATCCGCGAGATGCCGTTCAGGAACCAGAACGTAGTGTTCTAAGCCGCCACAAGGGCGGGAGGCCCCATGACTGAAGCAACTCTCGGGATGCAAGGCATTACCGCTGAAGACAAGCCTGTCTTCGCCGGCTCGCGCTTCAGCGTGGTACGCGACGCGATCTTTGCCAACCCGTATCAGAAGGTCTGGGGAGCGCCGGGGAACGCGCCGCTCGAGCGTTTCCCGGTCACGTTCATGCCGCTCCTCAAAGGCATGCTGCCCGGCGGCAAGTCATGGCACTTCCTCGCCGCGGCGAAGCGCGTCCTCGCCTCGGATGCCGACCTGCGCTGGGGGCCGGACGGTACGGGCTTTCGCCGGATGCTCCACGCCAATGCCGTCTGCATGACCGGCATCTGGGAGGTCAACGAAGACACGCCTTACACAGGCTACTTCCGCAAAGGGAGCCGCGGCCTGATCATCGCCCGCTACTCCACCTGCTGCACGGAAACGCGCCGCGGCAACACGCGCTCCCTCTCGATGATCGGTCGCATCTACCCGACCACCGACCCGAACCACGCCGAGCCGCTGCCGACGGCCAGCTTCATCACCCAGGAAGACATCGGCGGCGAGAACACGCCGTACATCAACGACGCGAAACTGCGCAACGCACCGAACACCACTGCCACCCGCCGCGGCAGCGGGATGCCCATCCTCCTGCTGACAGGCCTGGTGCTCAACATCGCCGAGAAACAGCCGACCATCCGGCAGGTCTACCAGATCGCCGAGCTCGGGAAGCCGCCGTCCGAACCGACCCGCGCCCCCGAATTCATGCAGCTCACCGTGGCCCCCGGCCAGCCGGTCATCCCGGGCAACGACCTCGACTTCCGCGACGAGATCATGGCCCACATCTACGACCCGGGCGACCCCACGCCGAAACGGAAGCTCGTCTTCAACGTCGAGACCTCCGACACCGGCACCACCCACGGCCTCCCGATCAAAGAACGCCGCGACATCACCAACTGGAAAAAGATCGGCACCATGACCTTCGACGCCGCGGTGGTGTCGTTGAACGGCGACCGCGTCTTCCACGTGAACCACCCCGCCTGGCGCGAAGACCGGAACGACCCGAGCACGGTGGTGAAGCCGAAGCGGTGAGGGCAACCCCGGCCTCGTATGGAGTGCGGTAACGCGAGTTACCGCTCTTCCTGCTTTTGTTCGTCCTGCAACGCGAGCAGGTTCAGCCTTCGCTCGTGCCAAGAGGCGGGATTGCACCAGCGTGGGTTTGCTGCACGAACAGAAGCAGTCAAAGCGGTAACTGGCGTTACCGCACTCCATACTGAGTCCACGCCATCTCCGGAGAGATGGCGTGGACTCACGCGCAAAATCCTCAGAACGTCTTCAACAGCTCGATCAGCGCGCGCTTGTCGGCCATCGGCAGCGTGCGACCGAATTCATGCCCCTTGTCCACGTAAAAGTCGGGGCACTTGTTGACGGCCAGGAACCGCGGGATGAGCTCTCTGGTCATGAGCGCGTTCACCTGCGCGTCGTTGAGGTTCTCTGTCTTGATCCTCGCGAGCGTGTCGACGATGGCGTGGAGCAGGTCGGCGCGCTTGACGCCGAGGACCACGCCCGGGTCGAGATTCGTGTTCGCCACCAGGTTGATCGGCGTCCCGGCCGGAATCGGGCCGAGGCGGATGCTCTGCGTCTTCTGGTCGATGAGATGCGGATGACGCTTCGCCGCCGCCTGCAGCAGGTCGGGGAGGTAGGGGACCGGGATGTTGATGTACGACTTCTGCGTGGTCTTGTAGATCAGGGTTCCGCGCGGCTGGATCCAGAGCATTTTCTCGATGCCGTCCTGGAAGGCCTTCATGCGCGCGGCGACGCTCACGTCGCCCGGCGTCAGCTTCATCGGATCGACGCCCACGCTGTTGTTGTGCAGGTACGGGGCGCTGGTCCAGAGGCTGATCAGCGACGGCGGACGATAGTAGCCAGGCCCGTTGGGCTCACCCGGCAGCGGGATGCTGACCTGGCTCTTGCCGGTCGGAGAGTACGGATTGTCCACCTCGAACGTGCCGATCGGCGGGAGGTTCTTGTACGTCTCGGACGAGAAGTTGTCCCAGATCGCATTGCGCGTGGCATTCGTGGCGGCGGCGCGGGCGGAGTTGGTGCCGATCTGCGTGACCTTGTGGCGGCGCTCGTCGCTGAGGAAGTTGTCGGTGAAGAACTCCGGCTTCATCACCTCGGCGCGGAACCAGTTTTTCGCCTCGGCGGTGATCGACCCGTCCGGCGCGAACGGATCGGCGGCCGGCTGCCTGCTCGAGTGGCACGCGGCGCAATTCTCGGCGAAGACGACCTTGCCGCGATTGAGCACGTTCTGGTCCGTGGTCAGGAAAGCTGCGCCGCCCGGTGCGTCCTTCAGTAGCAGCGGCTTCGCGTAATTGATGAAGTACAGAGCCAGCGCGTGCGAGCGGTCCTCGCTCCAGTTCCACGAAGCGGAGCCCATCTGCAGCGCCTTCACCGTCACCGGCGACTGTGAGGCGAGCTTCGGATTCCCCGGGAACGGCCCGCCGACCAGCGGCCGGAAGTGCTTCTGCCACTCGTCCCATGAGTGTCCGATATTCACGTAAACGCGGCTGAGCGCTCCTTCGAAACCGACTGAATCGTCCCCCTGCTTGAGGATGCGGGGGATCTTCTGGCCGTTATCGAGGGTCATCCACTTGAGGTCGAGCGCGCCGCCGGCCAGCTTCTCCGCGTTCGGATCGTTCGTATCCTTCGTCACGCCGTTCGCCGCGCGGCTGACGCGCTGGGGCACGTTGAAGACACCGTTCATGGTGCCGGGGTTGTTGATGTAGTCGGTGGCGACGAACGACGTGTCGAGCGCGCCCGGGGGGCTGGAGTGGATCAGCTGCCAGACGAAACTTTCTTCGTCCGGGCCGGAGATCGTCACCGGCTGTCCGTTGGCGCCGCCCCTGACCTGGCGTGGCACGAAGAACTCGGCCACGTTGAAGTATTGCGCGCCGATGTAGTCGTTGAGGTTTTCCCACTTCGGGTTGTTCACGTCCGCCGGCGGACGGACCGGGTCGAAGCTGACGTGGCAGACCGCGCAGGTCATGCCGATCATGTACGGGCGGACCAGCTTCTGATTGTTGTAGTAGGAGGGGTTCTCGTAGAAGTCGTGGTTCACGCCGTCCGGGCCGACGTGCTTCATCCACTCCGCCCTTGCGGCGGCGTCGAATTTCGGATTGTCGGTGATGCGCAGCCCGACCACGCCCGACGAGCGCCCGTAGGTGGCGTAGTCGATCTGCTCGTCGATCTTGCCGGCCGGATCGCTCGGATTCGGCACGTCGAGGAAGAGCCCGTACTGGTCGGGCTTCGTCGCCGTCGTGAAGCCCGGCTGGTTGATGATGCCGATCTCCGCGAACCGCGTGTTGCGCCGGCGCGAATCGAGCGTCTTGAGCATGTCGGCCGTGCCGAAGCCGTGCTGTGCCAGCCAGTCCCACATCAAGCCGCTGTCGCCGATCCAGAGGTTCCAGACGATCCGGCCGCGGAGCGCTTCCTTCTGGTCAGGATTGCTCGGATCGAGCGTGATGCCGCTCATGCCCGGAAAGACGTCGACTTCCGTTTCTTTCCAGTTTGCCGGCTGCGCCTTGTACCGGGCAGTTTCGCCGCCGGTCTGCGGAGAAGGTTTCTCCTTCTTGCAGGAACCGGAAATGACGATGAGGAGGGCCGATAGAATACCGACGAGGAATCCCAGACGGATTCGGGACATATGGTCTCCTTCCCCGCGCTTACGCGCAGACAAACCGCGGTTCTGGACAGATGGGTCTATTGTAGGAGTGATTCAGGGAGGTTTTTCCCTACCCACGCCTCTAACTCGGTCTGCTGCTCCGCAGGCCTCGCTCCTGAGTAGTGCGTCGAGAGCCTCGAGCGTTTCAATGAACATTGGCGGTCCGGCGCAGTACAATTCATTCAGTCCATAAGCACGCCGGTTTCACGACGAAAGGAGCAGGTTTGGAGCTTCTGCGCATCCTCGAGGAGTGCCGCGCGGCCGGCGGCGGCGATTGCGCGCTGGCGACCGTGGTCGAGACGAAAGGCTCCGCCTACCGGCGCGCCGGAGCGCGACTGCTCGTCCGCCGCGACCGGAAGACGTGGGGCGCCATCAGCGGCGGCTGCGTCGAAGCGGACATCATCCAGCGCGCCCTCACCGTCATCGGCCGCGGCGAACCGGCGCTGGTCTGGTTCCGCCCTGCAGAAGACGACCTGATCATGGGACTGGGCAGCGGCTGCCAGGGCGAAGTGGCCGTCTTCATCGAGCCGCTCACCGAATCGCGGCGCACGGTGCTCCACGACCACCTGTCGGTCGCCGCGAGCGATGAAGCCCTGATCACGACCTGGCGCGACGCCGAGCCTCCGCACCTGCGCACCTGGATCGGTGTGCCGGCGGATGCGCCCGCGGGCGCGTTCATGCAGCAGATCGTGCGCCGGCTCTCGCTATTCATCTTCGGCGCCTCGCCGGCCGCGGAGCCGCTGTTGCGGTTCGCGAAGCAGCTCGGCTGGTGCGTGCGCATCGCCGATCACCGCCCCGTCGTGGCCACGGATCAACGTTTCGCGTCTGCCGATTCGATCGAGATCGCTCCGGCCGAGGAGTTGCCGTCGCGCTTCTCGTACGCGGTCCCCTCGGCCGCCGTGGTGATGACCCACCACTACCTGCGCGACCTCGACCTGATCCGGCAACTCGCCCCTTTGCGCCTCTCCTATCTCGGGCTGGTCGGCTCGCGCGAACGCGCGCAGCGGCTGGTCGCCGAAGCGGGCAAGCTTGGAATCGATTCCGATCTGCTGGCCGCGTCATTGCGCGCGCCGGCGGGGCTCGACCTCGGCGCTGACGAACCGTCGGAGATCGCACTCTCCATCGTCGCGGAGATCCAGGCGGTGCTGCGGCGCACGAACGCCACCGCGCTGCGCAATCGCCACGGCCGGATTCACGCCGCGCCCGACGAGAGCGCGGTCGTAATCCTCGCCGCGGGCGGCTCGCGTCGCCTCGGACGCCCGAAACAGCTCGTGGAAATCGAGGGACAACCGCTCGTCCTCCGCGCCGCCGAGGCCGCGCTGGCGGCCGGGAGCGGTTCGGTGCACGTAGTCGTCGGTGCCGAGGTCGTTCGTATTCGCGAAGCGCTCGGTGACCTGCCGGTCGACCTGGTCGTCAATGAGGCCTGGCAGGAAGGCGTCGCATCGTCGATCCGCGCCGCCATTGAAGCGATCGAGCGGCGCGAGCGTCCGGTGGAGACGCTCATCCTCATGCTCTGCGATCAACCCGGAGTCTCCGGCGACGTGTTGCGCAGGCTCCTCGACGCCTACCGCACCACCCGCGCCCCGGTCGTCGCCTCGCGATACCCCGAGGGCCCCGGCGTCCCGGCGCTCTTCCACGCGGAACTGTTCCCCGCCCTGAAATCGCTTGACGGCGACGTGGGTGCGCGTGAGCTCATCCGGCATCTCGATCGGGATGTGGTGACGATTCCGTTCTCGCTCACAGACGACGTCGATACGCCGGGTGATGTGCTGCGCTACGTTCCCGGTCTGCGGGGAAATTCATGAGCCGGAGTGCGGCGGCGCCACTGGACGTAGCGGCGCTCCTGGACCTACGCTGAACGTATGCCTGAAAAAAAGAAATGCTTCGTCGTCATGGGCTTCGGCGAGAAGACGGACCTCGCCACCGGCCGCACGCTCGATCTCGACAAGACGTACCGCATCATCATCAAGAAGGCGGTCGAGGAGGCGGGGCTCGAGTGCATCCGGGCGGACGACATCAAGCATTCCGGCCTGATCGATGTGCCGATGTACGAGCTGCTGCTCACCGCCGATATCGTCATCGCGGACCTCTCCACCGCGAACCCGAATGCGATCTACGAGCTCGGAGTGCGGCACGCGCTCCGGCCGCACGCGACCATCATCATGGCGGAGAAGCAGTTCAAGTTTCCGTTCGACCTGTCGCACATCGTCATCCGTCCGTACGAGCACCTCGGCAAGGGCATCGATGCCGAGCACGCCGAAGACGTGCGGAACGAGCTCAAGGCCGCGATTCACAAGCTGCTCGACGAGCCCGACGTCGACAGCCCGGTGTACAGGTTCCTGCCACGGCTGCAGAGCTGGAACGCGGGCATGGCTCCGATCATCATTGCCGCGGCGGCGGCCGATGCCGGACAACCGGCCGCTGCGGATGCCGAGAGCATCAGCGAATTGATGGAGGTGTTCCGCGAATCGAAGGCCGCCTCGGAATGGACCTCGGCGGCGCGCGCGCTGAAGCGTTTGCTCGAAAAGCGTCCGACCCCGTACCTTCACCAGCAGCTCGCGCTGGTCACCTACAAGAGCAAGAAGCCCGATCCAATCACGGCTCTCCATTCCGCGAAAGAGATCCTCGAGAAGCTCGATCCGCGCACGAGCACCGATCCCGAGACCCTCGGCCTCTGGGGTGCCGTGCACAAGCGGCTCTTCGAGCTGACCGGCGAGGCTCAATATCTGGATGAATCGATCTGGGCGTACGAGAAGGGTTTCTACGTCAAGAACGATCACTACAACGGGATCAATCTCGCGTTCATGCTGAATGTCCGCGCCGCGCACGCCGCCGACCCGCGCGAGGTCACCGCGGACGTGGTGCAAGCCCAGCGCGTCCGGCGCCGTGTAGCGGAGATCACCAGGAAAATGCTTGCCGCGGGGATCAAAGACGATGAAGGGAAGGTCGACCCGGACGAGACGTTCTGGGTGCAGGCGTCACTGGCGGAGGCGCTCGCCGGCAGCGGTCAGCACGACGAGGCCGAGAAGTTGCGCGAAGAGCTCGCGAAGACCGCGCCGGCGCCCTGGATGATGGAGTCGATGACCGAGCAGCTCCGAAAGCTCGAGGACCTGCTGGCGAAGGCGCAGTAGGCGAGCGTTGAATCGTGTCTGCTCACTCCGGATCATCCACCCGATGTCCGGTGAAGAGGAGCACGTGCGGAGGCCCCTCGCTGTCATGCTCCACGACGTTCTCCTGGCTATACGAACCGCTCGAAGTGCTTTTCTTTCACCTTCATTTTTCCGATCGCCTTCCCGACCTCCTGCAGATCCGGGATCGATTCGATGGCGTCGAGCTTCTGCACGTTCGTCGGCTCGATTCCGGGCAGTCCGAGCGCGTTCAGCCCCTCGCGGGTGAGCTCGGCGTTGTAGCGGACGTAGGTGAAGAGCTTCTCTGCCGTCGGACCCTTCTTTCCGATCATGTCCCCGACTTCCCCATCGAGTACGTCTCCCTCCAGCGTGTCGCCGAACGCGCGGCAGAGGAAGTCCTGCTCGTTGAGCGCGGCGAACATCAGCGCCGAGGGGATCGAGGAAGCGTTGTAGAGCAGGTTCATCTGCCCCGGCTGCAGGTCCTCGTTCGCGGCCGGCGCGGTGCCGGTGCCGATCGAGACGAGCAGCATCCTGTCGCGGCCCGTTTGCCAGTTGAGGTTGTACGGCTCGACGGTGGCCATCATGAAAAGCTGGAACGCCGGGTTGTTGTACATGGTCATGCCGCCGTCGACGAAGATGAAGCGGTTCGAGCCGACTTCCACGACCTCGGGCGGAAAGTAAGTGGGCGCGGCGGTGCTGGCGCGGACGAGCTGCCAGAGCGGCAGGTTGAGATTGCAGTCGTCGAGATCCGCCGCACAGTACTTCGCATTCGGGTTGTTCGACAGCGGCCAGGGGGAGTCGGTGCTCGCGTTCCGCAGGACCATCATCAGCAGCGTGCGCAGCTTCTCGCTGCCGAGGGTCGTGTTTGCGCCGATGACCTCCCGCAGCTTCTTCGCGAGCGGCTCGTCCTCGAACTTGAAATGCAGCTTCCGCAGGAACCCGGCGCGGTTGAACATGGCCGGGCCGCTGTCGATGTAGAACTTGCGGATGTCATCGACGCGCATGCCGAGGGAGAGGCACGTAGCGATGATCGCCCCGGTGCTCGTGCCGGCGATGTAGTCGAAGTAATCCGCCAGCACGAACTTGTCGTCGCGCCCGAGGCGCCGCTGCAGGAGCGACTCGATCTTCGCCAGGACCTCCACCGCGATCATGCCGCGGATGCCGCCGCCGTCGAGCGCCAGCAGTTTCTTCTGGGGGACATTGGGGTCGAGCTTCAACCGGAACGATTCGGCCATGCACTCACTCCTTTATGCTAACGATACTCTCGTATGAGGAATGGTAGTCCGTACGCCGAAAAATTGATTGCAGAAAAGCAAGGATATCTGCGCTCAGTGAGCGAGAACTGCAGCCGCGAACTCCGGAACAAGGAATAGGTTCTTGAGCGTGAGCCCGGCGACGGC